>WNFT01000197.1_pt1 | contig 46109 bp, 39 predicted proteins | sample 5400191 | NCBI WGS metagenome assembly WNFT01 (sample SAMN13153359, study PRJNA577476) | soil metagenome | isolation source: 80 cm saprolite under Madrone tree | place: USA:California | collected 2016-06-14 | reverse complement strand
AGCCCGCCAATGTGATCGAGGAACTGCGCCGACGCTATGATCTGCTCACCCATTCGCAGAAACGCATAGCCGAATATATCGTCGACCAGTCCCAGGCGGTGGCGTTTTCGACCGTCGACCAGATGGCCGCGCAGCTTGGCGTCAATCCTTCAACGATCGTGCGCTTCTGCTATCGCCTCGGCCTTAATGGATTTCCCGATTTGCAGGAGCGTATGCGCCAAGTCGTTCGCGGCCAATTGTCGCGCGCCGACGAGCAGGTCGAGACCGGCGCCAGCGGCGCCCATCTGCAAGGCACCACCTTCGGGGATTCTCTTGCCCATGATTTGCGCAATCTGCAGCGGACGATCATGGCGCTCACGGCGGACGATCTCAACCGCGCCGTCGACCAGCTCATCTCGGCGCGCCGCGTCTTGGTGATCGCCGGCTTTTCGGCGTTTTCGTTGTCGCATTATTTCGGCCTGGTGCTCAGCCGTCTTCGTCCCGAAGTTCACATCCTCGCGGCCGACGAAGGTGTCTCCAAGGTCCGGCTTGCCGAAACCGGCGCACCGGACTGCCTCGTGGCATTCACGTTTCCGCGCTATGCCCAGTTCACACAGCGGGCGGCGTTGTGGGCGCGCAAACAGAGAGCGACGATCATCGCGATCACCGATACGCCGATTTCGTCGGTCGGCCAGATTGCCGATACCGTATTGGTGGCATCGCCGACCGGAACCGGGATGCAAAATTCCATGGTGGCCCCGATGGCTGTCGCCAACGCTCTCCTCAATGGGGTCATCGCCGCCAAGGGCACCGTAGCGCTCGATCGCTACAGCAGCAGCGACGAGCTGTTTGACGGCTTGAACTCATTCCTGCTCAAGCTCGATCAAGCGGACTGATGGGCTATTCAGATGTCAGATGTCAGAGATCAGATGACAGAAGGGCCTGAGCTGAAATCTGTCATCTGACATCCGTCATCTGAGAAGGGCCTGCCATGACCGACGCTGCGACCGCCGCAAAGGCTGTAGGAATGGGAATCGCCGGCGGTGCAATCGTAACGGCGCTGATCGATCTGCTCATTGCCAAGGGGGTCATTGACCGCGAGGAAGCCCGCGTGGTGCTTGAAAGCGCCATGTATCGTGCCGCAATGTACACCGGCACATTCGAGGGCCTCGAGGCCACCAAGATCATTGGCGAGTTGCTGGAATCCCGGATTGCGGCAAATGACAGCGCGGAGCAACCCCAGCCTTAAGCGTGGCGGAACGACATGACTTCAATCCGAGGGGCTATGCTTCATTTCTACCGTCTCCGTGCCGTTCGCATGAGCCCTGCCATGGCGGCCAGTTTCGCCATTGCGGTCTTGCTGTGGCCGCCGGCGGCGCAGGCGCGCGTTTTTGCCCAGTGGGTCGAACTCGGGCCGGACGGCGCCTCGAGCGTGCGGGCGATCACCGACGATGCCTGCCCGCAGGTGATTTTCGATGGCATCCCGACCTCGATGACCGTTCGCGCCGAACCGGGGCAGAGCATCGAGAACGTCAAGCCGGCTGCATTTCCGGTGCGCAGCTGCGAGGTCGCGGTGCCGCCGGGCGCTGTCGCGGCGACGCTGGACGGCCGGGTGCTGCCGCTCGCCCGGCCCAACCCTCAGCGTATCCTGGTGTTCGGCGACACCGGCTGTAGGCTTGACCGGAATACAATGCAGGATTGCAACGATCCGGCGGCGTGGCCCTTTCCGAAAATCGCCGCGGCGGCGGCGATCGCGAGGCCGGACCTGGTGATCCACGTAGGCGATTACCATTATCGCGAATTGCCGTGCCCGGCGGAGCGCAGCGGTTGCGCCCGCAGCCCGTGGGGTTACGGCTTTGACGCCTGGTACGCGGACTTCTTTGACCCGGCAGCGCCGCTGTTGGCCGCAGCGCCCTGGATTATGGTGCGCGGCAATCATGAGGACTGCGCCCGCGCCGGAGAGGGCTGGATCCGGTTCCTCGATCGCTTGCCGGCAAGCGCGATTTGCCGGGACCTGACCGGAATCTTCGTGGCGCGCCTGGGCGATTTCGGAATCGTGGTTGTCGACGGCGCACGCGCAGACGACCCCAAGGGTGACATGGGCGCGCTCGCCGGCTTGTTGCGCGGCCAGCTCGCCGACGTGACCGCAAATGTGCCGGCGGAGGCTTGGCTCGTAAGCCACCGGCCGCTCAATTCCATGCGCAGCGCGCCTGATCGGCCCGTGAACGAGGTCGACAATGCGGTGCAGGAGTTGGCGTTCGGAACCATCATGCCGCCCGGCGTACGGATGACCGTCGCGGGTCATATCCATTTCTTCCAGGCGGTAGATTTCGGCGGCTCGCGCCCGCCTCAGCTCGTGGTCGGCACCGGCGGCGACAATCTTGTCACGGTGCCGCCGCTCACCGTTGTCGGAGCCGACATCAACGGCCGCAAGGTCGTCAACTCGGTGGCTTATTCGGGCTTTGCCTACATGGTGTGGGACCGCACCGGCAATCTTTGGCTGGGGACGCTGTTCGACGTGGACGGCAAGGTGCTTAGTCATTGCCGGCTGCTCGACCGGTCGCTCGGCTGCGGACCGTGAGGAACGCCGCCGGTCACCCAACGACCGTGCATCATTGATGATTGCCCCGAAAAGGTGCATCCTGGTCGGGTGTGGCGTGACTGCAGCCGGCAGACGGTCGAGGCTGCAAGTTCCGAGATACGCGCGCCGACGTGACGGCCGGCCCGAATACGGGCGGCGATGATACGCAATAATGGTGGGAGGATGTGATATGGCTCGCGCCCATGGTTGCGACCTTCGTGCCGTCCTGGCAGGTGCTGTCATCTGCTGGACCGTTGCGGACGGGGTCGCGGTCGCGCAGGAGGGAGCCGAGGCGACGGAGGCGCTTGGGAACTCGTACTTGCTGGCGCGCCGAACCACCGGTCAGGGTTCGATCATCGAGACGTTGCTCTTCGACGGCCAGGCCATCGTCACCGAGATCGCCGTGCCGGCACCGGATACAGGAATAACCGCCGGCACAACCGGGGCACGGACGCTTCCCGGCAGCGCCAACGCTCTGCCAAGTGGCGTCGCCGCCTTGCCGCCTGGCTTCGCGTCTGGATTCGGCGGTACCTGGCTGACCGGCGAGGTCGTCGACGACTATCTCGTCCTCCATCGCATCCGCGCCACCGATCCCGTGACGCACGAGATTTTCCGCGCGGGCCGAAAAGTCGGGTCTGTCACCGAAGTCGGCCCATCGATCCGCACCGGAAAGTCGGCAGGTCGAAATTCATTTGCGTTCGAGTCCGCCGCCGATCGCTTTGTCGTGCACCTGACGCAGCCCGACGGCATCAGGATCCGCGCCATCACGGAGCATGGCCGCTTCACGAGTCAGGTGGTCGAGCGCTCCGCCGCTCTCATGGCGCCGCCGCGGCCCGGCGTTGGCGTTGCGGCGCCGTTGGAGCCATCGCTTGACGCCGTCGCCCCATCGATCGGCCGCTCTCCACAGCCGCAACGACTTGCGCGGCCCCAGGAAGACACAAGTTCGATCATCGTGGAAGAACCCGCGCCGCGCGGGAGTGCAGGGTTGCCGGAGACCGTGCCGGTGCCCCGGCCGTCCCCGCTACCTCGGACAAGGCCTGCGATTGCGGCAGCACCGGTTCGGACGGCAGTCCCATCGCCTGCCGGAAATTCTTATAGAAGTCCGCTGGAACCGATGACCGTCGCTCCGGTCATCAGACCGAAACCGACGACGACCTCGGGGAACGCTCCTCTTCCAACCGCGGCAGCAGCGCCACGGCCGGTGGCTCCCGCATCGGCAATCGCTGCGCCGGCCGCGCCTCCTCTCGCGGCGCCCGCTGCGAGGTCGATCACGACGACAAACGTAGCACCAACCGCCGGACCGAAACCCGCGGTGGCGACCGTCGCGAGGGAGCCGCTTGCCGCGACGCCGGCAAAGCCGGTCGCGCGGCCACCAGCCATTGCGACGCCAGCCGCCAAGCCGAAACCAGCCCTGGCGACCGAAAATGCCCTGCCCCGGCCGGACGCGGCAGCGAGGCCCGTTGCAAGGCCATCACGCTTGCCGCTTTCGGACCCGTCGCTCCAATAGGTATGGCGCGCCGTTCGCTCGCGCAGTCAGTAGGGTAGGCAAAGCCAACGGGTCCGGCCTTCGGCCGGCCCGATGACAGGCTCCGCGTGCCCACCTTGGACCTTTCATTCCATCCACCGGCGTCGTCGCCGGGCTTGTCCCGGCGACCCCGAACGTGGAGGCACAGAGCAAGAATAATCGGGGTGGCCGGGACAAGCCCGGCCACGACGGGGAGGGAGGCAAAGTGCTTGACCGGAATGCGCTCTAATCTGCCGAGAACAGGCGATCGAGCTCAGCATCCAGGTCATCGTCGTCCGGGTCGTCGGCGTCCCTCGGGTGCCTGCTGAGATATTCCCTGAACATCTCTGCCGCCGCGGGCTTGCGCTCGATCAGCCGGCCGGCGCGCCAACATTCGCGGGCAGCGACCCGTATACTTTCCGCCTCTTCCAACAGCCCCGCCCCCCGTAGTTGACGGCGAATGCGGTTGAGAGCGTGCCCGAAACGGGTGAGCCGCTCGCCGGTCTCCATAAGCTCAGATTGAGCCATGACTTAACTCCCCCCTGATCATCGCAGCCGCGATCATCGCCAGCAAAATGGCGCATGCGAGGCGGGCCGAGGCGCCACCCCGCTGTCACCAATCGGCGGCGACACCGGCCCCGTATCGATGGGGTGCGGTGAGCTTTTCCGTTCCGATGATCTGGAACCTCTCTCTTTGGCCTACATTTGCCCCGGGATTGACGGCACAAGTCCCGATGCGAGGCCAGGCAACCGGAAGCTTGCGACTTTCGCGTTTCGTCGCGTTATTCGATCGTCACATTGGCGGCGCGGATCACGTCGCCCCAACGCTGCGTGTCTGCCTTGACGATTTCCGCCATCCGCTGCGGCGTGCCGCCCACCGCCTGCAGGTGCATCTGGCTCAGATGGGTCTGCATCTCAGGCGCCTTCAGCACCTCGTTGATGGCGGCATTAAGCTTTGCGACGATCGGCGCCGGCGTCTTTGGCGGCGCCGAAATGGCATTCCAGGTATCTGACACGAAACCGGTGAGCCCGGCTTCCTGCAGGGTTGGGACATCTGGCACCTCCGGAACACGCATCGGCGTCGTCACCGCGAGAATTCTGGCTTTGCCGGCTTTGTGCAATTCCATCGATGTTGCGAGTTCGTTGAAGAACGCGTCCACATGACCGCCCATCAAATCGTTGATGGCGGGCGCGGTGCCCCGATAGGGCACATGGAGGAGCCTGGTGCCGGTCGCCTGTTCGAACATCACGGCGGTCAAGTGCGAGGTCGTGCCATTGCCCTGGGAGGCGTAGCTCAGCCTTCCGGGATTGGACTTGGCATAGGCTATGAACTCCTGCAGGTTTTTCGCCGGGAAATCCGCCCGCACCGTGACTGTATTGGGGATCGTGGTCATCACCGCGATCGGCGTGAATCGCGACGGATCGAACGATATAGTCTTATAGAGCAGCGGGTTGGTGGTGATCGGCGCCGGCTGCGATGCGAGCAATGTGTAGCCGTCGGGCTCCGCAGCGAAGACTGCTTCGGCCCCGATATTGCCGGACTGCCCGCCCTTATTCTCGATGATGATAGGCTGGCCGAGACGGCGCTGCAGCCGGTCGGCGACGAGGCGGGTGACCGTATCGACGCCGCCCCCGGCCGGCAGGCAGACGATGATCTTGATCGGCCGGCTGGGATACTCCGCCTGTTGGGCCGCGGCGGGCGCCATCGCAAGCAACACGCCTGCTGCGGCCATCACCGTAAGATATTTCGACATGACGCGTTTCCTTAAATGATTCCGTCGGCGCCAGGCGGCCAGTCCGCTCCGCGTGACCCGGCCGCAATCGAACCCGCGACCTTCAGCTTGGAAGTTCATCGGCCGCAACAGAAATTGCATTATAGCATTGTTTCCTTAGCCTCGCGACTTCGGCCGCTGCGGCTGTCTTTGTCCCATTCGCCTCGTGCGCCCCCCTAGGATTGCGGCCCGGCTGCCGGCCACAGCCCCGCCGCCGCCCGTGCGACTGACGCGCAACCCTCCCGGAGGCACACCGCTGCATTGTGCGTCGCTATCGGACCACCCACGGCGGGCTTGGCAGTCGCACGCGAAGCAGGCATCCTGCCCCAAAAAGATCCCTCACCTGGGGAGCGACAATCGACGTGATTGGAGGAGCGTCATGGTGTACCGAGCCGCGATCGGAACGATTGTGTTTACGGCGGCGGCGTTGTGCATGCCGACTGCAACGCAAGCATTCGACGACGCTATATATCCTGCACTGACGGGCCAGTGGACCAGGGCCATAGTCCCGGGAGCCGTCGGCCAACCCCCATTCGATCCAGCCAAACCGCCGGGCCGAGGACAAGAGGCGCCCCTCACGCCCGAATACCAAGTTAAATTCGACAGCACCCTCGCCGACCGCGCCGCCGGCGGACTGAGCGATGTGGTGTCGACGACCTGCCTCGCGCCCGGCATGCCGATGATGATGCAGGCCTATGAACCGATGCAGATCACCGTGCTGCCGGAAACCACCTACATCTTGATCGATCATATTCACGAGAGTCATCGAAGAATTTTCACAGACGGTCGCGCGTGGCCCAAGACCGTCCAGCCGACCTTCACCGGCTATAGCATCGGCAAATGGATCGATGAGGACGGGGATGGCCGCTACGATATACTCGAAGCCGAAACCCGCTATTTCAAAGGGCCCCGTTTCTTCGACAGCAGCGGCATTCCGTTGCACGAGGATGGCGACAGCGTCATCAGGGAGCGCATCTATCTCGACAAGGCGGACCGCAACCTCCTTCATGACGAAATCACCGTGACCGATCACGCGTTGACCCGTCCGTGGACGGTGATCAAGAACTATCGCCGCACCCTCGACCTGCTGGCGGAGTGGCCGGAGTACATTTGCAACGAGCAAATCCCATTCGTTCGTATCGGCAACGAGACCTACAAAGTGGATCAGGACGGCTACCTGATGCCGACCAGAAAGCCGCAGCCACCGCCGGACCTGCGATATTTCAAGCAACCGAAGAAGTGACATCCGGCCGTCTTTTACGTGGCCTTTGATCAGAAACCAGGAAGAGCACTCAATGCTGTATCGAAGCTCGATCGGCGCCGTAGCGCTGGCAGCGTCACTGGGGGTGACAACACTTGGCGCAACACTTGGCGCGACACTTGGCGGCGCGCTTGCGTTCGATGAATCGAAATATCCGGATTGGAAGGGCGCGTGGCGCCGCGTTGCCGTGCCCGGCGTTGTCGGCCAGCCATCATACGATCCGACAAAGCGCGGCGGGCAGGCTCAGCAGGCGCCTTTGACTCCGGAATATCAGGCCATCTTCGAGGCCAACCTCAAGGACCAGGCCGCTGGCGGACAGGGCACCGATCCGACCTATACGTGCCTTTCGCCCGGCATGCCAAGAGTCATGACCACATTCGCCCCCTTCGAGATCGTCGTGACACCGCAGATCACCAATTTCCTGATCCAGCACATCCACGATTCTCGCCGGATTTTTACCGATGGGCGCGACTGGCCAAAGAAAATCGTGCCCGCGTTCGTCGGATATTCAATCGGCCGATGGATGGACACGGACGGGGACGGCCGCTACGACGTGCTCGAGATAGAGACTCGCGGATTGAAAGGCCCCCGATCGTATGATCCGGCCGGCCTTCCCTTTCACTCCGACAATCAAAGTGTTTTCAAGGAGCGTGTTTACTCCGACAAGGCCGACCCGAACATCCTCTACGACGAGATCACGACGATCGACAACGCGTTGACACGGCCGTGGACAGTTACAAAGACGTATTCTCGTCTGCCGATCAAGCAGCCGGAGTGGGTCGAGGAAGTTTGTGCCGAAGGCAATGGTGATGTCGAAATCGGCAAGGAGGGATACTTCCTTAGCGGGGACGGCCACCTGATGCCGACGAAGAAGGACCAGGCCCCGCCGGACTTGCGATATTTCAAGCAAATCCAGAATTAGGGCAGCCTTGGAATATTTCGTTGCTGACCACAGGAGGTGAGCATGCACAGGCACCGGGCTCTTCTCGCACTGATCATCTTAGCGGCGGCAGCGGCTGCGACGCCCGCACGTGCGCAAACGTTGACACCTCCAATCGAGCCACCCAATAGCAATACGAAAAGCGGCGTATCCATTCCGGATTTATCCGGCATATGGGGGCGCTGGTTCAATTTGGAACCGCCATCGTCGGGACCAGGTCCGATTGTCAGCAAGCTCCGGAGGCCCGACGCCACCATTATCCAGAGCGTGGTTGGTGATTACACCAATCCGATCTTAAGGCCGGAGACGGCGGGCGTCGTGAAGAAGAATGGCGAAATGGAGTTGGGCGGAACTGTCCTTCCTAATCCTCATAACCAATGCTGGCCGGAGCCGAGCCCGTTCATATTGAGCATTCAACTCGGTATGCAAATGATCCAGCAGAAAGACGAAGTCGTTCTGCTCTACCTTAGTGATCATCAGGTCCGCCATGTGCGCCTGAACGTGCCCCATTCGGCGCACCCGGCGCCTACCTGGCAGGGCGAGTCCGTGGGCCATTATGAGGGCGACACGCTGGTGATCGACACGATTGGCCAGAAGGTGGGGCCGCTGTCGATGGTCGATAGGTACGGCACGCCCTTCAGCGCGGCGTTGCATGTGATCGAGCGCTATCGGCTCATCGACGGACCGATGGCACGTGACCTGCAGCAAAAGCACGAAAGCGCTTACTTCGGCGCCGGAAGATCGAGCCCTGCTAACAATCCATACGGGAGGGGCGATATCGACCCCGACCCGGCGAAGCCGGGATTGCAGGTCGAGATCACTGTTGACGATCCGGCGACTTTCGCCACGCCGTGGTCGGCGTCCGTGACCTACCGCCGCGTGCAGGGCACATGGCCCGAAGCCGTATGCGCCGAGAACACGCGGGGATCCGGCTCCTCATGGGTGACCCTGGTGCCTCAGGCCTTGAAGCCAGACTTCTGAAGGTTGGCACGGAGACCAAGGCCGTCGTGGCAGCGATGGCTCGATGGCCGCAGAGCCGACCCGGTGACCGGCAGGTCCGGAGTCCCCCTCGACTGCGAATGTGCGAAGACGAAGGAGCAGAGCTCATCGCCGAGCAAGCCGCCTCGTGGGTCGGCCCCGCCAATTGCGGTCCGCCGCGGCTTGTGTGGAACCACGGCGGACCTGACCGAACCCATGGGGAGGGTCCCGAAATGAGTTAGGCTGCCGCCAGTCATACAAAAACGTCGAAGAGGAGAAACTCCGGGTGTCTCCCTAGGTGAATGACTTGGTCACCAAAGGGTTGAGGTCAACAGGTCGGCTGAGCTTCCGGCTCTTGAGAATTTCCACTGCTGCGAGATCGCGAGGCGCTTGGTGGCCTTCTGCATGCTGCCCCATTTTCGTTGCCGCCATCACGATCTTCAAGTGCTGCAAGTGAGCCGATGACCAAAACTGAGAGCGGCCTGCATGCATCGCTTCCCCCCGTTCGCTGAGACTATAGGGGTATAAGCAAATAGCGTGACCCGGCTATCACAGGATTGCCTCCCCGACCGGCCGACGGCATCGTGCGCTTGGTGGCTGGCGTGCAGGCGAAATCACCAGTATATCGCTATCGATCGGCCGCAACTCCCGTCGTTTCAGCTGTCACAGCCCCGTGCTCCGGTTCGTCGGCAACTTGGGAGTGCATCGATATAGAGATGTGCCACCGTTCCGCTGCGCATGCAGTTGCTTAAAATTATTATAATTCGATGTTTCGCCGTTCGCTACTTTATGGTTGCCACGAATGGCCGTCCGGACATAACTGCCATTGCTGCATCTTCTCCGCTGCTCGGACACGCATCAGCATTGGGACAAGTATGGACGAACTCAACGGCCGCATGATCGCCTGCCAAATCCTGATAACGGGGCTTATCGCAAGGGTTGCCAATAATTCGAAGGATCCGTTGTCATTCCTCACCGATTTTCGCGACGAGATCAAAGCGGTGGTCAATCAGGTGAGAATTTCCGGAATCTCCGACACCCAACGGGTGCGCGAGACGGCGCAACAGACCGTCGACGAGCTGTTTTCCCTGATGAAGCCGCCGAGCACGGATTGATTGTCCCGATCAGATGACGCGATAAAGTTCAACAAAATCGCCCGCGCCTTTCGTGCGATTCCGACGTCGCGCCGTGGTCATCCAGCCGTTGCAGCACGCGACGCAGCGATGCGGACAATCAGCTACTTTAGAGCAATTCCTGACTTTAATTATTCCAATTTTTAAATAACCAATCGTGCTTGTTTAGAGGCAGTCCAGTTTGGAGATATTAAAATCGCTCAATCGTATTATATCTACAAATATATTTGATTTTACTTCGCCCACCGAAATAAAAAAAGACCGGTGCCGCGACTCTAATCTGCGCGGGATCGACTTGGGGGGGTTAAGATGAATGCCGTAACTGCCGTGCGGGCACCGCGATCGCTGCGTTCGCCGATCGCCTTTGTTGCACCAAACGACAATACCGAGATCGACACTTCACTGAAAGTCACGGTGGCCTGCCTGGTCGCTGCGGGCTCGATCACCGGCGCAGAGGCTCAGCAGTCTCCGCTCCCGCCGGTGACGATCGACGCGCCGGTCACACGCCCGCGCCCTCCGGCTGCGACGCCGACACCGGAGCAGATCCGGGTTCGCAACGAGCTGCGCCGGCTTGCCCGCGAACGCCAGAAGCAGGAACAGGCCGCCCCCAACCAGCCGCGAACACGGCCGGGAACCAGCCGCCTGATCGCAATCCCTATGCGGATCCGGCCGCGCCCTACAAGGCCGATCGCGTTGCATCGCCAAAGTTCACCGAGCCGCTGGCCAACACGCCAAGAACCGTCACGGTTCTGACCAAGGAAATTCTTCAGGACAAGAACGCCACGACCCTCAAGGAGGTTGGGCGCAGCACCGCCGGCGTGACGTTGGGAACGGGTGAAGGCGGTAACGCCTTCGGGGATCGCTTTTTCATTCGCGGCTTCGACGCGCGTAACGATGTGTTCATCGACGGCGTACGCGACCCCGGCGTCAGCATTCGCGAGAACTTCTTCACCGAGCAGATCGAGATCCTGAGGGGGCCTGCCTCGTCCTTTGCCGGACGCGGCACCACCGGCGGAGCGATCAATATCGTTACCAAGCAGGCGGCCGATAGCAATTTCTACAACGCCGAAAGCACGCTGGGAACCGACGCAACGCGACGCATTACTATCGATGCCAACCAGGTCATCACGCCGACTCTTTCAATGCGCGTCGACGGCATGTTCCAGAATGCCAACGTGGCGGGCCGCGATTACGTCTTCGACGATCGCTGGGGCGGCCTCGTGGCGGCGAAATGGACGCCGAGCGATACCGTGAAAATCACCGCGAACTACATCCATACCGATCTCGATGCACTGCCGGATTTCGGCGTCCCCTACAACAAGCCGGCGCTTGCCCCATGGACAGACACCGGGGTATCCCGCAACACCTTCTACGGCTTCGTCAACCGCGATTTTCAAAAGACGAAGCAGGACATCGGAACCATCAACGGCGAGTTCCAGATCAACGATAACGTGACGGTGAGCAACAAGCTCCGCGAGGGACGGTCGGTCCTCAATTACATCGGCACGCTCCCCGAGCAGAACGGCAATCCGCCGCCGCGCCAGGGCTTTGTGAATCTCAATCCGCAAAGCCGCTACCAGGTGACCGACGTCACGGCCGACCAGACCGATGCGACAATCAAGTTCGATACCGGACCGATCCGCAATACCGCGGTGATAGGCTCTGAAATCTCCCGCGAACGCGTCAGCATCGACAGCTATACCGGGCTTGCTTCGGAAGTTGTCGGCGCCGGCGCATTTACCGGCTCCGGCGCCTTGCTCAACGTATCCGTCTTCAACCCACCCAACCTGTTGCCGTTCAACGGCACGCCGAGACTGACCGGCAATCCGACCGTGGTTCCCGTCGACACCAAGAGTCTTTACCTGATCGAGACCGCCAATTATCGGGATTTCGTTATCCTCAACGGCGGCATTCGCTATGACGACTACGATGTCAGCGCCACCAAGGCCGGCAAAACCGTCGCCCTGTCGTCCGGCCTCGTGAACTACAACGCCGGTATCGTCGTCAAGCCATTGCCCTTTGCCGGCGTCTATGCGGCCTATGCGACCTCCGCCAATCCGGTGGGCGCCGAAATCGACGGCACGTCTACCACCTATGGCGGCTTGAATCCGACCGCAACGGTCAACCAGATATTTGCTCCGCAACGCAACAAGGCCTACGAAGTCGGGACCAAGTGGGAGTTGTTCGACCGCCATCTTCTCGCCACCGCCGCGCTGTTCCGGACCGAAACAGAGAATGCCCGCGAAACGGTCCCGACCGGACTGCCGGGCGCGGGTACGATCGTGGCGGGTGCGTCCAGTTACGTTCAGGGCATCGATCTTGAAGTAGCCGGCAAGATCACCGACCGCTGGAGCGTATTCGGCGGATTGGTGCTGATGGAGTCGGCGGTCACCAAATCCGTGGTACCCACCAATGTCGGCGACAAGCTCGCCAACATTGCCCATCAATCCTTCACCGCGTTGACCAAGTACCAGCTCGCCGACAACCTCGAGATCGGCGGCCAGGCCATTTACGCATCCAAAATCTACGGTGGCACGCTGCTTGCGGCAAACCAGGGCACCGTGCTGCCCGAACACTGGCGTTTCGACGCCTTCGTCGAATACAAGATCAACAACAACTGGAGCACGAAGGTCGCCGTCAACAACATCCTCAACAAGACTTACTACGACGCATTCTACCAGAGCGCGGCGCCGTTCGTTCTCATCGCGCCGGGCCGGGCCGCCTATTGGATTGTGCAGGCCAAACTCTAGACGGAAAATTCGAGGGCTGAAATCGACGATGCTGATCTGTGTACCGAAGGTGCTGAGCAAGGCCGATGTTGCCGAATTCCTCGGCGTCATGGACGCTTGCGAATGGGAGGACGGCCGCTCGACCGCCGGCGCACAGTCAGCAATGGTCAAGAACAACGAGCAATTGCCGCCCGACAGCGCTGCCGCGCGGCAATTGGGTGAACGCGTCGTTCGCACCCTCACGGCAAACGCGCTGTTCATCTCGGCCGCGATCCCGCTGCGTATCTTCCCGCCGCTGTTCAACCGTTACGGCGCCGGGCATCATTTCGGCGTTCATGTCGATAATGCCGTCCGCGGCGACCCTCTGACCGGCATGCGCCTGCGCACCGATCTGTCGGTCACGCTGTTTCTTTCGGAGCCGGATCAGTACGACGGCGGAGAATTGATTGTCGAGGACCTCTACGGCTCCCATGCGGTAAAGCTGCCCGCGGGCGATCTGGTCCTCTACCCGGCGTCGAGCTTGCATATGGTGTCGCCGATCACCCGTGGTGTCCGGGTGGCCTCGTTCTTCTGGCTGCAGAGCATGATCCGCGATGCCCATGCGCGCAGCCTGATATTCGACCTCGATACCGCCATTCAGGGTCTGGTCGAACGCATCGGCAGAAACGATCCGCAAATCGTGAAGCTTACCGGCATTTATCACAACCTGATCCGCTATTGGGCCGAAGCATGAATCCGCACGAACTGTCGCCGTGGTCGATGTTCCTTTCCGCCGACGTGCTCGTGAAGGCGGTGATGATCGGTTTGGCATTTGCCTCCCTGATGACTTGGACGATTTTCCTCGCCAAGTCCGCTCACCTTTTTCTGGCCCGGCGGGGGCTGCGCAAGGCGCTGGCTCGCATCGCCAACACCAGGACGCTGACCGAAGCTCAGCTGGCGGCCGGCCGCGGCGGCAGCCTGTCCGCGTCGCTCGTGGCGGCAGCGATCCACGAGGTCCGCATATCGTCCGACAGCGCCGCGACCGGCATCCAGGCGCGTGCTGCATCGCGCTTTGCCGAAATCGTACGTGCCGAAGCCCGCTCGGCGCGATACGGCATGGGTGTCCTCGCCATGATCGGATCGACCGCGCCCTTTGTCGGCCTGTTCGGCACGGTGTGGGGCATCATGAACAGCTTCATTGGAATTTCCAAAGCGCAGACGACAAATCTCGCGGTGGTCGCGCCCGGCATTGCGGAAGCGCTGCTGGCGACCGCCATCGGTCTCGCTGCGGCGATTCCGGCCGTGATCATCTACAATCACCTGGTGCGGGCGACGAAATCTTATCTGGATCTCGTCGGCAGGACGTCCGGCGCGGTCGCCCGTCTGCTGTCGCGCGACCTCGATCGCAATCATGGCGGCGCTCTTGCACGCAGAGCGGAGTGATTCCCGTGGGAACTTCTGTGGGCGAAAGCCTCGACGGCGCGGATTTCGACGGTGTCGATGACGACGACGAATTTCCGGAAGCCCACGAGATCAACGTCACGCCATTCATCGACGTCATGCTGGTTCTGCTGATCATCTTCATGGTGGCGGCGCCATTGTCGACCGTCGACCTGCCGGTTGATCTGCCGTCTTCGACGGCGAGCGCGCAGAAGAAGCCGGATAAGCCGCTCTACGTAACGATAAAGCCCGATCTATCGGTTGCGATCGGCGAGACTGCGGTCAAACGGGTCGATCTCGTCCGTTCGCTCGATGCAACCGGTGAGCCCGACCATGATCGCCGCGTTTTCTTGCGCGCGGACCGCGGGGTGCCTTATGGCGAGTTGATGGACGTGCTGGAGATTCTGCGTTCCGGAGGCTACGCGAAGGTCGCGCTGGTGGCGCTTGAGGCTGCACCCGCGCCGCCATCACCGGCAGATTCGAGGCCATGAGGATGCGTGCCGCCGATTCCATCGCAGGATGTCCCGACGAGGCGTTGCCACAAGGCGCCATGGCATCGGCGCCGCCGGCGTCGGAAATTGACGCCTCGCAACGGGCCTCGCTGTCAATTTGGCTGGCGGCCGCGGCAGGCGCTGTCTTGATCCACGCCGCGTGCGTCGCATTGGCATTTGAGTATCTGCAGTCCGGCGAAGTCAGCGAGGAACTTGGAGCGCCGGCAATCGAGGTCGGCATCGGATTGATGGCGCCACGCCTGGAATCGAACGAACTGCCACCAGGACCCGAAGCCGAAGCCTCCGCCGCATCTCCGGCTGTGATGGAACAGCGCGCGGTTATCGAGCAGACCGAGCTGCCGAAAGCGCCGCCGACCGAGACCGAGGACCCGGACCGGGTCGTCGCTCCCGAGGAGGCGAACAAGCCCAAGGACGATGATCCTTAAGTACCGGCCGCGCAGACTGCCCCATCGAACCCGTCGATCGCTGCCGAAGCGACGGCGATGCCGAGCCCGCAAACCGCACAGGAGGCTCCCCGTTCGGTCGCTCCCGTCTTGGGAACCGGCGAAAGCATGCAACGGCTGCGCACCACGTGGCAGAAAGAACTGGCCACCCATCTGGACAAATACAAGCGTTATCCGGGCGACCGGTCGCACCAAAGTGCGCAGATTGTCATCAAATTCGAGATGGACCGGACGGGACACATCGTGTCGACCGACATTGTGAAGAGTTCGGGCGACTCTGCCTTCGACGATGCCGCATTGGCCATGATGCGGCGCGCCGACCCGGTGCCGCCGCCGCCGCCATTGGTCGCCGATGAAGGGCTGAGCTTCAGCATGCCGATTATCTTCCGTGTCAAGTCACGGAATTGAACTGATCGAGCCCCGGCGGCGCCGAGGCCATGCCGCTGCGCCGACCGCAGCGGCCTGATCGTTCTGCGGCTGCGTCGTCAATTTGGCTCGCTGCCCTCCCTGAGGACCTTGAACGATTCCTCAAGCTGAGGACTCATTGGAATGTTGAAGCGTTCGCCGTTCGGCAGCCGGGATTCGAACCATTTTGCATAGATCGCACCGATGTCGCGCGCGATCACGAGATTGCGGACCGCGCGCTCGACGCTGGCATGCAAGTCGGGCTCGTTGCGGCGGAACGCAATTCCGTATGGGTCGTAGGAGAGGAATTCACCGACCACCTTGAACCGGCTTTGGGAGCGATGCTGGGCAATCAGACCATACAGCAGGATATCGTCAGTGGCGAAGGCGTCGGCCTCGCCGTCTGCCAGCATGCGGTAGGACTCCTCATGGTCGGGGCTTTCGAGAAGCGTAATGCCGAGCTTGAATTTCTGGTCGAGCACCTTCAGCGCCTGCGCGTTGGTCGTGCCCCGCGTCACCACCACCCTGCGGCCCTTCAGGTCGCGAAAGTCGCGCCACACGGTCCCGACCGGAACCATGACCTTGGTGCCGCTGACAAAGATCATGGGCGAGAAATCGACGATCTTGCGGCGCTCCAGATTGTTGGTGGTGGAGCCGCATTCAAGATCGATCGTATCATTGACGATCGCCTGCAGCCGGGTTTCCGACGTGACCTTGACGAAATCGACCTTGAGATCTTCGCGATCGAGCAGGCGCCCGATCTCCTCGACGATGGCATTGCAGATGTCGATCGAGTAGCCGATCGGCCGCCCGGATCGATCGAGATACGAGAACGGAATCGAAGCGTCGCGGTGGCCGAGCCGCACCGTACCGGTTGTCTTGATCCGCGCAAGGGTGCCGGACACGATGCCAGGGTCGTTCGTCTCGACTTGAGCGTGGCCGGTCGCAGCGCCGACCGATGCGGCAGCGATGACGACGCCGATACGAAACGCGCTCGCAACTAGTGGACCGATTCCATAGAACCAATCGCATCGATGGGTCGAAATCAAACCCCCGGACCTCATCCTGAGGAGGCCGCGCTCCTGAGCTTGTCGAAGGATGCGCGGCCGTCTCGAAGGACGGCCGCTGGCACGATCTCGCCTGTGGCCGTCCTTCGAGACGCGCGCATCCTTCGACAAGGGCTCATCCTTCGACAAGCGCTCAGGAGCGCGCTCCTCAGGACGAGGCGGATGGATGATGTCGATATGACCTGTTGCAAGCGCTGCGCGGATGATCATGGCTATCACCTTATTCAGCGGGCGCCGCGGCCGGGATCGGATGCTCAAGCGTCGCGCCTTCGTCGATGCCGGGCTGCTCCGGCCGCAGATTGCCTTCCCATCTGGAGATCACGGCGGCAGCGACGGAATTGCCCACCACATTGGTGGCGCTGCGCCCCATGTCGAGGAATTGGTCGATACCCATGATGAGCAGCAACCCAGCCTCCGGAATGTTGAAGGTGGAGAGCGTCGCAGAGATCACCACCAGCGAAGCGCGCGGGACTCCGGCCATACCCTTCGAAGTCAACATGAGCAGCAGCAACATGGTGATCTGCTCGCCGGCGCCCAGCGTGATGCCGTACGCCTGAGCAATGAATAGTGTCGCGAAGGTGCAATACATCATCGAGCCATCGAGATTGAACGAATAGCCGAGCGGCAACACGAAGCTTGCGATCCGGTTAGGTACGCCAAACTGTTCCAACCGCTCCAGCGTCTTCGGATAGGCGGCCTCCGAGCTTGCCGTCGAGAAGGCGAGCAGGATCGGTTCTCGCACCAGGTGAGCAAGACGAAACGCGCGCTGTCCCATGACAAGGAACCCGGCACCGAAGATGATCGACCAGAGGATGACGAGCGACACATAGAATCCGCCCATGAACTTGCCGTAGGTAACGAGAATGCCGAGGCCGTTGGTGGTGACGGTCGCCGCGACTGCGGCGAAAACTGCGAGTGGCGCCGCCTTCATCACATAGCCGGTGATTTCCAGCATCATGTGCGAGACCTGCTCGATCAGTTTCTCGAGCGGCTTTGCGCGTTCACCGAGCGAAGCGATCGCCACGCCCGAGAATATTGCGAACACCACGATCTGCAATATCTCGTTATTGGCCATCGCTTCGATGATCGACTTCGGGACTAGGTGAGTGACGAATTCCTTAAGGGTTAGACCGGAGGTTTTGAGGTTAGGAGAGGACCCGGCATCCGGGATGGGAAGGCCAAGGTCGACGCCGGGCTGGAGAAGATTGACCATCAGCATGCCAAGCAGAAGTGAGACCAGCGATGCGGTGACGAACCATCCCATGGTCTTGAGCCCGATGCGGCCGAGCGACGACCCCGCGCCCATATGGGTGATGCCGACGATCAGCGTCGAAAGAACCAGCGGCGCGATGATCATCTTGATCAGTCGCAAGAACAGGTCGGTGACGAGCGAGATGTAGCCGGCGATGCCGGCCGCTGTCTTGGCGTCGGGGAATGCCTCGTGGCAGGCATAGCCGACCACAATTCCCAACACCATGGCGAAAAGGATTAAGGTCGTGAAATGCCTTGGCATTGCCCACTCCTGGTGACTGGTCGGAACGCTTGGCGCGGTCTGGAAAGCCGTGCCGTGCGGCGCCGTCCCTGCTGTGAGCGTCAGCTTGATCGCTTTGGTATTCGAGGGCAAGACGCGATGGCAGATCCGTCAGGCCTGCCTCGATGCAACAGGCATTTCATGAGAACCACGGATCACTATTCGAAATGCCCGCACCCCGATCAGGGGCTGAAACAGCAACGCGCCCGCCAGCGATACCGTCGCGGCAAAATGGAGGGCGCGCTAGCCAAAGGATCGTTCAACTCAGCCCCTTGGTCGCAGGGCGGCCGGGCTATTCCCCGACCCGAAACGTGAAATTGCCGTTCACCTTGTGGGTATCGGAGGACATCGCGCGCCATTCCACAGTGTAGACGCCCGGCTCCAGCGGCGGCAGCGAAACGCGCACGACCGTTCGGTCGGCTTTGTCGACATGCGCGTCGGCCTTGTCGACCTGCTTGCCGGCGGAATCGCGGATAATCGCCGAGCTGAATGCGGCCTCCAGCCTCTCGTTGAATTTGAGCATGACTTCGTTTGGCGCCGATCTGACCGTACCGCCTTCCGCCGGAGTTGCGCGAACGAGATGCGCGTGGGCGAACGCCGCGACCGCTCCTGACAAGGATAGCGCGGCGGCCGCCGCCGTCATGATGATTGTGCGCTGAAGTGTCATAGCAAGGTCCTCCTGGGCTTGTGAGTTTGGGCTTGTGAGCTAATGCGAATGCTGCGGCGACACCGTGCCCGTCATGCCGCGTTACTTTGCCTTCTCGATCTTCGTGACAGTGTACTGGCCGTTTACCTGATCGGCATCGAACATTATCTTGTCGCCGGCTTTCACCGCCTTAAGCATCGTGGGATCCTGCGCCTTGTAGACCATGGTCATACCCTGCTCCATTCCGAGCCTTTTGGCGGGGCCGTGCTTTATGGTGATCTTGCCGGCGGATTGGTCGATTTTGGTAACCTGGCCGTTGATCAAGTCGGACTGCGCGAAAATGCCGTGCGGTCCGATTGAAAGCGCGAGGGCGAGAACGAGGGATGGCATCGTTTTCATGTTTCTCTCCTTTCAACGACGTGGCTTGAAAGGTTCTTGATCCTTTCAATTGCGATCCTTGGGTGGCGGCCGTCGACGGGCTCTCAGCCCAAGGGGCGGATTGCGCAGTCGCACCTTTGATGTCGTACGGTCCTCTCCGGATGGCTGAAACACGCGCCGTCGGACCGGGGCCGCAACCGCAGACGCGTAAGGCGGAGTTGCGGTGCACGGGGCATTCCCAAGCAACGGCCCACGCCCCATTCCGAGCCGGAACAGAGCCCCACACCAACGATGTCTGAGCACCACATCCAAACCTTACGCACGAATCGGAGAAGCGTGCCCGCTAACCGCGGACACGCGACGACTCGAATCAGCGCAGAGGTCTTGGCGGACGATCGAGTCGACCGGGCGGGACGCCAGGGGCCTGCTCGTCAGGGCCGATGGAAAGCGATTCGCTAATCATGTTTTCCTTTGCGACCGCAATGACCGGAGGCAGAACACCGGCAAAATACGCATGCAAGGCGCAGCAGGTATCGGCCAGTGTGCCACCGTGATCGTGGTGATCATGCGGCTTTCCCTGATCGGCGCGATCCTGTGTATGATCGCCGTGGTCGTGCGTATGGTGATAGTGATCGTGCGAAGCTGGGGCCGATGCCGGCGGCATGGCGTCCGAGCGCGGGGACGAGACAACGCCCGCGAATTGAGCGACCAGGAACAGGCCGACCAACAGACGGACAACCCCGCGTATCATACCCAACGGCTTCACGAATGCCTCAAATGTCCTTCGTAGGCGGTAGATTATGGAACCATCGCCGTCGAGCGTCAACATTGGCAACCAGGTTCGGATAAGCCGTGATGCGCAAGTCGGTCCGATCGCGCGCCAGCGGTGTACAGGGAGCTTCACAGATGAGATCGAGGGCACAACTGATTGGGACTGTCTGTTGCCTCGCCTGGTGCGTTGGACTTACTTCGTTCAGCACAATCGGCCTTGAACGCACGCGAGTCGAATCTGGTGCCGAAATTTACGCGCAGCGCTGCGCCGGCTGCCACGGGGAAAACCTGCGCAATGTCAGCGGGGGCTGGTCGTTCGATTTGCGGCGCTTGCGGCCAGATGAGCATGACAGATTTGTTGATTCGGTGACGAGCGGAAAAGACAACATGCCATCCTGGTACGGCATTCTCAAAGATGAGGAAATCGAGGCGATCTGGGCCTATATCCGGGCTACGGTCGACAAATAAAAACGCGTGCGAGCGTTGGCCTGACGGCGCAGAACAAGCGTGTAAGCTCGCTGCTCCCATCCGCCCGCAATTGTCCGCCTTCATGACGAACGAACGTCCGGTCTTCGGACCGCTTCCCCGCTCTGAGCCGAACGGCCCGACCCTAGCCGTTTGCTTCGGCCCGAGGCGTTGGGTGTCACAGAGAGGCGGAAGGCCGCTAAGCCCAAGACTGCCGCGTCCCGGGAAATGAAAGGCAGAGGCGGGCGAGCGTCGCCGGCCCGAAGCGCCGGAAGTCGGACGAACAGGACCTCGTCCAGGAGCGCACGCCCTGCTCATGGTTCGCCGCCGCCCCCGATCCGTCGCGCACATTTTGCCGGCCACTCGTGAATCTGGTGCGCCGGAACACTGCACCACCGGGCTTTTGTCGATCTACCGTCTCGCCAGTAACCCATCTGCTGCTATACTTTTTGGTCTTGCGTTCCGGACCGCTCCTGGTGGTGCTCTGGCGTTCGAAGGGCGTCAACCAACGTGTCTGAAACGCGGCGGCACATGGGAGATGTAGCATGAAGATTCTGGTGACCCGACGCCAGGCTTTGGCGGCCACTTCTGCGCTCGCCCTTGCTCCGTTGACGGCCGAGGCCAGCGAACAGGAGAAGGTCGGGATGCAGCTCATCCTCGCTGCCGATGTCTCCGGGAGCGTGAATGCGACGCGGTATAAGACCCAGCAAGACGGCTACCTGGAAGCACTGGGAGACTCCCGCGTGCTGAACGTCATTCGTGAGCTCGACCCACCGGCCCTTGCCGTCACCTTCACTGCGTGGGCGCGCGAACAGCAAGTTATGGTTCCCTGGATGCGGGTCGAGGACGCCAAATCGATGGATCTGTTCCGCAATCGATTGAAGGCTGCACAACGTCCGCAGATCGGGATTAATACCCTTATCAGCAGAGCACTCTTGTTCTGCAACCGGCTGTTCGACCAAGAGTTTACCGGCGGCAGGAAGGTCATTGATGTTTCCGGAGACGGCGATGACAATCAAGGTATTGTCGGCCTTCGCGAAGTTCGTGACGCTGTGGTCGCGAGAGGCGTGGTTATCAACGGCTTGCCGATTATCGTGAAGCCGCCCGAGTACATTTTCCCGCCACAACCTCCCGAAGGTCTCGACGTATATTATCGCAATCATGTCGTTGGCGGCGAAGGACACGTCACCATCGAATCGATCGGTTTCGATAACTTCAAGCAAGCCATTCTGCAGAAGCTGCTGCTCGAGATCGGATGACAGTTTCCGCTGAGGCTGCCCACGGAGCCCGTCGCAAGAACTTATAGCCGGGGGATGGGTTCCTATTTGCCATTCATGATCGTTTGGCGAATTGTACAGGCCGATGAACGTGCCCCATCCTGGTCAGCCCGCTTGACTTAAGAGTCGCTTCGAGTTGGACAGAAGCGGCGGTCGTTCCGCATTCACAACGAGGGAAGATCCTTGGCCAACGACATCACATTGGACGTAGCAATTGCGAGCTATCCTCACACAGCGCCCCTTCTGAACGGCGAGGTGCGCATCGAAGGCGTGACTGCGAACTTCATTGCGGTGATTCCGCAGATCGCGGCGTACCGTCGAATGGTCCGTCAGGTCGAATTCGACGTGTGCGAGATCGCTCCCACCACCTACATCATTGCCCGTGCTTACGGCGCACCTTTCATCGCGCTGCCGATTTTCGTCACGCGTCGCTTCCACCACAGCGGCCTGCTGGTCCGTCCGGATGCCGGCATCAGGCATCCCAAGGACCTGGAGGGCAGAAAAGTCGGCGTCCGCGCCTATTCGGTCACAACGGGCGTGTGGACGCGTGGCATACTGATCGATGAATATGGACTTAACGCCTCGAAAGTCACCTGGGTCGTCGATGACGAAGAACATGTGAGGGAGCTCGAACTTCCTCCCAATGTTGTTCATGCACCGAAAGACCGCTCGCTCGCGGACATGATGGCGGCCGGCGAGCTATCGGCTGGGTTTGACGCAAACGCGGGAATTGGTCGGTCGGGTTCGCCGACGGGCGGCTGGAAACAGGTTGAGGCGAATTATCCCGAACTGTTCCCCAATGCAGAGGAGCTCGAAGCGACCTGGTACAATAAAACCGGCGTCTACCCCATGCACGGCACCATCGTGGTGAAGGACGGGATCCTCGCGGCTCACCCATGGATCGCAAAATCACTCCACAACGCCTTCGCTGAAGCGAAAGCGCTGTGGCTCGCAAGGCTCAGATCTGGAGAGGCTGATACTGCGAGCGACAAGAGGTATCGTCAGCTGTCAAAAGTCGTCGGAGACGATCCTCTGCCCTTTGGGATGAAGCAAAATCTACGCACGATACAGGCCCTTGAAGACACGGCATTCAAGCAGAAACTGACGCCCCGGCGCATGCCCCTGGAAGAGCTTTTCGTCGACCCCGAGAAGAGCTGACGGCAAGGCGTCCAGCACACGGACCTCATCCTGAGGAGCCGTGCGCAGCACGGCGTCCTGAGGCTCTCGAAGGACGAAGGATGGCCATCCGCACGGCCTCGCCCGTGGCCGTCCTTCGAGACGCCGACCTTTCGGTCGGCTCCTCAGGACGAGGTTGATGGATGACATCGATATGATTCGAACTTCGAAATCGCTCTACTATTTATCGCGCAACACCGGATAGAGCGATTGCGCGGTCTTGGCAAAAATCCAGTCCTGATCGGATTGCGGCAGGCACGTAAGCGAAGCGCGCGCGACCGCCAGCAGGTTTTTGAGCGGGCCCTCCGAGGCGGGGTAGTTGGACCCCCAGGCGATCCGTGAGGCGCCGAATTCACCGACCAGTTTGGGAAAGAATGTCTCCGGCGTCGCCTTGCCGTTGCGGCATTCCGTGAAGATGCGAGGCGTCACCTTGAGGTAGAGGGTCGGAAACCGGGCAAGCTCGAACAGGCTTGCCGTGGCTGCATAAGGCGGGCCGTCCTCAAGCACCGGCCGCGCCAGGTGATCGAGAATAACCTTCACGTGCGGGAAGCGTTTCAGCAGATTGATGAGCTGCGGGAACGCCTGCTTCGACATCTGCATGCAGACCGGAATGCCGAGTTCGCCGGCGGCCTCCCACGCCGGATAGACGCGGGGATCGTCGATCCAGTCCGCCTGGGTCGTCATGGTGCTGCCGATGGTGAACAGGCGGATGCCGGTCAGTCCGAGGTTAAACCAGTAGCGCATACGCTCCGGCGCGTCGGCGGCGAGCACGTCGACAGAAAACACGCCGGTGAGGCGGCTCGGGTGAGCCGCGACCGCATCAGCCACATACGAATTGTCGTAGCCGTAGCAGGTCGAGGCTTGCACGATAGCGGATTTGTCGACGCCCGCCTCGTCCATGGCGGCGATCATCTGGTCGACGCCGACGGGTCGCAAGTGCGACCAGTCGGATTGATGGCCGCCGAGCGGCGCCAGCGGGTAGCGCTTCTCGTCGTTGGCGATGACGTGCGGATGAATGTCGATCGTCTTACTTGGCATCGAGTTACTTGGCATCGAGGCGACTACTCCGAGGAATTATACTGATCGGCTTGACGCCCTTCTCCTGAAGAGAGGGCGGCCGCGACGATTTTGCCCGCGCCGACACTCGCGCGTGGATGAGCCAGACGAGCCGCGGGCAGTCGCATGTCGCTGCGATTGTGGATGCACGACCCGGATATCGGGAAATTGATTCTGCCGCAGCATCCATAAGTTTTCGGCAGCAGGGTGACGTCAAGGCTTTCCATGACTGCCAAGATAAGGGAGTGCCCGGGCAAACAGCAAGCGCGGCGCGAGCTGCTAGTACCTCTGCACGGAGGTTTTGACGTGTCGGCGGAGCGGCGTTCCCGAGTCCCCAACGTCTGGCCCCAGTGAGAATCAGTCCGCCTCCCATGGACTGCTTGGGGCCATGAGGAGACATCTTACATCACACACGGGTGGCTGGGGATTTGTGGCTTAGAGGCGTCGGCGCCGGGAGTTTCGGAAGCGATTTCGCAGTCTTCTGTGCGAGGTCAAGGAAGCGCTCGGCCGTGGGGCTCAGCGTCCAATTCTTGAGAGTGATGACCCCCACGGCGCTTCGCTGGGTTGGCAATCGAACAGGCAATGCCTTAAGCGCGAGGCTCGTGCCGCTGAAATCGACCAGTGCGTCGCAGTCATGAAGATCAAAGGGACGGGTGACGTTCCGCACCCGTTCTTTGCTTAGCTCCCAGGCTGATGTCGCGGTTTTCATGCTCGGCCCTAGGCTTAGCCCGTATCGTCTCGATCAGACATTGGAACCGACTTCACTACTCGACGTGGCAAAGGCTCGGTCTGAGCGGGCTAATCGCGCTAGTCGGGCAAGCCGGCGACCTGTAGCGCGCCCGCCCAGCGGTCGAAGTCCTCCCTGCTCCGGAACGGCAAGAGCTCCGGCAGGCCTGACATCCGCAATTTCGGATCGACGGCGCGCATCTTGGCGATGAACCGCCGTCCTTGCTCGGTCCGGCCGGCCAGGACGTCGCTCGCTGCCGCAATTCGAAAGGCGGTGAGATAGTTCGGCCGGGTGCGCAAGGCGCTCACGGCCGCATTCGCCGCATCGTCGTATCGCCCAGTAAAGAAGAGTGCGTAGGCGCTCGCGGCGTCGATCTTGAAAATAAGATGGTCATGCGCGCTCAGCTGTCTTGCCCGTAGCAGACGCTCGCCGGCGAGCTTCGGCTTGCCGGCGATCAGCATGGTCCAGCCGCTTACGTACCAGGCATCGTCGAGCAGTGGATTGAGCTTGAGGGCGCGATCCGCCAGCACGGCGCCGCCGTCGACGTCGTCGCCCAGGACGGAAATCGCGTGGGCTGCTCGGGTGAGGGTCAGAGCATTGTCGGCGCCCAATTCCGCTGCGGCGCGCGCCAGCGCCTCGCGCTCGGCGCGGTCGCGCGCGCTGTCGGCAAACCAGCCGTAGGATTGCTTCTGCACGTAGCAATATGAACTCATGGCGTAGGCCGGGGCGAACTCGCGATCGGTCGCGATCGCCTGGCGGAACAGCCGCAGCGCCCGGTCGATCCCGGGCCTGGTCCATTGCCGCAGGCTCCTCAAGCCTGCGAGCGTTAGCGCGTAGGCATCGGGCTCGCCGACCGGTTCGGCTTTCAGCCGCTGGTGCTCGCGCGACTCAAGCTGCGGCACGAGGGCGCTGACGAGGCGCGCCGTGATCTGGTCCTGCAGTTCGAACGTCGCTTGGGCGCGACAGTCATAGCGATCGGCCCACAGCAGGGTCTGGGCGCAAGCATCGGTGAGCTGCGCGCTGATGCGGACATGGCCGCGCTCCCGGCGAAACGAGCCGTGCAACACGTAACGGACGCCGCATTCGGCGGCGACGCGCGCCGCATCGGCGCCCTGCGATGGTGGAACGATGTTGCGCGGGACCACGACAAATTGCCGGAAGCGAATGAGTGCCGTTGTCAATTCATCCGCCAGCCCGACCAGGAAACGATCCTGGCCGGCGTCACCCGACAGGTTGGCGAACGGAACGATCAGCACCGACGGCTTGCCGCTGGCGGACACTGTGATGTCGCTTGCGGACACCGGGCGGCCGGGCGGCCGCGACACGGTGACGGCGCTGACGAACCGGTAGCCGCCGCGCGTCACCGTCCGGATCAGCCGCTGGCGCGCGCCGCTGTCGCCGATCGCCTGACGGACCGCGGTGATTCGGCTGCTCAACGTGGACTCCGACACCACGCGGCCGCGCCACACCGCGCGCAGCACATCGTCGCGGGTCACGACGCGGTGCCGGTTCTCCAGAAGATAAAGCAAAATGTCGAACACTTGGCGCTCAAGCGCGACGCGCTTGCTGGATCGCGTGAGTTCGCGCCGCTCGGCATCGAGAGCGTAGGACCCGAACCGGAAGATCACCCCTCACTCCCTCGCCAGGGTGCCGAGAAAGATTCAGGACAGTCTCAACGAAAATCAAGACTATCTCAAGGTCACCGGCGCTCGCCAGGGCTAGACTTGTGAGACCGTCCCGCAGAATCGTGAGGTTGAACCATGCGCGCCATTGCTTTTCATCCGGCAGGCCAGACGCGAAACGTGCTCGCCGCCGCTTTCGGGATTGTGCTGAGCGTCGTACTGATGTCGGCGGCGCGGGCGCAAACCGTCCAGCAGCGGCTGCAGGCGATCTTCGCCATGAGCGCCGAAGAGATGGCCGCGACGTCGGCTTTCACCCGGCGCGCCTACGAGGCGCAGATCGCGCAGATCTATCGTATCCAGAACAAGCTGATTCGGGATGTAGTCTTGGAATTGGTGCGCAATCCGGCCGCCACCGCATTCGGGCAGAAGAGCAGCCAGTCGTGGCTGGCGTCCCCAGGGAGCGGCTGGAAAAGCCACCACGCTTATCCGGGCGGGCTCGCCGTCCATACGATGGAGTGGGTGGAGGTCGCCAATGGCTGGGTTGATACCTACGACCGCGTCTATGGTGTGAAGCTCGACCGCGATCTGGTCGTCGCTGGTCTCATCCTGCACGATTGGGGCAAGGTGTGGTTCCTGTTCGACGACGCAACCGGCACCGTCAAGGAGCCGGACTGGTATCCCAAAGCCTGGGGCACCAAGGCGAATTGGAAATGGATGGGCGGCCACGGGGCGGTACTGTATGCGGAATTAATCGCTCGCGGCGTCCCGAACGAACTGCTGTTTGCGGCGGCGGCAGCGCATTTCGATGCCTACTGGGCGCTCGACAAAGACGGTGAAGGGTTGAACCCGGCGCTGCGCGAGGCCGCCGAGATCGCCAAGAAGCCCGCGCCCGTCGTCAAGCCAGAGGAGCGGATGGCCGAGTGGTGGGTGATCACCGCGATCGACGAAGCGTGGTCATTCTCCACCATGGTAGCGGCGAAATTAGCCTTCGAGCTGCTGGAGCAGGTGGCCAAGGACCTCGGGCTACAACCCAATTCGCGCGAGGCCAACAAGCTCGCGTGGTTCGTGCTCTCACGCGTCGGCGATTTCAAGATTTACGAGGCATATCAGAAGGCCGGATTCAAGCGCGAGGCCGCCGTGCAGTTCATCCGCGCGGTGATCGAGAACCCGGTGCCCTATGAGGTGACGTTGCGCTGAACAGCGGTGTCGGTGGTCTTCGCCAGTCGTTGAGCGGCCACTGGCCCGGCGCATGTCCGCTCAGGGTCAAAACCGGCCGTGCCGCCTGGCGTCTCATTCCGGCTGACAGATGCAAGGCGGCCCGCTCGGACAACCCGTCGAAACCTCTGTGCACAGGTACTAGCTCGCTCTCAGCAGCTCCTTTATGGGCATCAGTGATGCGGTCATTTGCTTGCGCATGAGGCGAAGGAAATTCATCTGAAGTTGCGTCGGCAACCAGTTGTCCCGCATCGTCACCCCGATCGAAGGAACCGGCTCGATTGGTCCGTAAGGTAACGCGGCGAGCGCGTCATCCTCGTACATCAGCTCATAGGAGGTGAGCAGCGTAAGGCAGTCGCTGCGCGCAAGCACGAGGCGGATTGTCGGCAGGGAGGATGTTTCCACCCGTGCCTGCGGTTTCCGCCGACCCGCAAACAGCGTGTCGAAACAAACGCGCCGGCAGGCTCCGGGGGTTCCGACCACCCAGTCGTAAGCCGAAAGATCGTCGAGCATGACTCTCCTTTTGCGGAAAAGCGGATGGCCGTGCCGCGCGACGATCACATAAGGCGCCTCAGCCAGCGGCTCCTCGATCAAGTCTTCCGGGACCGGATCTCTGAGCAACCCGATCACAAAATCAACGTCGCCGCCGCGCAAGCTCCTCAGCATGGCGCCGGAGCTGCCGTTCGAGATTCGTACGTTGGCGTGCGGATACGTTGAAATGAATTCATTGAGAACTGATGCCAGCAGGAAGCTCCCGGCAAGCTGCATGGCGCCAATCACGATTTGCCCCCTGAGACTTCCTTTGGCCGATTCCAGCTCCTCAATGCCCCACTCGATCTCTCGTGCGGCAAGCTTGAGCTTGCGCGCAAATTCGGCCGCCGCCGGTGTTGCGGCGCTCCCGGACGCGGTTCGGTGATAAAGCGGCTTGCGTATATCGCGTTCCAAATCGCGGGCAGCGCGGCTCAACGTTGCCTGCGAGATCCCAAGAGCACGTGCGGCCTGGGCAAATGATCCATTTTCCGCAATGGCTGTCAGGCTGCGGATTTGCGATCTGGTAATGCGGCTGGCGGTCATCGGGGCGCGACCAGCCGGCACTCCGAGCTCGATAAGCGCCAGCTCGATTTGCGCGAACAGCCGCTCTGTTCGCCGCTGGAAAATAGCGCCGAGCTCGTTGAGATAACTTCCGCCGGCGCCTCGTTCCAGCAAGCCGGCACCTATCTGCTCTTCAAGCTTCGCGATCGCTTGCGTGACGGCGGGTTGGGACAAGTGGCATTCTTCGGATGCGCGACGAACGCTCGACAGGCGCGCCACGCTCTCGAACAGCTTAAGATGTCGGAGGCTGACCGAGACGGCGCCTCGTTCGGCGTCTAAGCCATTCATTTGTATTTTCCTCCCGTGGCCGACTTGGCAGGATTTCTATATCCCCGGGCGCCGGCCACAATTTTTGGACTTCTCTGCGTCACAATGACGCGAGGGAGGAGTTTTCCAATGGTATGAGGTACTTACAGGTTCATGGCGGAGGGGTGGTGTGCTGATTTTCAGACCGCGTCGCGCCCTGATCGCGGCGTCCAAGCCAATCCAGACGCTGGTCAGCTGAGAATTTATGCCGGGCGCCGACGGCAGTAATGGTATTGTAATACCAATAAGCTGTAGGGGCGGATTTAGACAAAACGAACTAATTTTGGAATTCCCAACGAAATCAATGCCCGCCGGTTTCCGCGCCGCGGCGATCCTGGATCCTTGGCGACCGTGCGGGATCGCACCGATGGCTCGCCTTGACTACTTCTGACAATGATCTGCCTCGGTTCTCGCCGGTGAGACCGCAGCCACGTTCAATGCTTCGGAATTCCTGCCTTGTCGATGACCTCGCGCCACCTGGCTGCATCCGCGGCCATCCGATTGCGCATTTCTTCAGGCGTGCTCCCGCGCGCTTGCAGCCCGAGCCGGAGCATCCGCTCCGCAACGTCGGGCGCCGCCAAGGCGCGCCTGATCTCGGCGCTGAGGGCGGCGATGATTTCGGCGGAAACGCCGGCGGGCGCCGCGACCCCATTCCAGCTCGTCACCACATAATCCGGCAGCCCGCTCTCCTTGGCGGTCGGCACGTCTTTCAGCAAGGGATCGCGCTCTTCGCCGGAAGTGGCGATGACGCGAAGCTTATCCGGACCAATCGTGCTCTCGAGGCCGGCAAAATAATCGAACCCAAGATCGATATCTCCGCGCAGGAGCGCCGTCACCAGGTCCGGCGTCGTGCGGTAAGTGACGATGATGAACTGCGCCTTGCCGACCTGCTGGAACAAGTGCGCCGAAAGATTCTGCGTGCTGCCGGGATTGATCGCTCCGAGGTTGAGCTTGCCCGGCGCCTTGCGTGCGGCCTCAATTACGTCTCTGACCGACTTGTGGGGCGAGGTAGGCGGAACCACCAACAGCATTGCGAAGCTCGCCGCAATGGAGATTTGGGCAAAATCCTTGAGCACGTTGTAAGGCAGGCTCTGGAACAGGCTCATGCTGATCGCCTGTCCATTGCCCATTTCGCCGAGCGTGTATCCGTCTGCGGGAGCGCTCAATACTGCCCGCATGGCGGCAATTCCGCCGGCGCCGGGCCGATTCTCGATGACAAACGGCTGCTTCAAGCTTTGACTGAGCTTGTTTGTGAGCAGCCTGATGGTCAGATCGCCGGCGCCGCCGGGCCCGTAGGGCACGAGGATGCGGATCGGCTGTTGCGGATACTCGCCGGCCGCTAGCGCGTCATCGCCCGGAGCGGCCACGCACGCAAGCGCCACCAGAGCCGCCGCGCAGCGGCGCCAACGCGGGACGTTTGCCGCTGATCGTTGAATGAAAATCTGCGCCTCCCTGACCGACTGTATGCGCGGCACTGACGTCGCTAAGACCGCGGCTATTGCCAGAATCGCCAGATCCGAATCATTTTTTGACGTACCGCGCCACGGTCCCAGCGTCGTACATTCCGACAAAAACATTGCCTGCGTTATCCGCGGCCACGGCCTCTCCCCAGCTGTTGCTCGCGGCGCCAGTGCCCTCTTTGGCCGGGGCAGGGTCCGCAATGAAGGCAGTGACTTTACCATCCTTCACGCTGCCAATTCTCACGCCCCGTTTGAAGCCGGGATTCTGCGCCATGTTGGATTCGGAATCGGTAACGTAGAGAATGTCGTTCTTGTCGATGAAGAGGCCGCTTGGGCGGCCGAACTGCTTCCATTCCCCAAGGAACACGCCGTCCGGGCTGAAGATCTCGACACGATTATTGGATCTGTCAGCGACAAATATGCGGCCCGCTGAATCGATCGCCAGCGAGTGGTTGACCCCGAACTCGCCGGGGCCGGAGCCGCGCCTGCCCCACGCCGTCATGAACTTGCCGCCACTGGTGAACTTGACGATCCGGGCGTTGGTGTTACCGCCATGCCCGTCACTAACGATGATGTCGCCATTGGCAGCAACCGCGACATCCGTTGGAGCGTTGAACATGTCGGGGCCGTCACCTGCGACACCGGGTCTGCCAAGCGTGAGCAGTACCTTGCCATCCGGACTGAACTTGATGACCTGATGGCCCTTGCCATTGCCACCATTGTTGTCGGTCGCCCATACGTTGCCCTCGCGATCGACATGGAAGCCATGCGGGTGGTTGAAGAGACCGTGGCCGAAGCCCCCGACAAAATTGCCGGCGGCATCGAATTTTTGGATGGGATTGAGTGCGGAGTTGACGCAGTCTCTTGCTCCGCACCGATCAAAGACCCACACGCTCTTGCCGTCGGGATCGATGTCGACGCCCGTCACCTGCCCGACCTTGCGGCCGTCGGGCAACTTCAACCAATTAGCGTCCAGACGGTATGGGTTGGGGGCACCGTTCGGGTCGGCCGGCACTTGGGCGAACAATTGGGCGAACAATTGGGCTTCAGGCCCGGTGATCGCAGCCGCGATGATCCCAAACAGCAACGTGATCGTACTCACGCGGAACATGGATACCTCCTCACGGGGATCGTCGCATTTTTGCTGCTCAATTCAAGCCTCTTCGATGGCAACCAGCCCATCTATTTTATGTGCGGCTCGATTCGCTCGCGCATTCAGCATTTATGGGTTCTGCGTCCGATAGGCCCGTGGTGACGCATGAACGCCCCTCCTTCGGCGTTACGGCCGTGCGGCGCAGGGGAAGCGCCAGCATCGGCGCTATGATCCGCAGGTTGCGGATTGCATGAGCCGGCGCCAATCGAATTCGCGTCCTTGGTCATAAGATCTTGCTAAATGCAGTCTGCGATAGACGATGTATCCTCATATCGGGTTAGTGTTCTTCGCGTTAGAAAAAATGCCGATAACAGGGAGGCTGGATCAATGATTGGTGCAAGCACTACCGGAGTGTTCGCCCTCGTCGTCGCACTGAGCGCAGCGATCGGCAACGCGCAGGCGGCCGATGGGTCGAAATACCCCGACTGGAAAGGTCAGTGGGATGCGATCAACCCGACCTTCGGAGGCCAGGGCGTCAAGTTTGATCCAACCAAGCGGTTTGGGCCGGCGCAACAAGCGCCGCTGACGCCGGAGTACCAAAAGGTCCATGAGGAAAGCATGGCCGACCAGGCGAAAGGCGGGCAGGGCAATTTCATCGACCATGCCAAGTGCATCCCCGGGGGCATGCCAAGCATGATGTCGGCTCCGGCGCAAGAATACATCATCACGCCGGAGACCACCTATATTTCGGTCGGCACCGACCTTCGTCGCATTTTCACCGACGGCCGCCCCTGGCCTGCGAATGTGGAGCCGACCTATCAGGGGTATTCGATCGGCCGGTGGATCGACGAAGACGGCGACGGCGTCTACGACGTGCTCGAAGTCGAAACACGTGGACCCTTCAAAGGGCCTCGCGCCTACGACGCCACCGGGTTGCCGCTGCACTTCGACAACCAGTCGACCTTCAAGGAACGGTTTCACCTCGACAAGAACGACCCAAACCTCCTTCATGAGGAAATTGCCGTATTCGATCATGCGCTGACGCGGCCCTGGAGCGTCGACAAGACATATCGGCGCAATCCCAATCGCTATCCCCACTGGAGCCGAATTTCCTGCGCCGAGGGCAACAACTATGTGGTCGTCGGAACGGACACGTATTTCCTGAGTGGGGATGGGCTCTTGATGCCCACCAAGAAGGACCAGGCACCGCCGGATTTGAGATATTTCAGACAAGTGCAACCGCCGAGGTGATGGCCGCCGGAAACGCGCCAGCGAGGAATCCGAAGCTCCTCACCTATGATCCACGCAATCGGCGTGCGCCTAGCGGAGGGCTTTCTTCTCCCTCTCCCCGCATGCGGGGAGAGGTGAGGCTGCCCGGCTCTCGCTTAACTTGGGTGATCCCGCCTCGGCACGTTTGAGTTCCGGAACTCCATCGGCCTGCCGATTAACCGAAGCTTCACCCCGATGCGGAGCGAACGCCGCCATCTGAGGGTTATTGGCGACCCGACCCACACGTCACTCTGCTTGATGCGATCTATGAGCTTCTGTGGATCGAATTTGAGGTAGCCAGCCGGAATCTCGAACAGTTGCGCGGGCTGCGGTCCTTCCTGAATGTTCGCCACCTCCACGGTGGAGCCGTCATCGGCCTCGATCCTCACGACGAAATCGATCCGGGGATCGATCCATATGAGATACCGGTCTTTGCGTGGCGAGATTCCGCGGTATTTGAGAGTGCGGCGCCCCGCGATCGACTCGTCGCCGATGCGCTCACAATGCCACGCGGTACCTTGATCGGTCACACCGGCGACTTGCGCCATCGCTTGCCATTGGCGGCAAGGATTGTCTGGATCGACCGGCACCAGGAGTTGCGTGAGCTCGCTGGACTGTTTCGCGTCCATGAATACGCGCTGCGCCGGCTTGACGAAATAGGCGGCAGCGGCGTCGCTGCGTACGATAAAAAATGCGATCCCGAGATCGGGGGGTTCGATGCGTATTTTGTGGTCCGCAACATTGAGCTTGCCGGAACGAGCCGCGGTACGGCCCCCGGCGTCGTCGTAAACGAGGTCGGCCGAGAATTGGTGCGGCTGATCCCCGCCGCGGGCCGACGAGGCCGACAGGACTGCAGATGCCACGACGGCAGCGGCCAGCATTTTGCACATCGGAGGAAATCCCGGAATGGTGTTTGCGGTGACGCAACTGGCGTCAACCAGGCCCGCAGGCCTGATCGACGCCAAGAACATCACCGCGACGGCACCGCGATGGCGCCGGCGCCTTCTCGCTACCGCTACTCGGTGTAGGGCTGGTTGACCGGTTTGGCGTCAAAATCGAAGGCGTCGAACAGGTCGTCGAGAGCCGGCATATTGGTCGGCACGTAGGGATCGTTCTTTTTGACCTTAGGATTGGGAAGATTGTCGCGGCTGCGATCGGTAAGAGGAGCGAGGTGCCAGTTGCGCTCGATGAATTTCAGCAGCGATACGTGGTCGCCATAGGCGTGGTAGATCCGGCCGCCCGTCGAATAGGGCGACAGAATCAAGAACGGCATGCGCGGGCCATCGCCGAAGAAGTCGATCGGCTGGATGAACCCCGAATCCCAGTAGCCACCCGCCTCGTCAAAGGTGATGAAAATGGCCGTCTCCGCCTTGAGATGCGGATGAGCCTCGAGCGCATCAAGGACGTGTCGAATATAGCCCTCGAAAAGATCGATTTTGGAGCTCTGCGGATGACCGTCAAGCAATCCGTCGGGCTTGCCGATGGAGACCGCCGGGAGCGTGTTGTTGTTGATGTCCGCGATCAGATCCGCAGTATCCTTGATATGCGCCGTGCGAACCGCCGCGTTGGCCATGATCGAGGTGTCGTATTGGAACGGATTGCAGATCTGACAATAGGCGACGCCGAGAGCGTGAGCCGGGTCGGCAAGGGCGGCCGCAGTGAGGTTGGGACTGGTCGGGTTCGCCTTGACAGCCGCATTCGCGAGGATCACGGCGTCATTGTAGGCGCCGCCGAAATAGGCCCAGGAAATGTTCTTTTCGATCAGCGCGTCGCCGATGCTCCTGACGGATGACGGCGGAACGTTATTCCCTCCCGACAGGGCGCCGTTCGGCAGGTAGCCGGGATTGACATTGTTCACCATGTAGTAGGCGCGTTGCTTGCAATTCGGCTCGGCCGCGTAGGGCAGGGCCTCGAGATAACGAACGATCGGGGCGACGCCAGGCTGGTTGAAGTCGGAGCAGTTAACGAAATTGCCGTCGACCGTGTACTGATTGACGGTGCCAGGTCTCGGATTCGGATTGGCGATGCTCACCGGCGGCGTCACGGGGTTACCCTTGCCGTCGCTCCAGAAAATGCCGTCGCCATGGCCGAACATGACATGGTTTGCGCCGGTGCCCCCGAGGAATGACTGATGGAAATTGTCGCTCATGGTGAAGCGGTCGGCGAGCTGCTTCAACAGCGCCGCCTGCCCCTGCTCGGCATTGTAGAAGCCCATCTCATTGCCTTGGCTCTTGTTGGTCGCCGAGTAGGTCGCCATCACGAAGGCGAAGAGGTCGTTGAGACAACCGGTCGGGTTGGCTTTGGTCGCATGGGCAAGGCTGCAGTCCTGCTGCTGGGCGGCTTGAAAGAAACGGTGGGTCATATCCCCGGTATAGTCGTCGTCGGTGAGGCTCGGCCCTTGCAGCTGAAACGGGCCGGGCGGAAGAGTGCCAGCGCCGGGCACCCTGGTATCGAGCACGCCGGTCGGCAGGCCGGTGGCTCCGGTCGTGAGAAGCTCGAGGTCGTCAGCGTTGATATCCGTCTCGCCGGCAGCTTGAAGAATCGCAACGCTCGTGAACGGCGCCCCGGTCGCGCTTTGCGCCGACGGAGCCCCGTTCGTGTTGGGCTGCGGCATCAGGTTGGTCGGGCTGTAGGGCGTCTTGGCGGCGTCCGGCGCGCCGAAATACCATGACGCTTGCGGCGTGACCGCGTATTGCTGGGCCAATGAGAATTTCGGCCCCGGGGTACCGTCGAGATTGACGATACCTTTGGATAGAATGTTGGAGATCGTTTGCTTCTTCCCCTTCGGTATGTAGACGCCGAAGGTGTGATCAAAGCCGCGATTTTCGCCGATCAGAATGATGACGTGCTTGATCGGGCTTGCGGTCTTTATCGAATCCGCTTGATCAGGATCCCCCTTATGCTTGTCGTGCGCGCCGATGGCGCCGGTGCCGAACCCGAGAGCCGACACTGCAAGGATCGACGTATAAAGGAATTTCGTCAGTCCGCATTTTTGTTTCCAAATGCGAATGTTCGTGTGCATCATGGCCTCTCTGGCTGAATGGCAGAGTCTGCTGGATTGCAGGGCCATTTTCTTGTGCCTGCCGAACATGACAATGACGTTAGGGAATTGTTTCAAGCACCGACTTTTCTGTTTCCGTGTGTCAGTCGCTCGCTCGCTCGCCTCGACAGATAAGCCCAATCGTCGCCTGACCGGTCCGCTCGCAGAATCGTGCGCAGGGGACGCGGACGTTGCTCATTTCAGAGGACGCAACGTGTCGACCACCGTGCAGCAGTCAGGGCGGGAGCTTCTGAGCCGACTGAAGCAACTGGCGCAGTTCGGCAAAATGCGCTTTGTGGACCGCCGGATTGAACAAGGACCAGGGCTCGGCGGTCTTGAGCACGATCGGGACTGCCGCAAAGGTCAACTTGCGATAGTTCTGATATTCGGCAGCGGCCTCGTCAAAACGTCCCGCTGCCGCTGCGACCCCGATTCTGCGCACCATGAGCACCAGGTTTTTCAGCTCCTTGCGGGCATTGAGACGCTCCTCACTGCCGCCCTCCACCGTGGTATCCTTCAGGCCGGGAAACTGCTCGACCAGTTCCCGCAGTTCACGGCCGACGGTATGCACGGCGAGCGCAATCACATCGGTGTCATGGGCCGGGATTGCGATATTGAGAACACTGGCGAAATCGTTGATCTCCTTGAGTTGCGCCGTGACTCCATCACGTTCGTACGGCTGCAAGCCGTCGCCGATCGCCGCAAGATAGGCGACGAGATCCGCGCGATCCTGGAGCGAAAGGCCGAGCTCGAACGCGCGATCAAAATGGGCGACCACCTGGTCATAGCTGTCATATCGTCCATCATGGAAGTAAGGCGCATTGAAATTCGCATTCAGCAGCGTCGGTGTCTTGAACAACCCGCCGGAACCCACGCTGTGCTGCCTGTGATCTACGAATCCGCCCGAACGAATATGGCAAGCCGCGCAACTGAGCTGCGGGTCCTGCGGGAAGGGCTTGGAGAACAGCACCTCGCCCCGGCGCGCGGCCGCGCCCGCTCTCGCCGTCAAACGACCGCCGGTACCGAGGTTCAGATTGGGCAGGAAATCGATATCCTCAATGTAGGCAACCAATGCATCGAGGATGGCCGGCGACGGCTCCGGGCCGGCGAACTCGTTGACAATGACATTGCGCACGAAATCGCGTAGCGATGAAGTCCTGCCGTCGTTTCCATACGGCGCCAGGAAACGAGCCCCACGCAGGCTTGGGATCCTGACCGGATCGCGGGCGCCATTGTGCGCCTTGGGATTGAACAGCGGGCCGGTTGTATCGAAATTACCCGGCCGCGTGGACATGCCTGGGACATAGAGCCGGCCATTGCCGGCGCCGTTGACATGACACGTGCCGCAACTCATGCCGGCGCGCCGTGCGGGATCACCCAGGATATTGTTGGAATTAAATGCGAGGTCGCCGAGATTGACCAAATAGGACTTGGCGCCTCCGACCGCCTCCGAACGAAAAACCTCGCGCGGCCGATCAAGCGATTCCTCATTCAACTCCGTGCCAGGCGGCAGCACCGTCTGATCGCCGCTGCTCAACGGAAACGCATTCGCATCGTGCAGCAATGCGCTCACGAGCAGTAAGATAATTGCAGAAATTGTTCCTCGTCGCATGATCGAAACCACCCTTGAGTGGCAATTGTCAACAAACGGCCGGTTCGATTGCTCGCCGATGCGGCGCTGGGCGCGCCCGGCACTGCTACCTGGCGCTTGCTTCGAGCGTAGGTTTTTCGAGCTGCAGCAGGGGCGCCGCACTTTGCAGCTTCAGCACCAGTTCCTCGGTCGCGGCGCGCAACTGATCGGGGTCGAGATGCCGCAAATCGGGCCGATCGACCATCGTCTTCAATTCATCGATGCTGCGCTGCAGCCCGGCGCCGAGCTGCCGGTCGCGGGCGTCAACCTCGGATGCAAAGATGGTTCGGTAGGCGAGTTCGATTCCGTCCACGTTGTTGCGCATGTCATTCAGGGATGTACCGCTCACACGTGACTCGCCGCCGTCCACCTTGCTTTCGCCAACCTCATAGGCAAGCCGGACGACACCATTGAGCAACCCCTGGGCAGTCAACTTGATGTCACGGACGGTCGTGCTCAGCTCCGCGAGACGGAGCAGCAATCCGTTCACTTCATTCGCGAAGCCGGCCTGGTTGGCGCCGAACAACCTCGCCTCGATGGCGTGGAATCCAACGACACCGTTTGGCCATGCGTCGATATCTCTATCGAGTTCAGGCGCAAATCCCGTGGTGAAGACTTCAGAACGTTCCCAGCCGATTCGTGCTTCGATCCATGCCTGCTTTGCGGCGGCAAGATCGCCGGCGGCGGCGCTGTCACGCAACCTCTTCGCGCTCGTCAAAGTGCGGTCGACATCGGCAATGAGATAGGCCCGGTAATGTTCAACCCCCTCGTCAAGTGACGCCGCACGCCCAGGCTCCGCCGCGACGAGACCGACACCCACCACTGCTATATTCAGGAGAGAGGTCAGCCCGATGAGGGGGCGGCCGCTGAGTCGACTCGAGCAAACGAGAGGGGATTGCAACCGATCCGTCGTTGATGGATTGCCGTGAAGCATGAAATTCATTTTGCGCCCCAGCTTCTGCGCAAGTTCCCCTCGGCCTCATCGAACGTTGCCAAGGAACGTCGCCAAGGAACGTCGCCAAGTCTCTGTGCGAAAAGTCTCTGCGTGAATCTATAGATGCGATCATTTCGCTTTTATGACAGTCGATAAGACTCGGCGCTTTCAGACCCGAACGTGCGGCCGGAAACGAAGCCATGCTGATCACGGCAATGGTCTGGTACAATAAATCAAGATTGGGAGCGCTCGATATTTGTGGCGGATTCACGCGAGTTTCGCAAACGGACGGGTTTTGCAACTACTCCCGATCCCGCCCTGCGATCTCCGCCTGCCACGGCGCGACCCGCCGCTCGATGAGGCCGATCAGGCCGTTAAGGCCGATTGCCATGACCATGAGCACCACGATCGGCACGAACATGGTGGCGGTGTCGAAATTATTGGCGGAGTTCTGGATGATGGCGCCCAGCCCCGAGAGGGTGGTGAGGAATTCTCCGATCACGATGGCGACTACAGCACGGCCGACCGCGAGGCGGATGCCGGCCATGATGTAGGGCAGCGTTGCGGGCAGGATGATCCGGCGCAGGATGACGGCGTTCGGTGCGACGAATGACTTGCCGACTTCGATGAGACTCTTCGGCACCGCAGTGACGCCGAACCAAGTGTTGATGGCGATGGGGAACAGTGACATCAGAAACACCACCGCCGCCTTAACGGCGAAGCCAAGCCCAAGCCACAGCATGAGCAGTGGCACCAGCGCCACCAGCGGCATGGCATATCCGGCCGTCACATAGATGCCGAGCGCCGCCTCGGCCACTCGGAAGCGGCCGATGACGAGCCCAATTGGCACACCGCCCAAAATCGCAAGGCCATAGCCGACCAGGAAAGGTTGCAGGCTGTCTAACAGCGCCGCTCCGAGCTTGCCGGAGACCGTGAGGTCCCAGAACGCCACCGCGATCGCGCTCGGATAGGAGCCGAACACCGGATTTATGTCACGGCCAAACCACTCCCATACCAGCAGCAGGAACGAGACCGACCCGAGCGTGATGAGCCATCGCGGTACCTGGCGCCGCGTTGCGCCGGCATCGGTCGGTTTGCCGGCGCCCGCGGTCGGAGAAGATTCGCTATCGATTATCTGCGCCATCGAGGTTCCTTCAATCGTCAGTGCATCGTCGGCGCCGGGGCCGCCTGATTGTCGTGCAGCGCCTTCCAGACGTGATACCGGGTCTCGGCGAATTCCTTGGTGCCGCGCACGACACCGAGGTCGCCGCGCGGTCGCGGCAGCGGCACCTGCAGGATTTCCTGGATGCGGCCGTCGCGCATGATGACGATGCGGTCGGCGATCAGCACCGCCTCGTCGAGATCGTGAGTGACGAACAGGATGGTCTTCTTGGTGCGCGCGTGGATCTGCAGCAGTTCTTCCTGCATGGTCTCGCGGGTCTGGGCATCGAGCGCTCCGAACGGCTCATCCATCAGCAGGACTTTCGGATCGATCGCAAGCGCCCGGGCGATGCCGACACGCTGCTGCATGCCGCCGGACAATTGATGCGGGCGACGATTCCTGGACCGGCCAAGGCCCACGAGATCGAGGTATTTCTCTGCGGCGGCACGCAACGCGGCGCCGCGCATGCCCTTCATTTCAAGCCCGAACATCACGTTCTGCATGGCGGTGAGCCACGGCAGCAGCTCGGCATGCTGGAACACCATGCCGCGATCATGACCGCAGCCCTTCACCTCGCGCCCATCCACCGTCACGCGGCCGGAGGTGGCGAGTTCGAGACCCATGGCGATGCGCAAGGCCGTGGTCTTGCCGCAGCCGGACGGGCCGATCAGGGAGACGATTTCGCCGTCCCGCACCGTGAAGCTGACGCGCGACAGCGCCCGCACGGTCTGCGTTTCATCGCCAACCCGCAAGATGAAGCGCTTCGACACGTCGATGAGGCTGACCTCACCCATGGGTCAGCCTCCGCGGAGCGATTTGGTTTGCAAGGCCGACCCCGGAAGCGTTATCGCGCGGCAATCGCATGCGGCCACCCTCCCCTGCAGGGGGAGGGTCGGACTGCCGAAGGCAGTCCGGGGTGGGGTGGCGGCGACGCAGGAGATGACGGCGACGCAGTGCATGCGGAAGCGCTGTCACCCCCTCCCGGCCCGCTGGCGCGGGCCGACCTCCCCCCTCCAGGGGGAGGTGGCCGTCACTGGCATCACATGTGCACTGGCCCCGCCGCAATGAGTCAGGGAGCTGCGCCGTGGCAATCATCATGACTCCACTCACGTTCACTTACCACTCCCAAGCAACGCAAGTGCCTCCTCCCTCACACCCCGGTCGATCATCTTCTCAATATCGCCCGGCCGCGCCAGCGTGCCGCTGCTGACCAGCTGTTTCTGCATGAATTCGAGCTTGTCGAGCGGGAGCGGAAGTTCGGTTCCGATGACCCCGGTGCGCGCCGCCGCGTCGAACACGAAAGCAGACCGCGAATCGTCAGGCCTGGCGCCGGTGATTTCACGGGCAACCCGGATCGTCTCGTCGCGATGGCTCATGGCGAAGCGCAACGCCTCGATCTCAGCGGCAATGAATCGGACCGCGTCCTGGCGCCGCGCGATGAGCGATTTGCCGGTCATCTCCACGCAGATGCGGATGAAATCCGGCATCACCTCGGCCGCCGGCATGAGGTCGCGGATGCCGTCCTTGCCGGAAATCGGCACGTACTCGTTGGAGATGATGGCGCCGTCCACAACGCCGGCGATCAGGGCTTTGTAGCGGTCCGCATCCGATCCCATGGCGGCGAACCGGACTTGCCCGGCCGCAATGCCGGCCTTTTCGAACGCCGCCTTGGCAAAAATTTCCGGAAAGCTGCCGGGGGTGGATACCGCGACGGACTTGCCTTTGAGATCGGCCATGGAGGCGATGCCGTGACGCACATAGACGCCGTGAGGCGCCGCCAGCCAGTTGCAGCCGACGATTTTTACATCCGCGCCGCGTGCCGCTGCCGCCATGGCGCCGCCGGCGCCGCCTTCGTAGCTGTCGAGTTCGCCGGCCAGCAGCGCCTTGAGCGCAATGGTGTCGTTCTTGAGCTGGACAAAGTCGAGCTTGAGGCCGAGCTTGCCGGCGAAATCGCGCTTGCTTGCCATGTAAAGGATGCCGGCGTCGCTCTTGGCTTCGATGATGCCGTGGCGCCAGGTCTTGAGATCTTGCGCCGACGCGCCTGCTGCGAGACCGGTCAGCATTATCAACGTTGCGGATAATCGCGCGATCTTTGAGCACCTGTAGCGTGCCATGTGCGCGCTCCTGTGGTTGGCTCCGCCCGTTCTTGCTGACGCCATTTAACGACCCCACGCAGGCCGGCACAAGGTCGGACCGCGGGCGTCCCGCCCGCTGGCGCGCGAGACGCGCGGTCCCAGGGGGCTTTGCCCGATGCCGGTTTTCATTCGGCTTTGGTTGGATTACTCTGCTACACAGTGCCATCGTGGGAAGGAAGCATCATGGCCCAGAAATTCACCCTCAACGTCAACGGCAAGGACCACACGGTCGATGCCGATCCGGATATGCCGCTGCTTTATGCGTTGCGTAACGACATCGGCCTCAACAATCCCCATTTCGGCTGCGGCCTCGCGCAATGCGGCGCCTGCACGGTCCATCTCGACGGCCAGGCGATCCGCTCCTGCGTGACGCCGGTTTCGGCGGTGGGCAGCGGCAAGGTGGTGACGCTCGCCGGCCTCGGGAGCCCTGAGAAGCCGCATCCGCTGCAGACCGCCTATGTGGAAGAGCAGGTGCCGCAGTGCGGCTACTGCATCAATGGCTGGATCATGACGGCCGCCGCCTTCCTCAACGAAAAGAAGAAGCCGACCGAAGCCGAGATCAAGGCCGCGCTCGAAGGCCTGAAATGCCGTTGCGGCACTCACATGGGCATCCTGCGCGCCGTCAAGCGCGCCGCCGAAATGATGGGTTGAGGGAGGACGCCATGACGAAATTCGAAAAACCCGCCGCCTTCTCCCGCCGCGCCATGCTCAAATCGGGCGGCGCGCTCGTCGTCTCGATCGGCATGCCGGTCAGCCTCGACACCGTGCTGGCCGTGAGTGAAGCCCACGCGCAGGGCGCCGGCCAATTTGCTGCGGCCGTCAAGCCGGCGCTCACCCCGGACCAGCTCTCCTCCTACATCGCGGTGAACGCCGACGGCACCGTCGCGGCCTTCTTCGGCAAGATGGACATGGGTCACGGCATCACGGTCGCCATTGCACAGATGGTGGCCGAGGAACTCGACGTTCCGTTCAAGGCCGTCAAGGTTTATCTGGCCGACACCGCCACCAGCGTGCACCAGGGCGGCGCGTCGGGTTCGACCGGCATCCAGTTGGGCGGTAAGCAGATGCGCATGGCGGCCGCCGAAGCGCGCCGCGTGCTGGTGGAAATGGCGGCGCAGAAGCTAGCCGTGCCGGCCGACCAGCTGACGGTGGTTGATGGCGTGGTCCGGTCGAAGACCGACGCCGCCAAGACGGCGTCCTATGCGGAACTGATCGGCGGGCGCTATTTCAACGTTCCGCTCGAGTGGAACAAGCAGTACGGCAACACACTTTATGCGCCCGGCAAGGCGCAGCCGAAGAAGCCGAGCGAGTACAAGATCATCGGCAAGCCGATCAAGCGCGAGGACGTGGCTCCGAAGGTGTTTGCCCAGGAGGACTTCGTCACCGACGTCAAGCTGCCCGGCATGGTGCATGCCCGCATGCTGCGTCCCCCGGTCGCCGGCAGCGTGCCGGTGAAAGTGGACGAAAGCTCCATCAAGGACATCCCCGGCGCGCGCGCGGTGTGGCAGAACGGCTTCCTTGGCGTGGTGGCGGACCGGGAGTGGGATGCCATCCAGGCCATGCAGAAGCTCAAGGTGGAATGGTCGCAGGTTGCGCCACCGTTCCCGCCCCAGGCGTCGCTGTACGACCACATCCGCAAGTCCACGGTTCGCAAGCGCACCGTGGAAAAAGAGAACGGCAATGTGGATGACGCCTTCAAGTCTGCCGCCAAGGTGATCGAGGCGGACTACGAGTGGCCGTTCCAGTCCCATGCCGGCATGGGGCCGGCCTGCGCCCTGGTGGAGGTCAAGGACGGCTTCGTGACCTGTTACACGGGCAGCCAGAAGTCGCACTTCGTCCAGGCCGGCGTTGCGGCAACGCTCGAACTGCCGCTGGAGAAGGTCCATGCAATATGGGCGACGGGCCCGGGCAGCTACGGCCGCAACGACGCCGACGACTGCGCCATGGACGCGGCCGTGCTGTCCAAGGCGGTCGGCAAGCCGGTGCGGCTGCAGTACATGCGCGAACAGGGCACCGGCTGGGATCCGAAGGGGCCGGCATCGGTCCACAAGGCGCGCATGGCGTTTGATGCGGCCGGCAACATTACGGCCTACGAGTTCACCAGCAAGGGTTTCTCGCGGGTCGATGTCGACACCAACGGCGGCAAGCCGCAGGATACGCTGGCGGGCCATACGCGCGGCGTCGAACTCCGTTCCGGCGACGGCTTCGGCGTGCCGGCGGAGTCCTATGAGTTCGCCAACAAGCGGCTCGCCTGGGAGACGATCCCGCCGCTGCTCGACCGCGCTTCGCCGCTGCGCTCATCGCACTTACGCGATCCGGTCGGCCCGCAGATCCACTTCGCGAGCGAATCCTTCATGGATGAAGTGGCGGCCGCGCTCAACCTCGACCCCATCGAGTTCCGGCTCAGGCACCTCAAGGACCCGCGCGATGTCGCCGTCATCAAGGCGGCAGCCGACAAGTTCGGCTGGCAGCCGCGCCCGTCACCGCAGCGCCAGACCGGCGTGAAGGTCAACGGCCGCGGCATCGCTTACGCGCAGCGCAACGGCACCCGCGTGGCCGTGATCGCCGAGGTGGAGATCGATCGATCGTCCGGCAAGATTTACGCCCGGCGCTTTGTGGTCGGCCACGACTGCGGCCAGATCATCAATCCGGACGGCCTCGCCAAGTGCATCGAGGGCAACATCGTGCAGGGCATCAGCCGCACGCTGTGGGAGGAGGTCAAGTTCAACGACAGAAGCGTGACCACGGTGGATTGGATCAGCTACCCGATTCTCGACATCACCGAGACGCCTTCGAGCATCGAGAGCGTGCTGATCGACCATCCGGAAATTGCTCCGTCGGGCGCCGGCGAACCGTCGATCCGTCCGGTCGCCGCCGCGATCGCCAACGCGATCTTCGACGCTACGGGCGTGCGCATGCGCCGGGTGCCGTTCTCCCCTGACCGCGTCCGCCAGGCGATGGCGTGACGGCAGCGGCCGGGCAATGAAACCAGGGCCGGTCCCAGGGGCCGGCCCTTTCGTTTGAGATGGGAACATTGTTGAAGGATGCCGTGCCGTTTTGACGTCAGAGGACCGATCCGCTACAGGTGCGCATCGCATTCATGGCACAACTCCGACAGAGGCTACGGGAGATGGCAGGAGCAACTGCTTTGCGAGAATTCGATACCGACATGATCGAGCGGGCAAGAGAAAAACTGATCGTTGCCCTCGACTACTGGAACATCAATGATGCGATCAAGCTGGTTGCGGATTTAGGCGACGAGGTTTCGTTTTACAAAATTGGACTTGGCCTTCAACTTGCCGGCGGCGACAGTCTTGCGAAAAGCCTGATCCGACAGGGCAAGCGGGTCTTTCTTGATTACAAGTATCTCGATATCGAAGAAACCATCAAAATGGCCGTGAAACGGGCGGCGGAGCTGGGAGTCGACTTTTTGACCGTACACGGGGTTGGCGGGATCTTGCGGGCTGCCGTGGAAGGAAGAGGGAACTCCCGACTGAAATTACTCTGCGTGACAGTGCTCACGAGCATGGATGCGGACGACGTCAAGGAAATGGGGTTTCCATGCGATGTTGAAGAGCTGGTGCTTGCGCGCGCAAAGAAGGCTCTTGATGCCGGCGTTGACGGTGTGATCGCATCAGCCCGTGAAGCGGCGGAGATAAGGAAGCAAACCAACAACAAGCTGATGATCGTTACACCGGGAATTCGTCCTCAAGATAGTGCGTCCGACGATCAGAAGCGTGTTGCGACGCCGGGCGGGGCTGTTCGCGCCGGCGCTGACTATCTCGTGATAGGCCGCCCGATTACGCGCGCCGCCGATCCGAAGCAGGCAGCCAAGGACATCATTTCTGAAATGGCCGCTGCGCTTGCCGGTTAGGAACCCGGGATCGCGGGCGTCCCGCCCGCGGTCCAAATACTGAGGAACACCCAGTGGAACGACCCGAAGCCGCAGTGATCGGCACCGGCTGGTGCGGCGGCATCCGCGCCGAAACGCTGGCGCGCTCGGCGCTGTGCCGGAAGTTGCATATCTGCGAGATCCGCCCCGACCGCCTCGCCGAGGTCAAGGCCCTCACCAACCCGGCAAGCGCAGCGCTCGACTACCAGGACATCGTGCGCAACGCAGAGATCAGCGTGGTCTATGTCTGCACCACGCCGGAGCACACGCACTTTCCGATCGCGCGGGATTGCCTGCGGGCCGGGAAGCACGTGCTGCTGGAGAAGCCGATCGCCATGGAGCTGTTCGAGGCGGACGAGCTGATCGCGATCGCCAGGCGCAACAACGTGAAGTTCACCATCGGATATTCGCAGCGCTTCAACACCAAGATCGCTTACGCCAAGAAGAAGATCGCGGACGGCACGCTCGGCAGGCCGGTGTCCGTCATGGTGAGCCGGCATATCACCCGC
>WNFT01000196.1_pt1 | contig 46110 bp, 38 predicted proteins | sample 5400191 | NCBI WGS metagenome assembly WNFT01 (sample SAMN13153359, study PRJNA577476) | soil metagenome | isolation source: 80 cm saprolite under Madrone tree | place: USA:California | collected 2016-06-14 | reverse complement strand
GCCTGGCCGTTTTCGGCCATGGCCATCAGGCCGGCGAGCAGTTCGTTGTCGACGCGCCGTGGTGAATTCACATTGATGACGCAGAGCAGGCTGGGCTCGGCCAGCAGATCCTCGCGCCGGCGGCCGCGTGCCAACGCGACCATTTCGACCGCGTCCTCCACGCGCCGGCGGCCGATGCCTCGCGCGTTCCAGCCGCGATCCGACAGCGTGATCTGCGCCCGATAAAAGTCGAGATGGCGGCTTTCGGCCGGAAGGTCGATAGCTTCCACCGGCGCCGAGCCCGCCAGATGCAGCACGTTCAGGGATTGATGCAGGCGAATGAGATCGCATTGCGCCTCGAAACTGCCCGGCCGGCGCCCGCGATCGAGGTCCGAGACGTTCGGCGGACCGCCGACCGGCGCGAAATTGATCCAATTCCCGCCCATGGTCAGGGTGCGCTCGGGATTGCGGGCGTGCAGGGTGAAGCTTTCCGGCGCCTTGGCAACCAGCTCGCGGATCAGCCCGCGCTCGAAGCGCACCATGCCGGTGGCGCGGTCCACCATGGCGCCGTGGCGCTCCAGAATGCCGAAGGTCTCGCGATTCTGGAATTCGAGCCCGAGTTCCTCGAGAATGCGCAAGGCGACATCGTCGATGAGGGCGAGTTCGCCGTCGTCCAGGACCGCCAGCGGGCTCATCGGGTTGCGGAACTTCTGCCAGGCCGGCTGCCCGCCGCCGCCGGATATTGCGCGGCGATCTTCGCGCTTCTGCTGCCTCAGCCTGTTTTCGGTCCGTCGCATCCTGCCGCCCCTGGCCCTTCAAGGCTTTGTCCAACGCGCCAAAGGCCAGAACATACCGAGCGAGGCCAGGCTATTGAATTGAATTAAGCGGGCTCGGCCGCCCTGCGGCATATTTCCGCCTTGAACCGCCGAGCCATTTGCCCGACCCTCTCGCCAGCGCATCCTCCTGCTAAAGCTCAATCGCCCATGAAATATTCGCTTCTCACCCTTCTCCAGCAGGCCCTCAAGGGCCAGGCCGGTTGGAAGCCCGCCTGGCGCGACCCGGAACCGAAATCCGAATACGACGTGGTCATCGTCGGCGGCGGGGGCCACGGCCTGGCCACGGCCTATTATCTGGCGAAAGAGCACGGCATCCGGAACGTGGCGGTGGTCGAGAAGGATTGGATCGGCGGCGGCAATGCCGGGCGCAATACCACCATCATCCGCTCCAACTACCTGCTGCCCGGCAACATCCCCTTCTACGAATGGTCGTTGAAGCTGTGGGAAGGGCTCGAGCAGGACTTCAACTACAACGCCATGGTCAGCCAGCGCGGCGTGATCAACCTCTTCCATTCCGATGCCCAGCGCGACGCCGCCGTGCGCCGCGGCAATGCCATGCGCCTTCACGGCGTCGATGCCGAACTGCTGGATCGCGAGGGCGTGCGCGCCCGGTTGCCCATCCTCGATTTCGACAACGCCCGTTTCCCGGTCCAAGGCGGGCTTCTGCAGAAGCGCGGCGGCACCGTCCGCCACGATGCGGTGGTCTGGGGCTATGCCCGGGGCGCCGATCAGCGCGGCGTCGACATCCTGCAGAACTGCGAGGTCACGGGCATCCGCATGGAGCAGGGCCGCGCCATCGGCGTCGAGACGAAGCGCGGCTTCATCAAGGCCGGCAAGATAGGCTTGGCCTGTGCTGGCCACAGCTCCCATGTCGCGGCCATGGCCGGGCTTCGCCTGCCCATCGAGAGCCATGTGCTGCAGGCCTTCGTCTCGGAAGGCATCAAGCCGCTGTTGGATACGGTGGTGACATTCGGCGCGGGCCATTTCTATGTCAGCCAGTCCGACAAGGGCGGCCTGGTCTATGGCGGCGATCTGGACGGCTACAACTCCTATGCCCAGCGCGGCAATCTGCCCACGGCCGAGGACATCCACGAGGGCGGCATGGCGCTCATGCCCATCATCGGACGGCTGCGCATTCTGCGCTCCTGGGGCGGGGTCATGGACATGTCCATGGACGGTTCGCCCATCATCGACCGCACGCCGGTGGACGGGCTCTATCTCAATGCGGGCTGGTGCTACGGCGGATTCAAGGCGACGCCGGCCTCGGGCTGGTGCTTTGCCCATACCATCGCCCGCGACGAGCCCCACGCGTTCAACGCTGCCTATCGCCTCGATCGGTTCGCCACGGGCCATCTGATCGACGAAAAGGGCATGGGCGCCCAACCGAACCTGCACTGAAGGCAAGCGACGATGCGAATCAAATGCCCCCATTGCGGAGAACGCGGGAATGAGGAGTTCGCCTATCACGGCGATGCGACCGTGAGGCGTCCCGATGGGCAGATTCCCGATTCGGCCGAAGCGCCTGCCTGGGGCGCCTGGATGGATTACGTCTATCTGCGCGACAATCCCGCCGGCCTGTTCCGGGAACTCTGGTACCACGCCTCGGGCTGCCATGCCTGGCTGGTGGTCACCCGCAACGTCGTCACCCATGAAATATCCAGGGTCGAGCCGGCCAAGGAAGCGAAGCGGTGAACGCCGCCCTGCCCTCCCACCGTCTGGCCTCGGGTGGATTGATCGAACGGCAAAAGCCGCTTGACTTCACCTTCGACGGTAAACCCTATCGTGGGTTCGCCGGCGATACGTTGGCTTCGGCGCTGCTCGCCAGCGGCGTTCGCCTCGTCGGCCGGTCGTTCAAATACCACCGGCCGCGCGGCATTCTCTCGGCCGGTTCGGAAGAACCCAACGCCCTGGTCGAACTGCGCCAGGGCGCACGCCGCGAACCCAACACACGGGCCACCACCATCGAGTTGTTCGAGGGCCTGGCCGCCGACAGCCAGAACCGCTTTCCCTCGCTAGCCTTCGACGTGATGGCGATCAATTCCCTGTTCTCGCCGATTTTCGCGGCCGGCTTCTACTACAAGACCTTCATGTGGCCCGCCTCGTTTTGGGAGAAGGTCTACGAGCCGATGATCCGCCGGGCCGCCGGGCTCGGACGCGCGGCCGAGAGCGCCGATCCCGATCGCTACGAAAAGGCCAATATCCATTGCGACCTGCTGGTCATCGGCGCGGGGCCCGCGGGCTTGATGGCGGCGCTGACCGCCGGACGGGCCGGTGCGCGGGTGATCCTCTGCGAGGAGGATTTCGTTCTCGGCGGGCGCTGCCTCGCCGAGGATATGAGCATCGGCGAACTTCCCGCCGCGCGCTGGGCGGAATTGATGGAAGCCGAACTCGCCGCCCTGCCCGATGTGCGCATCATGCGGCGCACCACCGTCTGCGGCGTCTACGACGGCGGCACCTATGGGGCGCTGGAGCGGGTCGGCGACCATCTGGCCCTGCCTGGCGATCATCAGCCGCGTCAGCGGTTCTGGCGGATCATCGCCAAACAATCGGTTCTGGCGGCGGGCGCCATCGAACGGCCGCTCGTCTTCGCCAACAACGATCGCCCCGGCATCATGCTGGCCGGCAGCGTTCGCGCCTATATCAACCGCTTCGCGATTCGTCCGGGGACCCGAGCCGTCGTCTTCGCCAACAACGACGATGCCTGGCGGACGCTGCCTGCGCTGAGGCAGGCCGGCGTGACGATCGAAGCCATCGTCGATCCGCGGATGCCGACGGCCGAAATGAGGCGGCTGGCGGAATGCGCCGAGGCGCATCTGGTGACCGGCGTGGTGACCAAGGTCCGCGGCGGCCAGAGGATCCACTCGCTCGAGGTGACAACGGCCGACGGCAAGCCGACGACACTGGCCTGCGATCTGCTGGCCATGTCGGGTGGCTGGAATCCCGCCGTCCATTTGACCTCTCATCTGGGCGGTGTGCCGGTATGGAACGAGGCGCTGGCCGCCTTTCTGCCCGGCCGCCTGCCGCCGGGCATGGCGGTCGCGGGTGCAGCGGCCGGTCATTTCGCGCTCGCCGATTGCCTGGCGCGCGGCGCCGAAGCAGGCAGAAGCGCGGCCGAGGCCTGCGGTTTCAAGAGCGAGGCATCGCCGGTGCCGGCCGTCGAACCCCAAAGCGTTGCAATCGCCCCGCTCTGGCGGGTCAAGAATCCCCGCGGCAAGGCCTTCGTCGATTTTCAGAACGATGTCTCCGCCGACGATGTCCAACTCGCCGAACGGGAGGGCTTTCGCTCCGTCGAACATCTGAAACGCTATACGACCATGGGGATGGCCACCGACCAGGGCAAGACCTCGAACGTGAACGGGCTGGCCCTGATGGCGGAATTCGGTCAACGCTCCATCGCAGCCACCGGCACCACCCGCTTTCGCCCCCCTTATGCGCCCATCGCCATCGGCGCACTGGCGGGCCACCACCGCGGCAAGGATTTCAAGCCCACCCGCCTGCCGCCTTCCCATCAATGGGCGATCGAACAAGGCGCTGTTTTCGTCGAGACCGGCCTCTGGCTGCGTGCGCAATATTTCCCCAAGGCCGGGGAAAAGGGCTGGCTTGAGACGGTCAGCCGCGAGGTGAAGCAGACGCGGGAATCCGTGGGCGTCTGCGATGTTTCCACTTTGGGCAAGATCGATGTCCAAGGCCCGGATGCCGGCGTCTTCCTCGATCGGCTCTATACCAGCATGTTTTCGACGCTGGCCGTGGGCAAGGCGCGCTATGGGCTGATGCTGCGTGAGGACGGCATCGTCATGGACGACGGGACGACTTCGCGCCTCGGCCCGGATCGTTTCTTCATGACCACCACCACCGCCAACGCGGCCAAGGTCATGCAGCATATGGAATTCTGCCTGCAGGTGCTCTGGCCGGACCTCGATGCGCAATGCGTTTCGGTGTCCGAGCAATGGGGCCAGTTCTCCATCGCCGGTCCGCGCTCGCGCGAGGTCTTGCAGCGCATCGTCGATGAGCCGGGCGCTATCGCCAACGAGGCCCTGCCCTATCTGGGCGTGAAAGAGCTGAGCGTTCTCGGCGGCATCGGAGCGCGCCTTTTCCGCATCTCCTTCTCCGGCGAGATGGCCTTCGAACTCTCGCTGCCCGCACGCTTCGGCGACGGCGCGATTCGCGCGATCATGGAGGCGGGCCGCGAATTCGCCATCACACCCTATGGCACCGAGGCGCTGGGCGTCATGCGCATCGAAAAGGGTCATGTGGCGGGCAGCGAGTTGAACGGCCAGACCACCGCGCGCGATCTGGCCCTGGGCAAGATGATGTCGACCAAAAAGGATTACATCGGTCGGGTCATGGCCGGCCGGCCCGGCATGATCGATCCGGCCCGCCCGCAGGTTATCGGTTTCAAACCCTTCGATCGCAATCAGCGCTTGTGGTCGGGGGCGCATTTCATCGCCCAGGGCGCGGAAGCCAACGCCAGGAACGATCAGGGTTTCATGAGCACGGTTGCCTATTCGCCCATGCTGGGCCATTGGGTCGGCCTTGGGTTCCTCTCGCGCGGAAGTGAGCGCATGGGCGAGAAATTGCGCGCCTGCGACCTCCTGCGGGGCGGCGAAGTGGCAGTGGAGGTATGCAGCCCCGTTTTCTACGATCCCAAGGGAGAGCGGTTGCATGGCTGAAAGTCGCATCCGCGCCCGCAGCGCACTCGACGGATTGGCGCGTCCCGGGCGGTATGGCAAAGCCGGTGGAGAGCCCGGGGTGACCCTCGAGGAAACTACCGGGCTGTCGCTCGCCTCGGTCATCGCCCGCAAGGGCAAAGCCGCGATAGTGGCCACGGCCGCGAAGGCGGCGCTCGGCATCGATCTGCCTTCCACGCCGCGGCGCGTAGGCAACGGCAAAGTCGCTTTCCTCTGGGCCGGCCCGGATCAGTGGCTCGCCGTCAGCCTTGAGGCGCTAAATCCCGGCGAGTTCGAAACTCAGCTCGCCAATCTCTTCGCCGGGTCGGCGTCGGTGAGCGAACAGAGCGACGGCCGCACCGTCATCCGGATTGCCGGGCCGAATGCCCGCGATGCTCTCGCCAAGGGCCTGCCCATCGATCTTCATCCCCGCGCCTTCCGGCCCGGCGATACGGCCTTGACGCTCGCGGCCCATATCGGCCTGCAGATCTGGCAGATCGACGAAAATCCCACCTATGAGATCGCCGTGTTCCGGGGCTTTGCCGGCAGCTTCTGGCATTTCCTGACCGAGGCCGCCGCCGAATTCGGCTTTCGCATCGTCGAACCCGGCTGACGGCATTCGCGCCAAAAACCGGTCGCAATCGGCGAGATCCGTAAACAGGGAGTGCGCTTCAGGCGCTCAAGGGCGACAGCATTTCGATGCGGAAAGCATGACGGATCATGCGACCGCCGATGGGATCTTCCAGGCGGATGTCGATATCATGGGGGCCGGCGGGAAAGCTATTCGGCGAGGCGACAGTGCCGGAGAATATCATGCGCCCTTCCGCCGGGCGCTGCGTTGCCGCGGCGACGAGGTCGAGAAGGCCTTCCGGCCGCATCAAACCGTCGACGCCGTCTTCCTGCATGAGCGTGCTGTTGCAAATCAACCGCAGCCGCAGGCGATCCCAGATGTCGATACACTCGGGCAAGGGCCATGCGTCCCTTGCCACCGCTTTCGGGCAGAGATTTTTCGCCTTTTCCGCCGAGAGCAGCCGCTCGACCTCGATATCGCTCTGGTCGTTCCCCAACGTCACATAGTCGCGTCCCTGCCAAGTGAACAGCACGAACTCCACTTCGGGTACCGTGTCATGGCCGAAAACCGTCATCCGCGGAGCCTGGGTCAGCAGATGCGGGGCGACCGGGTAAAGGCACGGCGTTTGCGATGGCGCCTTGACCCCGGCGCGGGCCATCTCGGCGATATGCGCTTCGACGGACCGCTGGTCGCGGCCCCCGAAGCCGATGAAAACGAGTTCGCGGATCACCGGGTTGACGCTCGCGCCGTGGCCGCAAGCAAAACTGAGACCACCGGGCATGGGGAGGCTTTCCTTCGAGATGCGCACCGCCGTCATGCGGGTGTCGCACCAATCAGTATTCGTTGCGCCGGAGCCAGTCGACATATTGTCGGATTCCCTCTTCGAGTGTCCAACTCGGCCGATAGCCGAGCTCGCGCTCGGCGGCGGCGATGTCCCATGGACCCTGGCGGTCGAGATGCCAGAATCCGCCGCCGATATTGATGCGCGCCGCCGGGATGATCTTGCGAATGATCGCGGCCGCCTCATTCAAGCTCCAATAGCCGCCACCGGTGATGTTGAAGGCGCAACCTTGCGTCTTTGCCACTTCGGAGGCCCGAATTGCCGCCTGCACCACATCGTCGACGTGGATGAACTGGAAGCGGTGATCACCGCCACTGGGCATGACGAAGGCGTCGCCGCGCAGAACCGGTTTGATGATGTCGCGCAGGATCTGCGGCATCTTGTTGCCGGGCCCGTAGACCTCGCTGATGCGCAGCGAGATGACGCGCATGCCGTAGAGGTCGTTGTAGACCCGGCCGAAATGCTCCGTCGCCACCTTGGTCACGCCGTAGGGCGTGGTCGGCATCAGCGCCGCATCCTCCTTCACCGTGCCCTCGATATGGCCATAGACCGTTTCGGAAGAGAAATTCACGATGCTCTGGAGCCCGGCCATCTTGGCGGCTTCGAAAAGATGGACGGTTCCCTCCACGTTCGCCGCCACCGTGGTGATGGGAAGATCGATCGAGAGGTCGGGGTGCGACATCGCCGCGGTATGGATGATTCGATCGACGTTGTAACGCTTGATGGTGTCGACGATGCGCGGAATGTCGTAAAGCTCGCCCTGAACGGCGGTCACGTGCTCCTGCTTGAGCTCGACATAGTCGCGATTGAAGTTCACGACCTCTCGCCCGCGTTTGGCCAGTTCCTTGACGATGTATCGGCCGACATATCCCAGCCCGCCCGTCACCATTGTCGCCATGGCAGTTCTCCCTCGGTTGTTCAGCTGGCCGGGCGGGATCCCAGCAGGCGCGATATGTCGTCCCCGTGGGAGCGCACGAGCACCCCGATTCGTACAGGGCTCGGTATCATGATGCGCGCGGTGGGACCGGGCACGCTGATGGCCGCAATCGCGATGCCCATGCCGTTCAGGATCGGTGCCGCGATGCAGCTGACGCCTGCCCCCACTTCCTCATTCTCCACGGCATAGCCTTCAGCGATCACCGCCTTGAACGCCGCCTTGAAGGCCCTGGCCGTCACGATGGTGTTGCGCGCGAATTTGTGCAGCGGCTCGTCGGCGAAGATCCGGCGAAGCGCGCTGTCGTCGGGCTGATGGGCCAGGATTGCCTTGGCCGAGGCCGACGTATGGGCCGGAAATGTGCTGCCGATCCGCATCGCCATGCGCAGCGCGTGGGAGCCGTCGACCTTATCGATGTAAACCGAAAGCGCCTCGTCCAATACGACGAGATTTGTCGTCTCGCCCGTCTCGGCGGCGATCGCTTCGAGATGGGGCCGGGCGAGCGCGCGCAAATGGCTCGTGCGCTGCTGTATGGTCGCAGCCGTGCCGGCAATGCGATGGCCCAGCACGTAGCGGTTCGTCTCGCGGTCCCGGGTGACATAGCCTTCGGCATGCAGGCTCGCCAGCAGCCGGTGCGCGGTGCTCGGCGAGAGCCCCGTGCGCAGCGCCAGTTCGTTAAGCCCAAGTGGCTTTCCGTCCAGATCGGCGAAGGCCTCGAGCAGGGCAAGGCCACGCATCAAGGACTGGACCTGCTCCCCGGTTTGCCTGGCTTCGGTCGTTTTCGCGGAAACGGGGGCCTTGGATCGGGGCAGGGCCGGTTTGTGCATTGCCATTCGTTGTCGGTTCCACTGGAGGTTAGCGCGCGGGTGTCAGATCGCCGTCCCGCCGTTGGGACTGATGATCTGGCCGACCATGTAGCTGCCGGCCTCACCGGCAACCGCCACGACGACCGCGGCGATCTCGTCCGGACGGCCGAATCGTCTCAAGGGAATTTGCGCGCGCGTCTCGTCATTGTATTCGATGGTGTCGTTGATCAGCATGTCCGTCTCGATTGGGCCGGGTGCCACGGAGTTCACCAGGATGCCGTGGGGGGCCATTTCCTTGGCGACCGCCTTGGTCAGCGCGATCACGCCGCCCTTGGAGGCCGAGTAGGCGGCATATGTGGGATAGCCGATAAGGCCGAGCTCGGAAGAAACGTTGATGATCCGCCCGCTGCGCCGCTTTATCATGCCCGGAAGTGCCGCCCGAAGGCATGACCATGTGCCGGAAAGGTTGACGGCAATGGTGCGCGCCCACTGATCCCAAGTGCATTCCTCCGTCGCCACGGAGATCAGAATACCGGCGTTGTTGATCAGTACGTCGATCTGGCCATACCGCTCCTCCGCCGCCCGAACGAAGGCCGTCGCCTCGTCGGGGCGACTGATGTCGCCCTTGAGCGCCATGGCGTCGCCGCCCTTGGCCCTGGCATCGGCTATGACGGCGTCGAGATTTTCGCCGGCATCGAGGTAGTTCAAGGCAAGGCGGTCGCCCAGCGCAGCAAAGCGGCGGGCGATGGCCAACCCGATGCCCCGCCCCGCGCCGGTGATGGCGATTACGCGTCCCATATGATCGATTCCCCCTAATCCGCCGTCAGCGCGCCGGCGCGTTGTTCCAGCTTTTTGACATGAGCCAGAACAACAACGCGATTCCGATGAGCACCACCTCGCCCACCAGATATTGCGTTTCCTGCTCGATCAAGGCGAACCCGGTGAAGGCGGTGACGATCAGCGGTGGCAGCGGCCAGAGCGGCATGCGGAATGGGCGATTCGCGTCGCGTTGCGACATCCGACTCCACAATGCCGCAAGTCCGATGAAGAAATAGACCGCGGCGATGATGGTGCCGGCGAAGATGATCAGCCAGTTGAGCTCGCTGAGAAAGATCAGAACGCAGGCTGGCGCGAAAAGGGCGAACAATCCCCAGCCGGGCGCTCCCCATCTGTTCAGTTCGGCCAGCTTGCGGCTGACGACAGGCGGCCACATGCCGTCGCGCCCGGTGGCATAGAATCCGCGCGAGAAATACATGAACAGCGAAACCGTCGCGTTGAATAGGGCGATGATGACGCCGATGTCGACGACGACCCTGGCCGAGGAACCCAGAGATTGCTGCACCGAATAGACGACGGGCGTCGGATCGCTGAGGAACGCCTTGAGATCCGGCGCGGCGACCACGGCGGCGATCAGCGGCACGATGATGAAGACGGAGGCAAGGAAGGCGGAAATCAGAACCGCCTTGCCTATGTCCCTTTCGTGACCTCGCAATTCCTCGGCAAAGCCGAGCGAGGCGTCATAACCGTTGATGACGTTGAAGGCGGGCGCCAGGGTCGCCACCCCGGCCGCAAGCGCCACGGGTACTAGCGCGCCACCGGAAAGCACGACGGGGTGGAAGATGACGTCGGCAAGGTTTTGTTGGGGATGCATGAAGGCGGCCACCGTAACGATGCCAAGCACCATGATTTCCACAGCGACCATCACCAGGGTGGCCCAGGCGCCGATTTCGACTCGCGTCACGGTAATCGCGCCCGCCGCCGCGAGGACGATGAGAGCGATCAGCCAGTCCGGCCAAGTGATGCCCGGCAGAAGATCGCGCAGGAAGACACCGATGCCCAGCGCGATGGAAGCCGGAATGACGATGCCCTGAAGCAGATAGTTGAACGTCGTGATCCAGCTGAGCGGCTTGGGCAAGATCTTGTCAACCAGGGAGTACATGCCGCCCGCCAGCGGATACATGGAGGCGAGCTCACCCAAACAAAGCGCGATCAGCATGACCACAACGGCGAGAAGAATATTCGCGCCGATGGCGAAGGTACCGCCGATGACGAAGCAGCCTGCGGTCAGCAGCAAGACGGCCATGGTCGGCGATACATCGGCCATGGCAAGTCCGACGACATGGATTACCGACAGGTTTCGCCGCAAGCCCTGTTCATACCCCAGTGCCCGAAGGCGATCGGAACTTCCCGTCTCGCTATGTTCGGCCATTTTCCTGTTCCCCTCTTGATCTAGCCAAACCGGCAATTCCGCTATGCGGAAATGGGATTCCATTTTGCATAGACGATAGCGCCGGTCAATGCCATGCTCGGTTTCGGGGGGCCGTGCGTCGGCCGCCTGCCTTGCGCCAGAATGGCAAGGCGGCGGACAATGAGGTTGCACGGCACACCTCGGCGCTCTTGATGGGCGATAAAACCGACCTCCCTTGGGGCAGCCCGGCATGGCACTGCTGATCGCGAACGGACATATCGTCACCGGCGATGCCGCCGACAGCCGCTTGACGCGGGGCGATCTGCTGATCGTGGGCAATCGCATCGCCATGATCGGCCGCGATCTTGGCAGCGAGGCGGCTACGTTTTCCGATCTTGAGACAATCGACGCCCGGCGCTCCTTCGTCATGCCGGGCCTGATCAACGCCCACATACACTCCAACGAGGGATTCGAGCAGGGCGCTTACGATAATCTCCCACTCGAATTATGGCTGCTGGAGAGTTATCCGCCATGGGGCATGCCTCGCTTCAGCGAGCGCCAGCATTATTTGCGCACCATGCTGACGGCCATCGAAGCAATCCGCAGCGGGACCACGACCTTGCAGGACGACCTGCTTCATTTTCTCTGCACGCCCGAGGGCCTCGACGGCGCCGCCAGCGCCTACGCCGATGCCGGCCTGCGGGCTTTCATCACCGTCAGCATGTGGAACCGGCCGCTGACGGAGAGCCTGCCTTTCGCCCGAGAGCTCATCCCCGCAGCCCTGTTGAACGAACTCGCCGCGACGCCGCCGCCCAGGGCAGCGGAAATCTTGAACCTGTTTCACCGTCATTTCGCGAAATGGCATGGGCATGCCGGCCGGCTTTCCATCGTTCTCGGCCCCTGCGGACCGCAACGCTGCACCGACGAACTGCTTATGGAGGTGACCCAGCTTTCGCAAGAGCATGGGATCGGCGTGCACAGCCATGTGCTGGAAACGCGGACCCAGGCGGTCACGGCGCAGCAACTCTACAACAACACCATGGTCGAGCACATGCACGACCTCGGCATGCTGACGCCGCGGCTCACCATCAATCACGGGATATGGCTGACGCAAAGGGAGATCGAACTTCTCGGCGCGGCCGGCTGTTCGGTCACCCACAATCCGCTGTCCAATATGAAGCTTGGCAGCGGCGTTTGTCCGGTCCGGCGCCTGCTTGAGGCTGGCGCCAACCTAGCGCTTGGCACCGATGGGCTCACCACCAGCGACACGGGCGACATGATCGAGGCATTGCGCGCGGCATCCTTGCTGCACAAGATCGGCTCGCCGGACTACGAAGCCTGGATCACTGCGAGCGAGGCGTTTCACATGGCGACAATGGGCGGGGCACGAAGCTGCCTCGCCGAGAAGCAGATCGGCAGCCTCGAGGTCGGCAAGCGCGCCGACATCATTCTGCTCGACCGGAACGCCTGGGGTTTCATCCCCCTGCACGATCCCTTACGCCAACTCGCCTTTTCCGTGACATCGGAGGCCGTCACCCACAACATTGTCGATGGGCGCGTCCTGATGCGCGACAGGAAAATAACCGTCCTGGACGAAGCAGCGATCAAGGCGGAGGTCGCCGAATGCGCCGAGCGCTTTCGCCGCGAAGACATGCCCCGGATGCGAGCCGGAGCGGCCCGTCTCAATCCCTATCTCGCAGCCATCTATCGCCGCGCCGTCGCGACGCCGCTGCCGGACGACTTCGGTGAGGTTCGCCGCTTCCCGCCTGTTGCAGGGCGCCCCGCGTCCGGCTAGCACCGCCGCGGTTTCAATACCGCCCGCAGGTCCTCGAGGAAGGCGTCGATCAGGCGCGGCTCGGCCGGCTCAAGGCGTGTGGCGACCTCGAACTGCGAGACATGGGCGAATATATCGGGGCGGATCGCCCGCAACTCGCCGCGCATCACCCAGCGCTCGGCAAAATGAACCGGCATGTAGCCGATGAAACGCCCGGATAGGATGAGGTGAAGCATCGCCTCCATATCGAAGACCTTGGCTGCCCAATTGACCGTGCTTTCCGACAATTCTGCCGTCCGCGGAACGTAACCGCGAACCACATAGTCATGGCTGCGCAGCTCTTCGGGATCGATGGCGTCCGGCGCGCGAAGAAAAAGGGGGTGGGAATTGCCGCAATGCAGTTCATGGCGCTCGTCGAACAGTGGCTCATATTTGAGTGAGGATACGTGATGATAGAAGGGCGCGATGCCGACATGGGCGACACCGTCAAGCAGCGAGCGCTCGATCTGCGAAGGTTCGCCGATCGTCAAGGTCAGATGAACGTTCTGACTACGCCGACGGAAACGATCGATCACGCTGGCAAGACCCATCTGCGGATGGGTGGCCGTTGAATCGATGACCGCGACCGCGAAATCACCGACCAGATCTGCGTGCATGCCGCCGATCTTGGTGATGAAGGATTCATGAGCACGAAACAACTCGCGCGCCGCGGCGTACACACGTTCGCCCTGGTCGGTCAGCCGAAATCCCTTCCGCCCACGGTGGCAGAGACGGATACCGAGGCGCTTCTCGAGCGATGACATTTTCATGCTGATAGCGGCGGCGCTGACATTCAGCTGGGCTTGGGCCATGGCGAAACCGCCGCATTCGACGACGGTGCAATAGAAGCGGAGCTGGTTAATGTCGACCCGATGCAGGGCCAGCGTTTGGCCGGATACGGTCAAGTCAATTAACCTCAAGCTTAAGTGACGTTTACCACTTCAATATAGATTGAAAGCAGGGTGCGGCGGAAGATCGCAGCTGTAACGCCGGGATGAAGGCACCGCCTTCGCAACGCATAAACCCCAAGCCGGCGGCAGATTAACCAGGGAGGATGCCAAAATGATGCTTAATCGAAGGCTTTTCATGACCCTGATGGGCAGTGCCAGCGTCCTGGCTCTAAGCGCCAGGGAACTTCACGCGGCGGGGCTCAAGGTGGCGATCGTGATGCCGGGCAACATTACGGACAAATCGTGGAGCCAGGCGGGATATGAGGGAATCCAGGCGGCGCAGAAGGCACTCGGCCTCGATGTTGCCTATAGCGAGAAGGTTGCCCAGCCCGACCAAGCGGAGGCGATGTCCGACTATGCCCGGCGCGGTTACAAGGTCGTCATCGGCCATGGCGGCGAGTTCCAGGACGCGGCCGAACACGTCGCAGCCAAATATCCTGACACCATTTTTGTCATAAACAACGGCACCAAGGCCGGCGGGAATGTCGCCACGGCGGACTTCTACTACAGCCAATTCGGCTACCTAATGGGCTACATCGCCGGCAAAATGTCCAAGACGGGCAAGGCCGGCTGGATTGGCGCCCAGAAGATCAAGTTCTCCACCGATCTGAATTCCAGCTATGAAGCCGGTTTCAAGGCGGCCGGTGGAACTGAAGTCTTCACCGCCTGGACCAACGACTGGGACGATATCGCCAAGGGCAAGGAAGCGGCGCTCAGCCAAATGTCCCAAGGCGCCGACGTTATATTCCCGACCATGGACAACGGCGCGATCGGCAGCCTGCAAGCCTGCAAGGAAAAGGGCGTCTGGGCCTTCGGGCTCTACTACGACGCCATCGCGGACTGGCCTGACACGGTGCTGCAATCGGCTATCTTCGACATCGATGGCGCAATGATGGACTATCTGAAGGCCGCGGTCGACGGCAAGCTGGTAGGCAGGAACTACAAGTTTGATCTCAACACACCGGAAGCCGCCCGCATCGGCACGTTTCATAAAGCCATTCCGGACGCGGTGAAGGCTGAGGTATTGGCCTTGGCCGACAAGATGAAATCGGGTGCATTGAAGCCATAGCCCGGTCTGAGGAACCTGCCGCGAACCCCGCCCGATAATTCAGATCGGGCGGGATTCGCGCCGGCGCCGCTCCGAGATGGACCATATCTTCATCGACCGCGTAACCAAGACCTTCGAGGGGTTTGTCGCTCTCGACAATGTGTCGTTGCGCATTCGCAAAGGTGCGATACACGCCATTCTGGGTGAGAATGGCGCCGGGAAGACAACCCTGATGAACATCCTCTACGGGCTGTATCAGCCCGATGGGGGCCAGATCCTGCTCGACGGCGCACCGTTGCGCCTGCATGCGCCCAAAGACGCAATCACGCACGGAATTGGCATGATCCATCAGCATTTCATGCTGGTGAATTCGCTGAGCGTCACGGAAAACATCGTGCTGGGATTGAACAACGGCCCGCGCCGCCTCGACATCCGAAAACACGAGCGGCGCATCCGCGAAATCAGCCGAAACTTCGGCTTCGACGTCGAACCTGCCGCGCCGGTCTGGTCCCTGCCAATGGGAATGCGCCAGCGCGTGGAAATCTTGAAGGCGCTGTATCGCGACGCGGAAGTCCTGATCCTCGACGAACCGACAAGCGTACTGACGCCCAATGAGATCGGCGCCTTTCTTGCCGGCCTGAAAAAACTGCGCGATGCCGGCCACACCATTCTGTTCATCACCCATAAGCTGGAAGAGGTCATGCAGGTTGCCGATCGGGTGACGGTGATGCGCAACGGACGCGTCGTCGCGGAAATGGATGCCGCCGGCACCACCGCAAAGGACCTCGCCCGCAGCATGGTCGGCCGCGATGTCATGATCGAATTGGAGCGCCGAGAAGACCAGCAGGGCGATGTGCTTCTGGAGGCCGAGAACCTGATCGCTACCGGCGATCTCGGAACTCGCGTCCTCGATGGTCTTTGTCTGAAGGTGCGTGCCGGCGAGATTCTTGGTGTCACCGGCGTCGACGGCAACGGCCAGCGGGAACTCAGCGAAGTTATCGCGGGATTGCGCCCGCTCGACGTCGGGCGAATCCTCGTCGGCGGCGAGGACATCGCCGCTCTCGACGTCAGGCAGCGCAAGGTCGAGTGCGGCATTGGCTTCGTGCCCGAGGACCGGCAAACGACGGGGCTCGTACTCGACTATCCTGTTGCCACCAATCTGATCCTGCGCGATTTCGAGCAGTCGCCCTGCTCTCGGCGCGGCCTGATGGATTTCGCCTATATCAGGCGCCACGCCGCCGATCTGGTAAAGCGCTACGACGTTCGGCTGCGCACAATTCGACAGCCTGCGCGGTTCCTTTCGGGCGGCAACCAGCAGAAATTGATTCTGGCCCGCGAAATCGAGGCGAACCCCCGGATCCTTGTCGTCGTGCAGGCCTGCAAGGGGCTCGACGTGGGCGCAATCGAATTCGTGCAGAACACGATCCTCGACCTGAAAACAAAGGGGGTGGCGGTTCTCTATATTTCAACGGAACTCGAGCATGTGCTGGCGATTTCCGACCGTATCGCCGTCATGTATCGCGGCCGGGTCACCGGCCTGCTTGAACCGGAAGAGGCAACGCCGGGCCGGTTGGGCGAACTCATGGCCGGCGTTCCGGCGGAGGCGGCATGACGCCCCGGTTGATTGCTTTCATCTTCGCCACGCGAACGATCTGGGCCGTGCTGATCGCGCTGATTCTGGGCTCGCTCATGATCGTGGCTGCCGGGACCGATCCCCTGGCGGCCTATGGCAGCCTCTTCGGCGAGGCTTTCTTCGACTACTACGGTTTCGGTTCGACCCTCGTGAAAATGTCGCCGATCCTGTTGGCTGCACTGGCGGTGGCGCTGCCGTTGCGCGCGGGGTTGTTCAACGTCGGCGGCGAAGGCCAGATCTACATCGGGGCTCTATTCACGGCGATTGTTGCCCTCTACGTCCCGTCCATGAACGGAACGCTTCATCTGGTGCTGGCGGCACTTGCCGGCGCGCTCGGCGGCGCGCTCTGGGCGCTTATTCCCGCCTACCTCAAGGCCTACAGGGGGATCAACGAAGTCATCGTCACGCTGCTGCTCAACTATGTCGGCATCCACATCGTCAGCTATGCTGCCGGCGGACCGATGATGGAGCCGGGCGCTCCCTATCCGTATTCGCCGGAGATCCCCAAGGATCTCTGGCTTCCCCAGATCATGCCGCCGACCGACGCCCATGCCGGGGTGCTGGTCGGTCTCGTCCTGGCCGTGCTGCTTTATCTGTTCATGCGTTTCACGACCTTCGGCTTCGCCATGACCACGGTGGGAAGCAATGCGTCGGCGGCGCGCTATGCCGGCATTTCGGTGCGTCGGCAGATGATCCGGGCAATGATGATGGGCGGAGCCTTGGCGGGGCTCGGCGGCAGCTTCGAGGTGCTGGGCGTCAAGTACCGATTGTTCCACCTGTTCAGCAATGGCTACGGCTTCGATGGGATCGTCGTCGCCTTCATGGCCGACGCCAGCCTGATCTACGTCCCCGCCGCCGCCCTGTTCCTTTCCGGCCTCAAGGCCGGCGCCCAGCTTATGCAGCGGGCCGTCGGCGTGGAAAGCACGGTTGTGGACGCCATTCAGGGCTTGGTGGTGATCTTCGTTGCCGCCGGGCTGGCTTTGCGTTTCCAGGACTCGCGTTGGGCTCGCGTGCTGGCACGGCGCCGGGTGATCGAAGCGAACCTTGCCGCTCAGGAGAAGGACAATGTCTGAGTGGCTCGACTTCGTCTCCATCGCGGACATTCTGCGCACCAGCCTGCGCCTCACGATCCCCATCGCTTTCGCCGCCGTGGGCGGGGTTCTTTCGGAGCGCAGCGGAATCTACAACATCGGCCTCGAAGGCATGATGCTTGCCGGCGCCTTCGGCGCCGCCCTCGGCGTATTCCTGACCGGCATGCCGATCGTGGGGCTTGCGCTGGGAATCCTCATCGGCATGTTCGGGGCTTTGATCCTGGTTTATCTGGCAATCGCGCTCGGCATCAACCAGATCGTGTGCGGCATAGCCATCAATATCCTCTTTCTCGGCCTTACCTCGTACTTTGCCCGGTTGATTTTGGGCCATGGCGCGACCACGACGACGCTGCCGGGGTTTCATGCTTTGGCAATTCCCGGACTCTCTCGGATTCCGCTGATCGGGCCGGTTCTATTCGACCAGGACCCGTTGGTGTATCTGCTCTATCTCCTGGCGCCCGCTGTCTATTGGATGCTCTATCACACGACCTGGGGGCTGAATGTCCGTGCCACAGGCGAGAATCCCGGCGCTGCGGATTCGGCCGGCGTTCCGGTCTTTGTTGTGCGCTATTCCTGCGTGCTGGCGAGCGGCGCCCTGGCGGGCATAGGCGGCGCCTATATCGTGCTCGCGCAGGTTTTCGTTTTCACCGAGCATATGAGTGCCGGCAAGGGGTTCATCGCTCTTGCGGCCGTGATTCTCGGCCGCTGGAATCCGCTAGGTGCCGTCGCCGCCTCTTTCTTTTTCGGTTTCTGCGATGCCTTGCAGCTGCGTCTGCAATTCGCCAACCCCTCCGTCCCGTATCAGATATTCGTGGCTCTGCCCTATGTCGCCTCGATCCTGGCACTTATCGGTTTCTATGGGCGCGTGCGCCCACCGGCTTCGGTCGGCCTGACATATCGGCGCGAGTCCAAGTGATGGCCGCCCGCTTTCTGCTCAAGCCCAGCCGCCTCACTCTTGGCGATCTGCGCCGGTTTCAGGGCGAACGGCCGAGGGTCGTCCTCGCGGAGGCCGTTCGCAGGCGGATGAGGCGAAGCCGCGCCGTGGTCGATCGCCGCATTCGCGACCGCCGTCCGACATACGGCATAAACACAGGCTTCGGAAGCCTGGCGGGACGCAGCATCTCGCCGGCGGATCTCGCCGAACTCCAGCGTCGGCTAATCACTTCCAACGCCGCGGGCACTGGCCCGCTGATGGCGCCCGATGACGTACGACGCATGATGTTGCTGAAGGTAAATGCCCTTGCGAGCGGGCTTTCGGGCGTGCGGCCGCAACTGGCGACGGCGCTGCTCGCAATGCTCAATGCCGGCGTATTGCCCTGCGTGCCGGTCAAGGGATCCGTCGGCGCCTCGGGGGATCTTGCTCCGCTCGCCCATATGGGCGCCGCCCTGATCGGTGAAGGCGATGTAATGCTGGGCGGACGGATCATGCCGGCCCGCGCCGGCCTCAGGCGCGCAGGCATCAATCCCTTTGAACTCGCGGCCAAGGAAGGCCTTGCCATCGTCAACGGTACGCAGGCCTCCACGGCACTCGCCGTGGGCGGGCTGTTCGCGAGCGAAAACGTCTTTGCCGCTGCGATCGTCGCTGGCGCGCTCAGTGTCGAGGCAGCCTTGGGGCAAACCGGCGCGTTCGACCCCAGGCTGCACGCCGCCCGTGCCCAGCCCGGCCAGATTGCGACTGCGGCTGCCTATGCCCGGCTGTTGCGCGGCAGCGCGGTTCGCAGGATCGCGCGACGCGAGGGAAGGCTTCAAGATCCCTATTGCCTGCGGTGCCAGCCCCAGGTCATGGGCGCCTGCCTGGACCAGTTGAACCACGGCGCCGCCGTGTTGCGGCGCGAGATCAACGCCTGGACGGACAATCCGATGATTGCGCCGGACGGCGAAGTCATCTACGGCGGCAATTTCCATGCCGAGCCGATCGGATTTGCCGCCGACGGCATGGCGCTGGCGTTGGCGGAGATCGGTGCGATGTCGGAACGGCGCATTGCCATGCTGACCGATGCGCATCACAGCCTTCTGCCTGCCTTTCTCATCGCCGGCGGAGACTTGGATTCCGGCTTCATGGTGGCGCAGGTGACGGCGGCGGCACTGGCCAGTGAGAATAAAATGCTCGCCCATCCGGCCACGGCTGATTCGATTCCCACTACGGCGAACCACGAGGATTTCGTGAGCATGGCGACATTCGCGGCCCGACGCCTTGAGGACATGGCGGACAACAGTGCCGGAATCGTGGCCATCGAACTGTTGGCCGCCTGCCAGGGGCTGGAATTCCGCCGTCCTGTCCGCTCGAGCAAAGCCCTTGAATCGGCAGTGGATCTCGTCCGGGCGCGCGTACCGCGCTATGAGCAGGACCGGTTCTTCGCCCCCGATATCGCCGCCGTGAAGCAGCTGGTGCGTGACGGCCATTTCTTGCCGTGGCTTTCCGCCGACCTCAGGTTCGGCGCTTGAGCCCGGCCGACGTGCGGATTTCTTCACTCGAGCCAAACGAGGTGACGCCATGACGACAACGAGCGAACTGATGACGGTGCCGGCACGCAAAGGGCGCGCCGTGCGCGTAAACAAGGGCCAGGCGATCAAGATCATCAATACCCATGGGACCCAGGTTGTCGACACCTGGGCCTTCAGCGCCGAGGACCTGCACGAATTCCTGTCGGTCGAGCATATGCGTCCCACCATCGGCACCATATTCCCGCGCAAGGGCCATCATCTGCATACCAATCGGCGGCGCTCGATCCTCTTCTTCGAGGAGGACACCTCGCCCGGTATCCATGACACCCTGCTGGCGGCTTGCGACGACTACCGCTATGGCCTGCTCGGCTGCACTGAGTACCACGACAACTGCACGGATAATCTCATCGCCAGCATGCGTCAGATTGGCCTGACGCCGCCGGAAGTGCCCTCTCCGGTCAATCTGTGGATGAACATCCCCGTGGATAAGGCCGGCAACACGACCTTCGCCGAGCCGCTCTCGAAACCGGGCGACTATGTCGTGCTACGCGCCCAGATGGATTGCATTGTCGCGATGTCTGCCTGCCCGCAGGACATCCTGCCGATCAACGGCGCCGAGCGCGTGATCCGGAATGTGAATTATCAGATCCTTTCGTGACCCCCAACCACGTAGCCCGAAGGAGCGATCCATGATCCGCAGACCCGTCCCCTGGCCGAACGGCGCCAAGGTCGCTGTCGCCATCACGTTCGACATGGATGCCGACAGCATCCTGCACTTGGCCCACCCCAAGGATTCGATCACCCGGATCTCCGCCATGTCGATGATGCGCTACGGTCCGGAAGTGGCGGTACCGCGAATCCTGGAAGCCTATCGGCGCTACGGCATCAAGCAGACCTTCTTCGTCCCCGCCTGGTGCATCGAGCACTATCCCAAGGCCGTGGAAGCGATGGTCAAGGACGGGCATGAGGTGGGATTCCACGGCTATATCCACGAGGCTCCCAACAGCCTGTCGCGCGACGAGGAGCATTATTGGATCAACCGCAGCATCGATGTGATCAAGAAGCATACGGGCAAGCGGCCGCGCGGGGCGCGATCGCCGCTGTACAATTTCTCGATCAACACGGCGGACCTCCTGGTCGAGGAAGGGTTCGTCTACGACGCCTCGCTGATGGGCGACGACGTGCCTTATATCTTGGCGACCAAGAAAGGCAGCTTGGTCGAACTGCCCTCTCACTGGGCGCTCGACGATTGGCCGCCTTACGTCCACAGCCTCGACCTGAATTACGTGATGCAAATCATGTCGCCCGATCGCGCGATGGAGATTTTCATGTCTGAGTTCGAGGCCATGCGTGAATGCGGCGGTGGCTTGTGGATCGGCGTCTGGCATCCCTTCGTCAGCGGCCGGCTCGCCCGCTGGCTGCGCGTCGAACGCATGATCGAGCAGATGATGAAAACCGGGGAGGTCTGGTTCGCGCCGCTTGAGGAAATTGCCCGGCACGTGAACGCCTGCCGCAAGAAGGGCAGTTACAAACCGCGAGTCGACAAACTGCCCTACTACGACAAGCCGGTCGGCATCGAGGTGCCGCCGCTACTGACACGCGCGCCGGCCAGCGAGTAGAGAGCCTGCTGCCCCGGCACGGCAATGCCGGGGCAGCAGGCGTTTCGTTCATGCATTGATAGGACAACCCAGCCAATGCCAAAGACCCGGCTCGACCGGCCCTTCGTGGGAATCCCTTCCTTCCTGCGTTCAGCCATCTGCACCGACCTTGACGAGCTCGATGCCGCCATCGCGGTCATGGGCGTTCCCTTCGACGAAGGCTCGCCCTATCTCGCCGGCTCGCGAATGGGCCCCCGCGCGCTGCGCGAGCATTCCCTGCGCTTCGTGGGCGGCGGCAGCAAGGGCTTTTACAATCCGGAAACCGCGAAGCAATTTCTCGAATATGAAATGGCCCATGGCCTGATCGTCGACACGGGCGATGCCGATATCCTGCCGACCAATGTTGAAAAGACGTTCGCGAACGTCACCACGATGACCCGCGCCATTCTGGATCGGGGCGCCATGCCGCTGGTGCTGGGTGGCGACCATTCCATCACCTATCCCGTGGTGAAGGCTTTCGATACGCCGCTGCACGTCGTGCATTTCGATGCCCATACGGATTATGCGCCGTTCGTTCACGATCTGCGCTTCACCAATCAGCACCCCTTTCGGCACATCTCGCCGATGAAGCATGTTCTGAGCCTGACCCAGGTCGGCATCCGCAGCCTTCGCGAAACGGAGGAGATGGTCGGCGGTTCGAAACGCGACGGCAATCGCGTCGTGACGATGCCGGAATTTCGCCGACTGACGCCCAAGGGCTTGGCAGAAGTGGTTCCCGCCAACGCGCCTTGCTACGTCAGTATCGATGTCGACGTGCTGGATATTTCCTTGGTGCCAGGCTGCGTTTCAGCCGAGCCCAATGGCATGAGCTATGCCGAGTTGCGCGATGCCTTGCAGGCGATTGCCGAGCGCGCCGACGTGATCGGCTTCGATTTCGTCGAGGTAAATCCCCAGCTTGATGTCGGCACCGGGGTGACGTCCTATCTTGGCGTTCATACGGTAATCGAATTTCTCGGTCACATTTGCGATCAGCCGCGCTGGGTGGAAAGGCGCAAGAAGCGTGCGGCGCCAAAACCGGCGATGCGCCTGCCCAAGTGACCTGGCGGCGGACCGCCGCCGCCTATTGCCCCCCAATGCGAAGGGCGAGCTTCCCGCTCACGCCCCGGGATTCGAGCCGCTCATGGGCCGAGCGAACCTCCGCCAGCGGATAGACCCGTTCCAAGGGAAGTCTCCATCGTCCCTCGGCGAAGCCGTGAATGATTTCCCGCGCAGCTTTCTTCCATCGCCTGCTGCCGGGGCCGGCGTGGAGAAATTCGAAGCCGGCGAGAGACGTGGAACGCCGATAGAGCTTGGCGCGGATGTCGAAATCGGGATAACCGGCAGCCTCGCCGATGTTCACCACGTGGCCAAACGGCCTCAGAGCATCGAAACTGCGCTCCAGAACATCCCCGCCCAGCGAGTCGATGACGTAATCGACCCCTTTGTCCCGGGTAAACGAATTCGCCGCCTCGACGAAATCTTCCCGGGATCGATCGATGACTCGGGCCGCTCCGTAAGCCATCGGCAGGGCCGCCTTTCCCGACGATCCAACGGTGCCGATAACGCTCGCTCCCTTTGCCACGGCGAACTGCGTTACCATGAGGCCCACGGCGCCGCCGATGGCGTGGACAAGCAGAACCTCGCCCTTGCGCGGCTGCAGGGCCGTATTGACCAGATGATAGGCTGTCGTCGCGGCGACCGGAAAGACCGCGGCGAGCTCCAATGGGATGCTTTCCGGCAGCTTGAAGGCATAGCTGGACGGCAGGACGCATTTCTCGGCATAGCCGCCGAGCATGCGCGGCCCCGTGATCGCCGCGACCCGTTCGCCCAGGCGGAACTCCCGCGTTCCCGGTCCGAGGGCGTCGACGATCCCGGATACTTCGACGCCGATGACCGCCGGATAGGCGATGGGATCCGGATAGACGCCCTGGCGTTTCTGGATGTCACCCCAATTCAAGCCGGCATAGGCAACCGCGATCCGCAACTCGCCCGGCGCCGGTGCAGGCTCCGGAACATCGCGCAGTTCAAGCCGGTCTACGCCACCCGGCTCGGAAATGACGGCGGCAAGCACTAATGCGCCACCTGCTCACCCACATGTACGATGATCTCGCATCCAGTAAGCCCGATCTCGTCATAATCCTGATCGTGGCCTTCACCAGGACCTTTGCGATCGACCACCAGGAAATCAGCGGCTTCGAAAGCAATCAGCGGATGATGCCATGTTCCCGGGCGGTAGTTGATGCCCTGGCGGCCGTTGGTGATGAAGGCTCGAAGGTCGGCCGGCTGCGGTTCTCTCGACCGATCGGCGACCACGATAAGAAAAGGGGCCTGCCCCATGGGAATAAAGGCCTGGCTTGAAATCGGATGGCGTTCCAGCAGAACGACGCGCAACGGCAAGGGGAACGGCTTGGCCCGGAATATGCTGAGCAAGGGCCTGCCGCCCTCGGCCGAGCATTCGATTCGAGCAAGATCGTGGAAGCGCTCGGCGTAGCCCGCGTTGGTTTCGAAATGTTGTGCCCCTTCGGTCTCGACCACATCGCCGAAGGCGTTGAAGGCATCCCGGGTCAGAGGAACGGCCGTTATCTCGATTTTCTGCATGGCGCGATGTTTCCGTTGATGCGTCTTGGCACACTAGCGAGGAGACGCTCGGCGAGGCAAGCGTGGCTGGCATCGACGGCGGGCTGGCTGTGCTGGCAGTCATATGCGAACCCCTCTCCGCAGTCGATTCCCTGTTTATGGCCAACAACAGGCAATCTCTTACAAATTTGGGCCGAATGCGCCACCGTTCTGTCCGGCAAAGTGCTGGCATCACGGTGTCTTTCGGTGGAATTCCCTACGCAACGGAACAGGGAATTTTCCGATCAAAACAGGGATTTCAGTACTCCATAACTGGGTAGGCCGTGGACGAGCGGTCCATCGCGACATTGCGGCCTTATGCGGGCAATGCGCGTACGCACTCCCGGCGACAGATCCGGCAGCTGGCGGACAGCATCGCGGGGCTTCACCAAAGGGGTCAAAATTCGGAGCCGAATTACACCGGACCCACGTGTGTCAGCGACACACGTGGGTCCGGCGATCTTGACATCGAACATCGCGTTATATACCCTCGCAAGGTTTTGGAACGTTCCACAAAAATCAAGAAGAGGGAGGTACTAGCGATGGCGAAGAAAGCAAAGGGCTCGTCTGGATCGCAATGGCACCATCCGTCGAAACCGATGAATGAAACGTCGGCTGGATCTGCGCGACCGCATGTCGGCCTTGGGGCGACGCTAAGGATCTCGCGTCGGGTCTTCGTTAAGGGCTCGGCCGGCGCTGCTCTGGCGCTCAGCGGACTTTCCACTTTCCCTGCCTCCAGCAAAGCTGATAGCGGCACGGTGGTTGTGATGGCGTGGGAGAACTACGTCGATGCGGAGATCCAGAAGCGATTCCACGCGGCGACCGGCATCACGATGCGAGGCGTCGCGGCGGACTCGGATCAGGATATGTTCACCAAACTGAAGGCCGGTGGCGGCGAGCAATACGATATCGTATTTGCCAACGCCGGCTTCTGTCCCTTCTACCACAAGGCCGGCCTGACTGAGCCACTTGATCTCAACGAGGTACCGGCCGCGAAGAACCTTTGGCCGATCTTCAAAACGAATACCGACTTTCCCTATGTCCTTGAGGCGAACAAGACGCTGCTCTACCCGAGCATGTGGGCGTCCTTCGGAATCTGCTGGAACGTCGACCAGTTCCAGGTCCCGGCTCCGTATTCGTGGAAGTCTCTTTGGGACGCTCCGAAGGGCAAGGTGATCTTGCAGGGCGCAGGCGACGACTTCATCTCACTCGCCGGCCTCGCCTTGGGTGTGCCCCGATCCGAGATCTACGCGATGACCGGGCCCACCCTCAAGAAGGCAGCCGACTACCTGAGGCAGCTGAAGCCGTTCCAGATCAGCGCCAGCTCCGACCTCGTGACCGCCGACGCCATCCGGACCGGGAAAGCCGTCGTGGGCCAGGCGACGAGCCTCGGCCTCGCCTACCGGATCAACGAAAAGGCCGGCAAGCACGTGGCGGACATTAAGCTTCCCAGTGAGGGCGCCCTCGGTTGGGTCGACGGTCCCCAGCTCGTCAAGGGCGCCAAGAACCGCGAGAACGCTCTCAAGTTCATTGACTTCCTGATGGGCGATTCGGCGATGCAGGACTGGCTCTGGCAATCCAACGTCTTCGGGATGGCGAGCCAGACTACCTCAGAGCGTATCCTGAAGTCTGGCGCGCAGCTGAACGCCCCCGTTTACGATGCCCTCGGCGGCGGGAAACCGGAGCTCGCGACCAATATGGTCTTCCAGGCGCCGTCCAACTATCCGAAGGAGTGGGCGGCGGCGTACGACGCGGTACTGGCAGATTAGCTCCCCGCGAATTCGCAACCAGGGGCGCGCTAGACGGCTGCTCCGCGTGCCCCGGTTGCTGACAGGCGAGGATCATTCATCGAACGCCAAAGGGCAGGCATCGATCCTGTTGCCCGACCGTGTCCGTCATCGCGGCCTTGAGAATCCGCTGCTCCCTCTCCCGGCGGTGCTTGTGGTGGCGGTCGGCTTCTTTGTGCCCCTGGCCGTCCTTATTCAGTATTCGTTCTGGCCGACCGAAGATGGACAGATCGTACACCACTGGACTATGGGGAATTACACCCGGTTCTTCACCGCGCCAGCCTATTGGCGGATGCTGCTTCGCTCGTTCGGGTTGGTCTCATTGGCCTCCGCGCTCACCGTTTTACTGAGCTTCCCGTTCGCCTATTTCGTGGCGGCGAAGGTGCGACCGTCCCGGAGGCTGGCCTGGATATTGATCGCAATCATTCCATTCTGGACCAGCTATTTGATCCGGGTCCTTGCCTGGCTCAACATGTTCGGGGACCAAGGGCTGATTAACAAGGCGCTGATCGGCCTCGGCCTCGTGGACTCACCAATCGCCTTTTTCGGCTTCGGCAAGCCGGCGATCGTGATCACTTTCGTCTACCTGCTGTTCCCGCTCTCCTTCCTTGCAACCTACATCGCGATCGAGCGGCTCAACCCGGCGATGTCAGATGCTGCCGCCGACCTCGGTGCGAGGCCCTGGAGAAAGCTGCTCACAATAACGCTCCCAACCGCTCGCTCCGGTATCGTTGCCGGGTTCGTCTTCGCCTTCATCGCAATGCTGGGCGACTATGCGACACCACAGCTGATCGGCGGGACCAACGGCACCCTTTACGCGAACCTGATCACGAACCAGTTTGGCTATTCGCTTCAGTGGGGGTTCGGTGCCACTCTTGCGGTGCTGTTCCTGGTCGCCATCCTGTTCCTCGTGGCCGTACTCCGGGTCATTGTCGGCGGGGTCGAGTCAGCCGGCGAGTACACCGGCGGCTTCACACGGCGGCGGGCGCCGCTTCTTTTCGGCTACTCGGTATTGTATCTCGTCTTCCTCTACACGCCGCCGGCGCTGCTTGTCCTACTGGCGTTCAATGACTCCGACGACAGCGGACTGCCGTTCGTCGGCTTCACCACCCGCTGGTTCACCAAAGTGTTCAACAACCCTGTGCTGCTCGACGCGCTTTGGACCAGCCTGCAGGTTGCCGTTACGGCGGTCCTCATCAGTGCCGTCCTTGGCACCCTCGCGGCGGTGCAGATTGTGCGCGTCAAGGGTCGCTTGCGCTCGTTCAATCTCTGGGTGATCGCGGTGCCCTTGTTCCTGCCACCATTGGTACTCGGCCTTGCCATCATCGTCGGCTTGAACGCGCTAGGACTTCAGCGGGGGCTGTGGACCATCGTCGCCGGTCACACCATCCTCACGCTTCCGGTGGTGACCCTCCTGATCCTCGTGCGGCTTGAGGGGCTCGACCGCAACCAGGAGACCGCTGCGATGGACCTGGGAGCGCGACCGTGGCGCGCTTTCCTGACCGTGTCGGTGCCGCAAGCCCTGCCGGGCATTCTCGCAGGAGTGATGATCGCCTTTGCGATCTCGATGGACGAGTTCATCCTCACCTTTCTCGTGACCGGCTCGCAGAATACGCTGCCGCTCTACATCTTCGGCTCGCTGCGGATCCGGGTGACGCCCGAACTGAACGCTATCTCGGCGCTGATGCTCGGCGCCTCGTTCGCGCTCTTGACCATTGGGGCGCTGATCGCCATCGGGCGGGAGAGGCTACGCGGGCGCACGAGGGTGGTTGGGAAGATCCCGTTCGCTGAGGAGACATCGCCTTGAAGACGCAATCCGATCAAGCGCAGACGATGCCCTCGGGCCCTGCCTTGAGATGCACCGACCTGAGGGTCCGTTATCCGGGCCAAGACCTCTACGCCGTGGGCTCCGCGTCGGTCGGCGTTTCGTTCTCGGTCAACCACGGCGAACTCTTCGCACTGCTCGGCCCGAGTGGATGCGGCAAGACGACCACGTTGCGCATTATCGGCGGTTTCGACGATCCGACCACCGGAAAGATCGAAATCGAGGGTGCCGACGTCACGCGCCGCCAGCCATACGAGCGACCCACGAACACTGTCTTCCAGAGTTACGCGCTGTTCCCGCACATGCGCGTCGAGGGAAATGTGGCCTACGGCCTGAAGATGGAGAACGTGCCGCGGGCTGAGCGGGGAAGGCGGGTAAAGGAGGCACTCGAGCTTGTTGGTCTTTCCGGAATGGAAAGGCGCCGGATTTCAGAACTCTCGGGCGGTCAGCAACAGCGCGTGGCGCTCGCGCGCGCGCTCGTGAAGCGGCCGGCGGTACTGCTGCTCGACGAGCCACTCGGAGCGCTCGACCTCAAGGTACGGCGCCAGATGCAGGACGAGCTTGTTCGCATCAAGCAATCCACCGGCACCACGCTGATCCACGTCACACACGATCAGGAGGAAGCCTGTGCCATCGCAGACCGTATCGCGGTCATGAAGAACGGGATGATCGTCCAGGTCGATACTCCCGAGGCTCTCTATAGGGCACCTCGCAACTGCTACGTGGCCAGTTTCATCGACGCCGGTACGATAGTTCGAGGCAGGAACACCCGTCACGGAGGCTCCGTCGAGGTATCCCATCCCGATATCGAGTTGAGAGGAAGGCTGCCGTCATACCTGAACGAGGTGCAGGCAGTCGCCGCCATGCTTCCTCGCAACAGGATCAAGTTAGGCATCGCGAAGGGCTCGAGCGACCAACGGAATGCGGTGCGAGGCACTGTCGAACGGCTCATCTTCACCGGATCTATCTTCAATATACACGTGCGCGTGAGCGAGCAGCTCGAGGTTCGGGCGGCGCTGACGATCGAGGAGGTGGCGACGCTCGGCGAGGATAACTTCCGCCCGGAATCGGTAGTGGAACTGCATTGGCGCCCCGAGGATATCGTCTTCTTGGAGGACTCGGAGGTCGCCGGTGCGCCCGGGCATTTCCACGAGGACTCGCGATGACCGCCGTGCAGGGTGGTCAAGGGCTGACGATTTCCTCAACTCTTACCCAGCGCCGCTCGGCGGCCGCACGCTCGATCGCGTCGCAGACGCCCTGGACGGCGAGCCCCTGACGGAAGTCAGGATCCCAGGGCCCGTTCGGCCAAGCCTGAAGAAGATCAGCGAACTGGTTGACGAAGCTGGAGCCGTAACCCACGCCTTGGCCGATCGGCCACCAGCTGGCGGCATAAGGATGACTCGGATGCTCAGCGCGTATGCGGCGCATGCCGTAGAGGTCAGCGGCATCTCCGCCGTCGCCGTATTGGAGCTCGTTGAGGCGTGCATAGTCGAACCGCAGAGTCCCCTTCGTGCCGTTGGCCTCGATGGTGAAGTCGCATGGGCGGCGAACGCAGCTGCGCGCCATCTCCAGCACGCCGCGGGGACCGCTGGCAAACCGCATCAGGGCCGAGGAGGCATCGTCGATCGTGACAGGCCGGGTGGCCCCCTGCTTCTCCGGATCGGCACGCTCCGCGACGAAGGTGGCCGACTGGGCGCTCACCTCGGCGACGTCGCCGACCATCCAGATGGCCATGTCTATCAGATGGCTTCCGAGATCGGCGATGGTGGTTCCGCCCATCCGCCGGTCGAAGCGCCAGTCGAAGGGAATATGGGGATCGACGAACTCGTCGGACAGCCAGCAGCCGCGCCAGAGCTGCAGCTGGCCGATGGCGCCGTCGTCGATCATGCGCTTCATCAGTGAGACGGCTGGCAGGCGGCGATAGTTGAAGCCGACCGCATTCAGCACACCGGCCCGCAACGCGGCCTCCAGGGCGCCTTTGCCTTCGGCATAGGAGGTGGCGAAGGGCTTCTCGCAGATCACGGCCTTGCCCTCGGCAGCGGCCGCAGCCGCGATCTCGGCATGAGTCCCGGGGGGTGTGCAGATATCGACAATATCGATGTCTTTGCGCTCGACGACGCGGCGCCAGTCGGTCGTGACTTCCTCGACCCCGTAGGCGGATGCCGCCTTTTCCACCAGCTCGAGCCTGCGGCCGCTGATCAGCTGGAGGCGCGGGCGCACCGGCAGGTCGCGCAGCCGTGGCGCCTCCCGATAACCATAGGAATGGGCCTTGCCCATCATGCCATAGCCGACGATGCCGATCCGAACCTCTTGTAACCTGGGCATCAGCACTCCTCTCCCTTAAGCCTCTCCGGCATCGATCCATTCCTCTGCGGGTGCATTTTGTGGAACGTTCCAAAATGCTAGCGACCAGTCGTTCGCCTTGTCAAGCACCGCTACCTCGGCGGCCGGGCGGTCGAGCCGCGGATGATGAGACGGCAACTCACCGTCTGGCGGATGGGATCGCCGTTCAGGTGGCCTTCGATCCGGCTCGCGAGAGTATCCACGGCGAGGCGGGCCAGCATCTCTTTGGGCTGAGCGATGGTGGTAAGATTGATGCGGGCGAGGCCGGCCATCACCACATCGTCGAACCCGACGACCGAGAGTTTGCCGGGCACCGGGATTGCCAGGCGGTCGGCGCAGTCGAGGAGGTCGATGGCACCTAGGTCGTTCGAGGAGACGAAGGCGGTCGGCCGGCGCGGTCCCGTCAGGATCTGCTCGACCGGCGCCTCGCGCAGCAGCCGATCCTCCGCCCGCTCCCAATGGAAGACCGTTGGGGTCAGGCCGGCGCGTTCCATCGTCTGGCGATAGCCTGCCTGGCGTGCCCGATCGGTGGCGTCCTCGACGATCGGGTCGGCGCAATAGGCGATCCTTTCATGGCCGAGCCCGATCAGATGCTCAGTGGCGTGCCTAGCGCCGCGCTCGTCGTCGGCGCAGACGACATCGCCCCACTCGGCCGAGCAGGTGACGAAGACGGCGGGCATCCGGCCCTCGAGCAAGGCCCTGGAACGGGTCGAGCCGCCGGCATAGGCGAGAAATACGATTCCAGCGACCCGTTGCTGGAGCAGGCCTTCGAGGCCCGCGATCTCGACCGCCTCCTCGCCCTGGGTATTGCAGAACATGACACGATAACTGCGCGCCGCCGCGAAGCGCTCGATCTGCTTTGCCATCTCGGCATAGAAGGGGTTGGCGAGATCGCCGACGACGACGCCGAAGATCGTCGTCCGCTGATGGACCATCTGGCGCGCCAGGATGTTGGGACGATAGCCGAGTTCCTCGATCGCCCTGGTGACCTTGAGCTGGGTTTTGGGCGTGATGCTCCGAATTCCTCGGACCACGTTCGAGACGGTGGACTTCGACACGCCTGCGCGCTTGGCGACGTCGAGAATCGTCGGCGGCTTGGCGGCCGGAGGCTCGCTCTCCATCAAACTCCACCGTTCATCGATCCGATCCTTCGGACGAGGCTCTCAGGCCGTGGCGCCATGAGGCGCCACAACGACCTTCATGGCGGCGTCGGTCTGCGCCAGCTCGATTGCCTCCCGCGCCTGCTCCAGCGGCATACGGTGACTCACGATGCGATCGAAGGGCAGGCGGTCGAGATTCGCGGCCATGAGCCGCATGGAGGGCAGATAGGAGGTCGAGGTCTCGCCGCCCACGCCGATGACGCTGACGTTCTTTGTGCAGATGTCGGAATTGGGATTGATCGCGACCGGTCCCATGTCGACGAAGGTCCCGGCCTCGACCACCACGCCGCCGACTCGCACCATCCGGATGGCCTCGACAAAGGTTGTTGGAAATCCGCTGCAGTCGAGCACAATATCAGGGCCGATCCCGCCCGTGTGCTCGCGGGCTCGTGCGATGCGCTCCACCATGTCGGTTTTCTCCACCGACATGGTCAGGCTGGCGCCGAAAGCCTCGGCGAGCGCGAGGCGGGATGGGAAGCGGTCGGTGGCGATCAGCTTGCCAGCGCCCAAGAGCCTCGCCTTGACGAGGTGGCAGAGTCCCAAGGGGCCAACGCCGAGGACGGCGACAGATTGGGCAAATCGGCTGCCGCCAATGAGACCCAGCAAGGTCTGGGCCGTCTCCACGCCATGGGTCACCGACATGATCTCCGTCAGGACCGCGACGTGATTCGGCAGGTCGTCGGGAACCCTGAACAGCTGCGTGCCAGGAAGCAGGTACATGTGCTCGGACCAACCGCCGAAGAGATGGGGCGCCGAGCCGCAGTGCAGGCTGTTGCCATAGTCCTCGAGGTTCTCGCACATGTAGTAGGGGTAGCCGTTGCGGCAGAAATGGCAATCCCCGCAGGTGACATTGGCGGCGGGCACGATGCGGTCGCCGGGTTTGAGGGGGCGCCCCTCGCTGTCGTGAACCTCGCCGCCGGTGGCAATCACCTCGCCGACATTCTCATGACCGCAGATGAGGGGATATGTCAGATTCCGCTCGTGAGGGGTGCCGGCATACTGCTTGTTCTCGCCGCGGAAGGTGTGCTTGTCAGTGCCGCAGATTCCGGAGTAGTGCACCTTCATGATCACAGCGCCGGGCGCGGGATCGGGCATCGGAAACTCGCGCAGCGAAATGACGCCGGGACGCTCGGTGACGGCCGCCCGAACCCCGCTCATGCATCCAACCTCGTCCTCGCAGCGCTGCCGATAGCCACGGCCAGAAGGCGAGCCGCCTGTTGAATGCCGATCTCGGGCGCTACGAAGGGATCTTCATGCTCGATCGCGATGGTCTTCACCCGTCCGGCTGCCGCGAGATCCACCAGCAGCGCCTGCCACCACGGCAGGCCATGACCTCGGCCGACCACGGCGAAGTTCCAGGGCATCTCCGCGGCCGGCGCCGGCCAGCGGTGATCCAGAAGCCCGTTCAGCGCGAGCTTCTCGGCGCGGAATACCACGTCCTTGCCATGGGCATGGCCGATATGCTCGGCCAGCCGTCGCACGACGAGGTTGGAATCCATTTGCATCCAGAAGAAATGACTCGGATCGATGTTCGCCGCAATGGCGGGAGATAGCGCCGCCAGCCGCTCGAAGGTTTCGACATTGTAGGCAATGGTGCCGGGGTGGAGTTCCAGGCAGATCATCAGCGCCGGATCGGTTCGGACAGCGAAGTCGCCGATCTCCGCCCAGTAGTCGTGGACCTGATCCTTCCACTGGCGCTGATAGACGCTTTCCAGATATGGAAGCCACCCGCCGCTGGCGAAATGCGGCATCACATCGCCGGCAAACCCCGCCGGGCAGCCGGCGAGGGCGACGATCCGGTCGACGCCGAGCTCGCTGGCGAGCCGGATGGTGTCGCGCAGCGCGGCGTCATGCGCGCGGGCGATGCTCTCGTCCGGATGGAGCGGATTGCCCCAGCAGTTGAAGGCGGCGATCTCGAGGCCTCGAGCTTCGATCTCTCTCTTCCATGCCCGGCGAGCAGCGGCCTCCTTGAGCAGCCGCGGCATGTCGCAATGGTTCGTGGGCGCGTAGGCACCGGTGCCGATCTCGAGCCCGCTGATTTCCGGTACCTCCGAAATCACCCATTCCATGACCTCGCGGAGCGGCTTGCTTGCCAGCGGCTCTGTTACCAGACCGATCTTGAGCTTCAGGGCAACCATGGTTTTCTTGAGATTTGGAGCGTTCCAAAAGATATAAGCGCCGCCGACAGCTGTCAAGCAAGGCTCAACGATCGGAGCCGGGATCGCCGCCGCCCTCCTCTCTTTGATCGATCGGGTCGAAACAGAGAAAATGCCGGCCCCGGGAGCAGAAAACTAGCTCCGAACCGTGAGCCTTCTTGATGCCTCACCGGCAGAGACCGAAATTGCAGGGACTGATTGGCTGGGGCGCCAGGGATCGAACCTGGGATGACGGGACCAAAGCCCGTTGCCTTACCGCTTGGCTACGCCCCAGTAGCGGCCCCTCGTGAAAGGGCCGCAACCTAATCCGAAAGAGTGGACGAATTCAACTGGCCCACGCCGAAAGGAAATTCGTGGCTCACTGATTCACGCCGCGTCGCGCCGATGGGCGAGATACCAGTCGTAACTCAGCTTGAGGCCCTCTTCCAATCGGGTGGAGGCCCGCCAGCCCAGCGCACTCAGCCGCGACACATCCAAGAGCTTGCGCGGCGTGCCGTCGGGCTTGCTGCGGTCATAGACGAAGCCGCCGCCATACCCCACCACCTTGGCCAGGGTCTCGGCCAGTTCGCGGATGGTCAGATCTTCGCCGAGGCCGACATTGATCTGATCGTGGCCGCTGTAATGCTTCAGCAGATGGACGCAGGCATCGGCCAGATCGTCGACGTAAAGGAACTCGCGCCGCGGCGTGCCGCTGCCCCAGATCTCGACGTTCGGCGCGCCCGCCCGTTTGGCCGCATCGATCTTGCGCATCAGAGCCGGCACCACGTGGCTGGAGGTCAGATCGAAATTGTCGCCTGGCCCATAAAGATTTGTCGGCATGGCGGAGATGTAGTCGCAGCCGTATTGCTTGCGATAGGCTTGGCAGAGCTTGATGCCCGCGATCTTGGCGATGGCGTACCATTCGTTGGTCGGCTCCAGCGGACCCGTCAGCAAGCTGTCCTCCGCCATGGGCTGGGGCGCCAGCTTGGGATAGATGCAGGAGGAGCCCAGGAACAGGAGCTTCGCCACCTTGTTGCGATAGGCCGCCTCGATCAGATTTCCTGCGATGGCCAGATTGTCGTAGAGAAACTCGGCCGGCCGCGTGGCATTGGCCATGATCCCGCCAACGGTCGCGGCGGCGATGATGACCACATCGGGCCGTTGCGCCTTCATCCAATCTTCAACCGGCTGTTGGCGGCGTAGATCCACTTCGCGCCGCCCGATGGTCAAGCTCTCGCAGCCCTCGCGCGCCAGGCGTCGGACGAGGGCGCTTCCCACCATGCCGCCATGGCCGGCGACGAAGACGCGCCGTCCGACTAGCGCGAAAGGCTCAGCCCTCGCGGAGTTTGCGCTCATGCTCCTCGCTCACCGTCATCAGGTCGGCCGCCACCATCTCGGCCACCAATTCGCGGAAACCGGTCTTGTGGCGCCAGCCGAGCTTGGCGCGCGCCTTCGCCGGATCGCCCAGCAGGAAATCGACCTCCGTCGGGCGGAAATATCGGGCATCGATGGAAACCAACACATCGCCGCTCTCGGCATCCACGCCCTGCTCCTGGGTGCCGGCGCCGCGCCAGGCGATCTTGCGGCCGACCTCGGCGAAGGCGAACTCGACGAATTCGCGCACCGTATGGGTCTCGCCGGTGGCGACCACATAATCGTCTGGTCGTGCTTGCTGGGCAATCAGCCACATGGCCTCGACATAATCGCGGGCATGGCCCCAATCGCGCTTGGCATCGAGATTGCCCAGGTAGAGGCGCGCTTGAAACCCCTGATGGATGGAGGCCACGGCCCGGGTGATCTTGCGGGTGACGAAGGTCTCGCCCCGCGTCGGGCCCTCATGGTTGAACAGGATCCCGTTCGAGGCGTGGATGCCATAGGCCTCGCGGTAATTGACCGTGATCCAATAGCCGTAGAGCTTGGCCGCCGCATAGGGGCTGCGCGGCATGAAGGGCGTCGTCTCGCTCTGGGGGGCGGGCGCGCTGCCGTATAGCTCGGATGTGGAGGCCTGATAGAAGCGGGTGATGTTCTCGCGCTTCAGAATGCGGATCGCTTCCAGCAGTCGCAGCGTGCCCAGGCCATCGGCATTGGCGGTGTATTCGGGCGTCTCGAAGCTCACCTGAACATGGCTCTGGGCCGCCAGGTTGTAGATCTCGTCGGGTTGGGTTTCCTGGACCAGGCGAATCAGATTGGTCGAGTCGGTCAGATCGCCATGATGGAGGAAGAAGCGCACGCCCTTCTCATGGCTGTCCACGTAGAGATGATCGACGCGGCCGGTGTTGAAGGAGGACGACCGGCGCTTCACGCCATGGACGACATACCCCTTGGACAGCAGCAATGCCGCCAGATATGCACCGTCCTGGCCGGTGATGCCCGTAATAAGTGCGACCTTCTCCGCCATGATCCGCCGGCCCATATGCTGTCGGTTTATCTTATCGCGGGCGGCGCTCGAAGCCGGCCGGTCAGGGCGGCGACCCTAACCGATTTCCCCAGCCGGTGGAAGCCTGGGGCCCGAAACGCTACACTCGCCGGCGAGTCGGGAGTGTGAGGGTAGCGCAATGGCAAGCGAGCCGGGCAACGCAGATGGGGATAAGCCGGCGGACGACAACAAGCCTGGCAGAGGCCCGACGACACATGCCCCCGGTTCCGCACCGGTACCCGGCCGCGGGCCCTATTTGATCATTACGCCGTCCCCCGCCTCGGTCCTGCGTCGGGCCGAAGAGCCGCGGCCGAAAGCCGACGGCAATGCGACCCAAGAAGCTGCCCAAGAACCGGCCGCCTATTCAGGGGAACATACGCCCCCGCGCCTGGTCGACCCGCCGCCCCGACCACCGGCCGAGAAACCGACGACGCCTCGACCCAAGCAACCCTCCCTATCGGCGCCCTCGACCGACCGCCTGGCGACCATGCCGCCGCCGCCGAGGCGCCGCGGCGGCGGCCTGACCTTGCTGGTGGCGCTGGTCCTCATCGTGGGGGGCGGCTATTTTCTCTGGCGGGGTGGAAAGCTCGATCCCCTGCTCGCCTGGGCCAAGCCCTACACCGAAACGATTCGCCCCCTCATAGCCAAGATCGAGGCGCTGATCCCGGGGAGCCAGGAACCGGCGGCGCAGTCCGACGATGCCATGATCCTGGAAACCAAGCAGCTTCTGCTCAAGCTGGATTTCCAACCGGGCCCGATGAACGGCACGCTGGACCCGGCGACCGTCGCGGCAATCGAGGCCTACCAGGAAGCCGCCGGCCTGCCCGTCGACGGCCAAGCCAGCCAGGCCTTGCTGGACGATCTACGCTCTGTGACGAACCCGACGTCGAACTGACCGGCCTCAGAATTTGCGCCATGCCCCGCGCTCTGGCGCGGGCAGCCGCGTCTTTCAACTACAGCGCTAACCCGCCACCGCGCCGCCCGCCGCGATGGCGGTGGCGCGGATCCACCAGTTCTGGGCCACCACCTGCAGCGATGCCGCGGCCTTTGCCGCTGCCTCGGCGGCGGCAAAGAGGCCGAAGCAGCTGGCCCCGCTGCCCGACATCCGGGCGAGAAGACATCCCGGCGCGTTTTCGATGGCTGCCAGCAGATCGCCAATGTCCGGCACCAGCGCCACGGCTGCGGCGGTGAGGTCGTTGCGGGTCTCGCCCAGGCGCCGGGCAAGCTCGCCCGCATCGGCGGGCGCATCCGTCCAGCGCGCCGGCACGGAAAAACGGCCGTTGGACTCGCGGCCATAGCGGCGAAAGACCTCCACCGTGGGCAGCGGCCGGCGCGGATTGGCCAAGAGGAGATAGGCCAGCGGCAGCGGCGCCGCCGCCAATTTCTCGCCGATGCCCCCCACGAAGCTGGGCCCGGAAGCAAGACACACCGGCAGATCGGCGCCCAACCCCAATACCTGCTCGGTGCCGGGCAGCGGCAGACCCCAGAGCCGGGCCAACCCCACCAGCGCTGCCGCAGCATCGGCCGAGCCGCCGCCGATTCCCGCCGCCACGGGAAGCTGCTTGGCGAGATGAAGAGATGCGCCGCGAGTCGGATCGATGAGGCGCGCCGCGCGCAGCACCAGATTATCGGCCGTGGACAACGCCGGGGCGAAAGGCCCATCGAGGGTCAGCGACAGATGCGGGGCTGCCGTGATGGTCAGTTCGTCGCCCAGTTCGGCGAAGCAGACGAGACTGTCCATCAGGTGATAGCCGTCGGCGCGCCGGCCGGTGACGTGAAGGTAGAGATTGATCTTGGCGCGCGCCGTCAGGCGAAGGGCGGCTGCGGCACTCACGACGATCGCTCGGATGCGGGCTCGGGCTTAGCCGCCGGCGCCCGTGGCGTCCAGCCCGTGCTGCAGCTTCGCCTCGATGGGCTTCACCTGATCGGCGTCGGGCTTGAAGGCAAGTGCGCGCTGCCATTGAAAACGAGCCTCGGTATGGCGCCCGACCTTCCAGTAGATATCGCCCAGATGATCGTTCAGCACCGGATCGCCGGGTTCGAGCGAAACCGCCTTCTCCTGGTAGAGCACCGCCTTGTCGTATTGCTTCAGGCGATAATAGGCCCAGGCCAGGCTGTCGATGATGAAACCGTCGTCGGGTTTTTGCTGGATCGCGCGCTGCAGCATCTTGATCGCCTCGTCCAGATGCACGCCGCGATCGACCCAGGTATAGCCCAGGTAGTTCAGGACATAGGGCTGGTCGGGCTGAAGCTGGAGCGCCTTCTTGAAATCGGGTTCCGCCTTGGTCCATTGATCGCTGCGTTCGAGCGCGATGCCGCGGAAATAGAAGACCGACCATTCGCCGGCCGTGGGATCGCGCAATCGGGCGATCGCCGCATCGTAGGCCTTGGCCGCTTCGGCGAAGCGCTTCTCGGCGCGCAGGATGTCGCCCAACTCCACCGCGGCCTCGGCGCGATCGGTCCGGCTGTCCACCAGCTTCTGCAGATATGCAACCGCCTCGTCATCGCGGTCGAGCTTGTGCAGCTCGTCGCCGACCTTGATCTGAGCCTGCCAGCCATAGGGCGCATCGGGCGGCACCCGACGATAGAGGGCGAGCGCCTGCTCGCCGCGCGACTGGGCATCCAGCACGTCGGCCAGCAGCATAACGAAGAGCGAATCGCCGGGGCGCCCGGCCAGCGCCAATCGGGCCATCAGCAAAGCAACATCGTTGGAATTCTCGCCCTGCAGCAAGACCGCGAGATTGAACAAGGCCTCCGCCATGCCGTCGGCGGCCGTTGCCAGCACCGGCGCCGGCTTGCCGCCCGCCGCAATGGCCTTGCGCAGCGGTGCCGTCAGCAGGTTGCGCGGGTGGTTCTTATCGAAGGAATCGCAAAGCGCTTCGGCGCCCTTGCGATCGCCCTGGCGCAGCCGGTAGTTGGCGACGATCTGCACCATGCGGAAGGCCTGGTCGCTCGCCGTATCCAGGGCCTTGTCGTAGTGCTTGCCCGCTTCCAGCGGGCGCTTGGCCACATCGTTCAGCAGGCCAAGCTGCAATTCATACAACGGCTCGAAGCCGTTGACCTCGCCCAGCGGCGCCAGCGTTTTGTCCGCCGCCTCGAAACCCTTGGTTTTCAGCTGGGTCCAGGCCTGCAATGTGGGCGTCAGGAATCGCTCCAGGCCTTCGCCATGGATGCCGGCGAGATAAGCGTCGGCCGCGGCGTAATCCTTCGCCTTCGCTTTATCGAGCGCCAGTGCCACCCGCGCCAGACTGCCCAGCGCGCCTACCGATTCCATGCGCTTGGCGACGACCAGTGCATCGTTGATCCGTCCGTCGCTCGCCAGCAGATTGAAGCTCGTCTCCAGCAGTTGGCGATTGTCCGGATCGGCATTCAAGGCAAATGCCAGAAGATCGGCCGCGGCGGGCAGATCGTGGGAAATCTGGGCATGCCGGCTTGCCAGATAATGGCCAAGCGGCGAGGGCGTCAGCTGGGCCAAAGCGCCGTCGGTGGAGGAAGTCCCCGCGGCGGCGGCAAGCCCGGCCATCATAGCCATGGCGAGGACGGCAGCACCGGCGATGCGGGGAAGGCTTCGTTCGGTCGATTTCAGCACGGGCATGGGCTCCGTTTGGATAAAGGATGCGGCGGGGGTGGAAGAGGGTGGCTTAAGATAGTGCATGCAGCAGGCCGGCGCCACCCAGCGCCTGATCCCGAGCCTGTCGAAGGATGAAGCCGCCAGAACAGCTCACATATTGGGGTAATTGGGCCCGCCGCCGCCTTCCGGCACCACCCAATTGATATTCTGGGTCGGATCCTTGATGTCGCAGGTTTTGCAATGCACGCAGTTCTGGGCATTGATCTGCAGGCGCGGATTCAGGCCGTCCACATCGCGAACGATCTCATAGACCCCCGCGGGGCAATAGCGCTGCTCCGGCGCATCATAAAGGGCCAGGTTCACCTCGATGGCAATCGCGGGGTCCTTCAGTTGCAGATGGATCGGCTGGCTTTCCTCGTGGTTGGTGGCGGAAAGAAAGACCGAGGACAGGCGATCGAAGGAGACGACGCCATCGGGTTTGGGATAGTCGATGGGCATCGCCTCGCTGGCCTTCATCAGCTTGTTGTAGTCGGGCGTATGATGCAGCGTCCAAGGCGCGTGGCCGCGGAAAATATAGGTGTCGAGGGCCGAGCCCAGCAGCCCGCCCCAGAGACCGAGATGGAAAGCGGGCCGGACATTCCGCACGCGCTTCAACTCCGTCCAGACCCAGCTTTTCTTCAGGCGCTCGGGATAAGCGATCAGCTCGCCCGGCTCGTCCTGGGCCAAAGCCTCGAAGGCGGCCTCGGCGGCCAGCATCCCCGTCTTCATCGCCGTATGGCTGCCCTTGATCTTGGGCACGTTCATGAATCCGGCGGTGCAGCCGATGAGGGCGCCGCCCGGAAAGATTAGTTTCGGAATCGATTGGAATCCGCCCTCGTTCAAGGCGCGGGCACCATAGGCGATGCGCCGGCCGCCCTCGAACAGCGGGCGCATGGCGGGATGATTCTTGAAACGCTGGAATTCCTCGAAGGGGCTGAGCCAGGGATTGGTGTAGTCGAGTCCGACCACGAGGCCGACAGCGACCTGATTGTTCTCCAGGTGATAAAGGAACGAGCCGCCATAGGTATCGCTGGAGAGCGGCCAGCCGATGGTATGGACGACCCGGCCGGGCTGGTGCTTGGCCGGGTCGATTTCCCACAGCTCCTTGATGCCGATGGCGAAAGTCTGAGGATCGACGCCCTCACGCAGCTTGAACCGCTCGAACAATGTCTTGGTGAGCGAGCCGCGACAGCCCTCGGCGAACAGTGTCAGGCGCCCATGAAGCTCTACGCCGGGGGTGAAATTGGCGGTGGGCTTGCCGTCCCGGCCCACGCCCATATTGCCGGTGGCGACACCCTTCACCCGGCCGTTCTCGTCGTAAAGCACTTCGGCGGCGGCAAATCCGGGATAGATCTCGACCCCCAGCCCTTCCGCCTGCTGGGCGAGCCAGCGGCAGAGGTTGCCCAGGCTGGCGATGTAATTGCCGTGGTTGTTCATCTGCGGAGGCGTGGGCAGACGGATGGCGTGCTTGGCGGTCAGAAAGACAAAATTATCGTCGGTCGCCGGGGTGAGCAGCGGGGCGCCTCTCTCCTTCCAATCCGGAATCAACTCATCGAGCGCGCGCGGCTCGATGACCGCGCCGGAAAGAATATGGGCGCCGATTTCCGCGCCCTTCTCGATGACGCAGACGGAAGTCTCGCGGCCCTGCTCGGCCGCCAATTGCTTCAGACGGATCGCAGCCGCCAGACCCGAAGGGCCGCCGCCGACCACTACCACGTCATAACTCATCGACTCCCGTTCCATCGTCTCGGACCCCTCCAGATCGCCCACGTTCTATGCCCCGCTTATGATCTATCGCAGAGCCCTCGAGGTTCACAAGGGCGCAATCCGATTGGCCCGTGGCCCGGGGCAGCGCCGGTCGTCATGCGGCGGGGCACGACGGCGGAGAGAGGGGCACGAGGAAAGCGCCAATTCCCGTGATTATCGATCCTCGCCCCGGCAGCGTGAGCGCGCTAGATTTCGGTCATGTCGACGTCGCCTACCGATCCGCGGGACTTGGCCGCCTTGCTCGCCTGGCAGGCGGCGGCCGGTGCCGACGAGGCTATTTCGGAGGCGCCCGTCGATCGCTACAAGGCCGCCGCGGGCGCGCCGCCGCCGACCAAGCCCCTCGCGGCACCCGCGGCGCCGATTGCCAAGCCGGCGGCGGCCGAGCCCGCGGCCCCGCGCGTCGCGGCAAAGCCGGCGCCGGCATCCATCCCCCTCACCCCCGCGGCGGTCAGCGCCCGCGATTTGGCTGGCGCGGCCAAGTCGCTGGAGGAATTGGTGGAAGCCCTGGCGGCGTTCGACGGCTGCGCGCTCAAGAAGACCGCGACCAACCTGGTCTTCGCCGATGGCAATCCGAAGGCCCGAATCATGTTCGTGGGCGAGGCGCCGGGCGCCGATGAAGACCGCGCCGGAAAGCCCTTTGTTGGCGTCAGCGGCCAGCTTCTCGACCGCATGCTGGGCTGGATCGGCCTGAACCGGACGAAATTCTATATCACCAATATCGTCTTCTGGCGCCCGCCGGGAAATCGCCCCCCCACTTCCGACGAGGTGGCGGCCTGTCTGCCTTTCGTCGCCCGCCATATCGAGCTGGTGGCGCCGGCCATCCTGGTGCCCGTCGGAGGTCCGGCGACGGAAGCCTTGCTGCGCCGGGGCGAAGGAATCAGCAAATCCCACGGGCGTTGGTACGACTATCAGACGCCCGGCCTTGGCGCACCCATACCCGCCATGCCCATGTTCCATCCCGCCTTCCTGCTGCGCTCCCCGGCTCAGAAACGAGCGGCGTGGCGCGACCTGCTGAACCTGGAACAAAAATTGGGCGAGCTGGGGATTTCATAGGGCTAGTAGGAACCAGGTTAACACGTACTATATGTAGTGGTAGCTCCGGTTGATTTTGGGTTGCCCTGCCGTTTTTGCTCCTGTATGACAGCTTCAGTCATGAGAGAAGCGCCAACGCTATATCCCTGGCCGGGCCGGGGGCGAGCTTGGAATTGGGGACTAATTCTGGTTGTAGCGGGTCTCGCGGTCACTGCCTCTGCTGCGCAAGCGCAGCAAGTCAATGTGCCGACCCTGCGCTCAGAAACGTCCACCAACCAGGCCCCGTCCGTCGACCGACCGGAGACGGCTGCTCTGCCGCCCAGTCCCGATCAGGCGATCGGGACCGCGGTGGTGCCCCAGACCCTCGACATCACCGATGCGAACCGCTATCGCCAGATCTTCGATCTGCAGCGCCAGGGCCGGTTCCGCGAGGCGGAGGCGATCATGGGCTGGGTGAACGATCACCGGCTCATGGGCCATGTGCTGGCCCAGCGCTATCTCCATGCCGCCTATGCGGCCACCTATCGCGAACTCGCTGCGTGGATGCGGACATATGCCGACCATCCCGAATCCCTGCGCATCTATAATCTGACATTGAAGCGCCGGCCGGCGGGTGCCGCCATGCCGCCCAAGCCCGAGGTCGATCTCTTCCTCGCCGGAACGCCCGATTCCAGCGTCATCAGCGGCGATCCCCATTGGCAAGCGGGTCTTGCCGCCTGGCGCCGGTCCAATCTTTCCGCCGCCGCCCAGGAATTCGAACTGGCCGCCGCCGCCCGGAACGGCAACGCCTGGGATGTCTCCGCCGGCGCCTATTGGGCCGCGCGCGCCCACCTGAAGAATCGCGAGCCGGCCAAGGTCAGCAGCTGGCTTCGTCAGGCGGCCCAATTCCCGCGCACCTTCTATGGCCAGTTGGCGCGCCGCGCGCTCGGCCTCGATCCCGATTTCGATTGGACGGCAAAGCCGATGAGCGATGCCAGCGCCCGGGCGCTCGCCCTCAGCAGCAAGGGCCAACGCGCCCTCAGCCTGCTGCAGATTGGCGAACTGGCCCTGGCCGAGCAGGAAATGCAGGCCCTGTTGCGTACGGCCGGGCCCGACCTCGCTGCCGGGCTCCATGCGGTGGCCCAGATCTATCAGCTGCCTTCGATTTCGCTGGGCCTCGGCGTTCTCGCCGAGCAGCAGGCCGATGTGCATGCCGATGCCGATCTCTATCCCGTGCCCCATTGGCGCCCGGTCGGCGGTTTCACCATCGACCGCGCCCTGCTGTTCGCTTTGGTGCGCCAGGAATCGGCCTTCAACGCCTTGGCGGACAATCCCTCGGGTGCGGCCGGGTTGATGCAGCTGATGCCGGCAACGGCCAAATACCTGGGCGGGCGCCGCCAGGATCTGCACGACCCGGCGGTCAATCTGGGTTTGGGTCAGGAATATTTGCGCCGCCTGCTGGCCGACCCCGCGGTGGACAACAATCTGTTCATGATGGCCATCGCCTACAACGCCGGACCGGGCACGCTGGCGAAATGGCGCGCCGCCGATGCAACGCAGGATGCCCTCCTGTTCATCGAATCCCTGCCCAAGGATGAAACCCGGACCTTCGTGGAGCGCGTCATGGCCAATGTCTGGATCTATCAGCAGCGTTTCGGCCAGCCCACTCCCAGTCTCGACCATATTGCGGCGGGCGCCTGGCCGATCTATCAATCCCAGGATGGATTCGCCGCCGCCATCAACGGGACGACCGCAAGCGGGTCGAATTGACGAGACCCGGCCTTTCCAGCCGGTCCGTATCGCCGTCCTAACCGTTTCCGATACCCGCAGCGAAGCCGACGACAAATCGGGCCGCACACTCGTCGAATTGATCGAGCGCGACGGCCATCGCCTGGCCGATCGGGCCATCGTTAAAGACGACATCGCCGCCATTGCCGCGAAACTCAGAGGCTGGATCGCGGATCCCAAGATCGAGGTGGTGATCTCGACCGGCGGCACCGGCGTTACCGGCCGCGATGTGACGCCCGAGGCGTTCGAATCCCTCTTCGAGAAAAAGATCGACGGCTTCGGCGAATTGTTCCGCATGCTGAGCTGGCAGAAGATCGGAACCTCCACCATGCAGAGCCGCGCCGTGGGCGGGGTTGCCGGCGGCACTTACCTGTTTGCGCTCCCCGGATCGCCCGGCGCCTGCCGCGACGGGTGGGAGGATATCCTGCGCTGGCAACTCGATATCCGATTCCGGCCGTGCAACCTGGCCGAACTCATGCCCCGGTTGCGGGAGCATTTGAAGAAGGATCCGGCGCAATAGTTCTTGATTTGTTCCCGCCTAGGAGTCACGCTTCCGGGATGGATCAGGCGCCAGAAAACCGACCAAGAGGCAGCGGCTATAATGACAGCCGCGACCCCGACGAGGTCCAGCCAAGCGCCAGCAACCGCCTGCCCGATCTGCCGCGCAAGGGTCGCGGCGCGGTCTCCAACCGGCCGGGGCGCTATGAACGAGGCGATCGGCCGCGGGAGGACGATGGCTGGAGCGATCCAGCCGACGAAGACGATCTGCCGCCACTGGCCACCACCGTCACCATCGATGCCACGCGCAGCGCCATTGCCTGGAACGAATCCCCCGATCTCGGTTTCGATCGCTCCATCAATCCCTATCGGGGTTGCGAGCATGGCTGCGTCTATTGTTTCGCGCGGCCTACTCACGCCTGGCTCGGCCTCTCGCCCGGCCTGGATTTCGAAACCAAGCTGTTCGCCAAGCCCGACGCGCCGCGCCTGCTGGCCGAGGAACTAGCCAAACCCGGATACAAGCCGGCCTTGATGGCGCTGGGCACCAACACCGATCCCTATCAGCCCATCGAACGGCAGATGAAAATCACCCGGGGCGTTCTCGAAACGCTGGCCGCCTTCAATCATCCGGTCGGCATCGTCACCAAGTCGGCGCTCGTGCTTCGCGATGTGGACATATTGGCGCCCATGGCCCGCAAGGGTCTCGCCAGCGTAACGCTCTCGGTCACTACGTTGGATCGCGATCTGGCCCGCAACCTTGAACCACGCGCCGCCACCCCGCCCCGCCGGCTCGAAACCATCTGCCGCTTGGCCGAAGCGGGCGTCCCGGTGGGCGTGCTGGCGGCGCCCATGATCCCGGCGCTGAACGATGCGGAGATGGAGGCGATCTTCGAAGCATCGGCTGAAGCGGGCGCGACCGCTGCCGGCTATGTGTTGCTGCGACTGCCGCTCGAGATCAAGGATCTATTCGCCGAATGGCTCGCCGCCCACGCGCCGGGCAAGGCCCAGCATGTGCTGAGCCTGGTGCGCCAGACGCGCAGGGGAAATCTCTACGTCGATGAATTCGGCGAGCGCATGCGCGGCCATGGCCCCTACGCCGAACTGCTGCAGCGGCGCTGCAAACTGGCCCTCAAGCGCCTCGGTCTGGAGCATCGCCGCGTGAAACATCGCACCGATCTCTTCCAGGTGCCCCCGCGCAAGGGCCAGCAGATGGCGCTGTTCTAAGAACAGTGTCCTAAGTTACCGATGAAGGTTCGCGGTCAAGCGCGCCTCAGATGAATTCCAGTCATAGCCGATTGAGGAAGTCGAATGCCGCTTTTCGCATTCCAGGATCCGGGTTCGCAGAGTTTATCAAGGCCTTCAAAGCCTCCACATCGAGTGGCTGCTGCTGGTGACAAGCGCGGACATATTCCAGGTCCTTTCCGCTCATCCTATGCAGTCGCCCGTGAAGAATCCCGGCCGAGGGATTTTTAAGCGCGCTGAGCGGCCGGGGTGGTTCGAGCGAGTGCCGAGATGAGGACACGCAAAATCATCGCCAGCCAGCGCAACAGCAGGCTGAAGTTATAGCTGGCGGCGGCCAGGACGGCATTGATGCGGCCGCCTTGGGGCCCTTGAGATAATTGCCGCCCATGCGGTGCTCGGGTTCAGGATGGCCGATGACGGGCTCGACGGCGGCTCGTCGCTTCATCTCGCGTCGGATGGCGGCCATGTAACCC
>WNFT01000534.1_pt1 | contig 46216 bp, 37 predicted proteins | sample 5400191 | NCBI WGS metagenome assembly WNFT01 (sample SAMN13153359, study PRJNA577476) | soil metagenome | isolation source: 80 cm saprolite under Madrone tree | place: USA:California | collected 2016-06-14 | reverse complement strand
GCTCCGTTGCGACAATCCTGTTTGGAGATAACAATAGGAACTGGGTGGTGGGCAGATATGCGGACGCCTCAGGCGTGACTCATGGACTCTTCTTTGTCCCGCCAAACAATTTTTTCACTTTCGATTTTCCCGGGTCAACCTTTACATCGCTTAACGGAATCAGTTCGCAGGGGAATATCACTGGTCGTTACGTCGATGCTTCCGGCATTGCCCACGGATTCATAGCTCGCGTCAGAGGCACACCGCCGACAAAAGCGGCGGGGCCGGAAATGAAACCGAATTCCCCGTCGCTGGTCGCTCCACTCAACCCGTCGCCCTCGGCGTGGGGAGATGCAATGCCGGCGCGCTGAGTTGAGCATCGGGGGGCCTGAGCGGTCGGCCTTTGTGACGATCGGGGCCTAGATGCCCTGGCCGGCGTGCTGCGTAGTTCGAGCGCACGATTCGCGTTCGATCAACGGAACCGAACGATGGAAACGGCGCCGCGACCGCGGCCTACCGCGTGCTGGTGGGTTTCCCGGATCTCCCCGGTTTGTTCCCTTCACAGCAACCGACGCTGCAACCGATCTACGATGCGTACATACAGAACCTGCCTGATAACCCGCCGGGATCGAGGGCTAATGGAGTCACCATTGGCGAGACGACAGCTAGGGCGATGCTCACCGACCGGCAGAACGACGGGCGCTTCGGACCGTCGCCGACGCCGTACCCGGTAGCGCCGGGCGTCTGGCGACGGACGCCGCCGAACTACGCGAACGACCCCGCGCCGTGGGTCGGGAACGTGCGCCCGTTCATCGTCCCGAGCGTAGAGATGCTCCGCACCGACGGGCCGAACGCGCTCACCAGCGCCGCATACGCGGAGGACTTCAACGAGATCAAGGAGGTTGGCTCGCTCACGAGCACAACCCGAACGCCGGACCAGACCGATGCTGCGATCTTTTGGCAGGACCAAGCGATGGCGCTCTGGAACCGGATATTTCGCGCGCTGGCTGCCAGCCAGGGATTGGACATCGTCGAGAACGCTCGCCTGTTCGCGATGGAGAATCTGGCTGCAGCTGATGCAGCGATCGGCTGCTGGAACGACAAGTACTACTGGCAGTTCTGGCGGCCGATCACGGCGATCCGCGAGGCCGACACCGACGGCAACCCGGCCACTGAGGCCGACCCGACGTGGCTGCCGCTGTTCGACCCAGCGACACCGGTCTGCCACCTTCCGGCGCTCTTCACGCCGCCATTTCCCGACCATCCCTCGGGGCACGCCTGCGCGACCAGTGCGTTCGTGAACACGCTGCAGAACTTCTTCGGCACCGACAGGATCGGCTTCAGCGCCTTCAGCAACAAATCCTGTACCACGCGGAGCTTCGAGCGATTCTCGGACGCGCTCAAGGAGGTCATCGACGCTCGAGTGTGGGCCGGCATCCACTTCCGCACCGCGGACACGCAAGGAGCCGTGCTCGGCAAGAAGGTCGCCCACTACCTCGAGAAGCACTACTTCCAGCCGGTCAAATGACATCGAGGAGGGACGGGCCGCCTTAGCGGTCCGCAAATGCCGCATGAACTAGATTAGTCGCCACGTTTCACCAGACGTGGCGACTTTCTGTTTTGCCAAAGCTCGAAATTTGCGATTGAAATTGGTGGTGCGCTAATGGGAGTGCGCGCCTCGTGACATATCAGTCACCACGCGCAAATTCATTGCCTTGCTTTTCGTTCTCAATCTTGGCTACGTGTTTATCATTTGGAGCCAGTCTGATTTGTTCCTCGCGCGCACCGTCACGTCTGATTGGTTAACAATCAGTTCGTTTATTTGGTCGATTGTCTGATTTGCGTTGTTCCTCGTCATGAGGTTTGGAGGGTAGTCGCGGCCGCGTTGCCCGAGTCGGCTAGAACAATTATTGGTCTCTCAAAACAATGACGACAGAACGAGACGAACAGTTCATGCGCGCTGCGCTAAACGAGGCAAGAAAGGCGCTTGGCCAGACGAGCCCGAATCCGGCTGTTGGAGCGGTTCTGATCATAAACAATCGAATAGTAGCGAAAGGGCACCATCGGGAAGCGGGTCGCGATCACGCTGAGATTGAGTGTCTCCGCGATTTCGGTGCCCCCGTTCCCGGGCGCGCGACGCTGTTCGTTACTCTGGAGCCGTGTTCGACAGCGGGGCGCACTGCTCCCTGCACAGATGCGATAATCAGCGCTGGCGTTAAAAACGTAGTTGTCGGCGCGATTGACGTAAACCCGCGGCACTCCGGCGAAGGTATCATGCAATTGCGAAATGCGGGTGTGAATGTGCGAGAGGATGTTTTAGCCGAGGACTGCGCGCGGCTTAATGAGGCTTTCAACAAGTGGATTGTCACTGGGCGCCCTTTTGTTATCGCAAAGTGCGGGATGTCGCTCGATGGTCGATTGACGCGGCCTGCTGTCGAGCCTCGCTGGATCACCGGGCCTTCCGCCCGGCGCCACGCCCGTGAGCTTCGGGCGCACGTGGATGCGGTGCTCGTAGGAGCGGAAACCGTACGCGCGGACAATCCGCGCTTAACCGTACGTGGCGCGCACCGGGGGCGACAACCGTGGCGCGTTGTGCTGACCTGTTCAGGCAAACTTCCACGGCGCGCGCGTTTGTTTTCCGACCGCTTGGCTGCGCGAACGCTGATTTACAAAGCAAAGTCTTTGGCTGGCGTGCTGAAGAATCTAGGCAAACGCGGTGTCACCAGCGTGTTAATTGAAGGAGGCGGAGACGTGCTCGGCCAGGCGCTCGACGCGCGCCTCATTGATAAAGTGCAACTCTATCTAGGTCCGATCTTGAGCGGAGGACCAGTAATTGCGTTTCCAGGCCGGGGAGCGAACAACGCGGCAAATGCAGTTCGCCTTGGCCGCGTTTCGTATCAACACATTGGCCAGAGTGTTTGTATCACCGGATATCCTGAGCGTCCTGCGTCCAAATAAAGCAGAAAACTTTCACCGCTATGTCCTGTTTAATTAACGGGAGGTAAAACGATGAAGAAACTTCTGTTGATTGGAGTGGTCGCGGGGGGCTTGACCTTTGCTGCGGCGCCACGTTCCGATGCTCAAGTGTCCTTCAGCATTGGGTTCGGACCGGGCTATTATGGATATTACCCTTATGGGTACTATTCTCCGTACAGGTACTACCGGCCGTACTATGGCTACTCTTACTACCGGCCTTACTATTGGTATGGCGGGAACCGATATTACCGCCACCACCGTCATCATCGCTACCATCACTGGTATTAAGCTGACAGAATAGCTAAAGCGACTCGGCTGGCTCGGGAGCAATTCCGAGCCAGCAACGTTTAGGAGCGAATATCCGGCGAAGAAATGCCGAAAGAGGAAAAATGCGAGCGCTATTTCTTTGAATTAGGCGATCCCGCTGGTTTCATGACAGGACTTTTGCCTGGCTGGTCAATTTGGAACTCTTTCTTTAGCTGCTGAATCAGCGCCGGGAGTTGCTGCTGCCGCTCGGCTTCGATTTGTTGCCGGAGCGTTCGTTCCACTTTTTGGCGTTCCTGAATGTAGCGGGATTCAAATTGAGCGCGTTCCTGCGGACTGAGGCGGAGACCGGATTGGCGAACCGCCGCTTCGGTCTCCCGCTTGATGGTCTCACGGCGCAAGTTCTCTCGCTGGCGCATGACGTTGCGCTCTTCCGGACTCATCTGCATCCAACGCTCGGCATTGCGCCGGAAATTTTGCCGGGCGGCCGGAGGCATTGCAAGCCACCGCTCCCGCATGCTCTGGCTTGGCGGTGGCCCGTGAGGCCCGACTCCACCCGGGGGCCGGCCAACGGCTCGGTGTTGCTGGGGTTGCCCTTGCGCCGTAGCGCAGGATAAAGCCAAAACCGACAAAGCGACGATTAGTTCACAACGTCGGCTTTTCTTCCCACACGTTATTTTCATCCCAGGCGATCAATTCATCCAGATCAGCCACGACGTCATAATCTTGGGGATCGATTTTAGCCACCACGTCTAAATCGGTTGCGGACGCTCTCTGGGAGATTGGGTGATGCGTGGCGATAGCCATGCCGACCACGACGATTGCCACAGCGGAGGCTGCAACAAGCCGTCGCAGGCTAAACCAGTTTCGCGCCCGCTCGAAACGAGTCCCTTCCTCGCGGATCTTTCTTACGACGTTCCGGGCGAAGAATAGCGAAAGGGTGGGCTCGGGAACACGGCCCAGAATATCCCACAACTGTTTGTCATCTTGAGGTTCCATAGTCTCCAGTCAATTGAACTATTTGCAGCGTCGGAAGTTGCGCCCGAATCGGGCGCTGAAGATTCACATTATATTCCTGGGGCTTCAAGGAAACCCTCGAGTTGTCGGATACGAGTCGGATGCCGCATTTTTCGGAGGGCCTTTGCTTCGATCTGACGAATCCGCTCGCGGGTAACTTGGAACTGTCGGCCTACTTCCTCCAACGTGCGGCTGTATCCATCAATTAGCCCAAATCGTTGCTCGAGTACCTGCCGTTCCCGATCCGTGAGCGTCTCCAGCACGTCCTTGATTTTCTCCTTCAGCAAAACAATGGCAGTCATGTCGCTCGGGTTTTCGGCGCCTCTGTCCTCAATAAAGTCGCCGAAATTAGTTTCTTCGCTCTCGCCCACCGGGGACTGGAGCGAGATTGGTTGCTGCGCCATCTTCAGGACCGCCCGAACACGATCCACTGGCAGGAGCACTTCTTCGGCCACTTCGTCAGGCGTAGGTTCTCGCCCGTATTCCTGCACCAGCTGTTTTTGGACGCGCATCAGCTTGTTGATCGTCTCGATCATGTGCACGGGAATTCGGATGGTGCGTGCCTGGTCGGCAATGGAACGCGTGATGGCCTGGCGAATCCACCACGTCGCGTAAGTGGAAAACTTGTATCCCCGCCGGTATTCAAATTTTTCGACCGCTTTCATTAGTCCCATATTGCCTTCCTGGATCAGATCCAGAAAAGAAAGACCGCGATTCGTGTATTTTTTTGCGATGGAAATAACGAGACGGAGATTGGCTTCCACCATTTCGGTTTTGGCCTTGAAAGCCTGGCGCAGCCAAGTCTTTAGCGTCCGATATTCTTCGGCGTAGTCAGAAAGCGAAAACCACAGGGTCTTTTCCAACTCGCGGACCTTGTTCTGAAGCTGTAGCCGCCGTTTTTGACTGCGAGTATTTTTTGCAATCTCGGTTCGCAGGTAAAGCGACGTGTGGTGCGCGTCATCCGCCATGTGCACAAACTCCTCTGTGACTCTCTGCTTGAGGTAAAAATGCGGATAAATCCTCTGCAGCGAAGCCATCGTTCTTTGCAACACCCTCACTTTGTGGGAACGTTTTTTTGAGGAGTTGCGCGCAAGCTCGCAAAATTGCTGGGTAATCGACGCGCTTAATTGGTCTACCTGTTTGCACAGACGCGGGAGGGCCTTCATGTATCTTTCGCGGCTCTCGATTTTCTTATCGAGAATCACGCGATCGAACCGTTCGCGGCCCTCGATGAGCTTCCGGGCGAGATCCAGATGCGCGCGCGCGACAAAGCCAAGGCGACGGATGTGCTTCTGCACCATGGCTTCGGCGTCTTCAATTCGTTTGGATATTTGAACTTCCTCTTCCCGGGTTAGCAGTGGAACCTGACCCATCTGCTTGAGATACATCCGCACCGGGTCGTCGAGAATATCAACCTTCGCTTCCGGTCTTTCGTCTTCCTCTTCATCCTCGTCTGCGTCTTTCTTGCCGTCCTTGTAGCGATCGACTTCGGACGCTTCGATAATGTCGATCTCCAAGCGGCGCAGCCGCGTCAGGATCAGATCGAGTTCATCGGCGTCGGTGACGCCTTCAGGCAACGCCTCGTTTAGATCGTCAAATGTCAGGTAGCCTTGTTCTTTTGCCAGCTTGATCAGTTCGCGAATGCGATTCTGGACTTCAATAGCCGAATACAACGTAGACGCCGCCGCGACCCGTGCGAGCTTGGGTAGCGATCCATTATTGGATCGTGAAGAGATAGGCGTGACACGCGTGATTTTTAGCGCAGCCTTCTTTGGTTGTCTCTTTCGATTCGCTCGGACGGCGATAGATTTTCGCGTTACACCGCGCTTACCGTGGCTTCGGTTAAGCCGTTGCGCCGACGACTGTCGGCTGCCTCCTCCCCTTCGTTTCGAATGCCTGGCCAAGATTGTGCGGTTACGGATTTGACTAAGACGTTCGACCTTCCGCGCGGCACTAGATCGACAACTAATTGTCGGCCGCGCCGGCGGGCTGCGAAAGCTCGTGGAGCTGTTCCTGCAGGTCAAGGATTTGTTTTTGCAAATTTATTATGTCCCCGGTGCTCAACTCTGGAAGCTTTATCTGGTTCGTCGCTACACTGAGCTGGCGGCGCAAAACGGACTGGCGAATGCCGAGCCACCATTTTTCGACCATCGCTCCAGCATTTGCCGGCATCTTTTGCAGCAGCCAGGAAGAAACCAACCGTTCATCTGCCGGAGAAAGCGTTACCATGAAGGCGTTCAGCGAGGCCGAATCGTCTGGGCGCAAGTCACTTTCGAGAATACGGACGAGAAGTTCTGCGTCGGGGACGTGCGCGAGAATCTCGCGCCAACTCTGTTGCCGAAGAAAGTCTCGAGCCGTTTCATCTCGTAGCGCTAAAATGCAAAGCATGGCAACATCGTGCCGCGGCGCAGGCGCCATCGCACTAGCACTATCCGTATCAGGCGGATGCTCTCTACTCGAGTACCTTTCGGCGCTCCGTTGCTGGGACACGAGCGCCTGAAAATCCGGGGCCGCTACACCGAGACGTGCGCTCACTTTGCTTATGACTTCTCCGCGCATGAGCGGATCGCGCACACGCGAAACGGTCTCGGCCAAGCGTCTGGCCAGCTGGATCTTCGATCCAAAAGAAGCGAGATCGACATTGGCTGTCTCGCGCTCAATCCAGTAATCGAAAAAATCGCGAGCGCTTGCGATGCGCCTTCCAAAGTCCTCTTTGCCTTCGCGCCGGACGAGCGAGTCTGGATCTTCGCCCACGGGGATTTCGGCCACACGCACAATCAAGTCATTCTGGAGCAGGGCATCGAGCGAACGTTCGGCGGCCTTCTGGCCCGCTGCGTCGGCGTCAAAGCAAAGCACAACTTCATTGACGAAGCGCTTCAAGATGCGTGCCTGGCGCTCCGTAAATGCTGTTCCCTGCGGCGCCACCACATTCGTGATGCCGGATTCAAACAAAGTTATCAAATCGAGCTGCCCTTCGCAGACAACTGCACAGTTGGCCTCGATCAGGGCACGCTTGGTTTTATCCAGCCCAAAAAGCACGCTGCCTTTTCGAAAAAGCGCCGTCTCGGGCGAGTTCAAATATTTCGCTGCGCCCTCTTCGTCGTGCAGGAGGCGTCCACTGAAAGCGATTACTTCGCCCACGTCATTGCAGATCGGGAACATGATTCGTCCGCGAAAACGATCGTATGAAGTTTGAGGTTTGACGTTTGAGGTTTGATCTTGAGCCCAGTCGCTTTCGTCCTTCGTTTTCACCAAGCCGCTCGCAATAAGCTCTCGCGCGTCGTAACCGCGCGTGCGCACCCAACTGCCGAATGCATCCCACTCTTCAGGTGCGTAGCCGAGTTGCCAGCGTTTCGCGATTTCCACCGTGATCCCCCGTGCGCGCAGGTATCTTCGTGCCGCGTCGCCTACTTCCCTCTTGATCAGGTTTTCGTGGAACCATTGCGCAGTCTCAGCATGCAGCTTGAGCAAACGCTGGCGCAATTCACGTTGCCGCTCTTCATCGTCGACTCCGCCCCCACGGGATTTCTCGATAACAGTGATCCCAGCGCGCGCGGCGAGTTTGCGGACGGCTAATGGAAAATCAATGTGCTCGTAATCCATCACGAACCGGAAGACGCTGCCGCCCACGCCGCACCCGAAGCAATGGAACGTCTGCCGGCTCGGGCTCACCGTAAACGACGGCGTTTTCTCCTGATGAAAGGGGCAGAGCGCCTTGAAATTCGCTCCCGCGCGTTTCAATGGAAAATACGAGGCGATTACTTCAACGATATCGTTCGAGGCGGCGATTTGCTCGATTGTCTCCGAAGGAATCGTTCCCATGCGCGCCTGATTATTTTTGTCTCGTTTGGCTTTGGAAGCGATGCCAAACTTACGCAGTGCGACTGCGTTTCAAAACAGTCATTGCTGAGCGTCTGTATCAGACGCGCCATCGAAATGAGACGCTGGCGTTTCACAGAAACGCCCTACAATCTTGCGCTATGTGAAAACAGGACTCTCGATCCTCGCGTTGATTTGCTCTATCGCGGCGGCGCCCGGCGATGCGCGCGAGGTCATCAATAAAGGTGACGTGGTTGTCGTGCCATTACGAGGGGAGGTTGCGCCTTCGCTCTTAGCGTTTTTGCGGCGCGCGGTGAAAACAGCCGAGAGCCACGAAGCGTCTGCGATCATTTTCGACATGAACACCTATGGCGGTCGACTGGATACCGCGGCCGACATCGTACATACCCTCAATCAAACAAAAATCCCCACGTACACCTTCATCAACACAAACGCCGGGTCGGCCGGCGCGATTATCGCCATCGCCACGCAACACATTTTTATGGCGCCGGTGAGCGCAATTGGCGCCGCCGCGCCGATTCTCCCTAGCGGCGAAGATCTTCCGGCCACCGCAAAGGAGAAGACGATTTCGTATTGGTCTGCGCTTGTCCGCGGCGCAGCGATTAAAAACGGGCACAATCCGGACGTCGCCGAGGCGTTTATGAACAAAGAGAAGGAAGTAAAAATCGGCGACCGAGTCGTCCATCCCAAGGGAGCGATCCTTACTCTCAATGCTCAGGAAGCAACTGAACGCATCAATGGCAAACCGTTGCTCGCTGAGGGCATCGCCGATTCTATCGTCGATCTAAGGAAAAAGGCGGGACTCAAAGGCAACATCGTCAACATCGAGCCAACTGGATTCGAGCAAATCGCGTTTTGGATCACCGCGTTGGCGCCTTTGCTGCTGCTCGGTGGAATTCTCGGCGCATATTTGGAATTTAAGATTCCGGGAGTAACGTGGCCCGGAGTTATCTCTGCAATTTGCTTCGCGCTCTTCTTCCTTGGCCACTATCTGGCCGGTCTGGCGGGTTGGGAAGTGGTCGCGCTGTTTGTCCTCGGAATGGTTCTTGTCTTGATCGAGATCCTTTTCTTCGCCCACAGCACGATCGTGTTCGGCGTAGTCGGCGTGTTTCTGATACTGGCCTCACTGCTCTGGACGATGATCGATCGCTATCCGGGCCAAAACTTTTTTCCGAGTGGCAAAATGCTCGCCGTGCCGTTGCTCAACATGTTCATCGCAATCGTAGGAGCATTTATCGTCATCGCGGTACTGGCGCGATATCTGCCGCGCACCAGCATTTACCGGCGATTCGCGCTTATAGATTCAAATCCGCCGGGCCCATCGCTCACCGGCGCCCCGCGCCAGTTCGCAACTGCGCTCGCGCTAGCGCCCGGAATGCAAGGCACAGCAGTCACTGTTTTGCGACCGAGCGGAAAGGCGCGTTTCGCTGACCGCGTGATCGATGTTGTCACCGAAGGGGAATTCATCGCGCCGCAAACACCCGTCACAGTAATTCAGACCGACGGAATGCGCGTTGTCGTGAAAAGCGCAGTTCAGGCTTAGCAGGAAAAATTTGTATACCAAGGAGGAGCATTAGCCGCCCGCGACGACGCGGATGAATTCGATGCGGTCGCCTTCGGCCAATGGTCGCTCTACCCATTCGTGTCGATGGACAGCGAGGCCGTTGTGCTCTACTAAAATCGATTGCGGCGGCAATTGGTAACGGTCGACCAGGTCAGCGATCGTTTTCGCTTCGCGCGCATCAACGGTTTCGCCGTTGAGTGAAATCTTCATGCACCGCAAAGCGCCTGGTCCCAATCTTTCCAGACCGGCTCGAATCCGCTGCGGCGAAGCACTGCTGCGATTTCGGCGGGGGAGCGTTCGTCACTGATCTCGAATTGGCCGGTCGCGAGTTGATCTTCGCCGTCCTGGTACTCGGGCGCGACAATGCGACCGCGCACAGTTCGATGGAGATGTTCGCGGCCCTGCCGCGTGTAACCGCCCGGCTCCGTATGGCTGCCGGCGCTCATCATCGTTACACCAATCGAAGCCAGTGAATCCCGCAGCGGCGCGCGCTCACGCGTGCTCAGCACAATGCCAAGCTGCGGAAAAGTAATGCGCAACGCGCAAACCAACTGCGCCAGTTCGCGATCCGTCATCGAGAAAAGCGGACGAAATCCACCCGCCGCCGGACGCAATCGAGGCAAGCTCACGGTGATTTGCGCCTGCCAGCTGTGTTTGAATAAATGTTCCAAATGCGCTGCGAGCGCGATGGCTTCCTCCTGCCAGCGCGACAAGCCGATGAGCGCGCCAATGCCGAGTCGGCGGAAACCGGCTGCATAGCCGCGCTCGGCGCAATCGAGTCGAAAATTAAAATCGCGTTTCGGGCCGGCTGTATGCATCTCCGCGTACACGCCGCGATTATAGGTTTCCTGATAGACGACGAGGCCCTCCGCGCCAGCCTCGACAATCGGCACATAATCCTCCGTCTCCATTGGTCCGACCTCGATCGAAATCGACGAAAAATCTGGCGCGAGCGCGCGCACGCATTCAGCGAGATAGTCACGGCTCACAAATTTTGGATGCTCGCCGGCGACTAGAAGGATTTGCCGGAATCCCTGACGCGCGAGATACTGCGCCTCGGCGACGACCTCGTTCACATCAAGCGTGACGCGAAGAATCGGATTATCGCGCGAGAAACCGCAATACTGGCAATTATTGATGCATTCGTTGGAAAGATACAGCGGAGCAAACAGCCGCATTGTTCGTCCGAAATTTTGTAGTGTTAGTGAGTGCGACATTCGCGCCATCGCTTCGAGTTCCTTATCTGATTTCGGCGCGATCAGATGCTCGAATCGCCTGATCAGCTCCGATTTTCTCAGAGCAAGGCTGTCCAGAGTTTCGACGAAAGACATCGACACAATTTCATGCGCAGGCCGGCGTTCGCAAACACCAATCAGCACTTTGGTTCGGACAACCCAAGCAGTTCGCCGATTCGAAAGCCACCGCTCCTTCCCATGCACGTACAAAAAAGCGGCGTCCGGTGTTCCGGACGCCGCTGTAGCAAATGCTATTGCAGACGGTTTAGAAGGCGAAATTCACACCGGTCCGAGCCATACCAAAGTTGTTTTTCGGGCCGTCCACAAAATTCCAGCTGAAGTCACTGACCCAGCCGATATGCGGGGTGAGGCGGATTTCCATGCCGCCGCCGACCTGCCCGATCGCCCGGGTCTCACTGCCGGAGTGAAAATTAGTGAGGACGTCGGGGTTTTCACTATCCGTAAACGTATCTCTTTGGCCCCCGCCGAAGATCGCACCGCCTCCGCCAAAAAGGTAAGGTGAAAATCGGGTGCAGGGGATCGGGTAACGCAACGTCAAGGTGCCTAAGACGGCGCCCACGGCGCGCGACTCGTGGCTGCTTGTGGCAAAGAAAAATTCCTGTCCGGGCGCCTCAAATTCATTGGCTTCCAACACACGTCGTCTGGCACTCACGGCCCAGCCTTCGACCCCGACTCCGATGTAACGCATGAAGAAGTACTTCAAATCTACACCGCCACCCCATGCATGGTCGGATTCGAGGTACCGATCATTCTCCCAGTTGTTCCCGGCGAACACATATGTTCCCCAAAGACTCACGTTAAACTCCCGATCGGCGTACCACTCCGGACAAGGTGGCGGAGCAGCTACCTGTTTCATTTCTTTGCCGGAATAATCAACCCCGGCAAAAGCGGCCGAAGCGATTACACCTGACCCCAACAGGCACAACACTAATCTTTTCATTATTTCTCCTTTTGGTTAAGTTTTCGTTTTCCACTCCAAACATATTGGAGCGTCCCCGTCAATAACGAAATTCGCTCCTTGTCTGGATGCGGCGACTCTGAGCCGGGCCGCCAAAGATTGCAAGGTCTTTTTTTAGCTGCTTTAAGCTTTCAGTTCCGCCCCGGTATTCGCGTCGGTAATGACGAACTTCTCATGGTGAAACGTAGGATCGCCGCGAAACATTAGACGACCTGCGTAACGGCGCTCCAGCTCCACCAACAGTTCTTCGTCTTCCTCTTTCAATCGCTTCAAAACGTCGGGGTTCAGGATCACCCGAAACTCGTGAATGCTGTCCTGATACGTGCGCATGACGGTGTTCAGAGTGCGGTGCAATTCCACGCTTGTGGTCATAGAGGTCTTCACAACTCCGCGCCCGGCGCAGTAGGGGCAGTTTTCGTAGATGGTGTCGCTCAGGCTTTCCTGCGCTCTTTGGCGGGTCATCTCCATCAGGCCGAGTTGTGAAATGGGAAGCACGTGCGTTCTGGCTTTGTCACGGGTGAGCCGCTCCTTCATCAAATTATAGACTGCCTGCTGGTCTCTACGGCCTTTCATGTCGATGAAATCGCTAATGATCAAACCACCGATATTGCGCAACCGAAGCTGGCGCGCGATTTCATCTGCCGCTTCCAGGTTTGTCTGCGAAATTGTTTTCTCCACATCGCGCCCGCCCTTGTTCCGTCCGGTATTCACATCAATCGCTACCAACGCTTCGGTTTCGTCGATCACAATATACCCGCCACACTTCAACCAAACTTGCCGGTGAAAAGCGTCGTCAATTTGTTTTTGCACGCCGTAAGTCTCGAAAATCGGCGTCGCACCATCATAAAAATGGACCCGATTTCTCGCGCGCCGGGAAATCTGCCCAATCATCTCGATCATTCTGTCTGTTGATGCGCGATCATCGCAAACGACCTGGTCGACTTCTTCGGTCAGAAAATCGCGCACGGTTCGCTCAACCAGGTCAGGTTCCTCAAAAAGGCGGCAAGGAGTCGGCTGCTCTCGAATGGCCTGCTCGACTTTGGCCCACTGATCGAGCAGGAAACGTAGATCGCGTACGAAGTATCTGGCGCGCTGGCCTTCGCCTACCGTGCGAATGATGACTCCAACACCTTCGGGAACATCTAGTTCGCGCAGAATCTTCCGGAGCCGCTCGCGTTCTTTTGGGGTCTCGATTTTTCGGGAGATACCGCTGTGATCACTGAATGGCATGAGAACCAGGTACCGCCCCGGGAAACTGAGATTGGTCGTCACCCTCGGTCCTTTCGTACCGATCGGGCCTTTGGTTACCTGCACAATGACATCCGAGCCGACTGGGTAAATGCTGGGTATGTCTTTTACCGTGATTCTTTTTCGAGGGCGCTTGTTGCCGCGCCGATCGATTTCTTCAATACCGCTGTCAAGCGCGGCCGGAATCGCGTCCCAAAAATGAAGGAACGCGTTTTTTTCGAAGCCGATGTCAACAAACATCGCCTTCAAGCCCATCTCGATGTTTCTGACCTTACCCTTGTAAATGCTGCCGACTATGTTCCGCGAACTTTTACGCTCGACGCTATATTCCTCCAGCCGGCCGTTCTCGAGCAGGGCGACGCGAGATTCGAGTTTTTCTACGCTGAGTATGAGCTTGTTGCCTGTCTTTCGAGAGGAAAGCCCCAAAATCTTTTTTACCTTGTCTATCATAAAATTGAAGTAGTTGGGCGGTCATAAGCAAGCTGTCCTACCGCAGTGGTTCTGACCGGAAGTTCATCGTGTTGTTGTTCCGCGCCGGCGGCTGGGCGGCGGCGGGGGCGCAGGCGCCGGTCGCGGGCGCATTCCAAAGATCCGTTGAAAGAAGTTGCGCGGCGCTGGCGTCGCAGCGGGAAGTGCCCTAGCCGCAGAAGCGCTCGCTCGCCGCCGAACGCTTCCTTGTGAATCTGCTTCGGGTTCGACATCAGGCGAGGCGTCTGAACTTGCCATCTGCGCTGTGGCATTTTGCGAATCGTCTGCGTTTTCTTCGTCCTCGCCTCCGAGATTCCCGCCCTTGTCGTGATAGGTCACATCCTTGATCATTTGGAATGGATTGGCCTTATGCGCGGGCGCGAGCCAGGCCACCTGCATGTCGAATTTGCCTTCATCTAATGCGAGCGAGCGCTCCAAGATTCTGTCGGCGATTGGGCCGGCCACGCTGCCGCCGTGCTCGCCGCCTTGCACCATCACAGCAACGACATATTTGGGATGCTCAAATGGGGCGAAACAAGCAAACCATGCAGTGGTATCCTTATGTCCCCGCACAGTGGCCTGTGCGGTGCCGGTTTTCCCCGCTACGACCCAATCTTTCAAACGTGCTCTACCGCCGGTACCGCCGTCTTCATTAACAACCTTCCAAAGGCCTTTGCGGACCAGCTCGATCTGGTCAGGGGAGATTTCCTGCCGTAAATCCGATCGCACGCGGGGCGGTGGCGCCGCTGGATTGCCTTGCCCATCTAACACCGGAGAGCCGTCTTGCTTCAAGACTTTATCGACCAAACGTGGGTAATAGCATATGCCGCCATTTGCGATCGCCACGTAGGCCATTGCCAATTGCAAGGGCGAAACAAGTGTGTATCCCTGACCGATTGAAACATTGGCGGTTTGAGCTTGTGACCACCTCTCTTGCGGATGATGGATTTGCATCCACTCCGGCCCTGGCATATTGCCGGTTTGTTCGCCCGTAAGTTGCAGGCCCGACTCCTCGCCGATTCCCAACATTTTGCCAACGTGGTCAATCGACTGAATGCTGGCTGCATTACCGTACTGATAGAAAAAGGAGTCGCACGACACCTTGATCGCATCGGCCAACCCAATTGTGCCGTGCGTGTAATGTTTTTCGGCCACCCAGCATTGGAAGAAATGGTCGCCGTAACTCACGCCGCCACCGCAGCTGTATTTGGCGCCTGCGAGATTTTTCATGCCGCGCAGACCGGCGAGTGCCGTGATGAGCTTGAACGTTGAGCCCGGCGGCAGGCAGCTGATTGCACGGTTGACCAGCGGATCGCCCTCGTCTTTTTGCAGTGCTTTCCAATCTTTCGCTTTGATGCTCGGGATAAAAGTATTTGGATCAAATGATGGAACAGTAGCCATTGCCAAAATGTTGCCATTGTTTGGATCGACAACCACCGCACCGGCCCGGCTTACGGCGCGCAGCGCTTCCTCCGCAATCGCCTGAATGCGCGCGTCGATCGTCATGAAAACGTTGGCGCCTTGTTGTGGAGGATCTTCGCGCAGGACGCCCTCGATTGTCCCCTTCGCATTCTTGCGCAAATAACGCACACCGGGTTTCCCGCGCAGGTATTCGTCCATCGCTTTTTCGATGTTCGACTTTCCTTCCATATCCTGCTGATAGAAGGTGAACTTCCTTGCTTCCTCTTTGTCGATGTCGTCAGGCATACCGACATAACCAAGAAGATGCGCGGCAAGCGCGCCATAAATGTAAGAGCGCACCGGTTTGATGGCGATATCTACTCCCGGTAGTCCGACATCATGCTCCGAAAATTTCGCTAAAGTGGGAAAATCGATGTCTTTAACGTATGAAAACGGGACTTCGGTGTCGTTGCGATAGTGTTTCTGCAACCGGCCCGCATTATAATCGCGCGCCAGATTCAGGTCGTTGAGACGTGGGATGATGCCGTCATTTACAATCTTAATGATGTCGGGCTCCTTCTGATCTTTCGGCATGCCGTTGATGATTGCTCGATATTCACTCAAAGGCGGCGAACCAAAGCGTTCGCGATAGCCTTTAACCATTTCCGGCAGATAGAAATCGACCTCATAACTGGCGCGGTTTTGGACAAGAGTCACGCCGTTGCGGTCTTTGATCTCGCCGCGCACAGTCGGGATGCGCACAGTCGCTTGAGAACTGCCACGAAGCTGTGCGGTCCACTCTGTGCCATGCGCCACTTGTATCCACCAAAGCCTGAGTCCGAGAGCGCCCAGGCCCAGCAGCATGAGTAAGCCGAGAAACTGAATCCGGACACGCGAAGTCATTCGGCTTCTGTTCATTCGAGTCGCCCCCTTTCCGGCCCGTACGGATAAGCCGTCATCCGTCCGATCCATTCCAGAAGCCAGAACAGGATCGGCGCCATGAGCATTGCAATGATCCCGGGCCCGCCGATTTGCCACCAGATTTCACGGGTAAAAACAAGAGAGCCGCGGCGGAATGTGATCATCAGGTATTGTGCCAAAACTATCAACGAGGTGAAAATGCCGCTCAAGATGGAATGCACTTCCCAGTGACCTCGGGCAAAGAGCGGTCTGAGTCCATGCATTATTCCTGCCAGCACACCGTACAGCAGTATCGACGATCCGGTTGAAATTTCAACCTTCCCGCCGATCACCTGTACGGTCAGCGCATCCAGCAAAACCCCTGCGTAGAACGCAAGCGTCAGCATGAGAGGAAACGGCAGGGCCATCGCTCCATAAAAAACAATTACGGGCACAATATAAACATGCGCATTATAGAGCCACGGCAGTGCCGGAATGAAAAGCTCCGCAATCTGCGCCACCAGCACCAGGAACAGCAAAAGAAAAAAGAATATCATCTTCGGCCTGTTACTACGAACACATCCTCCAGATGCGAGAGATCCACCGCTGGCGTCAGTTGTGCTTGTCCGTCCAATTCTCGAACGCGAAAACTTTTCACCACGCCAATGAGCAAGCCCGACGGGAAAACGCCGCCGACTCCAGAAGTATAAACCTTCTGTCCAGGCTTTAGGTCAGCCTGCTTCGATAAGAAATTCAGATCCAACAGTGGAGTGAGTCCCGTCGTCACTCGCTCGCCGGAGACTATCCCCTGCTCGCGGCTTCCTTCCACCGACGCCGCGACCCGGCAGTTCTCGTCGGAAACCAATAAAGCAACCGAGATGTTGTCGCTTACAGTAGTTATTTTTCCCACCAAACCTTCGGCCGTTACTACAGGCATGTCGATTTCGATGCCATCTTTCTTGCCACGATTGATCGTGACCGTCCGCCACCAAGTGGAAGAATCGCGCGCAACAATTTCTGCCGCGATCAACTTGAAGACCGAGCGCTCTCGATAATTCAGCGCGTGACGCAGACGATTCACTTCATGCTCCACATCGCGCAGGCCCTGGTTGGTTGCGCGCAGCTCTCGGTTTTCGACCTGAAGTTCAGTATTTTCGTGCTCTAGTTGTTCCAGAGACTTCAATCCTGTGCGCACCGATGTGATCTGTTTTTTCAGCCCTGAGCCGCTCGTCAAAAAGGGGGCGAGCAACTGATACACGCCGGCCTTGAATTTCTGCGTGGCGCTCGGACCGAAGCTGAGAAAATATCCCAGAATAGCCCCAAAAATCAGCAGCGCGATGATGTTTGTACGGCTCATCGCGATTGCGGATTGGCGATTGCGGATAGCGGATAGAACGCGATCGACATCAGCGGCAGATCAGAAATCTTTCCGCTATCCGATGTCCGAGATTCGCAATCTTTCTCATCGCCACTGGCGATCCGCTGAGGCGACCTGACGCAAAAACTTAAGTTCATTAAGGCATTTGCCGGTCCCTTCCGCGACTGCACTGAGTGGATCTTCAGCTACATGGACAGGCAAACCTGTTTCCTCACTCAAAAGTTTGTCGAAACCCCGCAGCAACGCACCTCCGCCTGCGAGTACCAATCCCCGATCGACAAGGTCCGCCGAAAGCTCGGGCGGACAGCGCTCCAGAGTAATGCGCACGGAATCGACAATCGTCGAGATCGGTTCAAGCAACGCTTCGCGCACTTCCTGAGAAGTAATCATGAGCGTTTTAGGTAAACCAGCGACCAGATCGCGCCCCTTTACTTCTACGCTGGTTTCCTTCTCACTCGGATAGGCCGAGCCGATCTTGATTTTAATTTCCTCGGCGGTGCGTTCGCCAACCATTAAATTGTAAGCGCGTTTCATATACTGAACGATCGCCTCGTCCAACTCGTCACCAGCGACGCGCACGCTTCGGCTAAATACAATTCCGGAGAGCGAAATAAGAGCGACCTCCGTCGTGCCTCCGCCGATATCGATGATCATGTTACCGGCGGGATCTTGCACGGGTAGTCCCACGCCGATTGCCGCTGCCATTGGTTCTTCGATCAAATAAACTTCCCGTGCCCCGGCGTGAGTCGCCGATTCACGCACCGCCCGCTTTTCTACTTCGGTTATGCCGGAAGGCACCGCGATAACCACGCGCGGTCTCGCGCGCACCTTACGATTGTGCACTTTGCTGATGAAATGCCGCAACATCGCCTCAGTAACTTCGAAGTCGGCAATGACACCATCTTTGAGCGGACGCACCGCGACAATGTTCGCTGGCGTGCGGCCGAGCATGCGCTTGGCTTCGTCACCTACTGCCAGGACTCTGTTGGTGCCGGCTTGCACCGCCACCACAGACGGCTCACGCAGAACAATCCCCTGATCTTTTACGTAGACGAGAGTGTTCGCCGTGCCGAGATCGATCCCGATGTCGCTGGATAACCAGCCGAAAAGTCCGTTGAACATGAATTATTTAGTAGCAGCACTTTCCAGTCCGAAGGAAGCGCGTTCACCCGCCTGAGCGGATCCTCTTCGCAGGACCCTTGCGCGGCGCGATTCGGCCAGGCTGAAACGCGGTAACATGAAACAGTGCGGAGCGCCGTCAAGCGCATATTATGGAAGTAATGGAGTGTTGAACTAGCAGAGTGTTGGAATTTGGTAGTTAGTCCATTACTCCTTTATTCCATTACTCCGATGCAAAGAATTATTGTCGCCCCGTCCATTCTTGCCGCCGATTTCTCTCGGCTCGGTGACGAAATTCATCGCGTCGAAGCCGCAGGTGCAGATTGGATTCATTGCGACATCATGGATGGGCATTTCGTCGATAACATTTCATTCGGGCCGGAGATTGTCGGGATTGTACGCCGCCTAACGAGGCTTCCGCTCGATGTCCATCTTATGATTGAGCACGCTGATCATTACGTGCCGCGATTTGTCAAAGCCGGCGCAAACTCCATCACCGTTCATGTGGAGCCGGAAGCGAAACACGATGTCGCGAAAACGTTGCAGCAGATTCGAGATACCGGTTGCCGCGCCGGGCTCACTTTAAATCCCGAAACCCCATTCGATTTAATCGAACCATTCATCCACAAAATCGACATATTGCTGATCATGACAGTGCACCCCGGTTTCGGTGGCCAACCATTTCGAGCTGATCAAATGCCAAAAGTTAGGCGCGCCAGATCGCTGAATGGCAAGATTGACATCGAAGTGGATGGCGGCATCAACCCGCACACGGCCAAGCTCTCACTCGAAAACGGCGCAAACGTCCTCGTCGCTGGCACCGCAATTTTTCGCTCCGAGGATTATGGCAAAGCCATTCGCGAGTTGCGCGGCGAATGACACGAGCTAGGAACGTCTAGCTTAGCGTATTTCGGCCGCTTCGCCCGCCATCACCGGCTCGGCTTCTTCGGTCGTTTCAGCCATCACTTCGTCAGTTTGCGTGACGCGTACAACTTCTTCGATGGTTGTTCTGCCTTGGGCGACGCGGCGCCAGCCGTCCTGCCGCAAAGTTTCCATACCTTCGGCAATGGCGCATTGCTTGAGCTCGCCCCCATCGCGTTTTCGCATGATCAGCTTTCTCAGCGGCTCAGTAATGAGGCAAATCTCATAAATCGCGGCGCGACCTTGATAGCCAGTCTGCCGGCATTGATCACAACCGGCCCCGCGCTGGAAGCTCGTGCCGAGTTCCTTCACCGGAAAACAGATCTCAACCAGATAGTCGCGCGGATAATCCACCATTTGGATACAGTCGGGACAAATCGTGCGGACAAGCCGTTGGGCGATGAACGCCTTCACCACCGACGAGAGCAGAAACGGTTCCACGTCCATGTCGAGCAACCGCGTGATGCCACCTACAGCATCATTCGTGTGAAGCGTGCTGAAAACAAGGTGGCCAGTCATGGCGGCGCGAATCGCGATGTCCGCAGTTTCAATGTCGCGAATCTCACCGACCATGACCACATTTGGATCCTGTCGCAAAATGTGGCGGAGACCTTTGGCGAAAGTCAGATCAATCTCTGGTTTCACATCGATTTGCGAGACACCGGGAATTCGATATTCGACTGGTTCTTCGATGGTGATGATGCGGCGTTGCACTGAATTGATGCTGGTCAAGAAGCAATAAAGCGAGGTCGATTTTCCGCAGCCGGTGGGCCCCGTGAGAAGGATAATCCCGTTGGGCTGCGCCAATAGGTGACGGATGATCTTCTCCTGCTTCTCGCTGAGATCGAGTCGATCAAACCCGAACTGCTGTTCGCTGCGGCTGAGCAAACGCAGACTGATCGATTCCCCGTTAACAGTGGGAATGGTTGAAACGCGCACGTCGATGTTTTGATTAGTCGCCTGCAAATTCATGCGCCCATCCTGAGGCAACCGGCGTTCGGCGATGTCCATGTGCGACATCACTTTCAGGCGCGAAATAATGGCCGATTGCAAGACCCGCAATTGCGGCGGCACAGCGACCTCGTGCAAGATCCCGTCGATTCGATAGCGAATCCGCAGATCATTCTCCAGCGGTTCAACGTGAATATCGGTCGCGCGCTCGAAGATTGCTTCGCGAATAATCTGGTTCACGAATTTCACCACTGACGCTTCCGGATCGTCGTCGTTCAGCTCAATGGCGGTTTCCGTGTCCTGAAACACCTCGAAGGCGCGGTTCGTCTTTAAGATTTCATCGAAAGTCTCCGCGCCAACGCCGTAGAGCGTTTTCATCGCGCGCAAAAGCTGCGCGCGCGGCACCAGGACCCATTCGGGCGGTTTTTTCAAGAGCTGCGCTGCGAGCTGCCGGCCAATGGAATTGAAAAGATCGTATGTCGCCAACACAACCGAATTTTCCTTCGCCTCAATCGGCAGAATGTGATGTTGAAAAACAAAACGGCTCGGTAACGCCGATAGTGTCGCCCGATCTATCTTTTTCGCCTCGATGGAGACTACCGGCACGCGGAAGAAATTCCCGATTGCCCCGAGGAAGCGCTGCTCGTCCACTTTGCCGGAATCGAGCACCTGGCCCACCCACGAACCGCCGTTCAGGTTTATCGCCAGCTGCGCGGCTTCTTCGTTCGAGGGCACGCCGCTTTCCAGCAGCAAATTAATCAGGGATTGACTGGGGGCTGAGTTCATTCAGGGAAACTCACGGCATGTGTAATGCGCGCCGCACAGGATCGGTAAGTGTGCCGGTGACGCGCATGGAATAATTCTTTTGCAGCCGCGCGATCGCATCGCCCACCTCTGGCGTAAACACGCCATCAACGGGACCGCAATAATAGCCCAGTCGGCGCAACGCCGTTTGCATTGAGCCCACATAAGCCGGGTTCAGGATAAGTTGTTCTGGGGCCTTGAAGTAATAACACCATCGCCAGTGATATCTCGCCGCGAAATCTGTGGCGTTCACACGGGGCCCCTGATGGACCAATCCCCATTCGCTTCTCTGCGCCAAAGGATCGGTCGGACGAAAAAAATCGTGAGACAAAACGTCGAACTCATCACCTTGCGCGATGGTTGCACCAAGGCCGAGAATCAAACCGATTACTATTCGTTTCATGAAAGAGAGAAGGAATTACTGCATATCTTTCGCCGCGGGAATATCGGGCGGCGGCAAGGCCAGCTGTTTGCCGGTTTCCGTCTTGGGGCAGTCCGGACACTCGTTCTGATCGAGTTCCGGCCCAAAATGCGTGGTGTCCTCATATTTTTGGCGCAGCCGATAAGCGTCCAACTTGGTCAGGGTCACCTGCGGACACATGAGAATGATCAGCTCGGTGCGCGTTTTGCCGCTTGACGTGGCACGGAACGCCGCGCCGATTAGTGGAATGCGCGAGAGGTAGGGAAAGCCCTGATAATTTTTTTGCTTATTTTCTTCAACCAGCCCGCCCAGAATGATGGTCGATCCGTTCGCCACGGAAACATTCGTGCGAACATAACGTGTTGCGATGGTCGGGACCGAATTGCCACTGATATTGACGTTTCCTCCCACCACGATGCTATCGATCTTCTGCAAAATATCTAGCGACACTTCCTTCTCGGAATTAATCAGCGGCACCACCTCGAGTTGCGTCGCCACCTTCTTGTACTCAATGCTCGCCGAAACAGCAGCTGTCTGATTTATAACCCCAGCGTTCGCATTTGTAAGGGTATTTACCGGGACGGGAACCTCCTGCCCGGAAGCGATAATCGCTTTTTTGTTGTTGCTCGTGAACACGGTCGGCCGCGTCATAACTCTGAACCGACCGGTGGCCTCGAGCAGATGCACAATCGCGGCGAAGGCATTGCCAGCCGCGACATATATGTTGGTGCCATTGGCTACGTTCTGAATAATCTGGCTGAAATTGATCAGATTCGAAGGATCGATGATGTTTCCCTTTCCGGGGGTGGTTATCGTTCCGGGGCTGGTTCCAACGCTGGGTCCAGGTGAGGCCGAGGAAGTGATACCCGGAATTGCAGGGATGTTGCTTTGCTGGAATATGGTGTTGTTGCGCGAGATTCCCACGAACCTCTTATTATACTTTGCGAACCAATCGACGCCGAATTCTTCGTTGTTGCTGAGTTGCAACTGGCCAATAACCGTGCTGAGTGCCACTTGGGGCGCCTTCACGTCCATTTCATCCAAAATCTTTTCCACCTTCACGACGACCTCGCGGTTGCCTAGCATGATGATGGCGTTTGCACGCTGATCGGCGATGAGCTTGGCGTTTCCGACCGTGACCGCTTGGGGCGTGGTGTCCACTGGCTGTGTGGAAAGTTCTTCGGAAATGTTCAGCGAGCTGCCGGTAGAAGTGCCACCAATGCCACCTGTCTGCCCCCCCATGAGCCCGCTGTATGGACTTGTCCCTGTAGTGCTCGCCCGGCGCTGTTGTGGTTGTCCCTGCCCAGGCGAAGCTCCTGGAAGCGCTGCGCCTCCGGCGCCCGCGCCAGCAGCTTCCATCCCCGGCTCGGTCAATGCCTGCACCAGCACCGGCAGAACCTCGCCGGCGGAAATGTATCGCAGCGGCCTGGTGACCGGCTTTCCAAATTCAACGTTCGCGTCAAATTCGTGGATGAGTTGCCGGATGAAAGGCATGTTGATCGGCCGCGTCACGATGTGAATGCGGTTGGTGCGCACGTCGGGAGTAACTTTGATTTTGCCCACGATCACCGCTTCTTCGGATAGCACTCCGGCGCCGCCGGCTTCAGCCGGTACCGGTTGCGGCACGCCCCCGGGCACCTTCACCGCACGAACGCCCGGCTGACCCGGCGTTTCAGTGCTCTTTTCGAAAATTTCCTTGAGCATATCGACGACCTTGCTAGCGTCGGCGCGCTCGAGCTTAACAAATTCACTCACCACTTCCGCCGGGGCAACGTCCACTTGTTCAATCACACCGGCAAGCTGTCGAATGATGTCGGCGTTCTGCGTCACCAGAAGACTGGACGATTTCGGCAGAGCCAGAATGTTAATTGTGCCTGAGCTCCCCTGAAAGTATGCCATCAACACTTGTTGAAGTTCCTGCGGATCCGCGTACTGCAGCTTGAACAAGAAGCTCACCACGGGATTACCCGCGGGAATGTCCCCCAGATCAGAAATAATCGGCACCGGCGCCTTCCGCGGATTTTGGCCTGCCCCCACGACGTCGACTATGTCGCGAGCTGCTGGGACGAGCGAAATCCCATTGAGACCCATGCTCATCTCGATGATCTTGATTGCCTCATCGCGCGACACGTCTTTGGCGATGAAAATGTTCACCTTGCCCTGCACAAAATTATCCATCACCAGTTTCTTACCGGTGAGCTGCTCGTACAGATGCAAAACATCTACTACATCGCTGTTTGGAAACTGGAGCCGAACTGTTGCTGGCGCGCCCGGGGGAGCAGGCGCGTCCGCCGGTGGCGTCTTCGCTGCCTTTGGAGCAGGCGGATCTGGCAGTGGCGTATTCGCTGCCTGGACCGGTCGCAATGGCTCGGGACGCTGCGATGCGCCCTGAGCTGAAACTGACGTCGCGCTGGCAAGCACGAGCATCGCGATGCAGAAAAGTCGGTGCACAGTCCTATCTGGGTGGATCGGCGACGCTAGTAGATTTATGATACCCGTCAATGTATTTCCCTCCGTTGAAACGATCCTTCACTGCTCGGGCTGGATGTGGCAAAGCCCCGTAGTTTACTGCCGATTGCTGATGCTGCAAGTGATTCGCCGTCCAAATCCGGGGGTGCTTCGCACCGCGGCGATTACTGCTTGGATTTTGATGGCGGTAAGTGTTTTCGCTGTTCCGACAGACACCGTAAATCCAGTTGCTCAAATTCAGTCCGTCATTCGCGCTCAACAGGACGCCTGGAACCGGGGCGACATTGATGGATTCATGAAGGGTTACGCGCGCTCACCATCAACTATTTTTATCTCGGAAGACATAGTCAGACGCGGCTGGGAAACGGTGCGCGAGCGCTACCGAGAAAAGTATTCTGACCGCGCGAAGATGGGGACGCTCACTTTTTCCGAGATTGAAATCGCACTGCTATCACCTGATTCAGCTGTAGTGCTCGGCCGCTGGAGCTTAGAGCGCGCAAAGGATCGCCCGCACGGCCGCTTCACCTTAATCTTCAAACGTCTGCCGGAAGGCTGGCGAATTGTGCACGATCATACATCGGCGGCGCCGAGTAAATAATTGGTTACAAGAGTTACACCGTTAAATCGGAAGCTCTTTGTAACATTTGTAACGCTTTTAACTTTTTAACCTCACGAGAAGCTTCTCATGAATGTTATCGAACCCGCCGTTACTGAAAACCACTACCACGTCTTTTGGCCGGAGCATCGGAATGATGCGGTCGACAATGGTATCGGCGTTCTGCTCGTAAAACGCAGGGCGGCCGGCCTTGGCAATCGCAGCCACAACCTTCTCTGGTTTTAATCGCTCATCTTCGGGGATCTGTTCCAGCTTAGCTACCTGAGAGATGAAAACTCCATCGGCCAGCTTTAGCGCCTCAGGAAGTTGCTGTTGAAAGACCGCGCGCCGGGTGGTATTCGAGCGCGGTTCGAACACGGCCCAGAGCCGGTGCCCCCGATAGCGATGACGGAGCGCCAGCAACGTCTGGGCGACTGCTGTGGGATGGTGCCCGAAATCGTCAATCACCTTCACGCCGCGCGCTTCACCACGAAGCTCCAGCCGCCGCGCAATACCGGCAAAACTCTTGAATGCGCTGTCGATTTTCTTCTTAGGCACATCATAAAAACGCGCCGCCATCGCCGCCATCGCGGCATTGCGGACATTGAATTCACCAACGAGCGGAATTTCGAAAGTTTCTTCCCCGAGCTTGAACCTGGAGCTCTCGGAGGAGTAAGCCACCTCCCGGATCCTCTGCGCGCAATTTTTGGAGAAGCCGACCTCGATCATCTGTGCCAGGCAATCTTTGGCGACTTCTACGCAATTCGGATCATCGCCATTCAAGAGCACCATTCCATTCTGAGGGACGATATTGAGTAAACGCCGGAAGCTGAGCTTGATCTCATCGAGATTCTTGAAGATGTCCGCATGATCGAACTCGATGTTGTTTACGATTAGCAGTTCCGGCAGGTAATGAATGAATTTTGAGCGCTTGTCGAAAAACGCAGTGTCGTACTCGTCGCCTTCAATCACGAAATATTTTGAATCGCTCAGGCGCGCGCCTTCACCAAAGTTTTTCGGGATGCCACCGATGAGATAACCGGGCTTCCGTCCGGCTTTCTCCATGATCCAGGCAAGCAACGCGGTGGTGGTTGTCTTACCGTGCGTTCCGGCAACCACGAGATTATGACGGCCGCGCAAAAAATAATTTTTCAGCACTTCCGGCAACGAGAGGTAAAACAGTTTTCTGTTGAGGACGGCTTCTACTTCCGGGTTGCCGCGCTTCATGGCGTTGCCGATCACTACCAAATCCGCGTCGGCCGGGATGTTCTCTGCGCGATAGCCCTCCTTGAGTGCGATGCCCTTCTCCTGAAGAAAGTTCGACATCGGCGGATAAACATTTTCGTCCGAACCAGTGACCTTAAAGCCGCGCGCTTGCAGTGCAGCCGCCACCGACGCCATCGCGGTCCCGCAAATTCCGAGGAAGTGAAATTTTCTTGGCGCTTCCTTCACGCGGATTGTTTACGCAGCGTTAGCGCGTTTGGCTAATTAAAACCGGAGTGTCTAAACTCGAGCTTGGATGTTGAAATTGGAGGTCCTATTTCTTCGTGAACACCTCCACCGCATCCCACGCTTCGTCGGGCGGTGCTTGTTCGTATTCGAGCGTACGCTCCAGATACATCTTGGCCAGCCCATCGTCCGGATAAAATTCCAGGAAGCGTGAAAAAAGGATCTTCGACTCAGTAAAATCGCGGGTGCGAAATTTCTCCAATCCTTCTTCGTAAGTTTCCAGCCATTTCAGAAATTCCGGATCGACCTTCTCGTCTCGTGCACCAACGAAAGTAAAAACCTCTACGGGTTTGATTTTGCCTTTCACCTGGACACGGGCAACGGAACGGAGATGAACCTCCTCTCGCACCAGTTCGGCCGCTGAAGCGCCAACGAGAATATCGACGCCATAAATTCGGGTAAGCCCTTCCAGTCGCGACGCCAGGTTTACTGCATCGCCAATAACCGTCGGATCCATTCGCTCCTGCGATCCCACGTTGCCAACAATGACTTCGCCTTGATTGATGCCGATGCCCATGCCCAATCCCATACGGCCTTCTCCACGCCATTTTTCATTGAGCTGTCGTAGTTCTCTGCGCATCGACAGCGCCGCGCGTGCGCAATTTTTCGCGTCTTGCGCCATGCCAAGGCTGCGCACGTTACCCCACACGGCCATGATCGCATCACCTATGAATTTATCGAGCGTGCCACCATTGCTGAAAATGACGGAAGTCATTCGGCTGAGATGCTCATTGAGCTGCGCGACCAATGCTTCGGGATCCGCTTTTTCGGACAACGTAGTGAAACCGATCAAGTCCGAGAACAGAATCGTCACCGGCACCCGCGCGCCTTTTAGCGTGCTGTAGTAGCTGTCTGGGTTTTCCAGAATTTCCTTAACTAAATTTTTCGAGACGTAGCGTTCCAGGGTTCGCCGGGTACGCAATTTCTCGATCCGCTCCAGGGCGTATTCGAATCCAAGCGAAAACAATCCGCTGAGTAAGAGAGCGGACAACACGGGTACCGTAAGCAGCAGGAGCCCCGTCTTGTCATAGAACAATCGGGTCGTCCCGAGATAGGCAGTCGTAATCGCAACCAACGCGCCGAGGCAAAGCAATGGCCTCCGCAAGAAAGCGACAAGCGACCACGCGATAAGCCCTGCCATGCCAACGAGAGCGAAGCCAACTTTCCGCGGCGTGGGCTGCAAAAACTCGTGACCCATCGCCGCAGCCATCGCCTGCAAATGAAGTCCCGGACCCGATGTGAGTGGGCTCATTGGCGTATCGAAAACGTCATGCTCTACCTGCGCTGACGCCCCAACAATCACCACCTTGCCTTTGAAAAAGGCGCCGTCCGCGTAATTGGCGTGCCAAAGTTTCGGATCGAAAACTTCGTAGAGCGGGCGCGGCGGGAATGCGTCCGGCTCAGTGAAACGAATCATGTGCCCTCGGAAATCGCGCGGCACATCATTCCCGTGGCCGATTTTCTCGAGGCCGCGTGCGGAAAGCGATTCATAAATTTCCTCGCCCGGCTCAGGCGGCAAATCCGCCAGCTGCCGATTTGTCACTCGATAATTCACAGCTCGAATTTTTTCGTCGAGCGGGTCGGCCCAGAAATTCACGAAGCCAACCCGGTCATCCTGCAGTTGCGGCGAGGGAATCAGCGCATCGTTTGGCGTAACCGCCTGCTTGGCATTTTGGACATCGAAATTGGCGCCAAGGACGACCTTGTCGCGATAACGATCCAGCGCGGCGTGAAATGCTGGGTCACCCTCGTTGGGCGGATTAAAAAGCAAATCAAACATCACCAAGCGCGCACCTGCCGCAAAAAGCCGATCAAGCAAAAGCGCCCAGACTTCCCGTGACCACGGGAACGGCTGCTCGGTCATTAGTTGAAACGCGCGGTTGCCCGCGACTTCTTCAGCCGTCAGCGGCGGCAACTGCAATGTGCTTTGATCAAGTCCGAGAAAAACAAAATCTTGAGGCGCCGCGGTCTTTCGACCCTCGCGTCGAAGCAAATCTTCGAAACTTTGCTCTCCCCGCCATGGCGCGGAGAGAAACGGCACACTCGGCAGAAAATGACCGAGAAGTATCACGCCCGTCCAAAAAAAGCAGATAGAAGCCAGGATTAGGAATCGATGACGTCCGAGCCAGTGCATGCCGGCAGAATCTAGCACCAAAATGTTGAAGCGTTAAAGTCTCGGTTAGGCCGCTGCTGCTTCTCACCCAGCGAAAAGCAGTTGTCATTCTCGACTCGCTACTTATTGTTCGTCGCTCGGCGCCGCCGCGTCGTGACGATTTGCGCACCTGGTTCCACGCGATGGAACTGCGTCAGTGAGTGAGGTCGCGAAGATCGATAATGGAATAAACAACTCGCTGGACGAGGAGTCCCGAAGCGATTCGAGACAAAGAATTATGCCAAGAGCCACCAATGCCCCGGCAAGCCGGGCGCGCCGCAAACGAATCCTAAAGAAAGCCAAAGGCTACCGCGGACGCCGTTCGAAACTTTTCCGCTACGCGAAGGACGCGATAATGAAAGCCCAGTATTGGGCCTATCGCGACCGCAAAACACGCAAACGCACGTTTCGTTATCTCTGGATCCAACGGTTGAACGCGGCAGCTCGCGCAAACGGAATGACGTACAGCCGGTTTGCAGAAGGGTTAAAAGCCGCCGGCATTGGACTCGATCGCAAAGTTCTCGCCGATATTGCGGTGGCAGACGCGAACGCGTTCAAATCGATTGTCGAGCAAGCGAAGAGCGCGCTTGAAGACAAAGCGAAGTCGAAGAAGAAAGCGGCGTAAAGATCAACATCTCAAATTCGACGTTGAGCGTTGCGCGTTGACGATTCAACGTTGCGTTGATCATGGCTCATCGGCTGGAACAACTCCGCGACGAAGCGCTGCGCGAGATCGAATCTGCGACTGACGAGCAAGCGCTCGAAACCACGCGAGTGAAATATCTCGGACGCAGCGGCAGCATCGCATCATGGGGCGAGCAAATGAAAGCGCTCGCGAAGGAAGAGAAGCCAGTCATTGGCAAACTACTCAACGAGGTTCGCAACGCCGTCACGGCCGCGATTGAAACGCGCAATGCACAATTCCGTTTACAACAAGAATCGGGCGCGCTTGCGAAGATCGACATCTCACTTCCAGGAACCCCGCATGAGATCGGTTCTCTGCATCCGCTTCACCAAATGCACGAGCGTGCAATTCAAATCTTTCGACGAATGGGTTTCGCCGTAGCCGAAGGTCCCGATATCGAAACGGAGTGGTACTGTTTCGATGCTCTGAATACGCCACCAGACCACCCTGCCCGTAATGAACAGGATACGTTTTATTTGTCCGACGGTCGACTTCTGCGAACGCATACATCAACCGTGCAAATCCGCGCGATGGAATCCGCACAGCCGCCCCTACGCATGATTGCTCCAGGCGCGGCTTATCGGCGCGATGAACTCGACGCGACCCATAGCCCACAGTTTCATCAGATCGAAGGATTGTATGTCGATGAAGACGTCAGCGTCGCGGATTTGAAAGGCGAGCTCGAATTCTTCCTGCGGGAACTCTTTGGTTCTGGAACCGAAGTGCAATTTCGTCCGCATTACTTTCCGTTTACCGAGCCGAGTTTGGAGGTTTATGTGCGATCAAAAGCTCTGAAGCGCGGCGAGCAGTGGATCGAGGTGGCCGGTTGCGGCATCGTGCATCCAGCCGTTTTCGAAGCGGTCAACAAAGCGCGGGGCGATAAAGCTTACGATCCCGAAAAGTGGACCGGCTATGCGTTCGGCCTGGGCATGGATCGCCTCGCGATGATTCTGTTCGAGATTCCCGACGTCCGCCTGTTCGCGCAAAACGATTTGCGCTTTCTCCGTCAGTTCGCATGAGCCTTTCTTGTCATTCTGAGCGGACATGACATTGAGACGAATATGAAATTTTCCGTTAATTGGCTGCGCGAATTTGTCGATCTCCCAAAAAGTCCGGAAGAGATCGCCGAATTGCTGACTCGCGCCGGCATCGAAACCAAAAACATCGAAACGCGCGGCGCGAACATCGACAAAGTAATTGTTTCGCAAATCATCGCGTCGTCGCGCCATCCGAATGCTGATCGGCTGACAGTTTGCGAAGTAGACGACGGCAGCGGCACGAAGCGCCAAATCGTTTGCGGAGCGACGAATTACAAAGTTGGCGACAAAGTTCCGCTCGCGTTGCCGGGGGCAAAGTTGCCGAACGGAACTGAGATTCGAAAAAGCACGCTGCGCGGTATCGAATCCGAAGGAATGCTTTGCAGCCCAATCGAGATCGGCCTCGGCGAAGATGCGTCTGGCCTGTTGATTTTGTTGCCAGATGCAAAAATCGGCGCGCCGATCGCTGATCTTTTCCCCGCGGAAACGATTCTCGACGTCGAGATCACGCCAAACCGTGGCGATCTGCTGAGCCATTTCGGTCTCGCCCGCGAAATCGCTGCACTCAGCGGAAACAAGCTCAAGTTAATGCCGCGTGAAGTGAAGATCGAGATCAGGAGATCAGGCGTGAGCATCGACGCAACGCGCGAATGTCCATTTTTCTCGGCGCGGAAAATCGACAATGTGAAAGTGGGTCCAAGTCCGCAATGGTTGCGCGCGAAGATCGAGAGCGTTGGCATTCGCTCCATCAACAACATCGTCGACATTTCGAATTTTGTAATGCTGGAGGTCGGTCAACCGACGCACGCGTTCGATGCCGATAAGTTGAGAGGCAGCATCAATGTGCGCCTTGCACGTGACGGCGAGAAATTTCTCGCCCTTGATGGAAAGACATACTCGCTCAAGCAGGACAACTGTGTCGTCGCCGATCAAGAGCGGGCCATCGGAATCGGCGGTGTAATGGGCGGCGAAGAAACCGGTGTGACCGATTTGACCAAGAATATTTTGCTCGAAGCCGCTTATTTCCTGCCGTCAAGTATTCGGCGGACGGCGCGCGACTTAAATTTACCAAGCGACGCGAGTTATCGCTTCGAGCGCGGCGTGGATCCGGACATGATTTTGCGAGCTTCGCATCGCGCGACCGAATTGATGCGCGAGATCGCTGGCGGAATACCGGCAAAAGAAATTGATCGCGTAATCGGCGTCGCAATTAAACCAAAAACCGTTGATGAAATTCTCACGCACTTCGGGCTAAAAAAAATCGGGAGCACAAGCAATGGTGCGACGTGGAGGATTCCGAGTTACCGGCGGGATTTGCAGCGCGATGTGGATCTTATCGAAGAAGTCCTTCGCGCGTATGGAATAGACAAGATTCCGGGCAGAACGCGCGGCCGTTTCATGCCAGTGAGTGACGCTGATCGCTTACACGATCTCGAAACGCTTTTTCTGCGAGAGCGATTGGCTGGATGCGGGTTATCAGAAGTGCGGACGTCAAAGCTAGTTTCGCGAAGCGCCTCCGCTTTCAGCGAAGGTGCAATCGAGCTGCGCAATCCGTTGAGCGAAGATCACGTCGCGCTGCGGCCAAGTTTGATCAGCGGTTTGATCGGAGTGCTCGAACGAAATGTTCGTGGCGGAGCCGAAAGTGTTTCCATTTTTGAAATTGGGCGCGCATTTATGCCGCCATCTGGAAAAGAGGAACGGCATCTGGGAATTTTGCTCTGGGGAAATGTCGCAACCGCGCCGAACTGGCGAGCGCAGACAAAACGCAGCCTCGACTTGTTTGATCTCAAGGGCGCGCTCGAATGCGTTGTTCCAAATCTGTCGTTTCGGCCAGGAAAATTCCCTGACCTCGCGCTCGCGGTCGAAGTTTGGTCAGGCGATCAGCTGATCGGCTTCGGCGGGCAACTCTCGGCGAGCAAATCAAGCGCGCCGGGTTCGGTGCTCGTTGCCGAGCTGCATGCCGATCTTCTTTTGGTCAGAGGCGAACCAGCAAAAAAATTTCGAGAGCTCGATCGCTTCCCATCGATCACGCGCGATATCGCGATCATCGTCCCTGACGAAATTTCGCACGAGAAAATCTTGCGCACCATTCAAGAACCGCGCGAGCCGCTTCTGGAAAGCGTGGACTTGTTCGACTTATTCGCCGAAGAAGTCGGAGCGACACAAAAGTCGCTCGCATATCGATTGACATATCGAGACCGAAGTCGCACACTGACGAGTGATGAAGTGAACGAAGTGCACGCCAGGATTCGCGAAAGACTGAAACGCGAGCTGGGCGTCACACTTCGCGAATAGTTCTTTGAAACTGTGAGAGTCGTTTGTTGAGGGTTGGGAAGAAAACCAGTGCTTTTCGCTCAACTGATGCAAATTTTTACCCTGCGATGTTCGAGATTACAGGTGGGATTCCCGAACCGATATTTGACGAACCTCAGGAGGCTGAGTCGCTCGCAGAATATGGCAGGCCTTGATTGGAAGTCAGACGCTGCGGCGACGGTCATCCACCCGTTACGAAAAGGGAACGGGAGATCCGCCTAAACGGCATCGGCGGGGTAAACTTGAAAACCCGGATCGAAATTTCGATCCGGGTTTTTTTTGTTAAAGCGTTAAAGAGTTAAAGAATTAAAGAAGACATCGCAGGCACGGGCCTGGCTATCCGCTTCAACGCTTCATCGCTTCAACAGATTTGAAAACGGCGCGCGGAGATCGATAATGCGCAGTGACGTGCGCACACTCCTAGCCCTCGAAGACGGTCGATATTTCGAGGGTGAATCCTTTGGCGCAACCGGCACTCGGGTTGGCGAAGTTTGTTTCAATACCGCCATGACCGGCTATCAGGAGGTGCTGACCGACCCATCATATCGCGGACAAATCGTGGCGATGACCTATCCGTTGATTGGAAATTACGGGATCAATTCGATCGATCAGGAAAGCTCTTCGCCGCATGTCCGCGGATTCGTCATAGAAGAATTGACGGAAGTTCCGAGCAACTGGCGCTCCGAAATGACGCTCGACGATTATTTGCGCAAATGGAATATCCCTGGTGCAAAAGGGATCGACACGCGCGCCCTCACGCGGCATCTGCGTACCCGCGGTGCGATGAAAGCCTGTTTAACTACGGAGGAGATTTCGCCTGAAGAAGCGACGCAAAAGGCGATCGAAGGCGAGGGCGTGATCGGGATGGATTACGTTCGCGAAGTTTCAACGCAAAAAATTTACCATTGGGATCCTGAGGACAAGCTGAGCGCGCCGTGGTCGATTCCCAAACCGCGAGATGGAGAAAGCAGGCGGGCGTTGCCTCCGACCCGATTTCGGATCGCCGCGTACGATTATGGCATCAAACAAAACATTCTGCGCCTGCTGCGCCAGAAAGGTTTTGAAGTGACCGTTGTGCCGGCGACAACGATGGCAGACGAAGTGCTCGCGCTTGATCCCGACGGAATTTTTCTCTCTAACGGGCCTGGCGATCCCGCGGCGCTGCCATACGCGCACAAAACCGTGCACGATTTGATGGGCAAAAAACCGATCTTCGGAATCTGTCTCGGCCATCAAATTCTCGGCTTCGCGTTCGGCGGCTCGACATTCAAATTAAAATTCGGCCATCGCGGCGCCAACCAGCCGGTAAAGGATTTGCGCACCGGCAAAGTGGCCATCACTGCGCAAAATCACGGATTCGCCGTCGATGCGCAGTCGCTTCCTTCGAATGTGGAAGTCACGCACATCAATTTGAATGACGGCACGGTGGAGGGAATGCGTCACAAGGAATTGCCCATCTTTAGCGTGCAATACCATCCGGAAGCGGCACCCGGCCCGCACGATGCCTCGTACTTTTTCGATCAGTTCGCGGACTTGATTGAGAAGCAGCGGTAGCCGCCGCCGTGTGGGCGGCGCAGCATTCGCGATCCAGCAACTTCAACGTCGCGCTTCGCACAGCGAAGCGACTACAATTGACCAACGCGCCGAGCAGCCGACATTGTCTCATGTTTAACTCAAGTCCAAGTCAACCGAGCGTTTTGAAAATTGCAGTCGTTGCGACGTTTATTGCAGCACTCGCAGTTTCCCCGTTAGCGCTCGCGCAAGAGCATGAACACGGAAAACAAGACCTGACCGCGGCGGCCGAGAAAACTGTTACCGGCGAAGTGGTGGATATGATGTGTTATGTCGATCATAATGCCGTCGGCGAAAAACATGGGCAAACGTGTGGCGCCAAATGCATCAAAAGCGGTGGCCCGGTGGGCGTCGTTGAAAACGGTAAAGCTTATCTTGTCGTGGGCGAGCACAAGCCGATGAACGATCAGCTGGCGGAGTACTGCGGCAAAACCGTGACGCTCAAGGGTAAAATGGCCGAACGCGGCGGCATCGCGATGCTCGAGAACGCCGAGATCGTCAAGCAATAATTGTAGCCGTTTCGCTGTGCGAAACGCGCACGTCGCCCGCAGGGCGACGGCTACAGCGCCCTATTTATAATACGGCCTGAGCGAGGGACGAAGCTTCCCCACTCGAAGAGCCGTTTCGATCTGCAAATCAGAAACGGGCGCATCAGTGAGCTTCCGAATCTCGCCTGCCTCAAGTGCCGCGACCGGCAAGCCATCGCGAAACAGAATCCGGCTTGCGGTGAGCGCGGCAATTCGTGGTCCAGGGGTCAGAATGCCCTGCAAATTTAACGGGTCCGCAGCGCTCAGCGTGATCAGTTCGCCATTTGGCGGCACCTTGCGAATGGAACGCAACAAACCAATAGCTTCGGGCAAAGCGAATTGTTCGCCGCTGATTCCCCCCACAAAATAGCCGCCGCGAATCTCGCCGCGCGCTTCCCACCTGCGATAGATTCGCCCCAGCTCGTACCAACCGACGCCGAGACTTTCGCGTTCGAGCAAACGGCGAAACACAATGCCGTAGCGACGCAGCAACGTCCGCGCAAATTTCTCGATCGCAGCGTCGCGCGCGGAACTTTCCGCTCCATTTGCTGACGGTTGCGATCTGATCTGCGTTCTCAACAACGACCAGCGACCAGCAAACTCGATGCTCGCAAGACTTGTCTTGCGCCGGCGTTTCCCAATGTTCCGGCCAAATGTGGGGCGTTTATTCGATGGGACGAGGAGTGCACGCAAGCCATCGAAACTATCTGAAGTCACCAGACCGAGCGCGGCAAGCTGCGACAACGCCTCTTCAACTTGAGAAGGTAGCAGACTGCTCCGCCACACAAGCTCAGCGAAGAAGAGCGCGCCACCGCTTTGCAGCGCCTCAAAGACAGTTTGGCTTCCGATCGAAAGTTCAATCGCGGAATTCGGCTGAGTAAGCATCAGCCAGTCCTGTAGATTCTCGCGCTGGCAAAGTGCGATTGGGCTTGACCGTAGTGGCGCCGAAACACGCCCGTTCGGATTTTGCGGTGCGCTCAAACGTCCCCAGCCGACCCGACCAGAAAAACAAAGCCGATCGAGCCATTCGGGATCGTAATCCGTCACGCGCGCGGCGAGCACCGCCGACTCCCAAGCCGCCAGCGGCAACTCGCAGCCGTCGAGTTGTTCTAACACCGATTGCAAACCCTCCAGTCCTTCGGCGCGATGATCGTCGTCGACTCGCTGCCACGCCAACAGAAACCGATAGAAATCCTGTGCGGAGACAGGTTGAATTTCGGCGCGCAAACGATCGATTGTGAGTCGATGAATGCGCGCGAGCAATCGCCGGTCGCACCATTCTTGTTCGGTGGCGTTCGGATGAAATTTGCCGCGCAGAATAAAACCCTCTCCTTCGAGCCCGAGCAATCCTGTTTCGATGTCTGACCGCGAAAGCTCCAGAACGTTTTCGAGTTGAGTCACAGTCACCGGACCGCAGACTTCCATTCGTCCGCGAAGCAATTCGCGTATCGCGTTCGATCGCTCCCAGTTTTGCCGCTGCGACGATTCAGGTGCGGCGATTTGAGGATCGACATTCGACCCCAGATAAATCGTTCGCAGCATCGGCAAACGCTCAGCGCAAACCCAGAAGCTTTTCTCGCCAACTCTTAATGCCGTTGCTCGTTTCGCCGCGATCAACTCGTTCACTACCTGCTCCGCCGCGGCACCGTTCCCTTCATGACAAACTGTGCGCTGAAGTTCATCGCCCGTCATGACAACCAGAAGCATCAATGCCTCGTGCAATTCATCGGCATTTGTTGCTTCCGGCCACGCTTCCTTTTCGACTTTCTCAATCGCGGCGCCATCGAAAACGCCGAGCCCATCGCTGCCGTTTCGGTCCGACGCGCGCCGCGTATAAACCGCCTGCGTCCGGCGTTCTTCCAACGGCGCATTATCCAGAAATGCGTAGGGCCGCGCGTTCAGGATCTCAGACGCGAGCGGCGACGGCTCGGGCAAATCGAACGCGACACAGCCGATCTCACCCTGTTCCATCCTGCGCAATACCTCCTCCAAGCCTTCGATGTCCATCGCTTCGGTCAGGCAATCGTCGATTGTTTGCTTCACGAGGGGGTGATCCGGAATTTCACGATCACCAACGATGTGCTCGAGGCACGCGAGCTGGTCCGGGAAAACTGCCGCGAGAAGATTCTCGGATTCCATCCGTTGCAGCGGTGCGGCAATTTTTGCGCCGCCGCGAAATCGCGGCACGGCAAGTGAACGCGTCGCATTCCAGCGCCAGCGGATCGTGAACATCGGCGCATCGAGCAAAGCTTGAACGAGGACATCGCGCACCGTTTTGGAATTCAGATAACGAAAGACTTCCTCGAGCGGAAAGGAATGCTGCGTACCGAGCGAAATCACGATCGCGTCGTCCGTGGCCGCCGCTTGCAGCTCAAAATTAAATGAACGACAAAAACGCTTTCGCAACGCGAGACCCCATGCACGATTGATGCGATTGCCGAAAGGGGCATGCAAAACGAGTTGCATCCCGCCCGATTCATCGAAGAAACGCTCCATCACTAAAGTTTTCTGTGACGGAATTGCCCCGAGCGCTCGATAAGTATCTGCGAAATAGTCGCCGAGTTGTTCGGCGGCTTCTGTCGGCAATTTCATTTCAGAGACGAGCCAATCGCTAACGTCTTGGCCGTCGCTGAGCAATTTTTCGATTTTCACGCGAAAATTTGAAACAGCTTGCGAAAGTTCAGCGGTGCGGGCAGGCGCTTCGCCCAGCCAAAATGGAATTCCCGGCGGCTGACCTTTCGCATCTTCGACGCGAACCACGCCGGAGTTCACGCGTAGAATTCGCCACGATGCGTTGCCAAGCTGAAAAATGTCGCCCGCGAGACTTTCGACCGCGAAATCTTCGTTCACAGTGCCGACGAACGTATCGGACGGCTCAAGTACAACGCGGTAATCGGCATTATCGGGAATTGCGCCGCCGGATGTGAGTGCAGTCAATCGCGCGCCGCGGCGACCGCGGATTCGATGATTCACTGCATCGTGATGAATCAAAGCAGCACGCCGACCGCGCTTGGTGCTGAACCCTTCAGCAAGCATGTTGACGACGCTGTCGAACTCGTCGCGCGTAAGATTTCGGTACGGCCACGTCGAATGGACGAGCTCGAAGAATTCATTTTCATCCCAATCTTCTGTGGAAGCCGCGGCGACGATTTGTTGTGCCAGCACATCCAGCGGTTTTTCTGGAATGCTGAGACGATCGAGCTCGCCACGGTGCACACAACGAAGTAACGCCGCGCATTCGACGAGTTCGTCGCGGCTGAGGGGAAAGATGCGCCCTTTCGGTAAACCGCCGCGCTTGTGCTCTGCGCGGCCGACGCGTTGGAGCAGGGTGGCGATGGAGCGCGTCGTCCCAAGCTGGCAGACGAGATCCACCGAGCCAATATCGATGCCCAACTCAAGTGAAGCCGTGGCAACGAGCGCCTTCAATTCGCCGCGCTTCAATCGATCCTCGGCGTCAAGGCGCAGTTTCGCAGAAAGACTTCCGTGATGCGATGTGACCGCGTCCGCGCCGAGGAGTTCGCTGAGGTGATGCGTCACTCGCTCGGCCATTCGGCGCGTGTTGACAAAAACCAATGTGGTCCGGTGCGCCTGAATCAGCTCCGCAAGCCGACGGTAGATTTCCTCCCAAACCTCATTCGACATCACCGCTTCCAGCGGCGAACTCGGGAGCTCAATCGCAAGGTCCAATTCACGCCGATGGCCGATGTCGATGATTTCGCAGTCAGGGTTGCCGGCGTCGTCCACTGCACGAGCGCCGACCAAAAATCGAGCTACTTCCTCGATCGGCTTTTGTGTCGCAGATAAACCGATTCGTTGGAGCGGATTTTTCGTTAGCGCAGCCAAACGTTCGACGCTCAGTGCAAGGTGCGCTCCGCGCCGGTCATCGACGACAGCGTGAATCTCATCCAGGATTAGCGTTCGAACGGTGCTTAGCATGCGTCGCCCGGAATCGGAAGTGAGCAGCAGATAGAGGGATTCCGGCGTGGTAACGAGAATGTGCGGCGGCTTCTTAATAAGCGCTTGCCGTTGCGCGGCAGTCGTATCACCCGTGCGAACTTCAGCGCGCACATCGATCTCGCGGCCATTTATTTCGCTTAATGATGCGCGGATTCCAGCGAGCGGCTCTTGCAGATTTTTGCGGATGTCGTTGCTCAACGCTTTGAGCGGCGAGACGTAAACCACCTGCGTTTCATCCGGCAAATCAGTCTCGACGCCTTCGCGGAACAGCACGTCCAGTGAAGCAAGGAACGCCGCCAGCGTTTTGCCGGAGCCCGTGGGCGCAGAAATCAGGACGTGTCGGCCGGATTGGATTGCGGGCCAGCCGCGCACTTGCGGTTCGGTTGGTGATCCAAACGTTTGCTCAAACCACCGTGCGACCGCCGGATGAAATTGGAACGAGCGCATTGAAAACCCTTTCGACGGAGCCATTACGCTAATTCAGACCGCGCGAAAGAAAAGACGTGGGTGCGGTTCACCGACCCGCCCGCGGGCGATTGAGGTCAATGGCCCCTACCGTCGCTCGCAGCCCGATCACTTCGCGAAGCATCCGCAGGCTGTCACGAAAAAAACTAACTTTGCTTCCTTCAGCGTGATTCCAGCGGACTGGAATTTCCCGAGTGCGTAATCCAGCGCGGTGCGCGAGAAAAAGCAGCTCGACGTCGAACGCAAAACCATTGACCCGCGCCGCCTCCAGAATCGGTCGGCAGACGTCGAGCCGAAAAGCCTTGAACCCGCATTGCGTGTCCCAAAATGCCAGGCCGGTCGCGACGCGCACGAGCAGATTGAAAACACGGCCTCCTTGTTCTCGTCGCCAAGGTTGGTGAATGCCGATCAAACTGCGATCAAGCGCGCGCGACCCGAAAGCAATGTCGACTTCGCCGCTTGCAATCGGCTCGATCAGTTTCGGCGTTTCTTCGAGCGGCGTGGAAAGATCCGCGTCAGAAAAAAGCCCGATCGGTTCTCGCGCGGCAAGTAATCCGGAGCGAACCGCGGCGCCCTTTCCGCGATTTGGAAAATTTTCCAGCAAGCGCGTCGCGACCTTGGTCTCGGATAAAATTTCGCGCGCGATTGTTCCCGTTGCATCGGTCGATCCATCGTTCACCACGATCAATTCACTTTCGGGCGCGTTGGCGGCGAGATAATCGAGCGTAACCCGGAGCGTTTCACCAATGCGCGCTTCTTCATTGAAGCAGGGAATAACGACGGCGAACGGCGGGAGCATGAGAATCGTTGAAACGTTAAAGCGTTGAAGCGGGCAAGCCTATCCTGTCATGTTGAGCGAAGCGAAACATCTCTGATTATCGCCTTAGATGTGGCCAACTGATCAGAGATTCTTCGCTTCGCTCAGAATGACAATTCGTTTCCCGGTTCAACGATTCGACGAATCACGAAATCATTTGTAAATCTCCACGACAAACTTGCCGTTCGGATCGAGATACCCGCGATACATTCCCGCGGTATTGAAGGGCAAAGCGATGTTGCCTTGATGATCGATTGCGATCAATCCACCGGTTCCGCCAAGTTTCGCCACTTTGTCGAGAACCGCTTGGGCTGCTTCCTTGAGCGACATTGCCCGATATTCCATCAATGCCGAGATATCATGCCCAACCGTCGCCCGAATGAAATACTCGCCGTCGCCCGTCGCGGAGACAGCGCATGTCGCATCGTTAGCATAGGTTCCTGCGCCAATGATTGGCGAATCACCTACGCGTCCTGGTCGCTTGTTTGTCGTGCCGCCAGTTGAGGTTGCTGCGGCGAGATTTCCATTCTTGTCCAGCGCGACGGCGCCCACGGTTCCGTGCCGATCTTGATCGGTAATAAGAAAGGCTTTGTCTGCACCGCCGGTTCGATGTTTCTGCGCGGCTCTAATCTTCTGCAAAGCGTCCCATCGTTCTTGGGTGAAAAAATACTTTTGGTCCACCAATTCCATTCCATTCTCTTTGGCGAACGCTTCCGCGCCTTCGCCATCGATCATCACGTGGCCGGATTTCTCCATGACAAGCCGGGCCAGGCTGATTGGATTTTTCACATGGTTCAGGACAGCAACGGCACCGGCGGCAAGCGTCTTCCCGTCCATGATCGCTGCATCCATTTCGTTTGTGCCACCGCTGGTAAACACGGAACCTTTGCCCGCATTGAAATGTGGATCGTCCTCCAGCACACGCACGGCTGCTTCCGTTGCGTCGAGGCTCGAGCCGCCGCGTTTCAAAATGTCGTAACCAGCCGTCAGCGCGCGTTCCAGTCCCGCGCGATATTCGCGCTCTTTTTCGGGAGTCATGTTGGCGCGCTCGATAGTTCCAGCGCCGCCGTGGATAACGAGTCCAAATTTCTTTGCTTGCATGTTTGGCTGGTTCTCAGGGCGCTTTTCTGCTGTGGCTGTAAGAGACCTGGCTGGTTCCTGGGCGAACGCGGACGCCGCTGCACTAAAGAGCATGAAAGCAAAGAAGCAATTGGCTCCGAAAGCTCGCGCCAGTTTCATAGCAACAATGTAAGAGTTTGCTCCTGATAATGTCGAAACGTTTCATGCGAGCAGCGATGCGTTGAGCCCTTAAAGCGTTGAAGCGCTTTCACTAACCCTTGAGCGAAGTTTACTCTTTTCCCTGTCAGGAACTAAGGCGACCTTGCCAGCCATGGCAAACGCTCAACCGCCCATTCTGGTTGCCCAAGGGATCGGTCATTTCTCGCGCAATTTTCTCCGCGAAGTGGGCAGCGTCTTCTGGTTCATCGCGAATACGTTCCAAGAGACATTCGAGCGCATCCAGCAGGGACGGGTGCCATTTCGTGCCGTCAGTTTTTTCCGCCACACCCAACGCGCCGGTGTGGACTCCGTGCCACTGGTGGGACTGGTGTCGTTTTTCCTCGGGTTAACCATGGCGCTGCTGACCGGGTACCAGTTGCAACGGTTTGGCACAGAACGGTTGATTCCTGGATTGGTCGCGATCGCTTTTACACGCGAGCTTGGGCCGTTGCTCACGGGAATCATGCTCGCAGCGCGCATCGGCGCGGCCTTTACTGCAGAATTAGGAACCATGCAGGTTTCCGAGGAAGTCGAAGCCATCGAATCAATGGGCATCGGTCCGCTGCGTTTCCTGGTCGCGCCGCGCATGCTCGCGCTGTTCCTGCTGATGCCGTGTCTATCCACGGTTTCGAACATCGCGGCGGTATTGGCCAGCAGCCTGATCTGCAAAGCCTATTTCAGCATCGCCTTCCCGTATTTTCTCGATCTTGTGAAAGATTCATTGCTCATTCGCGATATCATTACCGGGATTTTGAAGAGCTTTCTCTTCGGACTGCTTATTGCCGCGATCGCCTGTTACCGCGGACTGACTGTGAAAGGCGGCGCCGCGGGAGTGGGCACTTCGACAACCTCCAGTGTCGTGACGGCGATCACGACCGTGATCGGGTTCGATACCCTATACAACGTCATTTACACCACATTTTATCCGACATGACCACGCCGAGGCACATGGTCGAGTTGCGCGATGCGTGCATGCAATTTGAAGAAAAAAAAGTGCTCGACGGCGTTTCGTTTAGGGTTGAGCCGCAGGAACGTTTGGTGATCATGGGCCAAAGCGGCAGCGGAAAAAGTACGATATTGCGCCTGATTCTCGGCATTCTCCGGCCCAATTCCGGTTCGATTTTTTTCAAGCAATTTGAAATCACTCGGTTGTCCCGCCGAAAGCTTCAGCAGGTGCGACGGCACATTGGCATGGTCTATCAGTACTCGGCGCTGCTGAGTTCGCGCACGGTTCGCGACAACGTTGCCCTGCCGCTGGAAGAGCTCACGGACAAATCACGCGAAGAGATTGACAAGATTGTCGATGAAAAACTGGAGCTTGTGGGCATGAAGGATTCCAGGGACCTGTTCCCAGAGGAACTCAGCGGCGGCATGAAGAAGCGCGTGGCCCTCGCGCGCGCGCTCGTCCTAGAACCCGAATTGCTCCTGCTTGACGAGCCGTCGGCCGGGCTTGACCCGGTGATTGCGTCCGTGATCGACGAATTGATCATTGGCCTCAGCGAGAAATCGAAGGTCACCTCAATCACCGTAACGCACGAAATGGAGAGCGCCTTTCGCATCGCCACGCGCATGGCTATGTTGTATCAGGGAAAAATCATTGAAGAAGCCGAGTCCGAAAAATTTAAGCAATCCAAAAATCCGGTCGTCGCCCAGTTTTTGAGCGGCAGTACCGAAGGTCCCATTTTGGAAGGCAGCCTCGATGCAATTACAAAAAAATGAAATAATGACCGGCCTGCTCGTGATCGGCACGATCGCGGTGGTTGCGTTCCTTTTGGTTTTGCTCGGCGCGCCGGGATTGTTCCGGCCGCTGGTGACCTACAAGATTTACTTCGATAACGCGGCCGGAATCAAACAGGGCGCGCCGGTCATGCTGGCGGGTCGCAAGATTGGCCAGGTGCAAAAACTGTATTCGCCCGTGTCTCCCGAAGAAGAAAAGCAGGCGGAAGCAGCGGCAGCGGCCATTAATCCGCCGGAAGCGAATGCGACTCCTAGCCCAAGTCCCACGCCTGGCAAACCGCGATTTGAAGTGCGCGTCGATGTGCAGGTGGACAAGAGTGCCAGGGTCTATCGGGACGCCAAGACGCGGTTGATGCAGCTCGGATTGCTGGGCGACATGGCGATCGACATTACCCAGGGAACCGAGGCCTCTGGGCGCGCTAAAGATGGCGAGATTTTCGCTGGCGAGCGCACGCCTGATTTGGGCGACGCGGCGGCGAAGATGCTGGAAGTGATCAAGCCGGTCGCAGCCGAAGCGACCAACACAATGAAAGACCTTCAGCAAACAGCGCAAAATCTGAATCGCATCACCGACGAAAACTCCGAGCTGAACCTTGCTCTCACCCAGTTCAAGACGTTCGGCGAACATCTTTCCGGTCTGACGGCATCCGACAGCGCGCTCTCGCATTCGCTTACCAACATTGAAAAGATCAGCACGAGTCTTACCGAGAATGACAATATCGAGGTGACCCTGCGAAACCTGCGGACGTCGTCAGAGAAACTAAAGGTGGCGACTACCGAGCTCGAGCCAGCCGGCCAAAACATCAAGCTATTCAGCGAGACGATTAAAACTCAGCCGTGGCGTCTCATCTGGCCCTCGACAAAAAAGTATGCCGAAACCTCACCAACTCCTGCTCCTGGCCAGGGAACCATCACCGTGCGTAAAAGTGCGAGAGCCAAACCGCGTCCGCGTGCAACTCCTACTGAGCGTACGAGCAGCCGCTAGCCAGCGCCAACACAAGACGATCTAACGAATCACGTTAAGCCGCGACGCACGCGGGTCGCGATCCCACCGAGCGCGGCGTCCGCTCCAACGCGTGGTCAGGCCTCATCTTCGACATGAAACTTGGCCCACTTGTAACGCCAGCGGATGTGCCTGGACAAGCCGTCGACGCCAGGAAATAGAGAGCCTTCGTTGATCCCGCATGCGTCAAGAATGCTCTTAATCGTGCCGCAACCTGTCGGCGTTATGACCCACCGGTTCATCGACACAGGAGAGTACTCCTGTGTTGGATCGGGATGTACCGTGAAGACGCTCCTCTGAGCAGGGATACGAGACGTGATGTGAGGTGGGCGGTAAAAACGCACATCACTGATGTCAAAAGGCTTCTCGGCATCGGTGGGTGAAACCTGCGGCACATCCTTCACCGCGTAAATGATTCCGGACTTACTCCTTGCACCGGCATTGATGACGGCAAAGAAAGCCGCGACCAGGAGGCTTTCGGTCCAGTCAATAAGCCTTGTCGCCATCCCGTGGTGTTGCGCAATCGCGAGCCATTCAAGATCGTTCTCGGGGCGATGAGTCAGGTGCGGCCGTACCTCACGCTTGAACTGCTCCAAGGCTTCAATCTCATGCGCCTTGTTATAGGGCCTCTTCCTCGTGGACCCGATCTCCGATCCAACTCGACCAGCAGCGGGCTTCAGGGGCTTGCGATTATCCGTTTCGCCTCGGAACAGCCAAGTACCGTCGGCGTGCGACTCCAGCAATTGAGCAAACTCCAGCCAGGTGTTAACCATTTCGATTCTTGGTGTTGAGGCCTAACGAGAAAAAGCTCAGCCACCGCTGGTGGCGCCGAACGGGGCAAACATCGAGAACTGTTTCACGAAATCAAATCTGGACTTCACAGCGGACAGCGGTTTGCTCCACCGATTGGTCAGACGCGGCGGCTTTCGACGAGAGATTCGACTTACCGAGATTGCAATCGGTACAGAGTGCTTGAAGGTTCTCATAAGTTGTTGGACCGCCCTGCTCCCATGCAAGAATGTGGTCCACTTGAAGCGCGACTCCGGCATGGGTAGCAGGAGAGCGACCGCATTGGCGACACCGAAAATTGTCGCGGAGCAAAACGCGAAAGCGAAGCCGCAAAGACGCATCTCGTGGTCCGCGCGACGCCGCGCGTCGTGGCGAGACGTCTCCGGCGAGCGAGACCGAGTCTTTGCGGGCGTAATCGACAAAAGCCTTCATCGCAGGCAGCCATCCGCCGAATCGTGTGACATACGGATCGGCCGTGAACCTCGAGAGTGGCTTGCTCATATCGCGCTTGCGCGGCTGTCTGCCAAGAGCTGTCCACACCTCGACGACGTTCGCGAAAAGTTCTTCTGTCGACACATTCGGGCGATGCGCTGGCGATAGCGCGGCCGTTTCGAGTGCCTTGTTCCATGAGCCGAAGCGCGTCTTCATAACGGTCGATGAGTGGGCCCCCAAGTGTCGATAGGCGTCCTGTGAAACGTGTGATGCTCCCAAATGCGCTGCAACTCTCTGCAAATCAGCAATCAGCTCCGCGTTGGTTGGCGCAGGCTTTGTGTTTTCAAAACGAAAGTGCGACATGTGAATGGTGTCTAACTAGGCTCATCGAATCTTTGGCCTAATTCCATAATAGACGAAGACCTCAAAAATCGCACTGAAATGCGCCCCCGAGAATAATTTCTTGCCAACGCGAAATCAGCTACGGGCCGTAGCTTTTCGTAAATTTCTTCCGCGATTCTGTCTCGGGCTCGGCCGACGTGACCGGTGCTGATGGCTCGGGCTTGGCTGGCGATGTTTGTTCCGCTGGTTCTGGTGACGGCGGGGCTTCTGGCGCCTCGGATTGAGCGGCGCCTTTGGGCGTCTCTCGCGCGACCTCGACGTACGCCATTTGCAAATTGGAAAGCGCGTTGCGCAACACTGTTGCTTCTTCGTTCGTCAAGTTGCCGCGTGTTTTTTCCTGTATCATGGCGAGTTGATCGATGAACATCCTCGCCAGGTCCAGGTTCACTTCGCCCTCGCCGGTTTTTGGATTTGGAATTTGGCCGAGGAAGAGCGCGGCGTTCTGCGCGTGCATTACGACAAATTCGATGAAGCGCTGGGAAAGCTCGCCGCTTTGTGTTGTTTTTTGGACTTCAGCCATGGCTCATTTCTGTTTCGCGGCTGCGGAACCTTCTGGCGGTCGCACCGTTGCTAAAACATACGGTTGATCGCGAAAATATTTTGCCGCCACCTGCTTGATAGCTTCGAGCGTCACCGCGTTCACGTCGTGCTCGAGCCGTTTGTAGTAATCGAAGCCGAGCCCGTAGAGCTCGTCGAGCGCGCAATGATAACCAAAAGCGTCGTTGCTTTGATTGGCGATCTCTTGCTGGCCGATCAATTTCTTTTTCGCCCGCGCTAACTCTTCCGGAGTAAGACCATCCTTCGCGAGCTTGTGAATTTCATCCAGCAACGCGGTTTTCACTGGCTCGATTTTTTGCGGGTCGGTGCCGAGATAAAATGCAAAAAGTCCCGGCACCAGGCCTTGCATCTGGCTGGCACCAACGTAGTACGCCAGTCCCATTTGCTCGCGAATGCGAATGAAGAAACGCGATCCGAGATCGCTGCTTGCTTCATCGATCAATTCCAGCGCGTA
>WNFT01000314.1_pt1 | contig 46222 bp, 41 predicted proteins | sample 5400191 | NCBI WGS metagenome assembly WNFT01 (sample SAMN13153359, study PRJNA577476) | soil metagenome | isolation source: 80 cm saprolite under Madrone tree | place: USA:California | collected 2016-06-14 | reverse complement strand
TGCCGGGGGCCAACGCCAGATGGCTCTCCGCAAGGATCGCGGTTTCCGGGCGAAACTGCCCGGTGAAAACGACGCCGTCGCAGGCGATGGTCTGGCGCAGTCCGGCCCTCTCGATCTCCACGGCTTCCACCTTGGCGCCGCCATGGATGGCGAGAAGACTGGTATTGGTCAGCACCGGCACGCGGAGCATCAAGCGTGCGACCCAGTCCCCAGGCCGTCGTGCCGTGATGCGCGGGCCCGCTTCGATCATCGCCGCGGCCGTCATGCCGCCATGGCGCAAGGTGAGAAGGGCTGAAAAGGCGACAAGTTCGCTGCCCACGACGACCGCGCGGCGGAAGGGACGGATGCCTGCCAAATAGACGAATTGCTGCAAGGCGCCGGTGGTGGTCACGCCCCAAGGCCTATCGCCGCTCACCAATCGTGTGCTGCGCGGCGTCTCGCGAACGCCGAAGGCCAGCAGCACGGCGCGGCCGGCGGTTCGACCGGGTCCGGATTCCGGATGGATGATATCGACCTCACCGCCCGGCGAAATCGCCGTTACCGTGGTCTTCGTGCGAACGTTGAGACCGGTCACAGTATCGGCCAGGCGCCGCGCATAGGCGGGACCGCTCAGCAGCCGGTGAAATTCGCGAAAGCCGAAGGCGAGATGGCCGCAATGCCGCGGCACGCCGCCGAGTTCGGCCTCGCGCTCGATCAGCGCGATGTCTCGGACTCCTAGTTCGCCCAGACGCTTGGCCGCTGAAAGCCCGGCAGGACCGCCGCCCAGGATGACGACATCGTGCCGGGTCATGTCTTGGCCGCGCCCGGTAGGTCGGCCAGACGGCCGCCGGCGATCGCCGCCACCCGCGCGCTGCAATAGAATCCTTGGCAGCGCCCCATCATGGCCCTAGTGCGCCGCTTCAACCCGCCCAAGTCCGCGGCCGGTAGCGGGCCCGACATGGCCGCTTCGATTTCGGCCCGCGTCGCCAATTCGCAATGGCAGACGATTTCGCCATAACCGGGCTCGCGATGGCCGCGCGGCAAATGTTCGGCCAGGTTGGGCACCGGTGTCCAGATTGGCGCCGCCGTCTCGCGCAAACCGCCGAAATGTTGGGTATAGAGCCTCGCGGCATGCTGGGCGATGCCGAGCGAGCCGGTGAGGCCGGTGGAGCGGATGCCGCCGACGGTGATCCAATGGCGATCGGGCAGCGCCTCGATCTGGTAATCCTTGAACTGGGTGGCCGGTCTAAGGCCGGCATAGAGCGCCGTCACGCTTTCATCGGCGAGCGCCGGCAGCATGCGAACACCGCGCGCGATCAGACCCTCGATCGGGAGGTGTTCCACTGTGGCGTGATCGCGGTCGTCCTGTTCTTCCGCCGTGGGGCCGACCAGCAGATTGCCGAAGACCGTGCGTGCCATCATCACGCCTTTGCTGCGCTCGCTTGGCACCGGCATGATGCAGGCGCCGATCAGGCGCGAGGCGGGCTTGTCGAAGACCACGAACTGGCCCTTGCGGGGTTTGATGGCAAACGGGCTGGGCCGCGCAATGGCCTCGACCACGTCGCCCTGCAGCCCGGCGGCGTTGACGACGATGCGGGCTTCCACGGGACCGGCCGTTGTCGCCAGGCGCCAGACCTGGCCGTTGAAATCGCCGCCTTGGACATTCGTGTCGCGCCGAATTTCGCCGCCATGAGCCAGGCCCTGAAGAGCATAGGCCAGCGGGGCCGACCAGGGATCGATGACATACTCGCCCGGGACGACGACACCGCCGAGCGCGTCCGGCGCCAACTGCGGCTCGCGTCGGCGGACCTCGGCCGGCTCGATCTGATGCATGTCGGTCGCGCCGTTTTCGTGAGCCAGGGCGACGATCGCCGGCAATTTTGCCAGCTCCTCTTCCGTCCAGGCGACCAGCAGCCCTCCGGTTTTCAGTATCGGCAGGTTAAGATTCTCGTGAATGGCGATGTATTCGGCATAGCCCGCTTGGACGCAAGCCTGCTCCACGCTGCCCGGCGGCGAATCGAAGCCGGTATGCAGCATGGCGCTGTTGGCCTTGCTGACGCCGGACAGAATGTCGGCGCCGCGTTCGATCATCAGGGTTTCGAGTCTGCATAGAGCGAAGCGGCGGAAGAGCGCGCAGCCCACCACGCCGCCGCCGATGATGGCGAGGTCGAAGCGCTTCGTCGTTTCCGCCATCAATTCGCCCTTCCGCGCCGCCGCGCCGACCCTAAAGCGTCAGTCCCGGCGGCAGAGATGCGCCGATCTGGGCTTTGACGGCCGCCAGTGTTTCCAAATCGCGCAGCCATTCGTAGTAGACGCCCTTGACCGTCGTGACGGTCACACCGGCATTCCGTAGCCGCGCCATGGCCATATCGTGGTGGGGCGGCGGCGAGGCGCAGGCATCGAGAGCCACGGAAACGTCATATCCGGCATCCCGCAGGCCGAACGCCGAATGGCTAACGCAGACGTCGCTCTCCAGCCCCGCCAGCACGAACTGGTCGCGGCCGAGGGCTTTTACGGCCGCCCGGATATCAGGTTGATCGAAGAGCCCGAAGACCGTCTTGTTGAAGACCGGCCTTTCCGGCGGCACCAGTTTTTCCAGCTCGGCCACCAGCGGCCCGTCGCGCGGAATATCCTCGGCCGTGGCCAGGATCGGAATATCCAGGGTACGCGCCACCCGCATCAGCCAGGCGATGCGCGCCACCAGCGGCTCGCGCTGATCCAGCGGCAGTTTCTCGAGGAAGAACGCCTGAACGTCGATGACCGCCAGGCAGCAGCGCTTGCGATCGAGAAGGCCCGACGCCGCCACGTCAGAGTTTGGTGCGCAGGTGGAAGGACTTGGGCCGGGTCAGGTATTCATAGCCCACCCGGCTCAGCGTGCAGCCGCGCCCCGAATCTTTCACGCCGACCCAAGCCAGGGCCGGGTCGAGATAATCGCAGCGATTCATGAACCAGGTGCCGGTTTCCACCTGATCGCCGATCCGGGCCGCCGCCTTCTCGTCCATGGTCCAGACGGCCGCGGTCAGGCCAAAGGGATTGTCGTTCATCAGCCGAATCGCCTCATCGTCGGAGGCGACCGGCATGATGCCCACCACCGGACCGAAGCATTCCTCCTTCATGAAGGGATTGCTCTGGTCGAGGTCGAGCAGGACCTGGGGCGTGACGTAGGCCGTGCCGGCTTTGTCGGCCTTGAACTTCTTGGTATCGATGGCGGCCCGCGCGCCTGCTTTCACCGCCTTGGCCACCTGGCCACGGATCTCGTCCGCTGCCTTGGCCCGCACCACGGGTCCTAGATTGACACCGCTCTCGAGCGGATTGCCAAGATTGTATTTCTCGGTCAGCGCCACCGCGCCCTCGACGAAGGGCTTATAGATATCCTTGTGGACATAGATGCGCTGAATGCCGCAACAGGACTGGCCCGAATTGAAGAAGGCGCCATCCACAAGATTCTCCACCGCATGGGCGAGATTGGCGTCCTGGCGCACATAAGCCGGATCGCAGCCGCCGAGTTCCAGCCCCAGTCCGATGAAGCGCTTGGACGCCGCTTCCACCACCGCATGCCCGCCGGGGACCGAACCGGTAAAGGCGACATAATCGATGCCGTCGGTTCCGATCAGCTTGGCGGCATCGTCATGGGTCAGGACGAGATGCTGGAACAGGCCCTTGGGCAATCCAGCGGATTTGAAGGCCTCGGCGAAGCGTTCGGCACAGAGCGGCGTCTGGGCGGAGTGCTTCAGCAGTACGGCGTTGCCGGCCATGAGCGCTGGCACGACGGCGTTGACCGCCGTTAGATAGGGGAAGTTCCACGGCGCCACCACGAAGACGACGCCCAGGGGATCGCGTCGGATGAACCGTGTGAACCCATCCTTCGCGCCCACGTCCATATCGGCCAGCGCCGTCGGCGCGATATCGATCATGTAGCGGGCGCGTTCCTCGAATCCGCGGACTTCGCCGGGCGATTGGCCCAGTGGCCGGCCGATCTGACGAGTGATCTCCTCGGCGATCTCGGCCTTGCGAGCGACGAAGGCATCGACAGCCATGCTCAGCAACCGTGCGCGCTCCGCGACCGGGACCTTGCGCCAGGCCTTGGCGGCGGAGATAGCCGCCTTCAGCGATGCGGCGAATTCGTTCGCGCTGTTGTATGGCCGTTCGACATAGAGGCTGCCGTCGATCGGGGTGATGGTTTTCTGCATGGGGCCCATGACAACACTCGTTCCCTTGTTCGGCGATTCTCAGATGATTTCGAAATAGCGGGCGAGCTCCCAATCGGTGATGTGCTTGCGGAACTCGCGTTCTTCCCACTCGCGGCTGGCGGCGTAGTGTTCGACGAATTCATCGCCGAACAGTGAGCGGGCTGCCTTGGATTTCTTGAGCCGCTCGGCCGCCTCCATCAAGGTCAGCGGCAGGGAGGATTTCGCCGGGAGTTTCACGGCATAGGCATTGCCCTCGATGGGCGGGGGAAGGTCCAGTTTGTTCTCGATGCCGTAGAGACCGGAACCCAAAGCTGCAGCCAGCGCGATATAGGGATTGGCGTCGGCGGCCGCTATACGGTACTCGACCCGCTGGGATTTGGCTACTCCGGGAATGACCCGCAACGCGCAGGTGCGGTTCTCCACTCCCCAGGTTGCCGTGGTGGGCGCCCAGAAGCCGGGAATGAGGCGGGAATAGCTGTTCACGGTCTGCGCCACCATGCCCAGTAGCTCCGGCATCAGGGCCTGCTGGCCGGCGACGAACTGCTGCATGATCTTGCTCATGCGATGCGGGCCCTTGGGGTCATGAAAGGCAGCCTTGCCATCCTTGCCCTTGAGCGAGATGTGGATATGGCCGCTCTGGCCTGGATAGTTGTTCGACCATTTGGCCATGAACGTGGCCATCAGGCCGCGCCGCTGGGCGAGCACCTTCAGGAAGGTCTTGAAAAGGGCGGCGCGGTCGGCCGATTCCAGCGCCTTGTCATAATAGAGTGCCGCCTCCATCACGCCGGGGCCCGTCTCGGTATGAAAGCCCTCGATCGGCATGCGCATGGTCTCGCAGGCCTCGAGAATCTCGTGATAGAGATCGGCCCAGACCGAACTGCGCAGCACGGAATAACCGAAGAATCCTGGCGTGATCGGCGTCAGATTGCGATAACCCTTTTCGCGCACGCTCTCCGGCGTCTCGTCGAAGACAAAGAACTCGTACTCGAAGGCAGAGCTCGCATCGAAACCCAGCTTCTCGGCCCTGGCTAGCACGCGGCGCAGCAGACCGCGCGGACAGATGGCCTCGGCCCGGTCGGCGAATTCCAAGAGGAAGAATAGGGTCTTTTCCTCGAAGGGGAGTTCCCGGCAGGTGCTCGGCAGGACGCGCACCGGCGCGTCGGGATAGGCGGTGTGCCAGCCGGTAAAGGTGACGTTGTCGTAAAGCTGGTCGTTGGAATCCCAGCCCAGCACCACGTCGCAGTAGCCAAATCCGCTCTCGAGCGCGGAAAAGAATTTCACCTTGGAAATGTATTTGCCCCGCAGCACGCCGTCGTTGTCGAAAATGCCGACTTTGACATGGGTGATGCCGCGCTCTTCCACGATGCGCCGCGCATCGGCGGCCGTGCGAACGTCTTCCGGTTTCAATGCCATGGAGATCCCCGTTTAGCTGGGTGGGACTGTGCCCCCACGGCCTGATGGCTGTCAAACCAGGGCGCTGCATAGAAAAAGGGGGCAAAAGGTAAGGGGCGCCGAAGCGCCCCTTACCGAAGCCAGATTTGGAACCGTCTATTTCGCTTCGCCGACCGCCTTTTCCTCGGCCGTGATGATCGCCTGACGCTGGGCGATTGCGTCGCCGGTCGGCGGACCGGGGAAGTGCTTGCGCGCAACCCCGAACCAGACGACCGCCATGATCGCCAGCAGAATGCCCGTATATGTGACCAATGCGTCATAGGGCGGCTGCACGCCGACAAAGTAAAGCAAGAGTGCACCCAGGCAGGAGATCAGCGCAAAGGGCTTGGAAAGGCCGCCGAGCTGGAATGGTCCCTTCTTTGTCCAGGTCTTGCCTTCGGCGAACATGCCCGCACCGATCGGTGCCGCGTAGGAGAGGTAGAGAAAGATCGCGCAGCCAGCCGCAAGGGTCCAGAACTGCGGCGTGTAGATTGTGGAAAGAAAGGCAACAACTGCACCCGCCCAGATCGCATTCACTGGCGTGCGGTGCGATGGGCTGACGTGACGCAGCCATTTCGATGCCGGGAATCCGCCGTCGCGGGCGAAGGCGAAGACCATCCGGGAAAGAGATGTCATGCCGGCCAAAGCGCAAAGGTAATTGGCGATGACGATGGCGATGTAGAACAGCGTCTTGAGCACGCCCGGAATAGGCACCGTGTTCATGAGCCAATAGAAGACACTGAAACCCTGCTTGGCGCCGTCGGTCACGCTTGGCATTGCCAGCACGAAGGAGCAGATCATGAGGTAGCCGAAGACCAGCGACCAGAAGACCGAGCGGATCATGCCCTTCGGCACATTGACCGCCGCCTGGCGCGTTTCTTCGGAGGTATGAGCCGATGCATCGAAGCCGGTCACTGTATAGGCCGGCAGCAAGAGCCCGAGCAGGAAGGCGTAGAATAGGCTTCCGCTTTGCGGCCAAACGCCGCCACCGGCATCGCCGGTATTGTTGGTGAAGGTGAAAAGCCGCCCGATGTCGATGCTGGGCGCGTAGGCCAGCATGCATATAGTCAGGATAACGGCCGTGATGATGATGAGATAGCCGCTGAAGTCGGTCAGAAGCGTCGTCGCCCGGATGCCGATATGGTTGAACAATCCTTGGGAGGCTAGGATGATGGCAATAGCGACGGCCTGAACCCAATACGCACTGGATGATAGCTGCTCGGCGAAGGGTTTGGTCAGATCCGGGATGAAGTGGGTTGGATCCCAACCCAGAAAATTCTGACCGATAAGAGGCACGAAGAGGAGTTGCCACAGACCGACGTCGACCGAAGACACGACGAAAACCAGTCCAAGCATGTTGAACCAAGCAACGGACCAGCCAAAGCCCCGGCCGCCCAGGATCGACGACCAGTGATAGAGGCCGCCCGCCGTCGGATAGGCCGAGGCGATCTGGCCCATGGACGCGGCGACGATCAGCGAGAAGCCGCAGGAAAGCGGCCAACCGATGCCGATCGAGGCACCGCCCGCGGCGCTGAACCCGGCCTGGAAGGCGGTAATGCCGCCGGCGATGATGCAGATGATCGAGAACGAGATGGCGAAATTCGAGAACCCGCTCATCCGTCGCGCCAGCTCCTGGGCGTAGCCCATGCTGTGGAGCTGTTTGGTATCTTCGTGCGAGCCGGCGTAATCGTCGGACTTATGTGTATTCGCCATAAACGCATCCCCCTGGTTGCGCGGTTGATTCGTTACAGTGGGGAAAAGCGACCTCGATCGCTTTAGCGGGTTATCCTGCGCGCGTAGTACCCGTCTTGTCCCCGATCTAGCGGTGTATTTTGCTCCCGCTTACTATATCTTGTAAAGCCGCAAAGCCGACCCGAGTCGACCCTCATTAGCTGTGTCAATTCGGGACGGATTAGTGCGGCCGAAACTCGGATCGAATTAGGCGCGGCGGGATGCCTCGATGGACGGAATCATTGTCTTTCTTCTGGTCGGGCTCGTGGCCGGTTTCTTGGCCGGCAAGCTCATGGGCGCCGAGTCGCAGGGCATTGTCGCCAATCTCATCATCGGCGTGATCGGCGCCATCATCGGCGGGTTCTTGTTTCACCGCCTTGGCCTAAGCATTCGTGGGATCGCGCCCCTGCTGACCGAATTGGCTGCCGCGATCGTCGGCTCGATCATACTGCTCATCCTGCTTCGCTTCATTCGGAAATAGGCGAACTCGCCGCGAAATGGTCGCGGCAGAAGGCGGCGAAACCAGCGGCAAGGCGTGTCGGGCGAAGCTGGCCCACCCGTGCCAGGCCGAGTTCCGTCGGCCGCACGCGCTCTGCCACCGGGCGATAGACAAGCCGGCGATTGTCGAGGGAACTTTCGCTGGGCGGGCGCGAATGCATGATGGAGTGGCCCAGTCCGTTGGCCACAAGGCCACGCACCATTTCCAGCGAGCCGGTCTCGTAGGCGATGCGCGGCTCCAGCCGCAGGGCATAGAAGACCGAGAGAAAATATTCCCGGCTCTGAGGCAGGCCCAGCAGGACGAGGGGTTCCCTGGCCAGGTCAGCCAGCCGCACCTTGCGCCCGCGCGCCAGCCGATGGCCCGCCGGCAGCACGGCGTGGAGGCGGCTCGAACAGGATGTCGGCACCCAGGTCGAGATCATAGGTCAGTGCGATCTCGCTATGGCCGCTACGCAAGCTTTCCAGCACCCCCTGAACATGGGCCTCGTGCAGCCTGACCCGCGCTTCGGGGAATTGCCGGGAAAACCCACGCAGCAGGCCCGGAACGACCCACGGCGCAAAGGTGATGAAACATCCGAGATCGAGCTGGCCGGCAAGTCCGCCACCGAGATCGAGTGCGGCCAGGCGCAGCTCGTCAGCGTGCGCGATCAGCTGTCGTGCCTGGCCCAGCAACCGCCGGCCGGCCGATGTCAACGACAGGCCTTGGGCGTGATGGCGAAGGAAGAGTTGCAGGCCCAGACGCCGTTCGAGTTGCCCCAGCGCCGCGGAGATCGAAGGCTGCGAGACATGGAGGCTGCGTGCCGCCCCGGTGATGCCGCCCGCATTGGCGACGGCGACGAAATAGCTCAGATGCCGGAGCGTGAACAAGATAGGCAATTCCTATTCAACTCATCGGGAAAAAACATTTTCTCTTTCTAGCAGGCTTCGTCAAGCTGGCTCCCTCAATCTTCAAAGAGGTGCCGCATGATCAGGACAGGCCAGCAATATCGCGAATCGCTCAACGACGGTCGCCAGGTCTGGATGAATGGCGAGCGGGTGACGGACGTCACCACCCACAAGGCCTTCAAGCCCATCGTCGATATCCGCGCCCGCATTTACGACATGGCTCATGACAAGGCGACCGCGCCGGCCATGACGTGCCTCGACGAGAAGACCGGCGAGACCAATTGCGTCGGCTACCAGCTTCCCCGGACGCAGGAGCACTGGCAGGCCAAGCGCAAGGCGGTCGATCTGGTGATGAAGGATATCGGCGGGGTGGTTATCCGGGTCGGCGACGAGACCATCGGCGAGATGTGGTCGCTCTATGACGGGCAGAATGTGCTGCGCGAGGTCGATTCTCGTTTCGCCGACAACATCGAAAATCACGTCTATAAGGCGCTGCGCTCCGACACCTTCCACGTCTCGGGGAATACGGATCCCAAGGGCGACCGCTCCAAGCGGCCCCAGGACCAGGACCCGGACATGCTGCTCCATCTGGTGAAGGAGACGGATGCCGGCATCGTCGTACGCGGCGCCAAATACGAAACTGCCGCGGCTTATGCCAACCAGGCCTTCGTCAAGCCGACCATCGCCAACTGGGGCGACGACAAGCTCTCCGACTATGCGCTGGGCTTCATCTGCGACATGGCCGCGAAGGGGCTGAAGCATATCTGCCGCACCGGCTTTGCCGGCCGCGCCCCGGCGCGGGACTATCCCCTGTCCAACCGCTGCGACGAGGTCGACACGCTGTTGATCTTCGACGACGTGCTGGTGCCTTGGGAGAACGTGCTGTTCTATCGCCATACCCGGGCCGCGAGTTTCATTCGCGGCACGCTGCATCGCTACAGCGCCTTTCCCTTCGTCCAGCGTATGCTCACCATCGCCGACATGATGATCGGCGTGGCGCTCTTCAATGTGCGCCAGACCGGCCTCGATCAGCAGCAGGCGGTGCGCGAGAAGCTCGCCGAACTCGCCATTTATCGCGAGACGATCAACGCCCATCTGACCGCTGCCGTGGCGTTGGCGGAAAAGAGTCCGGCGGGACTCTTGATGCCCAATCAGTCGCTGCTCTATACCGGGCGCGTCCAGGCCTGCACGCGCCTGCCGGCGATGATGCATATCGCGCGCGAACTCTGCGGCGGACAGATCTGCGTGACGCCGGACAGCGCCGCCTTCGACGATCCCGAGACGAAGAAATGGCTGGAAAAATACTACAGCGTGAACGAATTCTGGGTGGCCGAGGACCGGCGCAAACTCCTGGCCTTCGCCCGTGACCTGCTGAACTCGGATTCGGCCGGCCATCGCGTGACCTTCGAACTGTTCGCCCAATCGCCGCCCTTTGCCCACCTAAACGCCGTCTACAACAATTTCGATTTCGCCGGGCCCCTCGACTTCGTGTGCAAGGCGGCCGGGCTCTCCGATCGCGTCATGCAACAAGGGAAGAAATGACGATGGCCCATCATCGGCTGCGGAAATTCAATACCAAGAAAAGCTATCCGGAGCAGAAGCTCGACAACGATCTGTCCATGTCGGTGCGCGCCAGCGGAACCCATGTGTTTCTGCGGGGCCAGGTGGGCCAGGATCTGGACGGCCGCATGGTCGGCGTCGGCGATCCCGCCGCCCAGGCGGAGCAGGCGATGAAAAACGTGAAGACCTTGCTGGAAGAGCAGGGCGCGCGCCTGGAGGATATCTGCAAGATCACGGTCTACATCACCGATCGCGCATATCGCGAGGCGGTCTACCGCGTGGTAGGCAAATGGCTGAAGGGCGTTTTCCCGGTTTCCACTGGCCTCATCGTCCAAGGACTCGCGCGGCCCGAATGGGTCATGGAGATCGATGCCTGGGCGGTGATTCCGGAGGAGCGGGCGAGGAAGCGCAGCGTGGCCGCGCCGCGAAGAGCGCGCCGGGCGCCGAAGGCGCGGCCATGACCTTCTCTCTGATCGGGCGCTGCGCGCGCACGGGCATGTTCGGGGTGGCCATCACCACCTCCAGCATCTGCGTCGCCAGCCGCTGCCCCTGGGCGCGGGCAGGCGTCGGCGCAGTCTCGACCCAGAACGTCACCGATCCTTCCATCGGCCCGCGGGCCTTCGAGCTTTTGGCCCAAGGCCGCTCCGCACCCGAAGCCCTGCGCGAGGTCATCACCGCCAACAAATTTCCCGACTATCGGCAGGTTACCGTCATCGACCGCCAGGGGCGCACGGCCCATCACAGCGGCGCCAAGGTCTTGGGAACCGGCGCCGTCGCCGAGGGCTGGAATTGCCTGGCCGCCGGCAATCTGCTGCGCAACCGCGAGGTGCCCGCGGCGATGGCGCGGGCTTTTGGCGAAAACCCAACCCTTCATCTGGGCGAGCGCCTGTTGCGCGGGCTTGAGGCGGGGCTTGCCGCGGGCGGGGAAATGGGGCCGGTCAAATCGGCGGGTCTTCTGGTGGTCCATGAACAGGTCTGGCCGCTGGTCGATCTGCGCGTCGACTGGTCGGAGGAGGGCCCGATCCCGGCTCTACGCCATCTCTGGCGGTTGTACGAGCCGCAGATGCAGGATTATGTCACCCGCGCCCTCGATCCGCGATCGGCGCCAGCCTATGGAGTGCCCGGTGATCCCTGATCGCCGCCGAGGGCAGCCGTTCAATGACCGAGTTCCGCCACGACGAGATCGGCCAGGGCCAGGGATGACGTCAATCCGGGGGATTCGATGCCGAAAAGATTAACCAGGCGGTTGATGCCGTGGTGCTGCGGGCCCTGGACCAGGAAATCGAGCACGGGGTCCCCGGCGCCATAGATCTTCGGCCGGATGCCGGCGTAACCAGGCATCAGCGCGCCATCGCATAGCTCCGGCCAATATCGCCGGATCGAGCCATAAAATGAATTGGCCCGATCGGGATCGACCCGGTAGTCGATGCGCTCGATCCATTCCACGTCGGGTCCGAAACGCGCCCGGCCGGCAAGATCGAGGGTCAGATGGACGCCGAGACCGCCGCCTTCCGGCACCGGATAGACGAGCCGCTCGAAGGGTGCACGGCCCGCAAGCACGAAATAATTTCCCTTCGCCAGATAGAGGGGCGGCACTCGCGCCGGATCGAAACCGGCCATGGCACGCGCGAAGCGCTGCGCACCAAGCCCGGCGGCATTCACCAGATATCGGCAGCCGAGGCGCATCGGTGCGGGGCCGCCGACGTCGAGCAGAAAGCCGGCCTCCTCGACGGCGCCGCCCTGGACCGGGCTGTTGAGGGCAAGCGCTGCACCATGGGATTCTGCCTCGCCCAGATAGCTCAACATCAAGCCGTGGCTGTCGACGATCCCGGTCGAAGGGGAAAGCAAGGTGGCCGCTGCATTGAGGGCAGGCTCCAGCGCACGGGTGGCGGCGTCGTCGAGCCAGACGAGATCGGTAACGCCATTTGCCGCGGCCAGCGCCTGGATGTTCTGCAGTACGGGCACCTGGGCCGGCTCGCTGGCGACGATGAGCTTGCCCAGGCGCGCGTGCGCGACGCCGCGGCTGGCGCAATAGGCATAAAGCTGATCGCGCCCGGCGAGGCAAAGCCGCGCTTTCAGACTGCCCGTGGGATAGTAGAGCCCAGCATGGATGACTTCGCTGTTGCGCGAGGAAATCTCACTGCCGAAGCTGCTGGCGGCTTCCAGGATCAGCGTCTCTCGCCCGGCAATTGCCAGCGCACGGGCGATGGCCAGCCCGACGACGCCCGCGCCGATCACGACGGCTTCGACTGTTTGCGTCATGTTTCGGGAACATGCGGAGCGGGAATTGCCTGGTCAAGCCGTCGGCCATGGGCACGGGCTTCGCGATGGACGAGATACAGGTTGCAGGCAACGATGATGGCAGCACCGGCCAGGACAGTGGGCGTGGGAAATTGTTGCCAGAACAGGAATCCGAACAGCGTCGCCCAGATGAGCGCCGTGTACTCCAAGGGGGCCAGGAAGGATATCTCGCCATAACGAAACGCCTGGGTGAGAAGGAACTGGCCGACCGTACCGCTGCAGGCGAGCGCCACGAAGACGGCGAGATCGCTTCCGTGGGGCGTCACCCATTCCAAGGGCGCGAATGATCCCGAACTGATGATCAGAAACATCGAGAACCAGAACAGCATGCTGTGGCTGGTTTCGGTATCGCTGATCCGCCGCGAGATATTGACCGACACGGCGTAGGTGAAGGCGGCGGTCAGTGCGAGCACCGGGCCGAGGCCGAAGCCGGCGCCGCTGGGCTGGAGAATAACGACGACACCGGCGAGTCCCACCAGAATTGCGATCCAGCGCCTTGGCCCCACCTTCTCGCCCAGCAAGGGAACCGACAAAGCGCACATGAACAAAGGCCCGACGAAGGCGATCGTGACGGTGTCGGCAAGCGGGAGCAGTTTGAGCGCATAGAAAAATGTTCCCATCGTCAGCGCGCCGAAAATCGCGCGCAACAGGTGCCACCCGATCCTGGTGGTCTTCAACGTGCCGAGCCCGCCGCTGGCAAGCGCAAGTACCGCGGCGAAGACAGGCGCCGGCAATCTTCCGATGAAGATGAGCTGCACGACCGAATATCCGCTGGTCAGCCACTTCGCCGAAGCATCCATGACCGCCAGGAAGAAGACGCCGCCCAGCATGTAAAGGACGCTCTTCAGCGGAACATGGCGAAGTCCGGGTGTGGGGATGGCCATGATCAATCGGGCCTGGCGATATTGGCAACCCGGCGAGCGCGGAGCGCCTCGCGCCGCGCGATATAGAGGCTGCTCACGATAATGACGGCAGCACCCCCTAATATCGGGCTGGTCGGCAGGTCGCCGAAGACCACGAAACCCATCAGCGTCGCCCAGACCAGGCCCGTATAGTCGAGCGGCGACACCATCGAGGCTTCGCCATAGCGAAACGCTTGATTGTAGCAGAATTGCCCAAAGCTGCCGGCAATGCCACAGACCAGGAACCATAGCCAATCTAGCCCCTGGGGCGTGATCCAGACCTTCGGCATGGCGACACCCAGTACGACGATGATGGCAACGGAGTAGTAGAACAGGATCGTATGACTGGGCTCCGTGCCGCTCAGCTGGCGCGAAGAGATCTGGGTGAGCGACCAGCAGAGCGAGGAGATCAGCGCGAGAACAGCGCCGAAATTGACGCCATGGCCGGACGGCTGGACGATGAGCAGCACGCCGCCGAAGCCTAGCGCCACCGCGCTCCACCGCCGGACACCCACCTTTTCCTTCAGCAGTGGACCCGACAGAGCCGTGGTGAATAGAGGTGCGGCAAATCCGATGGCAATCGCGTCGGCCAAAGGCATCAACTGCAGGGCGTAGTAGAACGTCAGCATGGTGACGATATTCAGGCTGGAGCGCAGCAGATGGCCGGCCAGACGCCGGGTTCGAAGCGTCCCCAGGCCGCCGGCCCGCTGCGCAATACCCGCGGAGATGAAAAAGCCCATGACGTAGCGCAGAAACCCGATCTGGAGGGGCGAATATCCCTTGGCCAGCCACTTCACCGCGGTGTCGAGAATGACGACGAGGAACGAGGCCGCCAGCATATACACGATGGCGCGGCCCGGAATATTGCGCAGCCCGGCTGTCGCCATCGCCTCGGCCATCCTCGTCCCCTAATCGGCGCCTATCCCTAACCGCTCGGCCCGGCCGTCGCCAGCATCATTCCTGCAAGGCGGGCCTGCGCGGCTTGCGGGCGCGTTGCAGTTGGGCACCCCGGGGGACTAGACTTGGTGCGACTCTTCAGGAATCCATCATGCCGCTGGATATCGTTCATTCGGTCTGCCCACACGATTGCCCGAGCACCTGCGCGCTGGATGTCGAGCGCCTGTCGCCCGGGCGCATCGGCAAGGTGCGCGGCTCCGCTGACAACAGCTATACCGCCGGGGTCGTCTGCGCCAAGGTCGCCCGCTACGCCGAGCGCCAGCATCACCCGGACCGATTGGCCTTTCCCATGCGCCGCATCGGCGCGAAGGGCGAGGGGATCGGCGCGTTCCAACGCATCGCTTGGGACCAGGCGCTGGACGAGACGGCGGCGGCGCTGCAAAAGGCCGCGGCCCGCCACGGTCTTGAGGCCGTCTGGCCCTATTTCTATGCCGGCACCATGGGCCTGGTGCAGCGCGACGGGATCGACCGGCTGCGCCATGCCATGGGCTATTCGCGCATGCTTTCCACGATCTGCGTTTCGCTTTCCGATGCCGGATGGTTTGCCGGCGTGGGCCTGCGTCGCGGCGTCGATTCGCGCGAGATCGTCGATTCGGATCTGATCGTCGTCTGGGGCGGCAATCCCGTTTCCACTCAGGTCAACCTGATGACCCATATCAGCCGCGCCCGCAAGCGGCGCGGCGCAAAGCTGGTGGTCATCGATCCCTATCGCACCGGCACGGCCGAGATTGCTGATGTGCATATCATGCCGCGGCCCGGCACGGATGCGGCCGTGGCCTGTGCCGTCATGCATGTGCTGTTCAGGGAAGGCTTCGCCGACCGCGATTACCTCGAACGCTATACCGACGTGCCGGGCGAGCTGGAGGCCCATCTGCAAAGCCGGGATCCGGCCTGGGCGGAGGCGATCTCCGGCGTGCCGGCACCGACCATCGTCGATTTCGCCCGCCTCTATGGCGCGACCAAGCGCAGTTACATCCGTGTCGGCTATGGCTTTACCCGCTCGCGCAACGGTTCGGCCCAGATGCATGCGGTGACGTGTTTGCCCGCGGTTACCGGTGCCTGGCGCCATCTCGGCGGCGGCGCGCTCTACGCCAATGGCGCGCTGTACAAGCTCGATCGCACGCTGATCGAGGGCCTCGACGTCAAGGATCCGAGGACCCGAAACCTCGATCAGTCGCGCATCGGGCCGGTCCTCACCGGCGACAAACGAGACCTGGGCGAGGGGCCGCCGGTGACGGCCCTGCTCATCCAGAATACGAATCCCATGGTGGTTTGCCCGGACACCAACAAAGTGCGCCAGGGATTTTCCCGCGACGATCTGTTCGTCTGCGTCCATGAACAGTTCATGACCGATACCGCCAAGATGGCAGACATCCTGTTGCCGGCCACCACGTTCCTCGAGCATGACGACATCTACACATCCTCCGGGCATACCCATCTGCAGCTCGCCCGCAAGGTGGTGGAGCCCTATGCCGAATCGCGGCCCAACCATTTCGTCATTTGCGAGCTCGCCAAGCGGCTGGGGGCGAAGCATCGCGGCTTCGAGATGAGCGAATGGCAGATCATCGAAGAATCGCTGAAGGTATCCGGCTTGCCCTCGACGGCGGAATTCCATGAAGGCCGCTGGCTCGATTGCGCCCTGCCCTTCGAGGAGGGCCATTTCCTCACCGGTTTCGGCCATCCCGACGGCAAGTTCCGCTTCAAGCCCGATTGGCAGGCCGTCGGCGTCGCCCATGCCGCCATGCCGGTCTTACCGGATCAGGCCGCCCTGCTCGATTCGGCGGATGACGAGCATCCCTTCCGTCTCGTGGCCGCGCCGGCGCGCCAGTTCCTGAATTCCACATTCACCGAGACTCCAGGATCGCTTGCCCGCGAAGGCCGGCCCACGGCGATGGTGCATCCTGCCGATTGCGCGCGTCTTGGCGTGGCCGAGGGCGATCGCCTGCGCCTGGGCAATCGGCGCGGCAGCATTGTGGTCCATGCGCGTCCCTTCGATGGCCTGCAGCCAGGCGTCGTGGTGGTCGAAAGCATTTGGCCGAATGCCGCCTTCGAGGAAGGCAGCGGCATCAATACCTTGACCAGCGCCGATCCGGGGCCGCCCAAGGGGGGCGCCGTCTTCCACGATACCGCCATCTGGATTCGCCCCGCGTGATTCTGTCGCCGCGTGCGGGTGTTGCCAAGCGGCGCCCCCAGATCGTCGTTCTGGGCAATGAAAAAGGCGGGTCGGGGAAATCGACCACCGCCATGCATCTGATCGTGGCCTTGCTACGCAGCGAGGCCAGCGTCGGCAGCATCGATCTGGATGCCCGCCAGGGGACGCTCACCCGCTACGTGGAAAACCGGCGAGTCACGGCGGGTGAATTGCCCCTGGCGCTCTGGCGCCATATCCCCATCGAGGCAAGCCGCCTCGATTCAGCCACCGCCGCGGCGGCCGAGGATCGTGCCCGTCTGACGCAAGCATTGGCTGAACTCGCCGATTGCGATTTCATCGTCATCGACACGCCTGGCAGCGATACCGGCCTGTCGCGCATCGGCCACGCCCAGGCGGATATCCTGATCACGCCGCTGAACGACAGTTTTCTCGACCTCGACCTGCTGGCTCGCCTCGATGGGCTGGGCAAGCAGATCAAGGGGCCTAGCATTTATGCCGAGGCGGTCTGGGAGCAGCGCAAGCGCCGAGCCTTGGCCGACGGCGGCTCCATCGACTGGATCGTCATGCGCAATCGCCTCTCCAGCCTGGATGCCCGCAACAAGCGCGATATCGGGCGTCTGCTGGAGCAGCTCTCCAAACGCATCGGTTTCCGCCTGGCGCCGGGCTTTTCGGAACGGGTCATCTTCCGCGAATTGTTTCCCCGCGGCTTGACCCTTCTCGACCTGAACTCGGGCAGGGGCGGACCTGTCTTGAATATGTCCCATCTCGCTGCCCGCCAAGAGGTGCGAGCCTTGCTTCAGGCGATCGGAATCGCGGCGCCCGGTTGAAGGACCGGCCTCTGGCGCTTCGGGCCTGTCTGTATTACCTCTGATACATGGGCGATCGCGACAAACTGCCCGATAAGAAATTGCCGGACCGGGCAGGACCCGGCGCTGTCGAAGCCTTTGTCAAAAAACTGGCCGCCATGCCGGTCGTGCGACCGGCGGGCGCGCGCGGCCGGTTGATATTTTCCCTCGATGCCACGGCCAGCCGCCAGCCGACCTGGGATCGCGCCTGCGAGCTGCAGGCTGAGATGTTCACCGAAGCCGCCTCTCTGGGTGGGCTCGATGTGCAGCTTGTCTTTTATCGGGGTTTCGGCGAGTTCGAAGCCTCGCGCTGGGTTGGTGCCTCCGGCGAACTGACCAGGCGGATGACGGGGGTCAGGTGCCTGGGCGGGCGGACCCAGATTGGCCGCGTCCTGCGCCATGCCATCGCGGAAACCAAAGCCAGGCACGTCAACGCCCTGGTGTTCGTCGGCGATGCGATGGAGGAGGGGATCGACGAGCTATGCGATCTCGCCGGTCAATTGGGCGTGCTGGGCTTGCCGATCTTCCTGTTTCACGAGGGCCGCGATCCGGTAGCCGAGGCGGCATTCCAGCAGATCGCGCGGCTCAGCGGCGGCGCCTGCTGTCCCTTCGATGCCGCCAGCGCCAAACAATTGCGCGAGCTGTTGCGCGCGGTGGCCGTTTATGCCGCCGGCGGACGCAAGGCGCTGGAAGATTTCAGTCGCAGCGCCGGCGGACATGCCTTGCTGCTGACACGTCAGCTCGGCAAGAAATAGGGCCATGCCCGCCTATTTCGTCCTCGGCTTTGTGGTGATGGTCGCCCTGGTCTATGGACTGCGCTGGGCCGCGCAGGTCAATGCAGCGACGTTGGCAAACGTGCTGAAATATACGGCGATTGCCGTGGCGCTCATCGGTGTCGTTCTCATGCTCGTAGTCGGGCGGCTTGGTCTTCTGTTCACCATCGCCGGTCCGCTCTATTTGCTGTGGCGGCGCTGGCAGAGGTCGCGCACGGCGGCCGATATCGGCAGCCGGCAGGGCCGCTCTTCCAACATCGAAACCGCCTATTTAAGTGTCAGCCTCGACCACGACAGCGGCACGGTGGATGGCCGCGTCAAGGCCGGCAAATTCAAGGATCGCCGCCTGACCGATCTTTCGCTGGCCGAGCTGATCGATTTGCTGGCGGAGATTCGCCTCTCGGATCCCGAGGGCGTGGCCGTGCTCGAGGCCTATATCGATCGCATTCATGGCTCAAGCTGGCGCGCCCGCGAGGCAGGCGAGGCCTCCCAGCGCGCCAGTGGGTCTGCGAGCGGCGGCATCATGACCCGCGAAGAAGCCTTCGAGGTGCTGGGCCTGATGCCTGACGCGACCGTGGCGGAGATTCGCGAGGCTCATCATCGCCTCATGATGAAGGTCCATCCCGATCACGGTGGATCTTCCTACCTCGCCGCGCGCCTAAACGAAGCCCGCGACCGGTTGCTGGGCGGTTAACCGCGGCGGCCAGCAGCGCCGTTGTCAACGCCAAGACCCTATGGCACAAAGACGCCCCCGATACCGCACGGATTCCGCATGACAATCAAACCCGTTCGCAAGGCCATATTCCCGGTCGGCGGCCTCGGCGCCCGCTTCCTTCCCGCCACCAAAGCGATGCCGAAGGAAATGCTGCCAGTGGTCGACAAGCCCCTGATCCAATACGCCGTGGAGGAGGCGAAGGCCGCCGGCATCGAACAATTTATTTTTGTCACAGGTCGGGGCAAGTCGGCGATCGAGGATCATTTCGATCATTCCTATGAGCTGCACGACACTCTCACCGGGCGCGGCAAGCGCAAGGAATTGTCCCTGATCGACGATCTGCTGCCGGTCCCGGGACAGGTTGCCTATCTGCGTCAACAGCATCCGAGTGGCCTCGGCCATGCCGTCTGGTGCGCGCGCCATCTGGCGGCAGGCGAGCCCGTGGCCATTCTGCTGGCCGACGACATGGTGATGGCCAAGACGCCCTGCTTGAAGCAAATGGTGGATGTCTACAACCGCGTGGGTGGCAATCTGGTGGCGGTCATGGATGTGCCGCGCGAACACACCAACCGTTACGGTGTGCTGAAGCCGGGTCGCGTCGACGGTCCGTTGACCGAAATCAAAGGGCTGGTCGAAAAACCGAAACCGGCCGATGCGCCTTCGACCCTTTCCATCATCGGTCGCTACATCCTGCAGCCCCGGGTCTTCGAGCTGCTCGCCGAGCAGAAGGCCGGCGCCGGCGGCGAAATCCAATTGACCGATGCCTTGGCCCGCATGATCGGCCATGACCCCTTCAACGGCTATCGCTTCGAGGGCCGGCGCTTCGATTGCGGCGACAAGGCGGGTTTCATCGAGGCGACCATCGCCTATGCCCTGCAGCACAACGTGATCGGCGGCGCGGTTCGCGACATCGTTCGCGACTACGCCAGCCTGACTTAACCCAAGGAATCCCGCCCATGCGGATCGCTGTCATTGGCACCGGCTATGTCGGACTCGTCTCCGGCGCATGTTTTTCGGAGTTCGGGCTGGATGTTGTCTGCGTTGACAAGGACGCAGACAAAATCGCCGGCCTCAAGGCGGGCAAAATGCCGATCTACGAGCCCGGCCTGGAGGCTTTGGTCGAGAACAATGTGCGCGCCGGGCGGCTTTCCTTTTCGACCGATCTCAAAGCCTCGGTCAAGAGCGCCGATGCGGTTTTCATCGCCGTGGGCACGCCCTCGCGCCGGGGCGATGGCCATGCCGATCTGACATATGTTCACGACGCCGCGCGCGAGATCGCCGAGGCGATGGACCACTATACCGTGGTCGTCACCAAATCGACTGTGCCTGTCGGCACTGGCCGCGAGGTGGCGCGCATCATCCGCGAGGCTCGGCCCACCGCAGATTTCGATGTCGCCTCCAATCCGGAATTTCTGCGCGAAGGCTCGGCCATCGGCGATTTTATGCGGCCGGATCGCGTGGTCATCGGGGCGGAATCCGATCTGGCGCGCGAGGTCATTCGCCGGCTCTACCGGCCCCTCTATCTGATCGAAACGCCCATCGTCTTCACCAGCATCGAAACGGCAGAGCTGATCAAATACGCGGCCAACACCTTCCTAGCGACCAAGATCACGTTCATCAACGAGATCGCCGATCTTTGCGAAAAAGTGGGAGCCAATGTCAATGACGTGGCCCGCGGCATCGGCCTCGATGGGCGCATCGGGCGCAAGTTTCTCCATGCCGGTCCGGGCTACGGCGGCTCCTGTTTCCCCAAGGATACGCTGGCCCTGGTCAAGACGGCTCAGGACCGTGGCGCGCCGCTGAAGATCGTCGAGACCGTGGTCGCCGTGAACGAGGCCCGCAAGCTCGCGATGGCCGATCGCGTGGTTGCCGCACTTGGCGGTTCGGCCAAGGGCAAGACGGTGGCGGCCCTTGGCCTCACCTTCAAGCCGAACACGGACGATATGCGCGATAGCCCCAGCCTCGGCATCCTGCCCGCGCTTCAGAAGGCGGGGGCGATTATCCGGGCCTTCGATCCCGAGGGCATCGCGGAGGCCAAGAAGCTGATGCCCGATCTGACATATTGCCGCGATGCCTATGATTGCATGACGGGTGCGGATGCGCTGGTGCTCATCACGGAATGGAACGAGTTTCGCGCCCTCGATCTGGCGCGGGCCAAGTCGCTGTTGCGCCAACCGATCCTCATCGATCTGCGCAATGTCTATAACCCGGCCGAGATGGCGGAAGCCGGATTCCGCTATAGCAGCGTCGGCCGGCCCTAGGGCGCGCGTCATGGCCAAGGACAAGCATCGTTTCGATCCCACGGCGATTCGCGAATACGATATTCGCGGTATCGTCGGGCGAACCCTCTCTACCGACGATGCCCATGCCGTCGGCCGCGGTTTCGCCACCATGTTGCGCGAAGCCGGCGGGCATAAGGCGGCCGTGGGCTACGATGGCCGGCTGAGTTCGCCGGCGATGGAAGCGGCATTGGTCGAGGGCCTGCGCGACGGCGGAATTTCAGTCCTGCGCGTCGGCCTGGGGCCCACGCCCATGCTCTATTTCGCCGTACGCTCGCTGTCCCTCGACGGCGGCATCATGGTCACCGGCTCCCACAACCCGGCCGACTACAATGGCTTCAAGATGATGCTGGGCAAGGGGGCCTTCTACGGCGCGGCGATCAAACGGATCGCGGAAATCGCCGCCGCCGGCAGCTACGCCGGCGGTCCTCGCGGCGCGGTCGAGGATCATCCCGTGCTCGATGCCTATGTCGAGCGCCTGCTGAAAGATTATCGCGGCGGCCGGCCCCTGACCGTCGCCTGGGATGCTGGAAACGGGGCTGCTGGTGAGGCGATGGCGCAGCTCACGGCCCGCCTGCCGGGCCGCCATCTGCTGCTGCACCAGAAGATCGACGGCCGCTTTCCCAATCATCATCCCGATCCGACTGTGCCCGAGAATCTGGCTGATCTGCAGGCCAAGGTGGCGCAGACCAAGGCCGATCTGGGCATCGCCTTCGACGGCGATGGCGACCGGATCGGCGTCATCGACGGGAAAGGCCGCATCCTCTGGGGCGACCAGCTGCTGGTTCTATTCGCCCGCGAGGTTCTCGCCGATCGGCCGGGAGCCACGGTGATTGCCGATGTCAAGGCGAGCCAAGTGTTGTTCGACGAGATCGCTGGGGCCGGCGGTCGTCCCTTGATGTGGCGTACCGGTCATTCGCTGATCAAGGCGAAAATGGCCGAAACCGAGGCGCCCTTGGCCGGCGAGATGAGCGGTCATATTTTCTTCGCCGATCGCTACTACGGCTATGACGATGCCCTATATGCGGCCGTGCGGCTGCTGGGCATCGCCAGCCGGGCTCGCGACAGCATCGCCGAGATGCGCGATGCCTTGCCGCAGGTTGTCAACACGCCGGAACTCCGATTCCAATGCAACGACGAGCGCAAATTCGCTGTCGTCTCGGAGGTCGCCAAACGCCTCGCCGCGGCGGGCGCGCAGGTGAGCGATATCGACGGAGTCCGCGTCAGCACACGCGACGGCTGGTGGCTGTTGCGCGCCTCAAATACCCAGGACGTCTTGGTCGCCCGTTGCGAATCCAAGACAGTGGAAGGGCTTGACCGGCTGAAGGCCGCGTTGGGCAGAGAACTCGCCGCCAGCGGCGTGGCCCTGCCGAACTTCTAGATTAGTCAGGAAGATCTAAGCGGCCATCGGCCCTATTGGCCGGTGACCATGGCCACGGCGGTATTGGACTGAACCACCAGACAGGGAATTTGCCGGGCGCGCAACTCGCGGCAGGCGCCGGTTGCCTCGTTTTGCGCCAATCCCACAAGGCGTGCCCGGTAGAGCTTGCCGCTGCGGCTCTCGCCCTCGTCGACGGCGATGCGCGTATTCTTGATCTGGAACGGCAGGTTCTGCTGGGCCTTCACAGCCGCGAGGCGCGCCGGCGTGTAGCGGCTGAAGGCGCCGACCTGCACACCCCAGAAACGCTTGGCATCGACGGCGACGGAAACCACGCCATCGGAGACCCCGTCGGGTTCAGCCGAGACGGGGCGCAAAGCCGGCAGCGGCACTCTGGCGCTGGAGACGCCGAAAACCGGCGTTTCCGGCGGCGCCGGCACAATGGGAATCTGCGGGGCCAGCGATGTCGTCGCCTCACGGGTGGTCGTTTTCGGGGCGGGCTGCGGCGCCGTCGTGCTCGCCAACAGGGGCAGTGCCGCGGTCTGGATGTTGGAACCCGTCTTCAACGGGAGGGCTTGCGTCGATGGCGGCGGCGCCGTGGGGGCCGTCGGCAGACCCGAGATCTGCGGCGACATGGCATTCAACGTGCTGTCGCCCTCGTCGGTGGCATCGCCCTCGGCATCGCTGTCGTTGCCCGGCTTCAGGATCGGCAGAAGACCGGCGTTGCCCACGCTGGCCAGCAGCAGGGCGTTGTTCTGCGTCTTGGGCGTGGCCGTGCCAAATCCCCTATCGAGCAACGCCCACATTGCCGCATCGCGCATCGACGGTGAGCGGCCGCCCATGATCACCGCGACGATACGGCGCCCGTTGCGCATGGCAGAGGCGGCGAGGTTGAAGCCCGAAAGATGGATGTAACCGGTCTTCAGGCCGTCAGCGCCGGGATAGTGCAGCATGAATCGGTTATGGGTGACGTAGGTGCGACCGTGGAAATTGAAACGCACCTGGGCGAAAAAGGGATAGTACTGCGGAAAATCGCGATGCAGCGCCAAGGCCAATGTGGCGATGTCGCGTGCCGTCGTGTGCTGCCAGGGGTCCGGCAGGCCGTTGGGATTGCGGAACACCGTTTGGGTCATGCCCAGCGCCAGCGCCTTGGCATTCATCTTCTGGGCGAATGCGGCTTCGCTCCCGCTCAAACCCTCCGCCACCACGACGGCGACGTCATTGGCCGAGCGGATGATCATGGCCTGGATGGCCGTGGCCACGGTGATGGTGTCGCCGGCCGAAAGCGCGAGATTGGTTGCCGGCATGCTGGCTGCGTTCGCCGAAACGGGCAAAGGCTGATCAAGCTTTACCGCGCCCTTCTGCATGGCCTCGAACAGCAGATAGAGCGTCATCATCTTGGTGAGCGACGCCGGGAATGTCGGGGCATCGGCATTGGATTGGAGCAGAACCTGACCGCTGGTGGCGTCGATCACGATCGAAGAATTGGTCGGCGCAGCGGCGGCGGGGCGGTTGAAAGACAGCACCATCGCAAGGGTCAAACCGATGGCAAAAGCGGCGGTGCCACGAATCCGCCACAGTTGGCCCGACCTGAACATCGCTCGACACATCGTTCGGAGCCCCCGAGTCGTTGGTCAGACCATATTAAAAAAGCTGAGGAATTCTGTCCACCTAGAACATGCGACTTTGTGTAAAACTTTAACTGATGCCGATTTGCCACAATTTTAGGGCGCATCGATTGTGGCAGGCGAGGCCGTTAGAAATAGCCAACCGAAAGCCGGAGCCCATCATTGTGCAGTGCAGCAAAATCATCAATAGCGTTGGATCTGGCCATTTATCGTCCTTCGGGCCGAGCCTGCCGGCCAAGTCGACGCCGGGCGAACACTTTGCGGCTACCACTTTAGCGACAGTGGCCGGCGAAGTATCCGGCAGCCGCGCGGTTGGATTGAGAGACTCAAGGCGGCGATTCCGTCGCAGATCGACTCGACTGCCGCTCGATCTTCATCTGCCAGCATGGATTCGAACGCCGTCTTGCGCCGCCTGGGAACTTTTTTTTTACACTTTGCCGCTACCGGGGTCTTTGCGACAGCGCGCGCGATCCAATATTATAGGAGCCAGCAAATTCGCTGGGTTTTCGGCACATTGGCGACCGATATGGAACCATGAGCGGCGACGACAGACGCAACGACGACGAGCGCCAGATCGGGGTCGTCGTCAAGACCAAGCCGAAAACCAAGAAGCCCTCCATGTATAAGGTGCTTCTGCTGAACGACGACTACACACCCATGGAATTCGTCGTCCATGTGCTGGAGCGGTTCTTCGGCAAGAGCCGCGAAGAAGCGACGCAGATCATGCTGCACGTCCATCGACGCGGGGTCGGCATCTGTGGTGTCTATACCTATGAGGTCGCGGAGACGAAGGTGACGCAAGTTATCGACTTTGCCCGGCGTCACCAGCATCCTCTGCAGTGCACGATGGAAAAGGAGTAGCCCGATGCTATCGCCCAATCTCGAGAAGACGCTGCACCGGGCCCTGGGATATGCCAATGAGCGGCGGCACGATTTCGCCACCCTCGAACATCTCCTGCTGGCGCTGACCGAGGATCCCGACGCCATCGCCGTGATGCGCGCCTGCAATCTCGATATCGAACGGCTGCGCCGCGATCTGGTCGACTATATCGACAGCCAACTCGGCAATCTGATTTCCAACCATGGTGGCGAAGCCAAACCGACTGCGGGATTCCAGCGCGTGCTGCAGCGCGCGGCAATCCATGTCCAGTCGAGCGGGCGGGAGGAGGTCACCGGCGCCAACATACTTGTCGCGATATTCTCCGAGCGCGAGAGCCATGCCGTCTATTTCTTGCAGGAGCAGGAGATGTCGCGCCTGGACGCGGTGAACTACATCAGCCATGGCATCGCCAAGGCGCAAGGCCGTTCGGAGACCCGACGCGTCCAGGGCGCCGATCCGGAATCCGGCGAAAAGGGCGCCAAGTCGGGCAGCGAGGCCCTCGACGCCTATTGCGTCGATCTCAACCGCAAGGCCTCCCAGGGCAAGATCGATCCCCTGATCGGGCGCGAGGTGGAAGTCGAACGCACGATTCAAATCCTCTGCCGGCGGACCAAGAACAACCCCCTCTATGTCGGCGAACCTGGCGTGGGCAAGACGGCGATCGCCGAGGGCTTGGCCCGGCGCATTGTCACCGGCGACGTGCCCGAAGTGCTGAAGGGTTGCGTTATCTACAGCCTCGACATGGGCTCGCTCCTGGCCGGCACGCGCTATCGTGGCGATTTCGAGGAGCGTCTCAAGGCGGTGATCGGCGAACTGGAGAAGATGCCTCACGCCATCCTGTTCATCGACGAGATCCATACGGTGATCGGCGCCGGCGCCACCAGCGGCGGCTCGATGGATGCCTCCAACCTGTTGAAGCCGGCGCTGGCCGGCGGTGTCATCCGCTGCATCGGTTCGACGACCTACAAGGAATACCGGAATTATTTCGAGAAGGACCGGGCATTGGTTCGCCGCTTCCAGAAGATCGATGTGAACGAGCCCTCCATCGAGGATTCGGTGAAGATTCTGCGGGGCCTGAAGCCCTACTACGAGAAGCATCACAACGTGCGCTACACTGCAGAGGCGATTCGTGCCGCCGTCGAACTGGCCGAACGCTACATCAACGACCGCAAGCTGCCCGACAAGGCAATCGACGTGATCGATGAAGTGGGCGCGGCGCAAATGCTCTTGCCCGAAGGCAAGCGGCGCAAGACCATTGCAGTCAAGGATGTCGAGGCCGTGGTGGCCAAGATTGCCCGTATCCCGCCCAAGAGCGTCAGCCGAGATGATCGCTTGGCGCTGCAGAATCTGGAGCGCGACTTGAAGACCATGGTTTTCGGCCAGGAAAAGGCCATCGATGCGCTTGCTTCCGCCATCAAGCTGGCGCGCGCGGGCCTGCGCGAGCCTGAGAAGCCCATCGGCTCCTACGTCTTCTCCGGTCCCACCGGCGTGGGCAAGACGGAAGTCGCCCGCCAGCTCGCCCGCAGTCTGGGCATCGAGTTGATCCGGTTCGACATGTCAGAATATATGGAGCGCCATACCGTGTCGCGCCTGCTGGGGGCACCCCCCGGCTATGTCGGCTTCGACCAGGGCGGCCTGTTGACCGACGCCATCGACCAGCATCCCCATGCGGTCCTGCTGCTGGACGAGATCGAGAAGGCCCATCCGGACTTGTTCAACATCCTGCTGCAGGTGATGGACCACGGCAAACTGACCGATCACAACGGCAAGACCATAGATTTCCGCAACGTGATCCTGATCATGACCACTAACGCCGGCGCCAGCCAGATGGCCAAGGCCGCCATCGGCTTCGGGCGCGAGGGACGGGTGGGAGAGGATATGGAAGCCATCGAGCGCATGTTCTCGCCGGAGTTCCGCAACCGCCTGGATGCCATTATCGCCTTCAGCAATCTGGCGCCGGAGATCGTGGCCAAGGTCGTTGACAAATTTATCATGCAGCTCGAGGCCCAATTGGCAGACCGTCAGGTGACGATCGAGTTGACCGACGCGGCGCGCGGTTGGCTGGCCCGCAAGGGTTACGATCCGCTCTATGGCGCAAGGCCCTTGGCCCGCATCATCCAGGAGTACATCAAGAAGCCGCTGGCCGAGGAGTTGCTGTTCGGCAGGCTGGAAAAGGGCGGGCTGGTGCGCGTCGACATGAGCGAGGACAAGCTGGTCTTCACTTACCCCGCCCCACCGGCGCTGCCGGGGCCGAAGCTGCCGGCGCTGCTGGAGACGCGCTAAGGACTAATCGCCTGACTGGCGAAATGGCGAATATTCGGCCAGGGCGTCGCGTTCGTCCTCCACGGCCGCCTTCTCGCGCCGCAGGAAATCGGCGACGGCGGCGGCGAAATTGCGATCGACGATGTAATGGAAGCTGCGGGTCTCGACCGGAAGATAACCCCGGCCGATCTTATGCTCGCCCTGGGCGCCGGCTTCCACCCGCGCCAGGCCCCGCTCGATAGCGAATTCGATGGCCTGGTAGTAGCAGGCCTCGAAATGCAGGAACCGATGGGCCCCGTCCGAGCCCCAGTTGCGGCCGTAGAGGGTATCGCGCCCGATCAGGTTGAGGGCGCCGGCCACGGGCTCGCCATCCTGCTCGGCCATGACCAAAAGGATTCGATCGGCCATGGTTTTGCCGATGCGCAGGAAGAACCCGCGCGTGAGATACGGGCTGCCCCATTTGCGCTCGCTGGTGTCGATGTAGAAGCGGAAGAAGGCCTTCCAATGCGCGGGTGTTATCTCGTCCCCAGTCAGCCGCTTGAGGACGAGACCATTCTGGGCCGCGGCCTCGCGCTCCTTGCGGATCATCTTGCGCTTGCGCGAGGCGAGGTTCGCGAGAAAATCAGTGAATGTTTTGTACCCGTCGTTCTGCCAATGATATTGCGTTGCCACCCGCTCCATGAACCCCGCGGCCGCCAGCGCCTTGCTATCCTCGGCATCGGCGAAGTTCACATGCAGCGAGGAAACGCCGAGCTGGTTGGTGGCCGCGATCAGGCCGTCGGCGAGATGCCGGCGGTTCGCCTCGGCCTCGGCGCCCGGGCAAACCAGCAATCGCGGCCCAGGCACGGGCGTGAAGGGCACCCCGACCAATAATTTGGGATAATAACGGCCGCCGGCCCGCTCATAGGCATCGGCCCAGCCATGGTCGAAGACATATTCGCCATAGGAATGGCTTTTGACATAGAGTGGCACCGCGCCTAGCAAATTTCCATCCGGCGATTCCAGCAACAGTGGCCGCGGGCGCCAGCCGGTGCCCTTGCCCACGGATCCGCTTTCCTCCATGGCGGCCAGGAAATCATGGCTGAGGGAGGGGTTGTCAGCGCCGGCGCAAGCATTCCAGGCCTTGGCTTCGAGCTTGGCGATGCCGTCCGCCAGCCGCAGCACCGGTTGATCGCGGCCGTCAGGCATGGAGGGTGAAATTCTTCGTACTCATGTTAGTAAACTCGCTTGCCAAGCGGCTTGCGGCAAGAGGTTCACCTGCCGAGATCGTGCTAATATTCGTCCATGAGATTTGAAATCGGAACTACGCCCGCGCGGCTGCACCTCGCCGCCGCCCTGATGTTCGTTGCCGTTCTGCTGGCTTCGGCGCCCGCACGGGCCGGCACGTCGGAAGCCTGGGATGCCTATGATCACGGCGACTATGATAAAGCGGCCCAGCTCTTTCGCGTCGAGGCCGATCATGGGGATTCGGAAGCCCAGTACATGCTGGGCGTGCTCTATGACGGCGCTCTTTTGGGTCCTCGCAATCGAGCCAGCGCCGCGCTCTGGTATAGCAAGGCCGCCGACCAGGGCCATCCCGATGCCGAGGATTCCCTCGGCTATCTCTACGACTTCGGCCTCGGCGTACCTCATGACGACGCAAAGGCGGAAGCCTTGTACCGCCGAGCGGCCGATGGCGGCAGCCTGAATGGTAAGAACAACTTGGCCTTTCAATGGGCCGCGGCCAACAAGAATCTGGATCAAGCGCTTTCCTACGCCCGCGAGGCGACGGCGGCGCGGCCCAAGGAGGGCGCCTATCAGGATACCCTCGGCTGGGCGCTTTATCGGCTGCGCCGCTATGTCGAGGCGCTTCCGCCGCTCTGCCGCGCAGCGAAGCTGGATCCCGCCAGTCCGGAAATTCACGCCCATCTGGGCGATGCCTATTGGCATCTGGGGTTCGAGGAAAACGCCCGGATGCAATGGCAACAGGCCTTCGACCTGGCAGATCGCCCCCAATTACTCGACGTCGAGGGCCAGGATTTTCTCTATGCCGAAGGCGCTACGTTCCTATCGTCCCTGAAGGCCCGTCTTGCCGGAGGGCCCGGGGATGGGGCGGCGCCCGATGCCGTCGATCCGGCGGCGGTCAGCCAGCTGCTCGGCGGCGATTGCGAACTGCCGACCTCCTGACCGTCAAGCGATCTCAAATACCGCGTCGACTTCGACGGCGACATTGAGGGGCAGGATATTGGCGCCGACGGCAAATCGCGCGTGCTTGCCGGCATCGCCAAAGACTTCCACCATCAGATCCGAGACGCCGTTGGCTACCTTCGGCTGATCGGTGAAGCTCTCCGTCGAATTGACGAAGACGCCTAGCTTCACGCAGCGCTTTACCCGATCGAGACTTCCGCCAAGCGCCGCCCTCAACTGGGCGATGATGTTGAGGCCGCAGATGCGCGCCGCCTGCTGGCCCTGCTCGACATTGTATTCCTTGCCCAGCTTGCCGATGAATTTGAATTCGCCGTTCCACACCGTCACCTGGCCGGAGACGAAGGCGAGATTGCCGGCCATCACCACCGGCACGTAATTGGCCACCGGGGCCGCCGCCTTGGGCAATTCAATCTTCTTATCCGCCAGGGTTTTCTCCGCTGATCCGGCCATGACGCGCTCCTTAAGGGCATATGAAAATCGGGCCGGAGAATAGCCCGAAGCGACCCGGTTGTCTCTCATTCCCGCGCAAACTTTGGGCATGAAAAAGCCGGGCCCATCATTCCCCCGATGGGCCCGGCCAGTGCCGGGAAAGGTGCGCGTCTACAGTGGCCGCCCGCGCGCCGTCTCCCTGTGCCTCGTCAAGAACAGCCGCTCGTCGATCCGCAGGTGGTGCATTTCAGGCAGGTGCCGTTGCGCACCAGGGTGAAGTTTCCGCATTCTCCGCAATTGTCGCCTTCATAGCCCTTGAGGCGGGCTTCGCGGATCTTGTCGAATTTGGCGTCCACGGCGGTGGCAACCGCCGGACTGACGCTGACCGTGCTGCCATGTCCGTTGAGCCCTGAGACAGCCAGCGCCACGCCGCCGCCCACGGCGGCGGCATATCCCGCTCCGCTGACCGACGCTTCGGCCATGGCCAGGCCATCGGCAGACGACGCCTCCGCCGAGATTTCGCCGTGGCCATGGTCATTGCCATTGCTATGGCCGCTTCCGTTGCCATGGGCGTGATTGTGGAAAACCACCAGGCTGTTGCGCACGTAGCCCGTGCTGGCATAGCGCTTCACTGCGTCGATGGCGGCTTCCGACTCACCCGCCGTCTTCTCGAACTCGCCTTCCTTCACGCCATTACCCATGGCATCGGGCTGCAGGTCGGTCGGCTGGACGTGGGCCAGGTCGGTGCGGCCGATATAGCTGATGGCGAGTTCGCGGAAGAGATAGTCGAGCACAGACGTCGCCATCTTGATTGTGTCATTTCCCTCCACCATGCCCGAAGGCTCGAAACGCGTGAAGGTGAAGGCCTCGACGAATTCCTCCAGCGGCACGCCGTATTGCAGGCCAATGGATATGGCGATGGCGAAATTGTTCATCAGGCTGCGGAAGGCGGCACCTTCCTTGTGCATGTCGATGAAAATCTCGCCCAAGTTGCCGTCTTCGTATTCGCCGGTACGCAGATAGACCTTATGCCCGCCCACGATCGCCTTCTGGGTATAGCCCTTGCGGCGGTTGGGAAGGCGCCGGCGCCCGGCGCTGACGACGCGCTCGATGATCCGTTCGACGATCCGCTCGGCAACGATGGGCGCGCGAATCCCGGCCGGTGCCTCGATGATCTCCTCGATCTTGTCCAGATCGTCGCCCAACACGGCGGCCGACAAGGGCTGCGACAGTTTCGAGCCATCGCGATAGAGGGCATTGGCCTTGATGCCGAGCTCCCAGGACAGCATGTAGGCGTTCATGCAATCCTCGACCGTCGAGGCATTGGGCATATTGATGGTCTTGGAAATCGCGCCGGAGATGAACGATTGGGCCGCCGCCATCATGCGGATATGGCTGGAGACCGAGAGGAAGCGCTTGCCGATCCGCCCGCAGGGATTGGCGCAGTCGAAGATCGAGATATGCTCGTCCTTGAGGCGGGGGGCACCCTCCAGGGTCATAGCGCCGCAGCAATAGGTGTTGGCGGTTTCGATCTCGCCCTTGGTGAATCCCAGCGCGGTCAGCATGTCGAAGCTGGAGTCGTCGAGTTGCGCCGTCGTCAGGCCTAGTGTCTTGGTGCAGAACTCTTCGCCCAGGTTATAGCGATTGAAGACGAAGCGGATGTCGAAGGCCGCGGCGAGGGCGCCTTCCAATGCCTGGACCGCCGCCGGGGTGAAGCCCTTGGCGCGCAGCGCGATGTGATTGACGCCGGGTGCGGCCTCCAGCGTGCCGTGGCCGACGGCGTAACGGATGATGTCCTCGATCTCGCCTTGGCTATAGCCCAGGGTTTGGAGCGCGAGCGGCACCATGCGGTTGATAATCTTGAAATAGCCGCCGCCGGCCAGGGTCTTGAACTTCACAAGGGCGAAGTCCGGCTCGATCCCGGTGGTGTCGCAATCCATCACCAGGCCGATTGTTCCGGTGGGGGCGATCACGGTTGCCTGCGCATTGCGATAGCCATGGCGCTCGCCCAGGGTCAGCGCCTTGTCCCAGGCCCGCTTGGCCGCGGCAACCAAGGCTTGTTCCGGGCAATGGGGCGCATCGAGGGCCACCGGCAGAACGCTCAAGCCCTCATAGCCGGTCTTCTCGCTATAGGCGGCGCGGCGATGGTTGCGGATGACCCGCAGCATTTGCTCGCGATTCTTGTTGTAGCCGGGGAATGTGCCCAGCTCGCCCGCCATCTCCGCCGAGGTGGCATAGGAGATGCCGGTCATGATGGCGGTCAGCGACGCGGCGAAGGCGCGGCCCTCGGCGCTGTCGTAGCCCAGGCCCATGGTCATGAGCAGGCCGCCGATATTGGCATAGCCCAGGCCGAGCGTGCGGAACTCGTAGGAGAGCTGGGCGATTTCCTTGGACGGGAACTGCGCCATCAGCACCGAGATCTCCAGCACGACGGTCCACAGCCGGGCCGCGTGTTCGTAACTCTCGATGTCGAACAACCCGTCAGGCTTGCGGAAGGTCATCAGGTTCAATGAGGCCAGGTTGCAGGCCGTATCGTCCAGGAACATGTATTCCGAGCAGGGATTGGACGCGTTGATGCGCCCGCTGGCCGGGCAAGTATGCCATTCGTTGATGGTCGTGTCGTACTGCACGCCCGGATCGGCGCAGGCCCAGGCGGCCCCGCCGATCTTTTCCCACAGGTCGCGGGCTTTCAGCGTCTTGGCGATCTTGCCGTCGGTGCGCCGATGGAGCTTCCACTCGCCATCGGCCAGCACCTCCTTGATGAAGTCGTTGGGCACGCGCACCGAATTGTTGGAATTCTGTCCGGAGACGGTGAGATAGGCCTCCGAATCCCAATCGGTGTCATAGGTGCGGAAGTCGATGCGGTCATAGCCCTGCTCGGCGAACTGCACGACCCGGCGGATGTAGTTTTCCGGAATCTGCGCCTCGCGCGCCTTGCCAATGGCCTTGCGCAGCAGCTTGTTGCGCTTGAGATCGAACTTCCCGTCACCCTCCTCGGCGTGGCAGGCCTGGATGATGGCGTTCAGGTATTTGTCGGCCATCTTGGAGCCGGAGACCAGCGCGGCCACCTTCTGCTCCTCGATGACCTTCCAATTGATATAGGCCTCGATGTCCGGGTGATCGAGATCGACGCTGACCATCTTGGCGGCACGGCGCGTGGTGCCGCCGGATTTGATCGCGCCCGCCGCGCGGTCGCCGATCTTGAGGAAGCTCATCAGGCCGGAGGAGCGGCCGCCACCCGAGAGCCGCTCTCCGTCGCCGCGCAGCTTGGAGAAATTGGAGCCGGTGCCCGAACCGTATTTGAACAGCCGCGCCTCGCGGACCCAGAGGTCCATGATGCCGCCCTCGTTCACCAGGTCGTCGCTGACCGACTGAATGAAGCAGGCATGGGGCTGCGGATGCTCATAGGCCGACTCCGAGGCGACCAGCTTGCCGCTCTTGAAATCGACGTAGTAGTGGCCTTGGGCCGGTCCATCGATGCCATAGGCCCAATGCAGGCCGGTGTTGAACCACTGGGGCGAATTGGGGGCACCCATCTGGCGGCACATCATGTAGCGCATCTCGTCGAAGAAGGCCTGGGCATCGGCCTCGCCGTCGAAATAGCCGCCCTTCCATCCCCAATAGGTCCAGGTGCCGCTCAGGCGATCGAAAACCTGGGTGGCTTTGGTCTCGCCGGTCGAGCGTTGCGCTGGCTCGAGGGATGCCAGGGCGGCTTCGTCGGGGGCATGCCGGCGCAGCCAGACGGGCATGTCGGCCTCGGCCACGGCATAGCGGCGGGTGGGGATCCCCGCCTTGCGGAAATACTTCTGGGCCAGTACGTCGCAGGCAACCTGCGACCAATCGGCCGGGACCTCGATATCCTTCAATTGAAAGACGACCGAACCGTCCGGATTGCGAATCTCGGAGGTCGTCGTGCGGAATTCGATCCCCGCGTAGGGCGATTTCCCAGCTTCGGTGTATCGGCGTTCGATCCGCATAATGCCCCCGATTTAATCGTCTGTGTCCCGTTCGATCCCGCCGCCCCCGATCCCAAGGTTTTGCTTTAACTTGGGCCTTTAGGCAGTTGTGGCGGCGCAAGTAATTGTACATCAACTCGCGCCGCCCACAATATGAAGAGTGTGCATCAATGAGCGGTAGGCTTCAACAAAAAACTGCCGTGGTTCTGTCACCAGATCGCAATATCTGGTGCTGCATTGCAGCAATATACCGAGCTACCCCCAAGATATAGTAAGGCCATGGCCACTATATGCGTCATATGCGCCGCGAGAGAACATTTTTCGGCCATCGTTGCCGCTCGGTTTCCCCACGGACCCGCGTTTCCGCTGAGCGGTCCACGCGGCAGAGTCAGACCCGATGTTTGCTCGCTCGAATCGACCGGCGAGCGATGGCGTCTTCCCAGGGGTTCAGTGGAAAGCTATCCGATAGAGGCAAGTCGAAGTGGGGACGATGTCCGAGCCGACCTTGAAGCTGCGCGTTTACGAGGGCATCAAGCAGCTCATCCTGTCGGGCAAACTCCGGCCCGGCCAGAAATTGGCCGAGCGCGATCTGGGCAAAACGCTGAAAATCAGCCGTACGCCGATTCGCGAGGCCCTGGGGCGCCTGGTCCAGGATGGGCTGGAACAACGTGCTGCGCGTGCTGCAGGCACGCCCGATCCTGGCCTTCTAGAAGCGCGACGTCAGGCCGCCAGCAACCGCCCGAACCTCGCCAGCCGCGCTGGCCGACCGGCGCGTCGCCGGCAATGCCAAGCCAACGCCTGCTTCGATGTGACCAGGGGAAGGCCGCTAGCCGATTCGATCTCCGCAATCGCCGCGGCGATGCATAGCGCGGGCGACCTTTAACGCGGTCACCCGTGAGGCAATCGCCGATCTTAATCGCCGCGCCAAGAATCTGCATGATACCGTGACCCGGTTGTTCCAGCGCCGCCGGACACCGCTGCTGGTGCATACTGTCGGCTCGCTGTTCAATCTCCATGCCGCCGCCGGGCCGGTCGAGGATTACCGCGCTGCCGCGCAAGGCAACAAGGAGGGATCGAGCCTGACATGTTGAACGATGTCGAAAACCGCGTCGTCGGCGAGCTGGACGAGCGGGAAGTCATCCAGCTCACTGTCGAACTGATCCGCTTCCGACTGTCCTGCTGGGGCCGGGCAGCATCGTCCATCAGGCTCATCGGCCCGATGAGTTCGTGCCGATCGACCAGCTCGTCATCGCCGCCCGCAGCTATGCCGCTCTGGCCGCCAGGCTGATTTCCGACGAAGCCGCATCCTGATCAGAGGGCGACGTATTCATAGAGACAGACGCCGGTAGTACCTCGGCGGGTCGGTTGATCGCGCATGGTTTGGTTTAGCAAGGTGAAGCCCGTCTTGACCAACAGGCGCCGCAGGCCTCGTTCTCCGGTCGTCGTGTTGGCCTCAGGGCTTCACGCTCAGCGCTCGCGGCATGTTGCAAAAGGGCGCAGCACCACGCGGCGTCACCTGGAAGCATTCGCTGATTTCGATGCCCCAATCGTCCATCCAGATGCCGGCGATCAAATGGAACGTCATATTGGGTTCCAGCATCGATTTGTCGCCGGGCCTGAGGCTCATGGTGTGCTCGCCCCAGTCGGGGGGATAGTTGAGGCCGGTCGAATACCCCACCCGCGAATCCTTGAGGATGCCATGCTTGGCGATGGTTCTCCGCCAGGCGCCCTCCACATCCTCGCAAGTGGCTCCGGGTTTGGCCGCATCCAGGCCCGCAGCGATACCGTCGAGCACGACGCTGGCTGTGTCTGCCAGTTTCTGCGGTGGTTTACCCAGGAAGACCGTTCGCGCCATGGGGCAATGGTAGCGATGGCGCGCCGCGCCCAATTCCAGAATCGTGGGCTCGCCCTTGGCGAATTTGGCGTCGCTCCAGGTCAGATGGGGCGTGGAGGTGCCCACGCCCGTTGGCAGCATGGGCACGAAGGCGGTGTAATCGCCGCCGAACGCGGCCGTGCCGGCGGTCTCGGCGTGATAGATCTTGGCCGCCGCATCGCATTGGCGCTGGCCGGGTTCGACCGCGTCGATGGCCACCCTCATCACCCGCTCCATGATGCGGGCCGCCTGGGACATATATTCGATTTCCCTGGGGGATTTGACGGCGCGCACCCAATTGACCAGCAGATTGGCATCGACCCAGGCGGCATCGGGCAGGCCCCGCTTCAGCGCCTCATAGGCGAGCGGGGTGAAATAATACGCATCCATCTCCAGCCCGATGCGTTTCTTGTCGAGCCGGCGCTGTTGCAACAAGTCGGCGACGTAATCCATGGCGTGTCGGTCGGGCGACTGCACATAGTGATCGGGATAGCCGATGATGTTTTCATGTTTCAAGAATGTGGTGACCTTGGCGCCATTGGCATCCATACCGCGCACAATGCACAAGGGCTCGGCCAGCGCCTCGGAGAGCACGATGACCTGGGGCGTATAGAAGGACCAGCCGTTGTAGCCGGTCAGGTAGTTCATGTTCGCCGGATCGACGACCAGCAGCACCTCGATGCCGCGCTCGGCCATGCGTTTCTTGGTCTTGGCGATGCGCTCCAGATATTCGCTGGTTTCGAATGGCAGCATGATTCCCCCTTGACGACGGACGAGCCTGGTATACCAGAAAAGGCATGGAACTCGACCACGCGCCGACGGGCCCGCTCTCAATTTCCATTCCCCGAGGACAGGGGAAAATAGATCCTGAATCCTGGAACGGCGAGAGGACGGAGGAGGGTGGTGACCAAGCCCCGGCATGACTGGACATTCCGCCGCCGGGAGTGCCATATTTCCGGCCCGCGGAGGGTCGGGGAATCGCGGGCGCGATACGGAAAGAATATGTCTCTGGGAACGCGTCTATTCACTTGGCTGCGCGGCCGCTACGTCGGCCGCGACAGCTATGGCAACCGCTATTATCGCGGTCGACCCTTTGCGGGGCGACAGCGCGAGCGGCGCTGGGTCATCTATGCCGGCGAGGTCGAGGCGAGCCGGGTGCCGCCCGAGTGGCATGGCTGGCTGCACGGCTCGCTGGCCGAGCCGCCGAAACCCAATGCACCCCGCTATGAATGGCAGAAGGAGCATCTTCCCAATCTGACCGGCACTGAGTTTGCCTATCGACCACCAGGCCACACCTTGGCCGGAGGGCATCGCGCGCCTGCGACAGGCGATTATCAGCCTTGGACGCCCGACTAGGCGCCACGACGGAGTAAGACTGATGCATCGCAGTGTCGTCGAGACGATCATCGGGGCCGTTGTCCTCGCGGTCGCAGGTTTGTTCCTCTATTTCACCTATTCGACCGGCTATCAGAAGGTCGACGGCTATGACGTGACGGCGAAATTCAATCGCGTCGACGGCCTGTCGCTGGGCAGCGATGTGCGTCTCAGCGGGATCACGGTGGGGCGGGTGGTCGCGACCCAGCTCGACCCCGCCACATATCTCGCCATTATCCACATGCATATCGACCGCAAGGTAAAGCTGCCGGTGGATACCGCCGCCAAGATTACCGCCGACGGCCTCTTGGGCAGCAACTACGTAGCGCTGGAGCCGGGCGGCGACGACAAGATGATCACCGATGGCGGCCAGATCACCGCCACGCAAGATCCGGTCAACATCGTCGATCTGGTCGGCCGCTTCATCTTCGGCGGCGCGGGCAGTGGAAAATCACCGTCCAGCCAACCTCAGCACCAGTCCCAGTCCACGACGAATCCGCCGCAACCCACGACCCCCCAGCAAACCTCGCCTTAGGCGCCGGTTGTTTCGCCGCTGCCTTGAAACCGGCCGACAGCCGGCGCATTGTCCGCTTCCCTGTGAGACAAACGAGCTTGAGGATCATGACCCGCGGCAAGTCGGCCCCCGCATTCCCCGTTTGGCGGCAGCCGGATGGCAAACCCCTCTCCTGCGTCGAGAAGATCAAGGTTCTGAATGAGAACTTGGCTGAGATTCGCCAGCTCGCCCAGGATGCGCTGGAGGATGGGTTGCTCATGGGCGGCTCGGAGGATCAGTTGCGCACGGTATTGCGCGAGCTGATTGACAATCTCGAAAATCCGTACCGCAAAGCTAAATAGATGCGGCGCTCGGGGCTTGCCGGATTGTCGATTGCGGCCATGGTCGGCCTGACAGCGGCGGGCAGCCCTTCCGCCTGGGCAAATCCCATGAAGATCGTGGTCCTGCGCGGGCTGGACAAGATCACCGCCCATATCTCGACCTTCGATGCGCCCATCGGCCAGACGGTGAGGTTCGGGGCGTTGCAGATTACCGCCCGCTCCTGTGACAAGCGCCCGCCGGAGGAAGTGCCGGAAAGCGCCGCATTCCTCGAAATCGTCGAGGCGCGGGAGGGCGAGGCGCCCCAGCGGCTGTTCAGCGGCTGGATGTTCGCCTCGAGCCCCGCCCTCTCGGCGCTCGAAAATCCGATCTACGATCTCTGGGTGCTCGATTGCAAGAACGAGGCGAGCGCCTCGGGCGCCACGACGCCATAAAACCAAGCCGGCGCGGCAATTGCTTCGGCCAGCAGTCGGCGATAGTCGCCGCGGGCAATCTCGATCGTCCCGAACTGGGCGAGATGCTGGGTGATGAACTGGGTATCGAGCAGGCGAAATCCGCCGCGCTGCAGGCGCAGTACCAGATGAGCCAGCGCCACCTTGCTGGCATCGCGCTCGCGGCTGAACATGCTCTCGCCGAAGAAGGCCCCGCCCAGGGCGATGCCATAGAGTCCCCCAACCAACTCGCCCTTGCGCCGGCATTCGACGCTATGGCCATAGCCCAGCGCGAAGAGCTGGCCGGTTAACCGGCGAAGCGGCCCATTGATCCAGGTCTCGCTGCGCCCGAAATCCGGCGCGGCGCAAGCCTCCACCACCGCATCGAAATCCACGTCGCAACGAACCTCGAAGCGTTCCTGGCGGATGGTGCGGGCAAGCCGCCGCGGCAGATGGAATTTGTCGAGCGGCAGGATGCCCCGCCGTTCAGGATCGACCCAATAGACCTCATCGTCGTCGCGGCGCTCGGCCATGGGAAAGATGCCCAGCGCATAGGCGCGTAACAGCATCTGCGCCGTTATCTCGTGGATCGGCGGGCGCGGTCTCTGGGACGTCACGGGCCTCCCTCGGTCAAGCCTGATTCGCCTCGGCCACGAAGCGCTCGAGCCAGCGGATATCGTAGTCGCCGTTGATGAAATCCGGTGCGGCAATAATGCGGCGGTGGAGCGCGATGTTGCTCTTGATGCCGCCCACGAAAATCTCCTCCAGCGCCCGACGCAGCCGCATCAAGCATTCGTTGCGCGTCTTGCCATGGACCACCAGTTTGGCGATCAGGCTGTCGTAGTGAGAGGGCACGCGGTAGCCGGCATATAGGGCGGAATCGACGCGCACCCCCAGCCCGCCGGGGGCATGGAAATCCGTCACCAGCCCCGGCGAGGGCAGGAATGTGTCGGGATCCTCCGCATTGATCCGGCATTCGATGGCATGGCCCAGGAACGAGATCTCCGACTGGGTAAAGCCCAGGGGTGCGCCGGTCGCCACCCGGATCTGTTCGCGCACCAGATCGATGTCGGTGATCATCTCCGAAATAGGATGTTCCACCTGCAGGCGGGTGTTCATCTCGATAAAATAGAACGCGCCGTCCTGGAACAGGAACTCGACGGTACCGACGCTTTGGTAGCCCAGCTTTTTCATGGCGCGCACGACCGTGTCGCCGATGCCAGCACGCTGGGCGGCATTGAGGGCGGGGGAAAGCGCCTCTTCCAGCACCTTCTGGTGACGGCGCTGCAGCGAGCAGTCGCGCTCGCCCAGATGGACCGCATTGCCATGCATATCGGCCAGCACCTGGATCTCGATATGGCGGGGATGAGAGAGATACTTCTCCAGATAAAGCGCATCGTTGCCGAAATGAGCCTTGGCCTCGGCCCGGGCCAGCGCCAAGGCTTCGGCCATCTCGCCGCGATTATTGGCGACCTTCATGCCCTTGCCGCCGCCCCCGGCCGCAGCCTTCACCAGAACGGGATAGCCGATGCGATCGGCCACGCTCATAGCCTCGACGTCGTCGCCCAGCATGCCCTCGGAACCGGGAACGATGGGCAGGCCCAATTCGACGGCGGCTTCCTTGGCCCGCACCTTGTCGCCCATCAGCGACAGATGTTCGGGCGTGGGGCCGATGAAGGTGATGCCGTGTTCGGCTACCATGGCGGCAAACCGCGCGTTCTCAGACAGGAATCCGATGCCGGGGTGGATGGCGTCGGCACCCGAGATGGTGGCGGCCGAGATGATGGCCGGAATATTGAGGTAGCTATCCTTGGAGGGCGGCGGGCCGATGCACACGCTTTCGTCGGCCAGGCGCACATGCATGGCATCGGCGTCGGCGGTGGAATGCACAGCCACGGTGCGGATGCCCATCTCGCGGCAGGCGCGATGAATGCGCAGCGCGATCTCGCCCCGATTTGCGATCAGGACTTTTTCGAACATCGGCTTAACGCACGACCATCAAGGGCTCGCCATATTCCACCGGCTGACCATCGCCGATCAGCACCGCTTCCACAGTGCCGGCTTCAGGCGCAGGGATCGGGTTCATTACCTTCATCGCCTCGATGATGAGCAGGGTCTGGCCCTTCTTCACCTTATCGCCCACCTTGACCAGGGGCGTGGCACCCGGCTCGGCGGCCAGATAGGCGGTGCCGACCATAGGCGAGGCGACGGCGCCAGCCGGCGGGCCGGACGCTGCCGCGGGAGCGCCCGTCGTTGCGGGTTGGCTCGCCACGCTGGGCGCCGCCGAGAAGGTCATCTGGCCGCCGCCGCGATTGACCCGAACGCGCTGACCGGCGTTCTCGTATTCGATTTCAGTCAGGCCCGTCTCGGTGAGCAAAGCGGCGAGCTTGCGCAACAGCGCTTCGTCGATATCGAACTTTGGCATCAGGCGTCTTTCCTGGTTCCGACTATGTCGGCGAGAGCCTCCAGCGCCAGCAGGTAGCCTTGTGGGCCGAGGCCGCAGATCACGCCGCGTGCGCCCTCGCTGACAAAACTGTGCCGACGAAAGGCTTCGCGCTTAAAGATGTTGGAGAGATGCACTTCGATGACGGGTAGTTCCCCTGCGATCAGCGCATCGAGCAGGGCAATCGATGTATGGCTGTAGGCGCCGGGATTGATAACGATTCCCGCATCCTTGCCGGGAGCCTGCTGAACCCACTCGATCAGCTCGCCTTCATGGTTCGATTGGCGGAAGTCGATCGCCAAGCCCAGAGCCTTGGCGCGCTTCTGGCACGCCTTGGCGATGTCCGCCAGGCTCGCCCGGCCATAGATCGATGGCTGACGCCTGCCCAGCAGATTGAGATTGGGTCCGTTAAGGACCAGTATCGTCTTGTTCTTGGCCAAGAATCCCTCCGAGGCGGGTTATATCATGGCTCGGTGGAGTCGCAAGGCAGTGCAGCATAGTGACAGCCGCGATAATGGTTGGTGAGTAGCGCCTGCAGGCATAAATTGCAGGGCAATTGCGTGGAAGGCGTGACCATGAGGAATTACGGGGACGCAATACTTAATCGAATTGAATTAGGCATTTTGTCCCCGGAGTTCCCCACGATCCTCTTTGCGATCCAGCCTCCGGCAATTCGCCATATAGGCCGGCACGAACCAGGGTTTACCACGATAGAACCATTTGGCGGGAAAAGGCCGGCCGTCGAAGACGGTCTTGTCCTCGGCACAGCCCAAAATCCTGAGCGCAGTCTTGTGGCCGAAATACGTGCCGGCCGGCAATCCGGCGAAGCAATAGCCCATGGCGTAGTGGATGCCGTCCACCACCCCGATATGGGGATAGAGATCGAAGCTAGCTGCGCAATAGCCGTTCCAGGCGTGGCTCAGCTTGACACCGCTCAACTGGGGCAGGATGCGCAGCATGCGGGCGCGTAAGCGCCCGGCCATGGCGCGCAGATCTTCGCTCGCCGTTCCCGTCAGGCCGCCGAAGAGCAGGCGCTTGCCGTCGGCCGAGCGGCGCAGGAAGTCGATGTCGTTATGCCAATCATGGGCGGTGCGCCAGTGGGGCAGAATGGCGTCGATCGCCTCGGCGGCGAGTTCATCGGTCGCAATCATGAACCCGCGGAAGGGGATGACGCGGCGTTGTAGATAAGGCATCGCGGGTCCGCTGTAGCCGTTCGTTGCCACCACCACGTCGCGCGCGCGCAACTCGCCGCGATCGGTCGAGAGGAAGAATTCCTTGCCCGCTCGTTCGATACCGCGAACGTCTGTGTGGTCGAGGACCTGCGCGCCGGCCGCCAGCACGCAGGCCAGCAGGCCTTGGTGATATAGACCGGAATGCAGGCTTCCGAGATCGGGGAGGACCGCGCCGCCGTAGTAGAGATCGGAGGCGAGTTCGCGGTGCAGCTCGGCCTTGGGCACCATCTCATAGGGCTCGCCCAGATGCTTCTGCTTGAGGGCCAGCATCGCGGCGATCTGGTCGTAGTGACGGGGAGCATTGGCGACGATCAGCCGTCCGCAGCGCCGAAAGCCGCAATCGATCTTCTCGGTTTCGATCAACGTCACAACATAGTCGAAGGCAGCCTGCAGCTCGCGAAACACGGCGATGGCATGGTTGGTGCCCTTTGTCGCTGCCAGCTCTGGAAAACTATGCTTGAAGGTGCGCCCGACAAACCCGGCGTTGCGGGTGCTGGCGCCGAACCCCGCCTCGCTCTTTTCCAGAACCACGACGCTGCGCCCGGCGTGCGCCAATGTGAGCGCGGCGGAGAGTCCGGTGTAGCCTGAACCCACGATGGCGACGTCGGCGCGGGCCGGCAGCAATGCCTCGGGCATAGTCGGGCGCGGTGCCGCGTCCCACCAATAGGGCTGAGTTTTGAACCCGGGCGCGAAGATATCCGCCGGCCGCCCCTCCATCGAGCGGGCTACCCGCCCATGGACATGCCGCCGTTGACGCGCAGCACCTGGCCGGTGATATAGGCGGCATCGTCGGATGCCAGGAAGGCCATCGCCGCGGCGATCTCCGCCGGCTTGCCATAGCGCCGCATGGGCACCAGCCCGAGGGCGGCCTCGAGCCCCGCCGGGTCGATCTCGCCCAGCATTTCGGTGGCGATATAGCCCGGTGAGACGGCATTCACGGTGACGCCCTCCCGCGCCACTTCGGCGGCGATGGGGCGCATCATGGCGGTGATGCCGCCTTTGGAAGCGGTGCATACCGAATACTTGTTGCCGCCGAAATCGGCAATTTCGGTTATGCAGGATCCGGTCGCGATGATACGACCCCATTTCTGGTTCAGCATGGGCGTCAGCGCCGCCTGACACACGTTATAGAAGCCATGCAGGTTGTTCTCGATGGCCGCGGCCCAATCCTGGTCCGTGCTGGCGAGGAACGGCCGGTCGATGACGATGCCGGCATTGCTGACAAGAATATCGAGGCGGCCATAAGCCTTGATCGCCGCTTTGATCAGGCGCTGGGCATCGGCCTTCTTCGAGACATCGGCCTTGACCGCGATCGCCTCGCCCTTGGCCCGGCGAATGCCGGCCACCACATCGTCCGCCGCCTTCTTGTTCTTGACGTAATTGACCACCACCTTGGCGCCGTCGCGGGCGAAACGCTCGGCAATCGCCTTGCCGATGCCCCGCGAACTGCCGGTGACGATGGCGACCTTGTTCTTGAGCTGCATGATGTGCCCTCCCTGCGAACCGTCCGCAGGCTAAGGACTTGCGTGCATCGGCGCAACCGCGAGCGCGGTCGCCGGCTATCTCAGCCGCCGCGGGCGCGCTTGAAAGCAGCGGTCAAATCGTCGAAGGAGGCAGCGCCGGGCAACAATTCGCCGCCGATGATGAAAGCCGGTGTGCCCTGGATATTCAGCTTATCGGCCAGGCGAAAGTTGCGGTTGATCTGGTCCTTGATCTCGGGCTTTTCCATGTCGGCCTTCAATTTTGCGACATCGAGGTCCGCATCGCCGGCAATCGAATAGATCGCCGAGTCGTCCAGCTTGCCTTTGAAGGCGATGAGCTTGTCGTGGAAGGGCTGATACTTGTTCTGCGCCATCGCGGCAAGCGCTGCCTTGGCGGCCACGATCGATTCCGGACCCAGAATGGGGAATTCCTTGTAAATGAGACGCACTTTTCCGTCTGCCGACAGCGCCTTTTTTAGGTCGGGGGCGACAAGCTTGCAATAGGGACAGCGATAGTCGAAGAACTCGACAATCGTCAGGTCGCCGTCGGGATTGCCGGCCACCGGATTGGTCGAATCCTTGAGCAACTCGTCGCTTGCCGCGGCGATGGTCTGGCGCGTCTTGTCGGCCTTCTGCGCTTCCTGCTTGTTCTGATATTCTTGCAGGGCGTCGATGAGCACCTCGGGATGTTGTTTCAGGTAGTCGCGAACGATCTTCTGGATCTTCTCGACCTCCGCCGGCGCGGGATCCTCGGCGCGCGCCGGCGCGATGCTGGCCAGCAACAGCGTCAGCAGCACAGAGAGACGAAACAGTGTCATGGCGTAACCTTCCGGGCGCATTCGATGTTGAAGAGCACCTCATTTTCCCACGTTCGGGCGAATAGGGGGAGCGCGTTTCACGAAGATGTGCAGTCAATCGGGGCCAGCTTGCCTGCGCTCGCGATGTCCCCTGTTTTCCGCCCGCAGGGCCGTCTCGAACAGTGGCGCCCCATAGGCGCGAATGCTAGCTTCCCCCTCCGCGGCGGCAAAAGGCGGCCGCGGCCAGCAGGGGGAAAAGTTATTTTGCGCATGTCAGTCGTCACTGAATTGGCCCCTAGGGCTATGTCCTTCGGCCGGCAATCGCAACTGTTTCTTGCGGCATTCTGCCTGGCCGGCCTGACGGCCTGCGGCAGCGACAAACCGGCACCCCCGGCCGATTTCGGCAGCGGAACCGTCGGCGGCTTTGCCGGCGCCGTCGCGGCCGACGAGCCCCGGGCCGTTCTGGTCGCCCGGGACGTTTTGTCCGGCGGCGGTTCGGCCGCCGATGCCGCCGTGGCCGCCTATTTCACCATGGCGGTGACCCTGCCTTCGACCGCCGGGCTTGGCGGGGGCGGTGCCTGCCTGGTGCACGACGCCAAGAAGAAGGCCGTCGAAGCCATCGTCTTCCTGCCGTTGGCCTCGCCGGACGGTCAATTCGGACTCCCTGTGAACATTCGCGGAATGGCCCTGCTGCAGGCCCGTCACGGCCGTCTGCATTGGGCCGAACTTCTGGGGCCCGCCGAGGATTTGGCGATTCACGGCACCGCGATCAGTCGGGCGCTTGCCCGCGAGATCATAACCGCGGGCGGCAAGCTGAGGGGCGATCCGGAACTGGCCCGAATTTTCGTGGCCCCTGACGGTCACCTGCTGGGCGAAGGCGAAAATCTGATGCAGCCCGAGTTGGGTTCGATCATCAGTCAGATTCGCACGCGCGGCGCCGGCGATTTCTATGTCGGCGGGGTCGCCCAGCGTCTTACCGAATCCGCCCAATCGGTCGGATTGGCGCTCTCGGCCGAAACATTGCGCGGCGCCGTGCCGCAGGCCGTCGATCCTATCGTTGTCAAGAGCGGCGGCCAGGCCGCCTATTTCACCCCACCGCCTGCCGACGGCGGGCTGGTAGCGGCCCAGTTGCTGGCATTGCTCACCCAGACAGAGGACTGGAGCGATGCCTCGGCCAGCGAACGCCCCCATCTCTTCGTAGAGGCCTCGATGCGCGTGCTGGCCGAGCGCAGCCACTGGCTGCAACCCGGCGGCACCAGCGCCAGCGCGCCGGCGGATCTTCTGGCGGAAGCGCATCTCAGCGACTTGATGAACGGCTATGCGCCCGATCAGGCGACCGCGGCAGCCGCTCTCAACCCGCCGCCGGGGCCGACGCGTGCGGAGAACCCCTGGGCGGCAAGTTTCGTCGTCGTCGACAAGCAGAGCAATGCCGTGGCCTGTAACGTCACCATGAACGACCTGTTCGGCAGCGGCCGCGTGGTGCCGGGCACCGGCGTCATCCTCTCCCCGCCGCCCAATCAAGCAGGGCAGGACCCCTTTAATCTTGGGCCAGTCCTGGTGACAGGCCGCAGCAACGGCAGCTTCTTTTTTGCAGCGGCGGCCTCGGGCGGCGTGACGGCGCCGACGGCCATCGCCCAGGTGTTCCTGAATTCCTTCGTCGACAAGCAGCCGTTGGATCGGGCGGTAGCCGCCGGACGCATTCATCACAACGGCGAGCCCGACGTGGTCTTCCACGAACCCAACACAGTCGAGTCGGTGCTGCGAAGCTTGACAAGCCACGGCCATGGCCTGCAACAGGCCGATATCCTGGGCCGTGTTCAGGCCATCTGGTGCCCCAACGG
>WNFT01000381.1_pt1 | contig 46252 bp, 40 predicted proteins | sample 5400191 | NCBI WGS metagenome assembly WNFT01 (sample SAMN13153359, study PRJNA577476) | soil metagenome | isolation source: 80 cm saprolite under Madrone tree | place: USA:California | collected 2016-06-14 | reverse complement strand
TGCTCGCGGCCCTCTTTCTGTTTGCCGGTGGCGCGAAACTGGTCCTGCCGCTCGACCAGATGGCAGGGCCGGTGGCGCTGCCGGGCTGGTTCTTGAGGTTCCTCGGCGTGGCCGAGGTGCTCGGCGCGCTCGGCCTGGTTCTCCCCGGGCTCCTGCGCATCCGCCCCGGCCTGACGCCGCTGGCCTCGGCGGGGCTGGTGATCATCATGATCGGAGCGACGGTCGTCACGTGGGTGGGCGGTATGGTGGCGGTGGCGCTGATCAACCTGGTCGTGGCGCTCCTCGCTGCGTTCGTCGCCTACGGCCGCTGGCGGCTGGCGCCGTATCGCGACTCGTCCCGCCCGTCGGTGCTCCGGCGCGCCAGCTGAGCCCGAAGCAGGCTTCTCGGTCGGCACCCCGGTTGGCTGTGAAGGTGCTATGAAGTAAACCGACCGCATGAGCCAAGACGCTCCAACTCGAGCGATCCGCACTTGCCGAGCGCGGGCAGGTTGACGTGCCACGAGGGCGGCACCGGACCTCCCGCCGACACGAGCAGGGAGGGATACCGACGGAATCCCTTTCCCGCTCGCCGGACCTCTTAAGGCTAGTAGATAGGACCAAGAACGAGCGGAGGAATCGGTTCATGATCGGACGAACAGAATCCACCCGATTGCGCGATCGCGTGCTGGCCCGCGTTGCGGGTCTGCTCGCCCTTCTGGCTGTGCTTGGCTGCTTCGCACCGGCCGCCCCCGCCCTCACGCCAACGCCGTCCGGCCAGTTCGTGAGCGACACTGGATCGGGCGAAGAAGCCGCTCAACGGAGCCGGTTCAACGATGGGCAGCGCGGGCTCCAGCTCGCGCTGAGGGCCCAGGACGCCTCCGACCGCGGCGCCTACGAGGAGGCGGAGCTGCTCTACCAGCAAGCTCTCCCTCTCTTCGAGCGTGCTCTCGGGCCGGAGGATCTGCGGCTGGTCGGGCCGCTGGCCAATCTTGCAGACGTCTACCGCGCGCTCGGCAAGTTCGACCGGGCCGAGGTTCTCTACGCGCGGTTGGCGTTCCTCATGCAGGAGGCCTTCGGCCCTTCGGACATCCATCTGGGCGCTGCTCTCGCCTCCACGGCGGAGGCGGTGGCCAGTCAGGGTCAATATGCTCGGGCCAAGAACCTCTACCAGCGTGCGCTCTCCATCTACCTGACGTCGCTCGGGACGGAGGATCCACGGACGGCTCGACTGGTCAACGAGTTCGCGGAACTTCTGGTCAAGCTCAACCGTCGCGACGAGGCCGAGGCGCTCAAGGCGGGCGCGCTTCTCGGTCGTCCGGGCGCCTGAGGACGGAGAGTGGCGTGATGGATCTCAAATGCCTGAAGAGGCCGGCATCGGTTGCAGTCGTCGTGATCGCGATCGTACTTGCGGCTGCGGCCGGCGGCCAGGCGCAGGGGATGAGCAGTCACGGAAGTCATCCAGAGGGATCGGAGGGGCACCACGATTCCGACGGACATCACCTTGGAGGCTCAGAGGGGCACCATGATGGCGACCGGGACCGACACCAGGGCTTCGACGGTCGGGGTGGAATTTTGATCGACCCTCCGTACTCCTACTCGCCTCCGGCGCCAACGTACTGGTACTACTGCTCAAGTTACGGGGCCTACTACCCGTATGTGCCGAGCTGTCCAGAAGCGTGGGTTCCGATTCCGGCCTCGTAGAACGTGTGGACGCGGTCACGGAGTGTGCGGGGGTCGGCGCTCCGTGAACGCGTAAGACACCCCGGGTTCTCGGATAGGCGAGGGCCGGGCACGCCATCGAGCGCTGACGGCGGCAGATCCTCCACCTCCACCACGCTGCGAATCGCGCTTGACTCTGACCGTGCGGTCTCCTATAGAGGCGGCAGGCGTGATCACGGTGAGCTTGTAAGTCGGCTCCCACCCTTGGGAGGGCCGCATGGCTCGCGGGTCGCAGAAGCCCCGACGTGACCACCAGGTGGTCGCCCGGGGCTTTGTGCTTCCTGCGACACGGTGAAAGGAGGGTCGCTTGCCCAACACGTGAGCAAGGCCGACAGCGGGCTCTAGAGCAGACTCCTGATCAACCGCCTACCGAGGAGGTGTGCCGTGTGCTTCGTTCACTCAGACATCTCGAGGAGAACGTTTATCGAGCAGATCTCTCTGGGGGCGGCCGCTGCGGCCGCGGTGGCCGGCGTCGGCACGAGGTTGGCGACAACCGCGGAAGGAGTCCCGGCGGCTGGCGTGGGCAGGCCGGATCTGGTCGTGGCGCAGGCGCCTCCGGGGGCAGCTGGCGCCAAGACACTCGACGGGTTCTCGAGGGTCATGCACAACCGTTTCAACCAGGACATCCCGGCCGCCATCACCGTGCAGGAAGGTGAGGCCGTACAGTTTCTATGCCGGGATGCCCTCGACATCGGGACAGCGGCGAGATCCCTGACGCCGGACGGCATTCTCACCCTCGACCTCGCCAAGGTCCATCCCCTCACGGGGCCGGTCAGCATCGAAGGCGCGGAGCCGGGCGACATGCTCGAAGTCGAGATCCTGGATGTTGCGCCGCTCGTCGACTTCGGGTACGTCACCATCGGGCCGGTGCTGGGCCTGTTCGGAAGCCTGCAACCCGACATCCTCGCGCCGTTCCACGCCTTCACCGAGGCCTCGCAGCTCAGCGATCCGACGCCCGGGAAAGTGACCGGCGCCATCCCCGACAATCAACCATTCAACACGGGCGCGCCGTTCGTCCAGATCTTCACGTTCAGCAAGGGGCAGAACACCGGGTTCGCGAGCTTCGTGGGGAAGGACACGGGGAGGAAGGCCCGGATCCCGATCGCGCCATTCATGGGTGTCTACGGTGTCGCCCCGCTGCGCAAGGGCATGTACCGAACCGTCCCGCCGAACGTCAGCGGCGGGATGGGCGGGAATACCGACATCAAGCAGTTCACCAAGGGATCGAAGCTCTACTATCCGGTGTATGTGAAGGGCGCGAAGTTCTCGGTGGGAGACGGGCACATGGCGCAGGGCGACGGCGAGGTCTGCGTGACCGCTATCGAGACCTTGATGGCTGTCACCTGTCGCTTCAAGGTCATCAAGAACACCATCATCGAGTCACCGCAGGCGATCGTCCCCTTCGCCAACCCGAGTGACTTCGCGTTGACTCCAGAGATGCGGGCCAAGGGTTTCTACCAGACGACCGGGGTCGGGCCTGATCTGATGTCGGACGCCAAGCATGCGGTGAGGGCGATGATCGAGTGGCTGGTGCGCGATCAGGGCCTGAGCCTGCACGAGGCGTACGCCATCTGCAGCGTTGCCGGCGACCTCAAGATCAGCGAGATCGTCGATGTCCCGAACTGGGTGGTGTCCATGACGGTGCCGCGGGGAATCTTCGAGTCCTGATTCCGCCGTTCCGCAGGCTGCCGAAGGAGGTGTTTACGTAGAGGGGCGGTGAGCCGAATGTGGGCGCGACCCCTTACGGGATCACGAAGGTGATCCCCTTGTCGAGGGTCTGGTGGTTCGCGTTGACGAGCTCGATCAGGACCTTGTGCGGCCCCGCGGGAAGACCGTTGATGATGAGCGGCTCGCCGCTCGCGTCTGCCCAGCGCCAGGGCGCATCATCCACGGTCACATGGATGTGCCCGATGCGCGGCAACACATCGAGGGCGTTCGGGCCGAACACCGGCACGATTCTTAGGTTAACGGCGCGATACTGGATGACGACCCGTCCGTGGACGAGCGAATCCGCAAGCGGAGGATCGATGACAATCCTCGGCGCGGGCTCACTGGCGAGCGGCACAACGGGAGCGGGTCCACGGATGTCCCTGGCGGTCTGCGCCATCGCGGTCGATGCGCACAGAACGGCTGCTGCTCCGATCAGGCCAATGAATGCATGCCTCATGACAGTTCTCCTGGATAGCTGAGGATAGACCAACACGAGGCAACGGATCGCAACGTGTCCCTCGAGGGCGAGCTGGCGGTGGCCGCCGAACAGGAAGGGGAGGATCAACCCCTTGCCGCCGGTCGAGGTTTTGGCGAAGGACGGCCACATTTCACGGCCCGGGTCGATACGAAGCGGTGGGAATCATCGGCGACGTCGATAGCGTGACCTGAAATCTTCGGTTCTCGTGTTGCAGTCGTCGAATCGCGCGTATGCTGAGCGGCGTCCGAATCGGGGCGCACCGCATACCGGCCTCAACGAAAGGAGATTCATCTCGCATGCGCGCGATGACCTGGCCTGCTCTGCTTTCGGCTCTCGCCGTGTTCCTGATCGCTTCTCTCGTCACGCCGACGGTGGGGCAAGACAAGAGTGGCACGCTGCGCTTCGGCGTCGGACCGCTGCAGCCCACGCCGACCGAGACGAAGAAGGCGTACGAGCCGTTCTTCGCGTACCTCGCGAAGCAGCTCAACCGTGACTTCGATTTGGTCGCCACGACGGATTGGGCAGGAATCTCCGTCGCGCTCGCGAATCGTCAGGTCGACCTCGCGTGGATGGGGCCGTGGGGCTACATCCTCGCGCACGACGACTCCGACGTGCGCGCGATCGCGACGGCGAAGTATGACGGCAAGCCGATCTACCACGCGATCGTCGTGTGCCGGCCAGGCGCGGTGAAGGGCTGGCCGGACGGCGCGAAGGGCAAACGCGTGTCGTTTGCCGATGTCGGCTCGACCTCCGGCTGGCTGATCCCGACCGCTTGGTTCCGCACGAAGGGCATCAACCCGAAGGAGTACTTCAACTACTCCGACGGCGCAACGCACGCGGCGAACGAGATCTCGGTCGTGAGTGGCCAGGTCGACTGCGCGACGGATTTCGACCGGAATCGTAACGCGATGATCGAGAGCGGCAAAATCGACCGACGCGCCACCGAAGTCATCTGGCAATCCGACCCGTTGCCGAATGACGCGATCGCGGTGCCGAAGGATTTCGATCCGGGGCTGGCGGAGCGCATTCAGAGGATCCTCGTGGCGATCACCGACGCCCAGGCGAAGACGATCCTGCCGACGCATTACACCGGGTTCGTCGCGGCCGATCACGGCAGCTACAAGATGATTGAGGACGCCGGCGTGCTGGTGGGGCGCATCAAGAAGAAGTAATGGCGACCGGCGCGGGCGCCTACCCCGAACCCGTCATTCCGTGGCTGTCGAAGAGTCGGCTCCGGCTTGTGGCGGTTCTCGTGCTACTCGCCGCGTTCTACTCCGCGAGCTGGCATCTCGCGAAGGTCGATCCGGCGAAGCTTCTCAGTGGTCTGCCGAGGATGGCGTCGTGGACCGGCAAGGCGTGGCCGCCTGCGATGGACGAGCTGCCGGTGTTGCTGCAGCGCACGGGCGAGACGATCGCGATGGCCGCGATCGGCACGACGGCCGCGGCACTGCTCGCGCTGCCGCTGAGCGTGCTCGCCGCGCGCAACGTCACGCCGAGCATGGCGGTGTACTACCCGGCGCGCTGGTTTCTGAACGCGCTCCGCGGCGTGGACTCGTTCGTCTTCGCGCTCTTGTTCGTGGCCGCGGTCGGTCTCGGTCCGTTCGCTGGCGTGCTTGGCATCGCGCTGCACACCTGGGGCAGCACGGCGAAGCTCTGGGCCGAGGCCATCGAGAACATCCCGCTCGGGCCGCTGGAAGGGGCCGCCGTTACCGGCGCCTCACGCCTGAAGGTACTGGCGTTCGCGCTGCTCCCCGACGTCGCGCCGAGCATGGTGTCCGTCGGTCTCTTCTGGTGGGAGTTCAACGTGCGCGCCTCGACGGTCCTCGGAGTCGTCGGCGCGGGCGGCATCGGTCAGGAGTTGAAGAACTCGATGGACCTGCTGCTATTTCCGCGGCTGCTCACGATCCTCGTGTTGATTCTCGTGACCGTGACCGTGATCGATCAGACCAGCGCATGGCTGCGGCGCAGACTCGAATAGCCGCGACGGCGGTGAGCGACGGCGCGGTGATCAGCGCGACCGGGCTGACGAAGCGATATCCGCCCGACGTCACCGCCCTCGCCGGAGTGTCGCTCGCGGTGCGCCCCGGAGAATTCGTCGCCGTGCTCGGTCCGAGCGGCGCCGGCAAGACGACGCTGTTCCGTTGCCTCACCGGTCTCACGCCTCCGGATGACGGCTCGGTCAGCATCGACGGTCGCGAGATCCGGCGCCGTCACGTGTTTCGCGGGACGCGCGGCGACGTCGCGCTGATCTTCCAGCAGTTCAATCTCATCCGGCGCCTGACCGCGATCGAGAACGTCCTCGTCGGCCGGCTGGCGCGGGTGGCGACGTGGCGGGTGCTGGTGCGTCGGTTCGCCCGCGCCGATCGTCAACTCGCGCTGCGCTGCCTCGACACGGTCGGCCTGCTGGACCGCGCGTACACGCGCGCGGATCAGCTCTCCGGCGGGCAGCAGCAGCGCGTCGCGATCGCCCGCGCGCTCGCGCAGGACGCGACGGTCATCCTCGCGGACGAGCCAGTGGCGAGTCTCGATCCGGAGTCCGCGGCGACCGTGCTCGAATGTCTTCGCGCCGCCGTGGCGGCCGGCGTCGCGGTCGTCGCAAGCCTCCATCAGGTTGAGTTCGCGCGCGTCTACGCCGACCGTATCGTCGCGCTGCGCGCCGGCCGCATCGTCGAGGACGCACCGGCGGTGCAGATCGACGACCGGACGCTCGAGCTGATCTACAGCAAGAACGGCGGAGCGCAGGCGTGAGGGCGCGCTGCACCGCCGACGTCGAGTGGGACGCTGGGGATCTTGGCTGCGGCGATCTCGTCCTGGAGCTCATGATCCGTGTCACCGCGATGGCGCCGGGCCAGGTGCTCCGGCTCGTCGCCCTCGACCCTGGCGCCCGCGCCGACATCCCGGCGTGGTGCCGGATGACGGGCCACACGCTCGTCGAGGAGCAACCACCGCTGTACCTCATCCGTCGAAGGGGGACCTGACATGGCGAACAAGTTCTGCGTCAGCATCACTCACGCGAAGGACAACACGGACAAGGCCACGGTCGGCTTTGTCGTCGCCAACGCCGCCGTCGGCTCTGGCAAGGAGACGCTCGTCTTCCTGTCCGTGGAAGGCGTGCGTCTCTCGCAGAAAGGATTCGCGGACAGCATTCACGAGCAGGGCTTCGCGCCACTCAAGGAGCTGATGGACAACTTCGCCAAGGCGGGCGGAACCATGTACGTGTGCTCGCCGTGCTTCAAGAAGCGCGCGCTCGACGAAAACAGCCTCGTCGCGGGGGCGGCGGTGGTCGGCGGGGCCAAGCTCGTCGAGTTCCTGTCCGACGGGAGCCCCTGCATCAGCTACTAGGAGCGTCATCGTGCAGCCGGTTGAACGACACCCGTTCGCGGCCGACGTCAGCTTCGACGGCGGTGACCTCGACTGCGGCAACGGCCTCCTGCTGTTGATCCGCCAGCACATGGACCCGATGGCGCGCGGGCAACTTCTGGAATTCCGCTCCACGGAGATCTCGGTGGACGAGGACTTCCCCGCGTGGTGCCGTATGACGGGAAACGAGCTGGTGTCGTTCGTCCGGCAGGGCACGCAGCGTAGCTTCCTCGTGTGTAAGGGTACGCTCGTCGAGCGCGTCGCGTCGGCTGCGCCGGCGCGTCGCGTGCGCGTGGCGCCCGTCGGCCGCGCGCCCGTGGCGGTGTGCATTCCGACCACGCTGCCGCCACCCGCGCCCGCGCTGGCGGTCGCGTCGCTGTCGGTTATGGGCATCGGGAGCTGGCCCCGGCCGCGCTGGATGCTCCGGGCCCTTCACGAGCATCTCGAGGGGCGGCTTGGTGACGACGAGTTCGAGGCGACGGCGCGCGACGCGGTGCGCCTCGCCGTCGACGCGCAGGTCCGCGCCGGTGTCGACGTCGTCACCGACGGTGAGCAGCGCCGCGACAACTACGCGAGCTTCGTGGGCGGCCTCCTCGACAACTGCCAGCTCATCCCGCTCGTCGACCTCCTACCGCTGGTCGACGACCCGGCGGACTTCGAAGCGGAGCTGCGCTCGCTCGACGTCCCCGCGTCCGAGGTGCGTCATCCCGCCGTCTGGGGGCCACTCGGCCGCAGCCGTCCGCTGGCCGTCCACGAGTACGAGTTCGCGCGGACCCTGACCGACCGTCCCGTGAAGGTCGCCGTTCCCGGGCCCTATCTCCTCACGCGCACGATGTGGATGGAATGCATCTCGGATCGCGCCTACCGCTCGCGCGAGCACCTCGGCGAGGACGTGGTGCGCGTGCTCCGGGAGGAGCTGCACGCGTTGCTCGGCGCGGGCGTCGCTCTCGTGCAGCTCGATGAGCCCGTGTTGTCAGAAGTCGTGTTCACCGGCGCCAAGAACACTCGCTCCTTCATGTGCGGCGCGCTGAGCGAGAAGAGCGACGCGGCCACCGAGCTGGCGTTCGCGCGTACGTTGCTCGCGCAGGTGGCGGCCGGGCTCCCGCGTGACCGCCTCGCGCTTCACGTCTGTCGGGGCAACTGGACGCGTGATGAGCACGCCGCGCTCGCCGGTGACTACCGTCCGCTCCTGTCGTTCTTCGCTGACGCGCCGGTGGGCACGCTATTCCTCGAGCTGGCGACGCCGCGCGCCGGCGAGATGGACGTGCTCGCCGACCTGCCGCGCTCGCTCCGCATCGGCGTCGGCGTCGTGAACCAGAAGCGCGAGCGCGTGGAGCCGGCCGAAGAAGTCGCCCGCCACGCGCGGCGTGCCGTCGACGTGTTCGGAGCCGAACGCGTGCTGTTCACGCCGGACTGCGGCTTCGCCACGTTCGCCGACAATCCGGTCGCCAGCGCGACAGTGGCGGAGGCGAAGCTGCACGCGCTCGTCACCGGCGCCGCGCTCGTGCGACGCGGTTGAACGTCGAGCTCGGGACAGAGAAGTTCGGTGGTGTATCTCCCTCTACCCCGAACGGAGTCGTCCCATGCCGAACTGGAACGAGCTCGAGCAAACACTGACGCGTATCTGAACCTGGACCGCGCGCCCGTCGCGATCACCTTCTGCGACGCAGAAATCGGCGTCCAAGGCACCGGCTGAGAAGAGGGCCGCCGACAAGAAATAGACCCGGCGAGGCAGGACGCGCGTGGCGGCGCTGCTCCTGGCGCTCGGCCCGAGAGCGGCGGCCACGCGATCCTCGAAAGCGAACCGGACAAGGGAGAATAGCCCAATGAAACGCACACTGGTCACGCTGTCCACGCTGATCTTGCTCGGCTTCGCACATGTCGCATCCGCCTACGAATACCGCCTCCAGTTCACTCCGCAGTCAGGGGCTCGCGGGCTGGTCGTCGCGGGCTACGAGTTCAACGGAAGCACCGTCATCGGGAATTGCAGCTACGACACGACCTCTCCCTGCTCCGGGCGAGGCTGTCACACCGTGACCGTCCATCACGACAACACCTGCACGTGGGACCCGTACGGCAATCTCCTGAGCATGACACCGGGGGCCCCGACCGACCCGGCACCGCTCTACCAAAGCGGGACCGAGATCGTCTACGCGACCAGTGGCGCCAGCACCACCGGACTGGACACCAGGAACTTCGGCTTCGTCGACACGCCCTCCTCGCACTACACGTGGCAGACGCCGAACGGGACCTACGCGGCCATCCCCGACGCCGCGTACCCGATCACGGCGACGCTGATCAGCGACGGCGACTTTGATCTGAGTTTCGCCGGGGCCACGGTCGGCTCCCAAACCTTCGGCACGCTCACGCCGACCCCGGGGGATGCCACCGTCGCGGACACCACCTGCCAAAGCGCTGTCCCGACCGGCACGACGTGCACAGTGACCATCTCGTATGATCCGACCACCATCATGTGCACCTACTCCCCGTACGGCTATGCCTACACCGGCGTCGACCTAGCGCTCGCCACCGACGCCGGGGCGAACAAGGATTTCACTCAGCGCTTCACGGTCACAGGCGTGCCGATCTGTGATGATTGAGATAGAGGTAGGGCAGTGCCGTTCGAGGATGAGTGCCTCAGCCGGTACGGCCGGCGGCGTTCAAGATGAGATCAGTAATCTCCTGCGGGTGAGTGATCAGAGACAAGTGACTGGCGTCCACCTCGATCGTCTTCGCATGCATACGGTTTGCAAGGAACCGCTGCAACTCAGGAGACGTGGTTCTATCTTGCTTCGATACGGCATACGAAGAAGGCTTGAGTTTCCACGCTGCTGCCGTCGTGCTCGAGGCGAAAAGCGTGTCGGCGATCCGCCCCTGCACCGCGTAGAGCACACGCGCCTTGGCTGGATCGACGCCGCCGGCGAAGTCCTTGAGGAAGGCCTCCTCGCTCAGTTGGGCGAAGCCGCCCGACTTGACGAGGCCGGCATTTGCCGGTGGCGTGGGAAATTTGGCAGCCAGTGCCGCATAGTCCTCGCCAGCATCCGGCGCGCGAGCAGCGACGTAGACAAGGGCAGAGACTTTGGGATCAACGCCGGCCTCGCTGATGACGGTTCCTGCCCAGGAGTGGCCTACGAGCACCGTCGGCCCGTCCTGCAACGCAAGGATGCGGCGCGTGGCCGCGACGTCGTCCGCAAGCGAGGTCAGCGGGTTCTGCACTGCCGTCGCCTTCAGGCCGACACGGAGAAGACGTCCAATGACTTCGGACCAACAGGAGCCGTCCGCATATGCACCATGGACCAGGACGACGTTGCGGGCACTGACCATAGATTCAGCCTGAGCCCTGCTTGAACCGCCGACAAGCGAGGTTGCAACACCAGCGATAAGCATGGTCGAGAAGGTGCGTCGATCGATCATGTTGATACCTCCTATTTTGACCCTTGTAGAGCTGGTCGAAGTCCAGCTTGATCTGCTCGTCAAGTTGTCCTCGATGTGCCAGTTGTCGGCGATGCGCCCGTTGGCGATGCGGTAGATGTCGGTGGCGACGAAATCGATCGCCTGGCCTTGGCCCTGGGTTTGCTTGAAGCGGCCGGTGAAGTGGCCACGAAAGTGCAGGTGCACGACGACGCGATCACCGGCCACGATCATCTGTTCGATCTCGCATCGGATATCAGGGATCGCCGCATGCATCAGCGTTGAGGCTGCCAGTGGTCCGGCGAGCCCCTGCGGGCGCCCAGCCGGCAGGGTCCGGTCGGTGAAGTCGTGCGCCAGTGCGGCGCGCGCGAGCGCCTCGTCGCCGGTGCTCCAGAAGGTGTCATAGCGGCGTGCCGCCAGGATCTGGGCGTCGACCTGCGCCTTCGGCAGGCTGCCGTCGACGATCAGGCTATGCGGCTGAACCAGTTCGGTAGCGGCCGCGAAGCCGGGGGCGAACGTCCCCGACAACATCAGGGCCAAGGTCCCCAACAGCATCACGGCTAAGACGGCGCGGTCCCTTACTCTTTCACGCTCTCCGCGACCGAAACCGCTTTCGTCTTCATCCGCGCCACGAGATCCTGATACGTCGACGTCTGAATGATCGCATTGAATTGCGATCGGTAGTTAGCGACAAGGCTGATCCCCTCGATGACGACGTCATAGACGAGCCAGCGGTCGCCACGCCTGTGCATTCGGTAGTCGACGGGAATCTCCGTGCCCTGCTTGGTGACGATCTTGGTGCGCACGGTCGCTAGCTCGCCCTCGGCCGACTCGCCGGTGTAGCGGATCTTCTCGCCGGCGTACAGCTCGAGCTTGGACACGTAAGAGCGCTCCATGAGGTCGGCGAACAGTTCGACGAATTCTTTCTGCTCGGCCGGCGTGCGCCCGTGCCAGTGCCGCGCCAGAGCACGCTTTGTCATCTCGTCGAAATCGAAGGCCTCGTTCGCGATCCCGCGGAGGGCGGCCCGCCGTTCCCTGGTCCTGATTTCCTTTCGGAGGTCTGGATTCCCCAGGGCCTGGAGGGCCCGATCGATGGACTCCCGCAGTTGATCGGTTGGCGGCCCGGCGGTGGCGCCACGACCGGTCAGCAGCACGAGGGCGAGGGCGCTCGCCAGCACAAGGCAGGCACGACGGAGAGGCTTCATCGGCGCACCTCCGGTCGGCTATCGTCGATCATCTTCTGCCGCCGTTGCAGATACCCATTCCGCACTGCGCTGTAGAGGTCGACGGTGCTCTCCTCGACGTTCTCGTACAGATCGAGGTTGAGCGCCCGCTCGTCGACGCGCTTCCCGACCGCTGTACCCGCCAGGGCGGCGACGGGGAAGATGACGTAGGTGAACGGATCGAGCGCTGCGTCCACGGCGAAGCCGATCCCATCGCGGGCCGTCAGAGGAGGCAGAAACGGCAACACCAAGTACGGCCCGGGCCCCACGCCATAGCGGCCCAACGTCTGGCCGGTGTCCGCCTCGCTCGCTTCGAGGCCGAAAACTTTGGCGACGTCGAACAAACCCGCGACCCCGAGGGTCGTGTTGAGGCCGAACCGAGCCAGTTCCTGACCGGCGCCTTTGAGCTTGAGCTGGAAGAGGTTATTCACCAAGCGACGCGGCATGCTGAGGTTATCGAAGGCCCTCTTGAGGCTCCGCTCTACCGGGTCGGGTACGATCTTGTCCCACGCCTTCGCAACCGGCTTCAACGCGTAGCGGTCGACCTTCCGGTTGAAAGAGAACACCGCCGTGTTAAAGGGCTCCCACGGGTCGTAATCCTCAGTAACGGTCTCCTCAGCGGTCTCGGACGAGCCCAATGGACGTTCTGTAGGATCCGAGGGGGACCGCGTCAGACCTTTCGCCCTTTCGGCTGCCTCGGAGGTTGGGGACGGCGACAGGGACGGATCGTCGATGGCTGAAGCGGCCGCATCGGTCCTCGCGGTCGGCACGCTGGCACAACCGGCGATCGCCATCGCGGAGCCAAGCGCAAGCACCCACCATCGCAACCCGCTCATGGCCCTCTCCTCTCCCACACGAGTACACGAATTCCAGCGCTTTCCCGACAGTCCTTCAGACGGGCGGTCCTTCCCGCGGGATTCGCCCTCGAAAAAAGAAATTGCGCGGGCGTAGCTCATCCTCGAGGTCAGTCCCGCGGGCGTCGATGAGGACCATGAGAGTGTCGAACGCGCGTGCCCGGAGTTCGATCGGCCGGGCGTCGGCGAGCAGCGCTCGGCGATGCCGAATTGCCGTAAAGCGACCGAATTCAATGGTTTGTGACAGATCCGCCGCCCAGCCATGGCGAACGGGTTCTACCCCGGCCGGCAGCTCGCGGCGATCGCGCACCTTGAAGCGGCTGAGCTCGACGGGCGCGGGCGGGTTGGACACCGTCCCATGCCGGTCGATTGCACAGGAGCGCTTCAGGAGTTTTCACAACGAATCAGTCCGAGACAAAGACTCCTCAGCAGCGACCGCCTACGATCCGTCTCACGATCGCGATCCGCGATCCTCCAGACATCGGAAGAGCTGAAGAAGTGTCTTCAGTCAGGAGACAAGACATGAACCTGCTGTCTCCAACCCTTGCGACGACCAACGCGGTCTCGCCTCAACGACCCGCGGTTCCGATACGGGTCGATCCCGATGCCAAGCTCCTCGCCGCATTGCGGCGGAGAGATCGGACGGCGGCGGAGTGCCTCGTCGCTCACTACGGCAGTCGCGCTTATCGGCTGGCGATGGGTATCACGCGTAATGCCCAGGATGCCGAGGAAACCGTGAATTACGCTCTCTGGAGCGTGATCCGAAAGATCGAGACCTTCCGGGGTGACTCGTCTCTCGGGTCCTGGATCTACCGGATCGTCGCCAACGCCGCCTACGAGAAGCTACGTGGCCGCGCGAACCGACGTGACGAGATCTCGCTGGACGAGGTGCTCCCTTCATTCCACGAGGATGGGCTGCACAGCGGTCCGACCAGCGACTGGTCGGCGAGCATCGACGACCCAGCCGTGCAGACCGAACTTCGGGCCATGCTGGACTCGGCGATCGGCGAGCTCCCGGCCCATTACCGCGCCGTGGTGGTTCTGCACGATGTGGAAGGCTTATCGATGGCCGAGGTCGCGGGCTCCCTGGGAATCACAGTAGCGACCGCAAAGTCGCGCGCCCACCGCGGCCGACTATTTCTCCGCAAACGTCTCGCAGTCTTCATGTCAGACGCAACGGCTTCCATCGGCGCTGCGTCCTAAGAGCGGGACGTGGGGTCGCCGGAGGTGGTCAAGATCAAGAGAATGCTCGCCGACTTGGAAGGGAGCCTCGAGGCCAAGAAAATGCCGGCAGACGCCACACGCAGGGGGAAAATGATGCCCATGTTGAACGAGATCGAAAGGCTCTTGAAGGACGTGCATGCCTATGGCTCGAATTAACTGGCGATGGCAAAGATGAGGGTGGCGCAGGTACCGAAGGCGGGGGCGGATTTCGAAATCGCCGAGCGGGAGATTCCGCAGCCGGGCACGGGAGAGGTGAATGAAGCCTACGCGCGCATGATGAGCGGGAAGGCGGAGTTTCGCGTCGTTCTGACGATGGAGGCTCGTCACGGGCACCACGCGCCCCGGCGGTAGAGACGGTGGCAGGGGAACAGTGGCCACAGGAGCGGGCCGCCCCGACCAGGCGCCGCTCCCATGAGAGATTCCTCACGACCGATTCACGCCGTTCTCACGTGTCCCCGCTAACCTCACGCCTGGCCGAAGCCGTGCCGCGCGCCTCCGCGTCGCCGCGGGAACGTCCGTAAGCGCTGGCTCGCGATTCACGCGGCTTTCGCGTTCTTGCGGAAGAGAAGCGCGCATGCAACGAGCCACCCCACCCGGCCGTCTCAAGAGCGAGTAGGGTGGGAGGAGGGACAGGTGGCGCGGCTAAGGCTCGGCTTCCTTCTGGCGGTCGTGGTGCTTGTCGTGAGCGTTGCACCGGCCCACGCGTGGGTCGCCGTCCACGGCTTCCACGGCCCGCACGTGTTCGTCGGCCCGCGGGTGTTCATCGGCCCAGACCCGTTCTGGTACGCGTATCCGTATCCGACTTACCCGCCGGTGGTCGTCCAGCCGTCGCCGCCGGCCCAGGTTTACGTGCAGCCACCACAGGCGCCCCCGGCCGAGTCGTACTGGTACTACTGCGAGAATCCCAAGGGGTATTACCCCTACGTCTCTCGGTGTCCCAAAGGCTGGATGCAGGTCGTCCCGGCGACCAAACCTCCAACTCCGTAGATGGGGAGGGACGCGCAGATGCGGACGGGAGTCCTCGCATTGGTATTCACCCTCTCCCTCGGTGCCTGCGCGACGGTGCCGCTCGGCCCGAGCGTCATGGTGCTGCCCGGGACGGGCAAGTCGTTTGATCAGTTCCAGGCCGACGATGCCGTCTGTCGCCAGTGGGCGTCCGTGCAAACCGGGACCACGCCGCAGCAGGCGGCAGGGTCGAGCACGGCTAAGAGCGGGGTCCTTGGCACGCTCCTCGGTGCCGGGCTGGGCGCCGCCATCGGTGCCGCCACGGGCCACCCCGGCGTCGGGGCCGCGGTCGGGGCGGGCGGTGGACTGCTGGCGGGTACGGCGGTGGGCGCCGGCGCGGGGGAGACGGCGGCCCACCAGGTTCAACAGCGATACAACAACGCCTACGAGCAGTGCATGTACGCCAAGGGAAACCAGATCCCGGCGGCAGCGCTCCCGTCTCCGCGCGGGACCTCCTTCGCAGCGCCTCCGCCGCCCCCGCCCTTGCCACCAACACCGGTGCCTGGCGTGGTGTCCCCTCCGGCTTCGATGGGCCGATAGACGCGGTCAAGGGGTGTCGCCGGCCTCGCGGCAGGGCCCGGGGGCGGCCCCCAAATCCTACAAAGGTCTCACCGTCGGAGGGCTCTCGTCATGAGCGGGACGCAAAACATCGGGATCGAGGCGCTCACCGAGCTCGCGCTGAACCTGCGCTGGTCGTGGAACCGCAGCACTGACGACCTGTGGGCCCAGCTCGATCCCGAGCTCTGGGCCTTGACCCATAACCCATGGGTCGTGCTCCAGACGGTTTCCCCAAGCAGAGTTCAAGACCTCCTGGCGCGACCGGATTTCCGAGAGCGGGTGAAAGACCTGATCGACCGGCGACATCAGTATCTGAGCCAGCCGGCCTGGTATCAGCAGGCACACCGGCAGTCGCCCCTCACGCGGGTGGCCTACTTCAGCATGGAATTCGCGCTCAGCGAGGCCCTGCCGATTTACTCCGGCGGTCTCGGCAACGTCGCGGGCGATCAGCTCAAAGCCGCCAGCGATCTCGGGGTGCCAGTGATCGGCGTCGGCGTGTTGTATCAACAGGGATACTTCCGCCAGGTGATCGCCGCCGACGGCAGCCAGGAGGCGCTGTACCCCTACAACGATCCCGACCAGCTACCGATCACCCCGGTGCGAAATGAGGGCGGGGACCTGCTGCGCCTCCCGGTCCTGCTGCCGGGCCAGAAGGTCTGGCTCCGCGCCTGGCAGGTCCAGGTCGGTCGCGTGGTGCTCTACCTCCTGGACAGCAACGACCCGGCCAACCCGCCTGCGATCCGCGGCATCGCCAGCGAGCTGTACGGAGGCGGAGCGGAGCTGCGGCTGCAGCAGGAGCTCCTGCTCGGGATCGGGGGCTGGCGGTTGCTGCGAGCGCTCCGGCTCGAGCCCGAGGTCTGCCATCTCAACGAGGGGCACGCGGCCTTCGCCGTGCTGGAGCGCGCCCGGAGCTTCATGGAGGACACCGGGCACCCGTTCGACGTGGCGCTGGCGGTCACCCGTGCGGGAAACGTCTTCACCACCCACACCCCGGTCCCGGCGGGCTTCGACCGCTTCTCCCCGACCCTCATCGAGCGCTTTCATCGGGAGTACGCCGAGGAGCACCTTGACGTCTCGCTGCGCGACCTGCTGGCGCTCGGCCGGGAGAATCCGGACGACCCGAATGAACCCTTCAACATGGCGTATCTCGCCATCAGGGGCAGCGGCGCGGTCAACGGCGTGAGCCGCCTGCATGGCCAGGTGAGCCGGCGCATCTTCCAGTCGCTCTTTCCTCGTTGGCCGGACATCGAGGTTCCGGTCGCCTATGTCACCAACGGCGTGCACACCCCGTCATGGGAGTCCGCGGCGGCCAGCGCGCTGTGGACGAAGACCTGCGGCGCCGAGCGGTGGCGCCAAACTCTGACGACGATCGAGCGGGACGTTGCGCGCGCGTCCGACGGCGAGCTGTGGGCCCTGCGGACCGCCGCGCGCAAGGTCCTCGTCGACTACGCCCGGGAGCGCATCGCGCAGCAGGTCGCCTCCATGGGCTTACCACCGGACGAGGCATCGGCGGTCGGCGTGGGCCTGGACCCCGCCGTGCTCACGCTCGGATTCGCGCGGCGGTTCGCCACCTACAAGCGTCCCAACCAGTTGCTCCACGATCCGGCCCGGCTGCTCCGGATCCTGACGAACGCGGAGCGCCCGGTCCAGCTCGTCATCGCGGGAAAGGCGCATCCGGCCGATCGCCTCGGGCAGGAGCTGATCCGGACGTGGATCCAGTTCATTCGTCGCCCCGAGGTGCGCGAACGGGTGATCTTCATCGCGGACTACGACTTGCTCCTGGCCGAGCACTTCGTGCGGGGCGTTGATGTGTGGATGAACACGCCACGGCGGCCCTGGGAAGCCAGTGGAACGAGTGGGATGAAAGTGCTTGTCAACGGCGGCCTGAATCTCTCGGAGCTCGACGGTTGGTGGGCCGAGGCCTACGAGCCTGATGTCGGCTGGGCCCTGGGGGACGGCCAGGAGCATGGCGACGATCCGACCTGGGACGCTGCCGAGGCCGAGGCCCTGTACGCGCTGCTCGAGCGTGACGTCGTGCCCGCCTTTTACACGCGAGACGCGCGCGGGATTCCGCAAGCCTGGATCGCGAAGATGCGCGCGAGCATGGCTCGCCTCACCCCGCGGTTCTCGACGAACCGCGTGGTACGGGAGTACACGGACACGTATTACGTGCCGGCGTCGGCGCGCTACCGGGCGCGGGCCGCCGACAAAGCCGCGCTCGGGACGCAGCTCGTGGGCTGGACGCGCGATCTCGCCCAGCACTGGCCCGACGGGCGGTTCGGCGCGGTCCGCGCGGCCACGGAGGGAACCCGGCACCACATCAGCGTCGAGGTCTACCTCGGTCGCCTCGACCCAGAGGCTGTCCGCGTCGAGCTGTACGCCGAAGCGGCGAATGGCTTGGAGCCGGAGCGCCACGCCATGGCGCGTGGCCGGAAGCTCGACGGGCCGAGCCATGGCTACGAGTACGATGTGAGGGTTCCTGCCGTGCGAGCGACCGACGACTACACGCCGCGGCTCCTCCCATACCACCCCGCCGCCGTGGTGCCCCTCGAAGCCCACGAGATCCTCTGGCAGCGGTGAACGGCGAACGACGGGACTGAGACATGGCGATTTCGCCGCTCGCGGGCAAGCCGGCTCCCAGGGAGATGCTGGTCGACCTGGCCCGGCTCGAAGCGAAGTACTACGAGCACAAGCCGGACGTGGGAAACCCAGAGGAGCGTGTCAGCTTCGGCACCAGCGGGCACCGGGGCTCTTCGCTGCGCGGCTCGTTCACCGAGGCGCACATCCTGGCCATCACCCAGGCCATCTGCGATTACCGGCGGAGCCAGGGCACCGACGGTCCGCTCTACATGGGCAAGGACACGCACGCGCTGTCCCGTCCGGCCGAGCGGACGGCGCTCGAAGTCCTGGCGGCCAACGACGTGGACACCATCCTCCAGCGCGACGATGGCGTGACGCCCACGCCGGTCATCTCGCGGGCGATCCTCGTTTACAACCGTGGCCGCACAACGCGCCCCGCGGACGGCATCGTCGTCACCCCGTCGCACAACCCGCCGCAGGACGGCGGCTTCAAGTACAACCCGCCGAACGGCGGACCGGCGGACACGCACGTGACGGGATGGGTGCAGGACAGGGCGAACGAGCTGCTGCGGCACGGCAACTCCGGCGTCAAGCGCGTCCCGTTCGCGGCCGCCATCAAAGCCGCGAGCACCCATCAGGAAGACTTCGTCCTGCCATATGTCCACGACTTGAGAAACGTGATCGACATGGACGCCATCCGCGACACCGGCCTTCCGCTGGCCGTCGACCCGCTCGGCGGCGCGACCCGAGACTATTGGGGGCCGATCAATTCCGTCTATCGACTCGACATCGCCATCGTGAACCCGGTGGTCGACCCGCAATTCTCCTTCATGACCGTCGACCACGACGGCCAGATCCGCATGGACCCCTCGAGCCCGTACGCCATGGCCCGGCTCGTCGGCCTCAAGGATCGGTACCGGGTCGTGTTCGCCACCGACCCCGACGCTGACCGGCACGGGATCGTCACTCCGTCGACGGGGTTGATGAACCCCAACGAGTACCTCGCCGTCGCCATCAGCTATCTCCTCACGAACCGTCCCCGCTGGCCGGCGCGGGCCGCCGTCGGCAAGACGATCGTGAGCAGCAGCATGATCGACCGGGTCGTGGAAAAGTGCGGCTACCCGTTGTGCGAGGTGCCCGTGGGGTTCAAGTGGTTCGTGCCGGGCCTGTTCGATGGCTCGCTGTGCTTCGGCGGCGAGGAGAGCGCCGGGGCGAGCTTCCTGCGGCACGACGGCACCGTGTGGGCGACCGACAAGGACGGTCCGATCATGGCCCTCCTGGCGGCCGAGATCACCGCGCGGACCGGAAAGGACCCGGGCGAGCACTATCGCGCGCTGACCGCGGAGTTCGGCACGCCGTACTACACGCGCATCGACGCGCCGGCGACGCCCGAGCAGAAGGCGAGGCTGGAGAAGCTCTCGCCCGAGGCCGTCCTTGAGTCGCAGCTCGCCGGCGAATCCGTCACGGCCACGCTGACCCGCGCCCCGGGCAACAATGCGCCGATCGGCGGTTTGAAGGTCATCGCTCGCGGCGGCTGGTTCGCGGCGCGGCCGTCCGGCACGGAGAACATCTACAAGATCTACGCGGAAAGCTTCAAGGACCAGGCTCACCTCGACGCCGTCGTGCGCGACGCGCAGGCGATCGTGAACCGAGCCCTCCGGAGGTGACGCGATGAACGCGACCCAACGTCTTCACGACCTGGGGCAGAGTCTCTGGCTCGACAACATCACCCGTGACCTGCTGGACAGCGGGACGCTGAAACGCTACATCGACGACCTGTCGGTGACGGGGCTCACCTCGAACCCCACGATCTTCGATCACGCCATCATGAGCAGCGCCGCCTACGACACGGCGATCCGCAAGAAGCCCGGCGCCGGGACATCGGCCGACGCCCTCTTCTTCGAGCTGGCGCTGGAGGATCTCGGCCGGGCGGCCGACCTCTTCCGACCGATTCACGACCAGACGGACGGCGTGGACGGGTGGGTCTCGCTGGAAGTGTCGCCCCTCCTGGCATACGACACGGCGAGCACGCTTGTCGCGGCCAAAGCGCTCTTCGCCCGGGCGAAGCGGCCGAACCTCTTGATCAAGATCCCCGGGACCAGGGAAGGCCTGCCCGCCATCGAGGAGGCGATCTTTGCCGGCGTGCCGGTCAACGTGACGCTCTTGTTCTCACGCGAGCACTACCTGGCGGCGGCCGAGGCGTTCTTGCGCGGCATCGAGCGGCGGATCGCCGTCGGCCTCAACCCCAATGTCGGCTCCGTCGCCTCGGTGTTCATCAGCCGCTGGGACGCCGCCGTCATGGACACGGCGCCGGACGCGCTGCGCGATCAGCTCGGCATTGCGATCGCAAAGCGGACCTACGCGTCGTACCGTGCGCGGCTCAGTTCGCTCCGCTGGCAGCGCGTCTACAACGCCGGCGCCCGCCCGCAACGCCTCCTCTGGGCGAGCACGGGGACCAAGGATCCCCGCGCGTCCGACGTCCTCTATATCACGGCGCTCGCCGCGCCGTTCACGGTGAACACCATGCCCGAGGGCACCCTGAACGCCCTGGCCGATCACGGCGACCTCGGCGGGACGTTGCCCGCCGACGGCGGCGACTGCGAGGACGTGCTGGCCCGCTTCGCCAGGGCCGGTATCGACATCGACGCCCTCGCGGCACGGCTCCAGGACGAAGGGGCGAGGTCGTTCGTGAAGTCGTGGAACGAGCTCATGGCGGTGATCGCCGGGAAGCGCGCCGCCCTCGCCAAGGCGAGCTGACATGGACCCGGCATGGAAGGCCCTCCGGGCCCACCACGAGAAGGTCGGCCACCTGCATCTGCGCCGGCTCTTCGCGGACGACCCCCGGCGCGGCGAGCGCCTGACGGCGGAGGCGGTGGGCGTCTACCTCGATTACTCGAAGCATCGCATCACCGACGAGACGCTGGGGCTCCTCCTCCAGCTGGCGGAGGCATCCGGCCTGCGCGCGCGGATCGACGCCATGTTCCGGGGAGAGAGGATCAACATGACGGAGGGGCGAGCGGTCTTGCACGTCGCCCTGCGCGCCCCGAGAGGGACGTCGATCGTCGTCGACGGCGAGAACGTGGTGGACCAGGTCCACGCCGTGCTCGACCAGATGACCGACTTCGCCAATCGGGTCCGGAGCGGCGCGTGGAAGGGACACACCGCCAGGCGTATGCGCAACGTCATCAACATCGGCATCGGGGGCTCCGACCTCGGCCCCGTGATGGCGTACGAGGCGCTGAAGCCCTACAGCGATCGCGCCATGACGTTCCGTTTCGTGTCCAACGTCGACGGCGCCGACTTGATCGAAGCGGTCCGTGACCTCGACCCGGCGGAGACACTCGTCATCGTCTCCTCGAAGACCTTCACGACGCTGGAGACGATGACCAACGCGCAGAGCGCGCGCGCGTGGTTACTCGATGGCTTCGGCGGAGACGTCAAGGCCGTGGCGAAGCATTTCGTCGCCGTCTCGACGAATGCGGGGGAGGTGGCCACGTTCGGCATCGATACCGCCAACATGTTCGGGTTCTGGGACTGGGTCGGCGGGCGCTACTCGATGGACTCGGCCATCGGTCTGTCGACGATGCTCGCGATCGGCCCGGACAATTTTCGGGCCATGCTGGACGGCTTCCATCAGATGGACGAGCACTTTCGCACCGCGCCGTTCGAGCGCAACCTGCCCGTGCTCATGGGCCTCCTGGGCGTGTGGTACAACGACTTCTTCGGTGCCCAGACGGTGGCGGTCCTGCCGTATGCGCAGCACTTGAAACGCTTCCCGGCCTATCTGCAGCAATTGACGATGGAGAGCAACGGCAAGCACGTCACGCTCGATGGCGACCCGGTCGTGGGCGATACCGGCCCCGTCTACTGGGGCGAGCCCGGAACCAACGGCCAGCACTCTTTTTACCAGCTGATCCATCAAGGGACCCGGCTCATTCCCTGCGACTTCATCGCGTTCGCGAAGCCGCTCAATCCCCTCGGCCGGCACCACGACATCCTGCTGGCGAACGTCGTTGCCCAGAGCGAGGCCCTGGCCTTCGGCAAGACGTCCGAACAGGTGACGGCGGAGGGGACGCCCGACTGGCTCGTGCCCCACCGGGTCTTCGAGGGCAACCGTCCGTCGACCACGATCCTGGCCGAGCGGCTCAACCCGGAAACGCTGGGCAAGCTCGTCGCTCTCTACGAGCACAACGTCTTCACGCAAGGCGCCATCTGGCAGATCGACTCGTTCGATCAGTGGGGCGTCGAGCTCGGCAAGGCGCTGGCCCAGCGCATCGTTCCGGAGCTCGAGAGCAAGGCAGAGCCAACGCTCGGTCACGACAGCTCGACGAACGGCCTGATCCGTCGCGTCCGGAAGCTGAAAGTGAGCCCATGATGACCCTCGGCTTCGACCACCCCCTCTATGTGTTGCCCTTCGACCACCGCGGCTCGTTCCAGACGAGGATGTTCGGCTGGAAGGGGCGGCTGACCTCCGAGCAGACGGGAGAGATCGCTGCCGCCAAACGGGTGATCTACGATGGCTTCACGGCCGCCGTGGCGGCCGGCGTGCCCAGAGACAAGGCGGGCATCCTCGTGGACGAGCAGTTCGGGGCGTCCATCCTCCGCGATGCCGAGGCGCACGGCTATGTCACGGCGTGTCCCGCCGAGAAGAGCGGGCAGGAGGAGTTCGACTTCGAGTACGGCGAATACTTCACCGACCACATCGAAGTCGTCCGCCCGACCTTCTGCAAGGTGCTGGTGCGCTACAACCCGCAGGGCGATCCCGCCCTGAACCGGCGGCAGGCGGATCGCCTGAAGCGGCTGTCCTGGTATCTGCGCAACAAGAGTCGCAGCCGATTCATGTTCGAGCTGCTCGTGCCCGCGGAACAGGGCCAGCTCGATCGGCTCGGGGGAGACACGAAGGCCTATGACCTGGAACTCCGGCCCCGGCTGATGGTCCAGGCCATCCAGCAGCTTCAAGATGCGCAGATCGAGCCCGACATCTGGAAGGTCGAGGGACTTGATCGGCTCGAGGACTGCGAGAGGGTCGTCGCCACCGCGCGCCGGGGCGGTCGCGACACGGTGGGCTGCATCGTCCTGGGCCGAGGCGAGGACGCCAAGAAGGTGCGCGACTGGCTGGCGGCGGCCGCCGGAGTCCCGGGATTCATCGGCTTCGCCGTGGGCCGGACGGTGTTCTGGGATCCGCTCGTTGCCTGGCGGGCGAAGAAGACGACGCGCGAGGCGGCCGTGACGGAGGTCGCGCGGCGCTACAAGGAGTTCGTGGACCTCTTCGACACGGCCCGGGGGGTCGTGACGGGAAGGACGGAGTGACAGCCATGCAGCTGGGAATGATCGGTCTTGGCAGGATGGGCGCGAACATGACGCGCCGCTTGATGCGCGGTGGACACGAGGTCGGCGTGTACACCCCCACGGCGAAGACGCGCGACGCCTTCGCGAAGGACACGGGCGCCGTCGCCGCCTCCTCGCTCGACGACCTGGTCACCAGCCTCAAGCCGCCGCGCACGCTCTGGCTGATGGTGCCGGCCGCGGCGGTCGACCAGACGCTGAGCGATCTCGGGCGAGCGATCCAGAAGGGCGACATCCTCATCGACGGCGGCAATTCGTACTACGTCGACGACATCCGACGGGCGAGGGCGTTGGCTCCCCGGGGGATTCACTACGTCGATTGCGGGACGAGCGGCGGCGTGTGGGGACTGGAGCGCGGGTACTGCCTCATGATCGGAGGCGAGAAGACGGTGGTCGAGCACCTCGATCCGATCTTCGCCACGCTCGCGCCGGGCCGCGACGCGGCGCCGCGGCTCCCGGGACGTGAGAAGGTCGGCGGCACGGCAGAGCACGGCTATCTGCATTGCGGGCCGCACGGCGCCGGCCACTTCGTGAAGATGGTTCACAACGGGATCGAGTACGGCATCATGGCCGCCTATGCCGAGGGGCTGAACATCCTCCATCACGCCAACGTCGGCAGATCCGAGCACGCGGTCGACGCGGAGACGACGCCGCTGCGCAATCCCGAGGAGTACCAGTACGACTTCAACATGCGGGACATCGCCGAGGTCTGGCGTCGCGGCAGCGTGATCGCCTCGTGGCTGCTCGATCTCACGGCGAGCGCGCTGCTCACGGACCCCGCCCTCTCCGCGTTCGCGGGCCGGGTCTCCGACTCGGGCGAGGGGCGATGGACGATCAAGGCCGCCATCGACGAGGCGGTGCCGGCGCCCGTGCTCACCACGGCGCTCTACGAGCGATTCAGCTCGCGCGGCGAGTCCGATTTCGCGGACAAGGTGCTCTCCGCGATGCGCTACGCGTTCGGGGGCCATCAGGAGAAAGCCGGCCGGTGACCGCGCGACATCCGGTCGTCTTCCTGGTCGACGTGGACAACACGCTCATCGACAACGATCACATCGCGGCCGATCTCAAGCGCCACCTCGAGCGCGAGATCGGACGCGAGCGGCAGGAGCGGTACTGGGCCATCTTCGAAGAGCTGCGGGCCGAGCTGGGCTACGCGGACTACCTGGGCGCGCTGCAGCGGTATCGGGTCGAGCATCCCCGTGATCCGCACGTGCTGACCGTCTCATCGTTCATGGTGGATTACCCGTTCGCGAACCGTCTCTACCCGAACTCGCTCGACGTGCTGGAGCGGTTCCACGGCTGGGGACCGACGGTCATCCTCTCCGATGGCGACGCGGTGTTTCAACCGCGCAAGATCGAGCGCTCGGGACTTCAAGAGATCGTGGACGGGAACGTCCTGATCTATATCCACAAGGAGCGCGAGCTCGACGACGTCGAGCGGCGTTATCCCGCCGACCACTACGTCCTGGTGGACGACAAGCCGCGCATCCTGACCGCCGTGAAGCGCGTCTGGGAACGCCGGGTCACCACCGTCTTCCCGCGGCAGGGCCACTACGCGCACGATCCGCAGGCGCTCGCCACCAATCCGCCGGCCGACCTGACGGTCGAGCGCGTCGGCGACCTCCTCGCGTACGACCTGCCCGCGCTCCTCGCCGCGGGGGCGCCCGCGATCCATCGCACGACAACGAGGGCGTGATGACCGTTCAAGACCTCGACGCGAAGCACATCGGGCGGTCCGACGCCCTGGTCTTCTTCGGGGCCACGGGCGATCTCGCCTACAAGAAGATCTTCCCATCGCTCCAGGCGATGGTGAAGCGCGGGCACCTCGACGTCCCGGTCATCGGCGTGGCGAGGTCGGCGTGGACCCTCGAGCAGCTCAGGGCCCGGGCGAGGGATAGTCTAGAAACGCACGGAGGACTCGACCCGGTGGCCTTCGAGAAGCTGTGCGGCTTGCTGCGCTATGTCGATGGCGACTACGCGGACCCGGCGACGTTCCAGACCATTCGCACAGAGCTCGGCGCCGCGCAGCGGCCCGCGCATTATCTCGCCATCCCGCCCGCGCTGTTCGGGCTGGTCGTGGATCAGCTGGCCAAGGCGGGCTGTGCCCAAGGCGCCCGCGTGATCATCGAAAAACCCTTCGGGACGGACCTCGCCTCGGCGCGGGCGCTGAACCGGACGCTGCTCGGCAGCTTCGACGAGACGACGATCTTCCGCATCGACCACTACCTCGGCAAGGGGCCGGTGCACAACATGCTCTTCTTCCGCTTCGCGAACGCGTTCCTGGAGCCCATCTGGAACCGCAACCATGTCGAGAGCGTGCAGATCACCATGGCGGAGAGCTTCGGCGTCCAGGGCCGGGGCGCCTTTTACGACGGGACCGGCGCCATCCGCGACGTGGTCCAGAATCATCTGTTCCAGGTCCTGACCAACCTGGCCATGGAGCCTCCCGTCGGACCCGGCGGCGAGTCCATCCGGGATGAAAAGGTCAAAGTCCTGAAGGCCGTCCCGCCGCTCAGTGCGAGGAACCTGATCCGCGGGCAGTTCCGCGGCTATCGAAAGGAGCCCGGGGTGGCGCCAGATTCCCAGGTGGAGACGTTTGCGGCGCTGCAACTGAGCATCGATTCCTGGCGCTGGCAGGGTGTGCCCTTCTACATCCGCGCCGGGAAGTCTCTTGCGGTCACGTGCACCGAGATCGTCGTCCGGCTCCGTCAGCCTCCCACCATGTATCAAGGGTTCGACCTCAAGCCGAACTACTGCCGATTGCGCATCAGCCCCGATATCACGTTCGCCGTCGGCGCGAACGTGATCGCCGCGGGGCAGGAGACGGTCAGCGCCACCACAGAGATGCTCGGAACCCACCACCCCCGCGCCGGCGAGATGGATGCGTACGAACGGGTGCTCGGCGATGCGATGGCGGGAGACCCGACCCTGTTCGCCCGCGAGGACCACGTCGAAGAGGCGTGGCGAATCGTCGATCCCGTGCTGAAAGCGAAGACGCCCGTCTACGAATACGATCCCGGCACCTGGGGGCCGAAGGAAGTTGACCAGAGCGTGTCGCCCTCCGGCGGCTGGCAGACGCCGGTGACGGGCTCGAACGCGCTATGAGGATGAGCACCATGCACGTTGCTGAACCGGTGACGGACACGAAGCTCGATCAACTGTGCGTCAACACCATTCGCACCCTCTCGATCGACGCGGTCCAGCAGGCCAGGTCCGGACACCCCGGCACGCCGATGGCGCTCGCGCCGCTGGTCTATACCCTCTGGAACCGCGTGATGCGCTTCGACCCCCAGGATGCGATCTGGCCCAACCGCGATCGCTTCGTTCTCTCGAATGGTCACGCCTCGATGCTGCTCTGGTCCGTGCTCCACCTCACCGGGACCCGAGCGGTGAACGCCGACTACGAGAGGCTGGGGCAGCCCGCGGTCACTCTCGGCGACATCCGACACTTCCGCCAACTCGACAGCAAGGCGCCGGGTCACCCCGAGTATCACTGGGTGTCGGGCGTCGAGACCACCAGCGGCCCGCTCGGGCAGGGCGTCGCCACCAGCGTGGGCATGGCCATCGGCCAGAAGTGGCTCGCGAGTCGATACAACCGTCCGGGCTTCGACATCTTCGACTACCACGTCTATGCCGTGTGCGGAGACGGCTGCCTGATGGAGGGCGTCGCGTCGGAAGCGGCATCACTGGCGGGCCACCTGGGCCTCGACAACCTGTGCTGGATCTACGACAACAATCACATCACGATCGAAGGAGACACGCGCCTCGCGTTCACGGAGGACGTGGCCGCGAGGTTCCTCGGTTACGGGTGGAACGTGCAGCGCGTCGGCGACGCGAACGATATGGATCGCATCGAGCACGCCCTCGAGGTCTTCCGGCAGACGAAGGGCCGCCCCACCATCATCATCCTGGACAGCCACATCGGCTACGGCTCGCCGCACAAGCACGACACGGCCGAGGCCCATGGCGAGCCGCTCGGCGAGGAGGAGGTCCGTCTCACCAAGCGCGCTTATGGATGGCCCGAGGACGCCAGGTTCCTGGTCCCCGCCGGCGTCTACGAGCACTTCACGGCCGGGATGGGCGCGCGCGGCGCGGCGGCACGCCGTCGGTGGACGGACCTGTTCGAGGCCTATCGGGCTCAGTATGGAGCACTCGCGAACGAAATCGATCTGATGCAGCGGCGCGAGCTGCCGGCCAACTGGGACAGCAACCTTCCCGTCTTCCCGGCCGATCCGAAGGGGGTCGCCGGCCGGGACGCTTCGGGCAAGGTGCTCAACGTGCTCGCGCAGAACATCCCCTGGTTCCTCGGCGGTTCGGCGGATCTCGGACCGTCGAACCGGACCACCCTGACGTACGAAGGCGCGGGAGACTTCCAGGCCGAGAGCCCGGGCGGAAAGAACCTGCACTTCGGCATCCGCGAGCACGCGATGGCCGCGACCGTGAACGGGCTTGCGCTGTCGAAGCTCCGGGCGTTCGGCGCGACGTTCTTCATCTTCAGCGACTACGCGCGGCCAGCCATCCGGCTCTCGGCCGTGATGGAGCTGCCCACGATCTTCGTCTTCACGCACGACGCCATGGGGGACGGAGAGGACGGGCCAACCCACCAGCCCGTGGAGCAGCTCGCGTCGCTGCGCGCCATTCCCGGCCTGATCACCCTGCGGCCAGGCGACGCCAACGAGGTCGTCGAAGCCTACCGCTATGTCATGCAGCGCCGCCACGAGCCCGCCGTCCTGGCACTGTCGCGGCAACCGCTGCCGACCCTGGATCGGAACAAATACGCCCCCGCGAGCGGCCTCGCGCGCGGCGCCTACATCCTCGGCGACGCGCCCACCGGCAAGCCCGAAGTCATCCTCATCGCCTCCGGGAGCGAGGTCAGCCTCGCCGTGGAGGCCCACGAGCAGCTGCTTGCCGACGGCATCCGCTCGCGCGTGGTCTCGCTACCGTCCTGGGACATCTTCGAGCACCAGACGCAGGAGTATCGGGACAGCGTGCTGCCGCCCAGTGTGACGGCCCGCGTCGCGGTGGAGCAGGCCTCGACGCTGGGATGGGAGCGCTACGTCGGGACCTCCGGCCGCGTCATCGGCATGCAGACGTTCGGGGCGTCCGCACCGCTCAAGGAGCTGCAGAAGAAGTTCGGATTTCAGCCGGACCGCGTGGCCGCGGCGGCCAGGGAACAGCTGGGCCGGTGATCGCCGAAGGAAGCAGTTCGCCCCTCGGAGCGACGTGTTCCCACGAAGGCGTCAACTTCAGCGTGTTCTCGAGACACGCCACCGGGGTCGAGCTCCTCCTCTTCGAGGGTGTCGATGACAGAGAACCCTCCCGCGCGATCCGCCTCGATCCCGGGGTCCACCGCACGTACTTCTACTGGCACGTGTTCGTGCCCGGCGTGCGCCCCGGGCAGCTGTACGGATATCGCGTCGAGGGACCGTTCGATCCCGAAACCGGCATGCGATTCGATCCGACCAAGATGCTCCTCGATCCGTATGGCCGCGGCGTGGCGGTTCCGGAAGGCTACAGTCGCGACGCGGCGCAGAGAGAAGGGGACAACGCCGCGACGGCGATGAAGAGCGTGGTGGTGGATCCCGGCGCGTACGACTGGGAAGGCGACGCGCCGTTGCGACGACCCTCCGCGCAGACGATCGTGTACGAGATGCACGTGCGGGGGTTCACCCGCCATCCCAGCTCCGGGGGGCCCGAAAAGACGCGTGGCACGTTCGCCGGGCTCATCGAGAAGATCCCGTATCTTCGCGACCTCGGGATCACCGCCGTCGACCTGCTGCCGGTGTTCCAGTTCGATGCCCAGGACTGCCCGCCCGGACTCGTCAATTACTGGGGCTACTCGCCGGTCTCGTTCTTCGCCCCGCATCAGGCGTACAGCTCGCGCCTGGATCGGCTGGGGCCCATCGACGAATTTCGCGACATGGTCAAGGCGCTGCACCGAGCGGGCATCGAGGTCATTCTCGACGTCGTCTTCAACCACACCGCCGAAGGCGGCCACGGCGGGCCGACGCTGAGCTTTCGTGGACTGGACAACGTGACGTACTACATCCTCGAGCGCGACCGGTCGCGCTACGCCAACTACACCGGCACGGGGAACACGCTCAACGCGAACCAGCCGATCGTCAGGCGGATGATCGTCGATAGCCTCCGGTACTGGGTCGAGGCGATGCACGTGGACGGGTTCCGCTTCGATCTCGCCGCGGTCCTCTCGCGCGACGCGTCGGGCCAGCCGATGCCAAATCCCCCCGTCCTCTGGGACATCGAGTCGGATCCCGTGCTCGCGGGCACGAAGCTCATCGCCGAGGCGTGGGATGCCGCCGGCCTGTACCAGGTCGGCAGCTTTGTCGGGGATAGCTGGCAAGAGTGGAACGGGCGGTTCCGCGACGACGTCCGGAGCTTCTTCCGGGGCGAGCAGGGGTCGGTGGTGCGGATGGCCGACCGCCTGATCGGCAGCCCCGAAATCTACGGACACGAGGAGCGCGAAGCCGAGCAGAGCGTGAACTTCGTGACGTGTCACGACGGCTTCACCCTCGACGACGTCGTCTCCTACGACGGCAAGCACAACGAGGCGAACGGCGAGGACAACCGCGACGGCGCCGACGACAACCGGAGCTGGAACTGCGGCGTCGAAGGCCCGACGGATGATGCGGCCATCGAGAAGCTTCGGAACCGGCAAGTGAAGAACTTCCTGACCGTCACGCTGTTGTCGATCGGCATGCCCATGATCCTGATGGGCGACGAGGTGCGCCGCACGCAGCGCGGCAACAACAACGCCTACTGCCAGGACAACGAGACGAGCTGGTTCGACTGGACGCTGGTCGCCACGCACGCGGACGTGCACCGGTTCGTGGCGCTGCTCAACGGACGACGACTGCTGCGAGAGGTGGAGCCCGAACGCCAGCCCGTGAGCCTGGACCAGCTTCTCCGGGACGCGCATCGAGCCTGGCACGGCGTGAAACTCGACCAGCCGGACTGGGGGGATTCGTCCCACAGCCTGGCGTTCACCGCGAAGATCCGGAGCAGACAGCTGGTCGTCCACCTGATCCTGAACGCGTATTGGGAGCCGCTCGACTTCGAGCTGCCGTCGATGGGCGACGAGGCCCGAGACCCATGGCGCCGCTGGATCGACACGTCTCTCGACTCCCCCGACGACATCGGGCAGTGGCAGACAGCCCTGCCTGTTCCCGGCTTCACCTATCGGGCAGAGGCGCACTCCGTGGTGGTGCTCTTCGCAAACATCGGAACGCCGTAACGCCTGACGACGGCCTCCACGGCCGCACGCTGCCGTCTCACGGCGCCCTCGGCGCCGGATCGTCCCGCTTCATCACGTCTGCGGAGGAGGGGAGCTCGACCGCCGTCCAGCCGCCGCCGAGGGCCTGGACGAGCAGGACGGCGGCCGCCATCCGTCGGCCGCGGATCTGGATCGCGGTGATCTCGTCCGTCAGCGCGATCGTCTGGACGGTGATCACGTTCAGGTAGCTGACGGTGCCCGCCTTGTCCTGTTGCGTGGCCTCGATTTGGCCCTGGTCGTTCTTGACCGTGCCTTCGAGCTGGTGAACCAGCGATTCCTGGGTGTCCAGCTGCTGCCGCGGCACGGCGTCCGTCGTGACGAGCACCTGGAACCGCTTGAGATCGAGCCGGGCGTTGTCGAGCAGCGCCTGATCGCGCTCCACCTGGCCTTCGAACTGGGTCAGCTGCGCCTCGAACGGGCGCGGGTCGATCTGGGCCAGCAGGTCCCCGCTGCGGACGACCTGTCCCTCCTGGAAGTGGACGCCGATCAGCTCGCCGTCCACGCGGCTCCTCACCGTCACGGTGTTGAGCGGGGTGACCGACCCGAGCCCGTTGAGGTAGACCCCCACGTCGCGCGTCCTCGCCGCCGCCGCCACCACCGGGATGCGCGGTGGGACCGGGACGCTTCCCTGCGCGCCGGCGGTGGATCGCCATGGCCGCGATAGCGCCAGGGTTCCCCCAACGATCACCACGATCAGGAGGGCGGTCGACCCCACCGCGTACGGATGCCGGCACAGGCGGCGCGCGACACCCATGCCGCGTCAGCGCGGCTGCAGGCCCGGCTGCGTCGACTCGATCTCGAAGATCTCGGCTTCCCCGGCCGCGTCCGCGAGCAGCACCAACAGGTAGATCCGATCGCCGACCAGCTTGGTCTCCAGCAGGGACACGATGGTCGGCGTGAAAGCGACGGCGTGGGTCGCGATGTCGGCGACGGCTGCCCGGATCGCCTGCTCCAGGGTCTCCTTGTCCGCGGCTTCGTCGGCGGGGACCGAGGTCAGCGCCTCGACGACGTACGCGCGGGCGGGGCTGGCCGTCGCCAGGAGGGCGAGGCCCAGGGGTACCACGATCGAGAGCGCGCGAATCTTCGCCATGTCATCCTCCACTGGTCGTCCAGCGATCGCTTCGCATCGTCCACAGCACTCTTATGACGAGCTCGGGCGCATCCCAGTTTCTTCCGCAAGAACGCGACAGCCGAGCGGGAACCCCTGCTCGCGTGACGCCGCCACACGAACCGGCTGTGACAAGGCGCCGACGAGGCGTCTGAGAACGGACGATTCCTCAGAAATTCGACACATGAAGGCGGCGAAGACCGGGGACAGGCGCCGGGCGGCGACCGGTGAGTCGCGAAGGGCCCGGTCGAACCCTTGCAGGTCGGTGCACGTCGAGCTCAAGAAACTCGACTGTCGCGGTGGCCGCACCCCACCAAGGTAGGGTAGACGCTTTCCGCGCGCGCAAACTAGGATAGAGGCTAGGAGTCGAGATGGTCCAAGACAACGGGCGGGTGGTCTGCGTCGTGGACGACGACGCATCACTGCGTCGGTCGCTCAGGAATCTCCTGACGTCAGTGGGCTTCCGAGTCGAGACGTTTCAATCCGCGGAAACCTTCTTGGAAACTGTCCATCGGGAGAACACCGGCTGCGTGGTGCTCGACTTGCGGATGACCGGAATGAACGGTCTCGACCTCCTGAGGCATCTGAGCGCCACGGGCTCGCGCATCCCTGTCATCATTCTGACGGCTCACGGCGACGACGAGACGCGCCAGCGAACCCTCCAGGCCGGCGCGGTGGCGTTCCTCACGAAGCCCTTCCAAAGCGCTACCCTTCTCGACGCTGTACGGACGGCCCTAGCCTCCGCGTGACGGCCGTGTTCAAATCTGCCCTCGAGGCGCCGATCACCTTTGCCGGTCGACCGCTCGGGTGTTACGAGGAGGCCGGCGAAGTGTTCGACACACGGGACGAGGAGTACCGGTAAGCCAGCGCGGCACCAAGGGCAAGCGACGGGGGGGTCCGTTGGTGAAATCCACCGGTCGCGACTGAGGGGAAGCCAGATGCAACGCTCCATCGCGCAGCTCGCGGTCGTCCGATACGCCGTCGCCGTGTTGTGCGTGACTGCCGCAGTGATCTTGGCGCTATGGCTGCGACCGGTGGTGCTCGGTGGCGCTCAGCTGTTGCTCGTGGCGATCTTGATCACGGGCTGGGTCAGCGGGTTGCGGCCGGCGCTGGTGGCCTGGGGATTGGCCATGTTGGCGTTCGACTACTATTTCACGCCTCCCTTCGATTCACTGAAGATCGAAGTCGCCGAGGCCCCGCGTCTGATGTTGTTCGTGCTGGTTGCGGCGTTCATGGCGACGATGAGCGCTGCACGACGCAGGGCGGAGAATTCCCTGAACAGTGCCCGGGAGGAACTCGAGGTCCGGGTTCGCGACCGGACGGCGGACCTCCAGCGGACCAACGAACGTTTGCACGTGGCCGTCGCCGAGGCCGTCGCGGCGCAGCAGCGGTTCCGGGACCTGGTGAACTCGGTCGAGGGGATTGTTTGGGAAGCCGACGCTACGACCTTTCAGTTCTTGTTCGTGAGCAACCAGGCCGAACGCATCCTCGGCGAGCCGGTCGCCCGCTGGCTGTCCGAACCGACATTCTGGAAGGATCATCTTCACCCGGACGATCGCGAATGGGCGGTGTCATTCCGCGACAGGGCAACAGGCGAGAAACGCGACCACGATTTCGAGTACCGCATGATCGCCGCGGACGGCAGTGTCGTGTGGCTGCGAGACCTGGTGACCGTGGTCGTCGACGAAGAACGCGCAGCGCGGCTGCGTGGGGTCATGGTGGACATCACGGGCCGCAGACGCGCCGAAGCCGCCCTGCGGGAGCAGGCGGGACTGCTCGATCTCACGCACGACACCATCTTTGTGCGTGACATGAACGATGTGATCACCTACTGGAATCGCGCGGCCGAAGAGTTGTACGGGTGGACGGCAGCGGACGCCGTCGGGAGCATTCCTCACCGCCTGATGCAGACCGTCTTTCCTGCGCCGCTCGAGCAAATCCGGGCGGAATTGCTGGGTGCCGGCCGCTGGGAAGGTGAGCTCGTACAGACGAGAGCCGATGGAAGCCGGGTCGTGGTGGCCAGCCGGTGGTCGTTGCAGCGAGACGAGGAAGGTCGGCCGCGTGCGATCCTGGAAACCAACAACGACATCACGAAGCGCAAGGAGGCCGAGGCGAGGCTGCGCGAGAGCGAGCAGCGATACCGCTATATCTTCGACTCGACCGGGGTGTCGATCTGGGAGGAAGACTTCTCCCAGGTCAAGGTCGCGATCGATGAGCTGAGATCCAGGGGGGTGCGCGATTTCCGCGAATACTTCGCCGCGCACCCGGAGTTCGTCCAGCAAGCCATCACGATGGTGAGGATCGTCGACGTCAACGATGTGTCCGTCAAGTTGTTCGCGGCCGAGAGCAAGGATGAGCTCCTGGTCTCACTGCACAAAGTCTTCGTGCCAGAGACCCAAGAGGTCTTTCTGCGCGAGCTGATCGCCATCGCGGAGGGGCGGACGTCCTTCGAGGCCGAGACCGTTCTCCAGAGCCTGAAGGGAGATACGCTGACCGCGCTGTTCACGATCACGTTCCCACAGCCGTCCGCTCGGTTCGACCGCGTGCTCGTGACCATTACGGACATCACCGAGCGGAAGCGGGCGGAGTATCTCACCGGGCAGGTGTTCGAGAGCTCCCCTGATCGCGTCTCCATCATCGGAAGAGATTATCGGTATCAACGGGTCAACCCTGTCTTCGAGCGGTTCTGGAGAGTGCCAGCCGAGAAGGCGGTCGGGATGCACGTCGCTGACCTCCTGGGCATGGAGGTCTTCGAGGACAAGGTCAGGCCGAGTCTGGATCGATGCTTCGCGGGGGAGGATGTCAGCTACGCGGAGTGGTTCGCCACCGCTCTCGGACGCCGACACATGGCGATCAGCTACTCGCCTCTGCGGCCGGATTCGGAGCGGGTGGAGGCCGTGCTCGTGATCGGCCGCGACCTCACGGAACACATGCTGGCCTCGGAAGCCTTGCACCAGGCGCAGGCCGAGCTCGCGCACGTCACCCGCGTCACGACACTGGGCGAGCTGGCCGCGTCGATCGCCCACGAGGTCAACCAGCCGCTGGCCGCCATCGTGGCCGATGCCAACGCGTCGCTCAACTGGTTGGCGGGGGCGACTCCCGAGCTCGAAATGGTCCGCGACGCGCTCGACGCCATCGTGAAGGACGGCCTCCGGGCGGCGGACGTGATCCAGCGGATCCGCCAGCTCGCGACGAAGACCGATCCACGGAGAGCCACGGTGGACATCAACGATGTCATCCGCGACGTGGCGGCGCTGGTGCGCACCGAGGTGCTCAGACATCAGGTGTCGTTGCGGGTGGAATTGGCGCCGGCGATGCCTCTCGTCCTGGCGGATCGCGTCCAGCTGCAGCAGGTCATCATCAACTTCGTGATGAATGGCATCGAGGCCATGGCGTCGGTCGAGGACCGGCCGCGCGAGCTCGTGGTTCGATCGGGGCCACACGACGGTGATGACGTTCTGGTGGCCGTGCAGGACGCCGGCGTCGGGATCGATCCGAAGAACGTCGACCAGCTGTTCAGCGCCTTCTTTACCACGAAGCCCGGCGGCATGGGCATGGGGCTGTCGATCAGCCGCTCCATCATCGAAGGGCATGGGGGACGGCTCTGGGCGACACCGAACCCCAATCACGGCGTGACGTTTCACTTCGCTCTGCCGGGGATACGATGACGCCGGGTTCGCCGATCGTCTTCGTCGTCGATGACGACGCCGCGGTCCGCGACGGCCTCCGGAGACTCATCAGCTCCGTGGGGCTCGGGGTGGAGGTCTTTCCCACCGCCCAGGCGTTCCTGCGCGCCCGCCGGCCCGATGCTCCGGGATGTCTCGTGCTCGACGTGCGCCTTCCGGGGCTGAGCGGGCTGGACCTCCAGCGAGAACTTGCCGACACGGAGGCGGCGCTACCAATCATCTTCCTCACCGGCCACGGCGACATTCCCATGTCGGTCCGGGCCATGAAAGCCGGCGCCGTCGAGTTTCTGACGAAGCCGTTCCGCGACCAGGACCTGCTCGACGCCATTCGGAACGCGATCGAGCGCGATCGCGCGGAGCGGGGGGAACGCCACGAGCTCACCGAGCTTCGTCGCCGGTACGCCTCCCTGACCCCGCGCGAGCGGGACGTGCTGAGGGGAGTTGTCGCTGGCCTACTCAACAAGCAGATCGCCGGCGAGTTGGGCACCAGCGAGGTCACCGTCAAGGAACAGCGTGGACACGTGATGCACAAGATGCAGGCCGGGTCTGTGGCTGAACTGGTCCGCCTCGTCTCGAGACTTGGAATCACCTCCGCCGGGAGTGACCCATCCCGACCAACGTAGGGTAGACGCTTCCCGCTCGACGACCTAGCCTAGCCACATGGCGTTCGCGATTGAGGGCTGGCGAGCTCTCGGCGGGGAGGATGGAGATGAGTCTTGAAATGGTTCTCGAACCCGACACGAGCGCCGTCGCTGATGGGCGGCGTGCCGACCGGGATCTCGCGCTCCTGGAAGCGCTGAGGCGACACGAGTCGACGGCGGCGGAGCGTCTGCTCACCACGTACGGGGAGCGCGCGTACCGCCTGGCCGTGGGGATCACGGGAAACGAACAGGACGCAGAGGAAGTCGTGCAGGACGCGCTCTGGAGCGTGGTCCGGAAGATCGATACCTTCAGGGGTGAGTCGGCCTTCGGCTCCTGGCTCTACCGCATCGTGGCGAATGCGGCCTACCAGAAACTCCGCGGCCGGCAGGGGCAGCGTCGAGACGTGTCCCTGGACGAGGTGCTGCCGCTCTTCGATGAGCGGGGCCGCCACGTCGGGCCCACGGCCGACTGGTCGGCGCGCGTGGACGACCCTTCGATCCAGACCGAGTTGCGGCTGGCGCTCACCGCGGCAATCGACGAGTTGCCCGCTGGCTCCCGGACCATGCTGGTGCTGCGCGACGTCGAGGGCCTGTCGAATGTCGAGATCGCGGAGGTCCTGGGCCTCAGCGTCCCCGTCGTGAAGACGCGCGTGCACCGCGCCCGGCTGTTTCTGCGAAAGCAGCTCGGCGACGTCATGACGACGTTGGACGCCCCGAGAGCGACCCAGCCGGCTCGTGAGTGACACACGTATGGTGGACGTGACACCGACGAGCGGCATGCCGCAGAACCTGCCTGTGACGACCGCTGTTGCGGAGCGGACGGACGGCGACCTTCCTGCGTGCAGACTCCGACGAGTGACGGCGTACATCGACGAGAATCTGCGACGGGAGCTTCGGCTCGCGGAGCTCAGCGCCGTGGTGCACATGAGCCCGTACCATTTTGCGCGACTCTTCAAGCGCAGCACCGGCGTGTCCCCGCATCGATTCGTGGTTCGGCGCCGGATCGACGAGGCGCGAGCGCTCTTGGCGACTCAGACGGTGGCGATCGCCGAAATCGCGTGGTCGGTGGGATTCCGGACGCCGAGCCACTTCACGACGACGTTTCGGCGCATCACCGGCATGACGCCGACCGAGTACCGCCGCGCCGAACCACCGCCCGTCCTCGAGTCTGGGCAGCCGCTCCTGGAGTGATCCCAGGCCGCAGGGGTCTCGGAAGCGGAGCCCACCCAGGTGGAGGACTCGTCTTCATGGCAGCTCCGACACGTCCCAGCCGCCGCCGAGCGCCTTCACCAGCAACACGCTGGCGTCCATGCGGCGACGGAGGATGTCGATCTCGTTGCGCTGGTTCGTGAGGGTCACGGTCTGCGCGGTGATGACTTGGAGATAGTTGTCGACTCCGCCCCGGTAGCGGTTGGTGAAGAGCTGGAGCGATTGCTCGGCCGACTCCACCGCCCGCCGCTGCTCCTGCGCCTCCTGCTCGAGGATGCGGAGAGCGGCCAGGTTGTCCTCGACCTGCTGGAAGGCGGTGAGCGTGGTCTGACGGTAGCCGGCCACGGTCGCATCGTAGGCGGCGAGCACGGCGTCGGACGTGGCGCGGCGGCGCCCGCCGTCGAAAATCGTCTGTGTGATCGATGCCCCCACCGCCCACAGGAGGCTCGATGCGTTCAAGACGTTCCCGAACGAGCTTCCCTCGAATCCGACCGAGGCGTTCAGCATCAACGTCGGATAGTACGCGGCCTTGGCGATGCCGATCTGCTCGTTGGCCTCGGCGACCCGGCGCTCGGCGGCTGCGATGTCCGGGCGCCGCTCCAGCAGCTGGGACGGTAGGCCCGCCGGGATACCCGGCGGCCGGGTGTCCAGCGGACGAGGGGGCAGGCTGAAGGCCGCGGGCGGCTTCCCGATCAGCGTCGCGATGGCGTGCTCGAGTTGCGCCCGTTGCACCGTGATATCGGTGGCCTGCGCCCGCGTGGTGTCGAGCTGCGTCTGGGCCTGGGCGACGTCGGACTTCGGGGCCGCGCCGCCCTGGAAGCGATTCGTCGTGAGCCGGAGCGCCGCCTCGAACGCCTTCACCGTCTCGTCGAGCAGTTGCTTTTGGGCGTCGGCGGCCCGTAGCTCGAAGTAGTCCATCGCCAGCTCGGCCTGGAGGCTGAGCCGGGCGGTCTCGAGATCGGCGGCGGTGGCCTGGGCCTCGTGACGAGCCGCCGCCACTGTCCGTCGGACGCGGCCCCACAGATCGACCTCGTAGGACATGTCGAGGCCAAGCAGGATGTCGCCGCTGCTGCTATGACCCACGCCCGGTATCGTGGTCGCGTTTGGTGTAAGGAAGGGACGGTTCGCGGAGTCGCGCACGGAGCTTGCGCCAGCGTTGGCCGAGATCGTCGGGAAGAGCGCGGCTCGGTTGAAACGGACCATGGCCCTGGCCTCGCGCAGCCTGGCCTCCGCGATCTTCAGATTCTGGTTGGCCGTGGCGACCTCCTCCTCCAGCGTGTGGAGCTCGGGATCACCGAAGATCGCCCACCACTGACCCCGCGGCAGGTGATCGCTCGGTTCAGCGGCCTTCCAGCCCTCCGCCTCCTTGTAGGCCGGCGTCATCGGCGCCGATGGCTTCGTGTAGTCGGGGCCGACCATGCAGCCGCCGAGCAGGAGCGCCGCGAGCCCGGCCAGTCCCGCGGCTCGTCGCCTCATGGCCGGGCCCTGGCCGGCGCGGCCGCGATTCGCACGGGGGTGCCGCTGGTGAGCGAGTCCGATGGAGCCACGATGACCTGGTCGGTTGGCTGGAGGCCGGCGACGATCTCCACGGTCGTGCCATAGTCACGCCCGATCGTTACCGGAACGAGTTGCGCGCGGCCGTCCCGGACCACCCCGACCTGTAATCCCTCGGCCCGGAAGAGCAGCGTGTTGGCGGGAACCGTGGCCGACGCGATCTGCTCGGGAAGCTTGAGGTGAACGAAGACGTAGGCCCCGGGCAACAGCTCTCCGCCCGGATTGTCGACATCCACCTCGACCAGCAGCGTGCGGGAGGTGAGGTCGATCGCGTTGGCGTTTCTCACGAGCGTGCCCTTGAACGACCGCCCCGGGAACTCATCGAGGGTGAGGGTTGCGGTGCTTCCGGGACGGGCGGCTCGCGAGTAGACCTCGGGGACGGCCACGAACACGCGGAGCGTGTGGATGGCCGTCATGTGGAAGAGCTCCCGGCCCGAGGTATTCGATCCCGCATTGATCAGGGCCCCGATGTCCACGTTGCGAGCGGTGATGATTCCGTCGAACGGCGCCCCGATCTTCTCGAACGCCTGGAGCTGCTCGAGCCGGCGGACGTTCGCGACATTCGAATTCACGGTGGCCTTCATCGCGCTGAGCGCGCTCACAGCCTGGTCGGTCTCCTGCTTGGAGACCGAGTCGGTCTCGAGGAGCGCCTGCCAGCGGTCGGCGGTGATCTGGGCCTGCCGCAGATTGGCCTGCGCCGTCTCGAGGTCGGCCCGGGCCTGCTCGAGCTGCTGGTCGACCTCGGGACTCTCGATTTCGGCAAGGAGCTGTCCTTGCTTCACGTGCGCGCCGATGTCGAAGTACCAGGCCTTCACGTAGCCGCTGGTGCGCGCAAAGAGCGGCGCGTCGGTGAACGCCTGCGTCGTGCCCGGCAGGCGGATCTCCTGCGTCGACGCGCTCGCCGTCGGAGACACCACGTTCACGACCGAGACGGCGGCGTCCGCGGTGGTCGACTCGAGCGTGGCGTCGGCCGCGCTCCGGGCCCGGACTGCCGAGTAGATGCCGAGTCCGAGGATGCCGGTCGCCACGGCGAGCCCGAACAGCAGCGCGGGGCCGACGCGCGCCGAGCGCTGACGCTCGCCAGGGACGGTCGGTTCCGGCGTCGTCACGAACTCGCTCGCGGGATCGGTCGCCATCACGAGGCCCCGGACGAGCGCCGCCCGTGCAGCAGGGCGAACACCGACGGGACGAACACGAGGGTGGCGACGGTGGCGCACAGGAGGCCACCGATGACGGCCCGGCCCAGCGGCGCGTTCTGCTCGCCACCTTCACCGAACCCGAGCGCCATGGGCACCATGCCGATGATCATGGCGAGCGCGGTCATCAGGACGGGGCGGAACCGCGTGAAGCCGGCCTCGACGGCCGCCGTCGTCGCGTCTCCGTGCTCGCCGAGCCGCTCCCTGGCGAAGGATACGAGGAGGATGCTATTCGCGGTCGCGACTCCGATGCTCATGATGGCTCCCATCAGGGCGGGGACGCTGAGCGTGGTCTCCGTCAGGAACAGGAAGATGACGATCCCGGCGAGGGCCGCCGGGAGCGCCGTGATGATGATGAAGGGATCGAGCCAGGACTGGAAGTTCACGACGATCAGCAGGTAGGCGAGGACGATCGCGAACCCGAGTCCCACGAACAGCCCGGAATACGACGTCCGCATGGTCTCGACCTGCCCGCGCACGGTGAGGAAGCTTCCTCGTGGCAGCAGTGGCCGGTTCGCGTCGACGACCCGCGCGATGTCGCGGCCCACCGCGCCGAGGTCGCGGTCCTGCACGGCGCCGTAGATGTCCACGACCCGGCGGATGTTGTAGTGCGACAGCACCGCCAACTCGCTCGCGCGCGAGATGGACGCGACGTCGGCGAGGATGCCGGGCCGCGTGGCGGTGGGGGCGCTGACCGGGATGTTCTCGATGTCGTGCAGGGACTGGATCCGGTATTGCGGGGTCTGGGTGGCGAGGTTGTAGCTGACCCCGTTCTGCCAGTTCAGAAAGAAGGTTGGCGTGGTTTGGAAGCTCCCGCTCAGCGAGACGAGCAGGCTGCTGGCGAGGTCCCGCGCGGTGAAGCCCGCCTGTGCCGCCTTCGTGCGGTCGAGGACGACGTCGAACTTCGGATAGTCGAACCGCTGATTGACCCGGAGATCGACCAGACCACGCACCTGACGGAGCTCGTTCAGCATCTTGTCGGCCACCCGGCGATTGCCCTGGATGTCCGCCCCCTCGACCTGGATGTCGATCGGGGCCGGCAGCCCGAAGTTGATGATCTGCGTCACGATGTCGGCGGGCAGAAAGTAGAACGTGACGCCAGGGAACTCCCCCGGCAGCTTCTGCCGAAGGGCCCGCACGTAGTCGGCGGTGGGGCGATGGTCGGCCTTCAGGGAGACGAGGATGTCGGCGTCGGCGGCCCCGATGACGCCCGACGCGCTGTGCATCCAGTTGATGGCGCTGTAGGGCAGCCCGATGTTGTCGAGGATCACGTCCGTCTCTCCGGCCGGGATCTCGCGCCGGATCGCCGCTTCCACCAGGTCGGTCAGCCGGGCGGTTTCCTCGATGCGGGTGCCGGTCTGGGTCCGCAGGTGGAGGGTGAACTGCCCGCTGTCGGTGTCGGGGAAGAAGTTCTCGCCGAGTCGAGGAGCGAGCAGGAAGGCGGAGAGACAGACGCCCAGGAACATCGGGATGAACACGACGCGCCGACCGACCAGCAGCGTGAGCACCCGCCGGTAGGCGAGGCGGACTCGCTCGAACCCCCGCTCGAATGCCTGCTGCCCGCGGGCGAGCGGGTTTCGCGACGGCGCCGCGCCCTCGACCGGCGGCGAGAGCAGGTACCTCGCGATGGTGGGCACCAGCGTGCGCGACAGGAGGTACGACGCCAGCATCGCGAAGATCACCGCCTCGGCCAGCGGGACGAAGAGGTAGCGGGCGACGCCGCCCAGGAGGAACATCGGCAGGAAGACGATGCAGATGCACAGCGTGGACACGAGCGCCGGCACCGCGATCTGCTGGGCGCCGTCCAGGATGGCCTGGATGACGGGCTTCCCCATGTCGAGGTTGCGGTTGATGTTCTCGACCTCCACGGTGGCGTCGTCCACGAGGATGCCGACGGCGAGCGCGAGCCCACCGAGCGTCATGATGTTGATGGTCTCGCCGAGCAGGCTGAGGGTGATGACCGACGTCAGGATCGAGAGCGGGATGGAGACCGTGATGATGAGCGTGCTCCGCCAGCTCCCCAGGAAGAGCAGGATCATCGCGGCGGTGAGACAGGCGGCGATCACCGCCTCGCGAATCACGCCGCTGACCGCCGCGCGCACGAAGATCGACTGATCGGCCAGCGGCTGAACGGTGAGCTGCGGTGGGAGCGTCTGGATCACGCGGGGCAGGAGCGCGCGGATACCGGCCACGACGTCGAGGGTGGACGCGGTGCCGGTCTTCAGAATGGTGACGAGCGTGCCGCGGCTGCCATCCCGGCGGACCACGTTCGTCTGCGGCGCGAAGCCGTCGCGCACGTGGGCGACGTCCCGGAGGTAGATCGTCGAATTGCCGACCACCTTGACCGGCAGGTCGTTCAGCTCGGCCACGGTCCGGGGGCTGGCGTTCATGGCGACGTCGTATTCGAACTCGCCGATCTTCGCGGTGCCGGACGGCAGCACGATGTTCTGCTGGCCGAGGGCGGTGACGACGTCGGCCGGGGACAGCCCCTTCGACTGGAGCAGGCGCTGGTCCAGGTCGACCATGATCTGGCGCTGCTTGCCGCCGTACGGATACGGGATCGAGGCGCCGGGGACGGTCACGAGTTGGGTCCTGAGGAAGTTGAGGCCCGCGTCGTTGAGCTCCGACTCGGAGAGTCCCGACAGGGCGAGCTGCAGAATGGGCACCGTCGACGCGCTGTAGTTGATGATCAACGGCGGCTGGGTGCCGGGAGGCAGCTGGCGCAGGATAGTCTGCGACACCGCCGTCACCTGCGCGTTGGCGGTATCGAGGCGCGCATGCGGCTGCAAGAAGATCTTGACCATCGCCTGGCCGTTCACGGTCGTCGATTCGATGTGCTCGATGTTGTCGACCGTCGTCGTCAGGACTCGCTCGTACTGGGTCGTGATCCGCCCTTCCATCTCCTCCGGGTTGAGGCCGGTGAATTGCCAGGCCACCGCGATCACCGGAATGTCGATGTTCGGGAAGATGTCGGTGGGTGTGCGGAGGACGACCACCGGGCTCGCGATGAGGATCAGCAGGGCGAGCACGATGAAGGTGTAGGGGCGGCTGAGAGCGACCCGGACGATCCACATAACTCAGCGATGCGACCTGCCTTCGTTGCTGGCCACGGCGGCCGGGCCAGAGACGGCAAGGACGTGCTCGATCGGACTACGCGCGTCTCTCACCAAATCGTCATGCCCCATACCGTTCAGAGGGCAGAGAGCCCCGGACCGGTGCAGCAGGACTCCTACTTGCGGATTCTTGCCGTCGTGGCAGACCTCGTCAACGCACGCTGGTGAGAGACGTTAACAGTTGAATCTCCCGTGACGCGGTCGCGTCCCAAGTGTGGAGGGAGAAAGCGAGGCATCAGCGTGGACAAGCTTACACGTCCGAAAAAGTTGGCATTCGTCGCGCTCGCCGCCCTGGCGATCATGCTCGCGATCACCGCGCCCAGCCAGGCGCGAGGCATGGGCGGCCACAGTTCCGGGGACGGTCACCCAGGTGGGGCCTTCGGCCACCAAGGCTTCGACGGACACCATGACTCCGATGGGCACCACTTCGACGGGCACCATGACTTCGACGGGCACCACTTCGACCGTGGGGGACACGGCCGCTTCGGGTTCGGCCCCGTCTTCCCGTACTACGGTTACTCCCCGTCCTACGACGCTCCGACGTACTGGTACTACTGCCCGAGCTACGGGGCGTACTACCCGAACGTGCAGAGCTGCCCGGAAACGTGGGTGCCGGTACCGGCTTCATGACGCCAGTCCCGAGCGTGGCCGCGCTCGTCAGCGAGCGGCGGTCCGCGCTGGCGCCACGCGCGCCCCGCGGATCTTGCTGGCCCCGACGACCCCGAGGAAGCGAGTCTTTGACGGCCCACCACTTCCCTGCCATTTTTCTCGTCGAACAGAGAAGACGCAGCATCGTTACCGACCGTTGCACACTCTAAAAGAGATGGCGGGCCTATGAAGACTCTGGTCGCACTCGTCGTCGGCGTCGCCATGCCATATCCGCAAACGTCGCCGCTGCCTACGGCGTGATGGCCGTGACGGCAGTGCCAGCCACTTCGACCAAAGCGGACCCGACGCACGCCGTGCGGCCTGCCGGCCACGATGTCCTGGACCACGCCATCGCGTTCCCCCCCACCGTCGTCACACCGAAGGGCGTCCTTCCGCCCAGACACGTCGGTCTTTCTCAGGATGAGCGCGATGGTCGGGATTGAGCCCGCCACGCTCGCTGAAGCGATCGAGGAATTCGTAGGCAAGGGATTCGTCGCGCGCTTCTCGATCGTTGGACGACGTCTGCGGGTCATCGACACGAACGAGACGCTGGACCCGGGCGACCTGGTGATCCGCGGATACCGTCGGTTCGAGGGCGCCTCTGATCCGGATGACATGTCGATCGTGTACGCGGTCGAGAGCGCCAACGGATGGCACGGGACGATCGTCGACGCCTTCGGCGTATACTCGGAGCCCTCGATCGGAGCGGTGTTGGAGCACGTGCCGTTCCGATGATCGATGGAGATGCTATGGCGCCGCTTCTCGAGCTTGCACGACCCGATCGGGACCGGCGCGGACGAAAGGAGGCACCATGGACGACGCGGAGGTCCTCGGCCGAATCGACGAACTTGCGCGCGAGGAACACGAGCTGTTCGAGCGTGAGTCTCACGGGAAGGTGACCGACGCCGACCGTGATCGGCTCCGACGGCTCCAGGTCACGCTGGACCAGTGCTGGGACTTGCTCCGCCAGAGACGGGCTCGCCGGGCGGCGGGGCTCGACCCCGGCGAAGCCCGGGTTCGAGCTGCGAAGACTGTCGAGGGCTACACGGGCTGACTCGGTGCGAGGCGTGAGGCGACTGACCCTGCGCGGCGGATGGTCGTCTGAGAGGCCGCCGAGTGAATAGAGGAGGCCACATGGAGTCGGACGAGGCTGTCTCGGGTTTCCCGCATCCGGATGAAGAAAAGCAGGTCATGGCGGCGTGGGATCGGTTCCTGCGCGGCGCCGAGCTGCCGTCCAGCGCCGTCCGCAGCGTCATCGAGCGTTCGTGGTCGCGCTGTCTTTCAGCCGGTGTCGACCCGGGGCGCTCTCGGGCTCATGCGCCGGTTCAGGTGGAGGAACTCGAGACACTGCAACACCCCCATCGCGATTTGATCGATGCGAGCGTGCCGGTCATGCAGCAGGCTCGCGATTTCCTGTCGGAATCAGGGACCATGATGATCCTCACCGATCCGACAGGGGTGATCCTCGAAACCGAAGGCGACCCGGCCACGCTGGACGCAGCTCAGGACGTCCGCCTCGTAGGCGGGGCGAACTGGGATGAGCTCGCCTGCGGCACGAACGCCATTGGGACTGCCCTCTCCGTCCACCAACCGGTGCAAGTCCACGCGGCGGAGCACTTCTGCGCTGGAATCAAGCCGTGGACCTGCTCCGCGACGGTTGTGCGCGATCCCGCTTCCGGCGAGATTCTCGGCGCGCTGGACGTGTCCGGGCTGAGCGGCACGTTCCACCGTCAGTGGCTGGCCCTGGCCGTGGTGGCGGCAGGCCGCATCGAAGCGAGCTTGGCGGCGCGAGAGATGGGACTCCGGCACCACCTCCTGGAGGCAGGCCTGCGACGCCTCATGAAGACCTCGCCGGGCGGCTTGCTCTTCTTCGACCGCAAGGGTTGTCTCATCAAGGTCGACGCGGCTGGCGGTCGTTCCCTCGCGGCCATGGGCATTGAGCTCGACTCGAGAGATGGCAAGAGAATCGACGCGTTCGACGCTGACTCCGCGATGCGAGGAGGTCGAGCAACGCTGCCGCAATGGCTGCGCCCAGAGTGGGTGGAACCGGTGATCCGCGGTGGAAAGCGAGTGGGGACGATCGTCGTGCTCTCGGACCCGTTCCAACGGGGACCCGGCCGGCGTGGAGTCCATTCCCGAGGCGCGCCGCTCCCGAGCGGGAACGAGCCGGATGGTGGCGAGATCATCGGCAGCAGCGGGGCTTTGCGGCAGGCCGTCGAGAAGGCGAGGCAGCTGGCGAGCCTCGATGCGCCGGTGCTGTTGCAGGGTGAGACCGGGGTCGGCAAGGAAATGTTTGCCCGGGCGATCCATGCGGGCGGGCACCGCAAGAATGGCCGCTTCGTGGCCCTGAACTGCGGCG
>WNFT01000538.1_pt1 | contig 46256 bp, 31 predicted proteins | sample 5400191 | NCBI WGS metagenome assembly WNFT01 (sample SAMN13153359, study PRJNA577476) | soil metagenome | isolation source: 80 cm saprolite under Madrone tree | place: USA:California | collected 2016-06-14 | reverse complement strand
AACGTAGCCTGGACACTGGGGGGCATATTCAATTCCTGCTTGGCGAGGTTGATGGCGTTCACGGCGTCTCCGAGCGCGCCATTCGGAGCCAGATTGAACGAAAGGGTGACCACCGGAAACTGGCCCTGATGATTCAGCGCGAGGGCCGCATCGCCGGGATCGAAATGCGTGAAGGCGGTCAGCGGGACCTGCGTGCCGTTGGAAGACTTCACGTAAATACTCTTGAGCGAATCCGGATCTTGCTGGAACTGCGGATCAACTTCCATAACCACGTGATACTGATTGAGTTGCGTGAAAATCGTGGAGACTTGGCGCTGGCCAAAGGCGTCGTAGAGCGTGTTGTCAATGTCGGCAGGAAGAATTCCCAGGCGCGCCGCGGAGTCGCGGTCAATTGTGAGGGAAGCGACGAGGCCCTGGTTTAATTGGTCGCTCGCGACGTCGCGAAGCTCGGGAAGCGATTTCAATTTGTCGATGAAGCGTGGCGCCCAGTAGGCGAGCTCCTTGGCATCCACATCTTCGAGGCTGTACTGGAATTGCGTGCGGCTGACGCGGTCTTCGACCGTCAAGTCCTGAACCGGCTGGAGAAAGAGCGAAACGCCATCAACTTTCGCGAGTTCGGGTTGCAGGCGGCGGATCACATCCGAAGCGTTGATTTGGCGCTCGGCCAGCGGTTTGAGATTGATCTGGATGCGCCCGCTGTTCAGCGTGGTATTCGTTCCGTCAACGCCGATGAATGAGGAAAGGCTTTCGACCGCCGGGTCCTTGAGAATGACGTCTGCAAGCGCCTGCTGCCGCTGCGCCATCGCCGCGAAGGAGACGTTTTGCGGACCTTCGGAGACGCCGAGAATGACGCCGGTATCCTGAACCGGGAAAAACCCCTTGGGAACATAAATGTAGAGAAGAATTGTCCCGACGAGCGTCGCGACGGTGACAATGAGCGTGGTCGTGCGGAAGCGCAGAACGAACTGCAGCGTCCGGCCATAGAATGCAATGACCGCATTGAAGGCATCCTCGGACTTGCGGTAGAACCAGCCTTCCTCTTCTTTTTTCTGATGACGGAGCAGCTTGGCGCACATCATCGGCGTGAGCGTAAGCGAAACAAACGCGGAAACAAGAATGGTGACCGCCAGGGTGACCGCGAATTCGCGGAACAGGCGGCCAACGATATCGCCCATAAAGAGAAGAGGAATGAGTACGGCAATAAGCGAAACGGTCAGCGAAACGATGGTGAACCCGATTTGCTCGGAGCCCTTTAGCGCCGCCTGCAGGGGCGATTCGCCTTCCTCGATATAACGGCTGATGTTTTCGATCATGACGATGGCGTCGTCGACGACGAAGCCGGTCGAAATTGTCAAGGCCATGAGAGAAAGGTTGTTGAGGCTCCATCACCACCAGCGCGACCGTCAGCACCAGCGTAAATTGCACATCCTCGACAGACGCGCGAATCGTGGTGGTGCGGTCGGTAAGAATATCCACATGCACGGCGGCGGGAAGCGCCGCTTGAAGTTGCGGAAGAAGTTTCTTCACGCGATCGACCACCGCGATGATGTTCGCGCCGGGCTGCCGTTGAATATTCAGAATGACGGCGGAGTCCCGATTGGCCCAGGCGGCCTGCTTGGCATTTTCAACACCGTCGACAACCGTGGCGACGTCGGTCAGCCGCACGGGCGCGCCGTTACGGTAGGCAATGATCAACGGACGGTAGCTGTTGCTGGAAATAAGCTGATCGTTTGCGCCGATGGTGTAAGCCTGATGCAAGCCGTCAAACGTGCCTTTGGCCTGATCGACGTTGGATTGGCTCAGCGCGGTGCGCAAGTCTTCAAGGCTCAGTCCGTAGGAAGCCAGGGCTGTCGGATTCGCCTGGATGCGCACTGCCGGACGCTGGCCGCCACTAATGCTGACAAGCCCGACGCCGCTGAGCTGAGAAATTTTCTGAGCGAGCGTGGTGTCCGCGAGGTCTTCCACTTTGGATAGCGGAAGAGATTTCGATGTGAGCGCGAGCGTTAGGATGGGCGCGTCCGCCGGATTGATTTTGCTGTAGATCGGCGGGTTGGGGAGTCCTTGAGGGAGAAGATTCGAAGCGCTGTTGATGGCCGCCTGGACTTGCTGCTCGGCGACATCGATATTTAGGTCCAAATCAAACTGCAGCGTAATCATCGAGCTCCCGAAGGAACTCGTGGATGTCATCTGATTCAAGCCTGGAGTTTGGCCGAACTGACGCTCGAGCGGGGCCGTGACCGAAGATGCCATGACACCCAGCCCACCAGTAGGACGCCGACCATCAGAAGAGTGGTGGCGACCGGCCGCAGAATAAACGGCCGAGACGGACTCATCGCGGAGATCCTCCAGCCTGGCCTTTCGAAGGTCTCCCGGATTGCGGCGCGTCTTGGGCGGGAGACGGAGACGCAGCCCCGCGGCCAGCGCCATTCGAACCGCCGGCCGGGCTGGGACTGATCTTTGTTCCGTCCTGAAGCTTATCTTGACCATCAATCACGACGACATCACCGGAATTCAACCCGGCGCTCAAGCCCACGCTGTCACCGGTGGTCTGCGCGATGGTGACGATTCGAATCTTCGCCGTGTTGTCGGGGCCGGCAGCGTACACGTAAGTTCCCTGCGGACCGCGCTGGATGGCGGCAGTGGGAACGATCGTGAGGTTGCGCTTGGTGTCCACGAGAAGGTGGACATTGACAAATTGATTCGGGAAAAGAGCGTTGTCCGTATTGGCAAAGACGGATTTCAGCTTGTAGGTTCCGGTGGTTGGATCAATTTGATTGTCGATGGTTTGTAGTTTTCCGCTGGCGATTTTGGCGGTGTCGTCGCGATCATAAGCATCGACCATAAGTTGAACGCCGGAGCGAAGCTTCGCGTTCACTTGGGGAAGCTGATCCTGCGGCAAGCTGAAAATCACCGAGATAGGCTGCAGCTGGGTGATCACCAAAAGTCCGTTGGTATCGCTGGCATGCACGATGTTCCCGGCGTCAACGAGACGCAGGCCGATGCGGCCGCTGATCGGCGCGGTGATGCGGGAATATGTCAGTTGCAGCTTGGCGTTGTCGATCTGACTTTGATCGGACGCGATGGCGCCATCAAACTGCCCAACCAACGCGGCCTGAGTGTCGAGCTGCTGTTGGGGGATCACGCCTTCCTTGAAAAGAAGCTTGAAGCGCTCAAAATTGACTTCCGCATCTTTGCGCTGTGCCTGGTCTTTAGCGAGTTGCCCGAGCGCTTGCCCAAGCTGTACCTGGAACGGGCGCGGATCGATTTGCGCGAGAAGATCTCCCTCGTGGACGAACTGGCCTTCCTTAAACGCGACACTGACGAGCTGACCATCGACACGGCTGCGAACCGTAACGGTGTTGAAGGCGGTCACGGTGCCAAGTCCATTGAAATAAACGGGCAAATCGCCGCGTTGCGCAGTGGCAACCACGACCGGCACAACCATGTTCGCTGCGCTGAAGCCTCCCTTGCTTTTACCCGCCGCTGCGGCTGCGGCAGGGTCGGCCGCCTGGCTGGAATTCTTTGCGCTGTAGTAATACCAGCCGCCCAGAGTTACAACGCCAAGCACAAGAACCCAGAGCCACCAGCGGCTCTTCGAAGGCGCAGTGGCCGACGCGCTGTCCGAGCCCGGGTCGGGAAGGTCTAAGGACTTGGTCTGGCCCATCCGTTCGCTCCTATTATGAAAATAGTTGTGCGAGAGAGTCTGCCGAAAGCAGGGCAATCGCAAGTAGACGCTGGGGGCTGCGGCGCCTGGTACCGGCAGCCTACCGGAAAACTTTGCCTACGACTAGATAAGACGGCTCTTGGAGGCGAAAGGTTACGAAAACACGGGTACCGATCGAGCCCCTGGGCAGGACCTTCGCGTGGTGCAATTGGTTGGGCGGGAATGCGAACTTAGGGCGTTCTTGGAAATTGAGGGGTGCAGAAATGGGCGGGAGAAAGTAGACTGTCGCGGAACGGCACGGGCTTCAAGACGTGGAGCCACTAATCCTGTTTTGTGGGGAGAAAAACCACATGCTCAAGGGCTTGATTCTAGGGATTTTGCTCGGAATCCTGTTGGTTGCCGGAGGCATTTATTACTATTTCTCATCGGGGCACGCGCCGGTGGCCACTTCGGCGCCGCCGATACCGTTTGAAAAGAGGCTCGTGCGCGTGGCACTGCATGCTTACCTGGATAAGCTGGCGCACCCGGCACCTCAGGTAGCGGCGGACGAAGCGAATGTGCTTGCCGGGGCAAAGGTTTACAAGGAGCACTGCGCGATGTGCCACGGCCTGCCGAACGAGCCCAAGACCGCGGAGGCGCAGGGAATGTTTCCGGCGCCGCCGGAACTCTTCAAAGGCACGGGGGTGACGGACGACGAAGAGTGGGAGTCGTATTGGAAAGTGGAAAACGGAATTCGACTGTCGGGGATGCCGGCGTTCAAAGGGCAGCTTACGGAAAAACAGATTTGGCAGGTGGCCGTTCTGGTGAAGAACGCGGACAAGATACCAGAATCCGTGAAAAAAGAGCTCGCGGCAGGCGCGAGCACTCCGATGGAGATGGCGATGCCGGAGAACCCGCCGGCAAAATCAAAGAAGAAATAGTTCGACTTTCTGACCTATTCGGCGGGTTGAGCACTCTCGCCGGCGCGGCGCAATTCCGGAAAAGTCCACGCCCATAATCCGGTCACCATGAGTGTGCCCAGCCCGCCCAGGACCACTGCGGGCACGGCGCCGAACCACTGTGCCGTGAGTCCGGATTCAAACTGGCCAAGTTCGTTGGAAGCGCCAATAAAAATCATGTCGACAGCATTCACGCGGCCACGCATTTCATTGGGCGTACCGACTTGAATGAACATCTGGCGAACAATGACGCTGACCATGTCCGTCGCGCCAACAAGGAATAGCGCAAGCAGAGAAAGCACGAGGCTTCGAGAGAGGCCGAAGAGAATAGTGGCGACGCCGAATCCGCCAACGCACCAGAGCATTACGGATCCGGAGCGGCGGTCAAAAGGCTTGTGCGCGATGAAAATCGCCATGCACGCCGCACCGGCGGCGGGAGCGCTGCGAAGAATTCCCAACCCCCAAGGACCGGTTTCCAAAATTTCTCTGGCGTAGACGGGGAGGAGAGCAACGGAGCCGCCCAGCAGAACCGCAAAGAGGTCCAGGGAAATAGCACCGAGGACCAGTTTTTCGCGCCAGATATAGTGCAGCCCCGCCAGCGTGGTTTTCCAATTCATGGGCTCGGGAAGGCGCGTTACCGGTTGTACCTTGATCCGCGAGGTGGAGAGCGCGGCGGCGATCGCGGCAGCGAGGGAGAGTGCATAGACTGCGGCCGGGCCACGAGAAGCTGCGTAGACGATTCCTCCCAATGAGGGACCGAGGACGACGGCGCACTGAAAGATGGTGGAGGCCCAGGCAACGGCGTTTACGAAGTCTTTTTCTGGGACTAACTGGGGCAGCAGCGAGCGGCTCACGGGCCCGTTGAAGCAGCGCACGACACCCAGCAAAACGAGCACAGCATAGATGGGATAGGAGTTGTGTACTCCGCGTACGGTGAGAACCAGCAAGGATCCCGCGCAGAGGCCGGACCCGCAATAACAGGCCACGATGACCCGACGCCTGTCGAAGCGATCCGCGACATGGCCGGCGACCAGAAACAACAGAATGCTGGGGAGAAACTGCGCCAGTCCGACGAGACCAAGATCCAGCGGCCGTTTCGTGATTTCATAGACTTGCCAGCCGACGGCGACGGATTGCATCTCTCCGGCGAGAACGATAAAGAAACGGCCCAACTGGAAAAGAACGAAACTCGGATACGTGAAAGCAACTCGTCCGGCGGAGTTGAGGTTCTCGGATGCAGCCATCGCATATTACTCTGCCACAAAAGCCTAGCGAGAACGAGAACCGCCCGAGAGCGGAATAAAGACTGGTTTAGGTATCCGAAAAATCCTCTGGCTCAATGGCAAGTGCCGGTGCCGGAATCGGTGAAAGTTTTGCCCGCTTCGGGAATGAACTGCCAATCGTAGGCACCGGGCTTGAGGTTAAGTTTCAAAACGCCGAAGGCAGTGGCGTCGCGCAATTCGCTGTTGGGCTTTGGTTCGACGAAGGGGCGGTGATTCTTACCGCCTGTACCGACGACGAACTCGCGAATGCCGCGAGCCGGATCCGCAGCGGCGTCAGGAGTTTGCGGGGCGAAGCGTTCGTAATCGTGGTCGTGACCGCCGATAACGACGTCCGCGTTGCTATCGTAGAGGGCCTGGAAAAGCGGCTTGACGGTGAGGTCGTTGCCATGGGCGCTGCCGGAGCTGAAGAGCGGCTTGTGCCAATAGGCCAGGGTGCAAGCGGCCGGGTGTGCAGCGAGATCGGCGCGAAGCCATTTTTCCTGCGGCGAACCGGCTTCGCAGCCACCGACGTCCTTACATTCGCTATTCAGCACAACAATGTGCCAAGTGCCGAGTTCGTAGCTGTAGTAGCCGGCCTTTGGGTCACCGGCAGCGGCGCCAAAATAGTCGAAGTACGGCGTGGCACCAGCAGCATGAAACTCGTGGTTGCCGGGAGCAGGGCGGGTGCGGGATTTCACGCGGCCCCAAGTCTTGTCGTAACATGCGAAATTTTCTTTGCTCCCGTCCGGGTAGGCGAGGTCGCCGACAGCCATGACGGTTCCGGGAATTTGTACGAGCAGTTTTGCTGTGGCTTCGGCACCGGAAAGGTCCTTGCAGTCGGCGATGTCGCCGGCCCCAACGAGGACGGCTGTTTGATCCACAGGCGCGGCGGCCGAGGACGAAATGCCGTTCCAGGGAGCGAGCGCCATCGGCGCAGCTGCTCCTGCCAGTACTACGCCTGCCAAGAAGGGCTTTCGCATGCTAAATCTCCAGTTCAGGAACGAGTTTGTTCGCGAGGGGTACCCCACCCCTGGTGTTTTTCGTAAAGAGTGCGGAGACGCTTGAAAATAATAGAGTTAACCCTCTCTCTGATGCAAAAGAGTTGTGCAAGAATGTCAAAACAAAGGGGATGAGTGAAAAATCTCGTGGTTATTGCAGGTTGGAACATGGGCACCTCCCTACCCCCGGGCATTTCATAAAAATATCAAAACAAAGGAATTACAGAATTTGCAATTCATAAGTTACTGATTCCGCAGGGCTTGAGTTTTGCTGCGCAGAGTTTCGGAAACGATGTCTAAGAAGAAAAGCAGCGTTGAGCTGCAGCACTCTCACAAGATCTCGCAGTATTATCTGGCAACGATTGTAGCATGCCGATATAAGTGTCAAGGGTGATTTTGGACGGTAGCCGTGGCAAATGTGGAGAGAGTGCTCTGCCACGGCGACGCCCGATTTGTTATTTTTCATGAAGCGGGGACCAGCGGACACCGGCGGCAATCGTGGGCTTGTAGAATTCGCGCTGGAGCATGTATTGAGGGCTCCCGTTGTAGAAACCGAAGACCTCGTTGTTGATGTTGAGCCCGTACATGACAAAGGAAAGGCCACGGGCCATTTTGACGCTACCCTGAGCATCGAACTGAAGGTGGGGATAAAAGTAGTTGTCGCCGAATGGCCCAGGAGTGCCGTCCCCATAGCCGGCGATATTCTGGGCGTTATAGGAAAGTCCGACTCGAATTGAGACGCGACCACGATCGTAGGTCGGGCTGACGTTCCAAGTGTGCGGCGCGTTGCGCACGAGCCGAGGATGATCCGTACGGCTGAAATCGAGCCCAAAGGAAGTGCGCGAAGCGGTGTAGCCGTAGTTCGCCGAGATCCCCAGACCAGCGAATCCACCGGGCAAGAAAGTGAGGTGCTGCAGATAGGCAACCTCGAATCCGTTCAACCAGGCGCTGCCGGCATTCACGGGCTGAGTGACTGTACACTTTGTCGTCGTAGAGCAAGTAGCACCGCCGAAGTTCCCCGTGGTGACATTAACAAACTGGTGCGTGACGACGGGTTCCGTCAGATTCTTGTAGAAATAACCCGCGGTGATAACGCCGAAGGGGTTCAGGTAATGCTCAAAGAGCACGTCGATGTTATCGGCTGTTTCGGGCTTTAGATTTGGATTTCCCAGGCCAACGAGAATTGGGCTGGCTGTGTTGTCGATGGAAACCGCCTGGGCGATATTCTGCGGATCGGGGCGGGAGAAGCCGCGGCTGTAGACCAAACGCAGGTTCGTGTCGTTCTTGAGACTAAAGCGCAGAGAAGCACTCGGCAGTACCTTGACATAAGAACCGTTCAGTTTGGTATTGCCAATGAAATTGTTATTGGCGTCGAAAACCGGAGTCACGGTATCGAGATTGGTACCCTCGAAGCGAACACCAGCGACGAGGCGGATTTTGTTGAAATCAATGGTGTTCATCACGTAGCCGGCGCTGACCTTTTCGATCAGGTCGAATTGGCTGGAAGTATCCTCCGTGAGCGAATAGTTATTGGGATTGGCGCTCTTGTCGGCAAGGAAGGCGTTATAGATATCGAAGAAATTGGGGTTGGGGCCCAATTTGTAAGCCCCGTTGTAGTAGTTGTTATTCGTCAGCTTGTTGGAGAACTGCGATAAGAGGAGAGGCGTTCCCGTCCCGCTGGGCGAAAAGTTGTCCGTAAAGGTGTCGGCGAACTTGTGGGCGTTACGGAATTTTCCGCCAATTTCGATGGTGGAGAGATGGGATCCCAGGTGATAGCGCTTGGCTCCGGCTCCGGAGAACTGGAGATTCAGCTGTGCTGTGAGCCCGTGGTTTACCTGCATGCGGTGGAGAGGGAAATTGCTCTGGTTGGTGTACGCTTCCGTGAAGCAAGCGGGAGTCCACTGAGGTTCGTAGAGGTTTTTTGTGTTCGCCAGATCATACTGGCAGGAACTGGTCGCCAGACCGTCAGCGTTAAAAGACGCTGTGCGGTCACCGACCTGGCCAACCTGGCTGGAACGCGCCACGGAAGCATCCCAGGCAAACCAGGTAGCGGTGAGCACGTGTTTGCCGCCAAGAAGGATACTCCCAATGGCGTAATCGGGCCGCCGGATCTGCGAGTTAAAAGAGGGCACACCGGTGCAGCTCTCATTGCCATAGTCGGGGTTGGGTGTGACGCCATCCGAGAGAAATTTGTTTGAGTCAATACTGCAGCCGTTGGAACCCTGAAGTTGAATGCCATTGGGGAATTGGTTAGGTTTCAAGGGATTGAAAATGGGAGTGTTGTCCGTCAGCGAGTAAACCCAACGGTCGCCGTTGTTCTTGAAGTCAGAGTAAAGACCTCGGACGTAGATGGTCGAGCCGTCCGACGGCTTGTAGTCGACACTTCCCGCCAGGCCCCAGCGGCTGCGGTAATAGCGGTATTCGCGGACATCGATCGATTCGAAGTAGCGCGCCGTCGAGCCGTCGGTGAATTTGGCAATGTCTGGCACAGGTTCGAGGTCGTCAATGCCGCGGCCGTTCCAATCGTAGGTGCCACCAATTAGAGCGCCGAAGCGCTTGTTGGCACCGAAGCGCTGCCCGACAGTGCCGGCTGTTTCAACGAGGCCGCGGCCATTTACGATGGGGGTATATCCACCCATCCCGCTAATGTTGATGGTAGGACGCTCACCCGCAGTCTTGGTCACAAGATTCACGGAACCGCCGATACCATCCGGATCCATGTTGGCCTGCAAGGTCTTGTTGATTTCCACGGACTCGACGATGTCAGCGGGAATGGCATCCAGCTTGATTTGGCGCACTCCGGATTCCGGGGAAGGCGTATTGACGCCGTCAATAGTGAGATTGGCGAGGCGTGGCTCGGTACCGCGAATCTGCACGTACTTACCTTCGCCTTCGTCGCGTTCAATCGTGACGCTGGGGAGGCGGCCGAGGGCATCGGCCATGTTGGCGTTGGGCAAGCTCCGAATTACCTCCGCGGGCAGGACTTGGACGATGTTATCGGCGGTGAGTTCGCGGTTAACGGCCTCAGCTTCGCCGGAAGCGCGCTCGGCGGTGACCAAAACTTCGAGGCTCTGGGCCTCGACCTCGAGTTTTGCCTCGACGCTCGCGGCCTGGCCGGCAGCGACGTTCACTGCTTGCTTAGAGGTGTCGAATCCCAGGTAGGAAACCGTAACGGTATAGCTTCCAGGCTCGAGGTCGTTGATGAAAAACTGGCCCAGAGCGTCCGAAACAACGGTAACACCCTGGGGCTGAACAGAAATTTGGGCCCCAATCAGCGCGGCGCCCGAACTATCCGTGACGCGTCCAGTGATGGCGCCTTTCCCCGACTGAGCGTGCGCGGGTGGAATTAGGCACAGCGAGCAGGCTAGAACCAGCAGGAAACTGCACAAACTACGCATGGCGACTCCTTTGAATTTGAATTGCAACGAACGCTCGGACACGAGGCGAACGATCGGCAAAGTTCACCTCCGACCGGGATTCCAGCGATCAGATTTCCAAGTACACCCCGAAGGCGCGGCGAAAGGAGTAAACGTCAGATTGATGACTGTGAGATGAAAGCAAGATGAGAAGGGCGTAAAAGGAGGAACCTAATCGTACTCCGCGCTTGAGCGGGGCGCAGGCATGTTTCGCTGACAGAAATTATTCTTGCGCGGCAGTTCTAGGCTGGAGATAGAAATGGATCGCGGGGGTAAAGATAAGTGAAAGAACCATGGAGCTGAGGATGCCGCCAACAACGGCGATAGCGAGAGGCTTGAGCATGGCGGAACCAGCACCGATGCCGAATGCCAGAGGAAGCATGCCAGCAACAGTGGCCAGAGCGGTCATGGCGATGGGGCGCAGCCGGCGGCGGCCGGCCTGGATCATGGCTTCTTCGGCGGAGAAGCCAAGTTCGCGGAAGCGATGCTCGGCGTCGAGAAGGAGAATGCCGTTTTTTGCGACGATGCCGATAACCATGATCATGCCCATGCGTGAAGCGACATTGAAGGAGGTGTTGGTGATCAGCAGGGCGAGAAACCCGCCGAAGCTGGAGAGCAACGCGGAGGCCAGGATTGCCGTGGGCGCGGAGAAAGTACGAAATTCGAAGAGCAGCACGGCAAACAGGAGCAACAGAGCCAAAAATAATACCACCAACATATCGCTGGACGATTTCCGTTCTTCGGCATACAGGCCGCCATATTCGACACGGATGGACGAAGGCAAATGCAAATTGTTCACGGTTTTCTGTACGGCAGCGATGCCTGTACCAAGGTCCACGCCTTCGAAGCGCCCCGTGACTTGCACCAGGCGCTGCAAATTCTCGCGACGAATTTCTGTCTGGCCCGGATCCATGCTGAGGGTGGCCAATGAGCCAAGCGTTGCGGTGCGACCGGTGGAACTGGTGAGCAGCGCGTTACTCATGCTGTCGAGCGAAGAGCGGTTTTGTTCCGGAAAGCGAACGCGAACGGTGTAGGAGCGGTCATTCAGAATCACGGGTGTTGCAGCAGGCTCACCTTCCAGAACCGCAGCGGCGTTGACGGCGACTTCTTCGGGAGTGAAACCGGCACGTGCGGCGATCGTAGGATTCACCTGATAGGTGACCGCCGGGCCGCTGATGGTATTTTCGACTCCGTTGAGAACGTCTACGACCGGGTGCGAGTTTCCGCCGATCTTGATTTTGTCGAGCGCATCGGCGACGCGCGGAGCGGTTTCATTGAGGAGTTTGCCGTCCTGCGCAAAAAGCTTGATGACGACAGGCTCGGGCGCGCTGGTCAAGTCGCCGATCATGTCCTGAAGGAGCTGAATGAACTCAATTTTCGTGCCAGGTTCGGTGGACTCAATCTCGGTTCTGAGATCGGCGATGATATCGTCAATGTCCCGCTTGCGATCTTTCTTCAGCCTGACGGTGAAATCCCCATTGTTCGCTTCGGTGACGGCAGCAAGCCCCAGCTGCATGCCGGTGCGGCGGGAGGTGTTCTCAACTTCGGGTGTGGACTTCAGAATTTCCTCAATGTGCTGGAGGATGCGGTTGGATTCTGCGAGCGAGCTGCCGGGCGGCGTGAAGTAGTCCAGAATGAACCCGCCTTCATCCATGGCGGGGAGAAAGTCCGTGCCGAGAAAGGTGTAGCACAAAATAGAAAGAACGATGACCAAGACGGAGCTTGCCGCCAGCACCCAAGGACGTTTGACTAGCGCTCTCATGGTTCGCGCATAAAACTCCACGATGCGTCCGAAAAAACCCGAGAGATGCTTTTCTTCGGCAGCGAGAAGAGCAGCGGCGTCCGGACCGGCTGCGGAGGATGACGCTGAAACTTCTTCAGTATCTTTTCGGCGCACGAAGTAAAGACTCAGCGTCGGAGTCCAGGTCAAAGCCAAAAGAAGCGAAGTAAACAAAGAAACGGTCATGGTGACGGCGAGGGCGCGGAAGAAAGTTCCCGTCACACCGGTGATGGAAATCAACGGAAGAAAGACGACGATCGGGGTAATCGTCGAGCCGATGAGGGGAACAGTCAATTCGCGCAGGGCGCTTTGAATGGCCTGGAAGCGGGTTTGACCGGCATCCCGATGCAAAACAATATTTTCGAGGACGACGATGGCGTCGTCGATGACCAAACCGACGGCGGCGGCGAGGCCGCCCAGAGTCATCAGATTGAAACTCTGATTGGTCATTTTCAAAACGATGAAGGTGATGAGCAGAGTTACAGGTATGACCAGCCCCGCCACCAGGGAAGTTCCCCAATCACGCAGGAACAACACGAGGATAATAGAGGAGAGGAGAATTCCAATAAGCACCGCGTCGCGGACGCTGGCAATGGAGTCGTGAACGATTGTGGATTGATCGTAGAAAGGCTCGAGATGAACTCCGGGAGGCAAAGTGGGAGTGAGTTGCTGGATGAGCGCGTGCACTTCGTTTGCGACGTCCAGAGTGTTGCTTTCGGGCTGGCGATCCACGTTGAGAAGCACAGCCGGTTTGCCATTGGCGGTCACCATCGTGTAGACAGGGGCGACCGACGGGGCGATTTTCGCAATGTCGCCCAGGCGAATGGGAATGCCCGCCGAGGAACTCTTGACAACAATCTGACCAATCTGTTCCGGAGTGCGGACCTGCCCGCTGATGAGACCTAGAACGAGCTGATGACCGTGCTCGATCAGGCCAGGCGAATCGATCAGATTCGTGCGCTTAATGGCGTCCAGAATGTCCTGGACTGTGATTCCCGCGGCAAGGAGGCGCACCGGATCCGGTGTCACTTGAAATTCGGGGACGCGGCCTCCTTGTATGATGACGGTCGCAACGCCATCCAGCCGGTTGAGGCGCGGCTTAAGATCGTAGGTGGCAATCTCCCACAGCTTGTTCGGCGGCACCGTGTCCGACGTCAAGCTGTAACCAATGATCGGAAAGATCGCGAAGGTCAGGCGATGTGTTTCCACCTTTGCCGTTGAGGGAAGCTCCGCCTGCAAGCGGGCAACGACCGCGTCCACACGCTGCAGCGTCAGAATCATGTCGGACTTCCAGTCGAAGAACAGATCAACTTCGGCGGACCCGCGGCTCGTTATGGATGTAACCTTCTGGAGGCCGGGCACACTGTTCACCGCTTCTTCGATCGGACGGGTGATGGTGACCAGCATTTGGTCGATGGGCATCACACCGTTGTCTACTCCCACAACGATGCGCGGGAAATCCGTGTTCGGAAAAACTGAAATCGGGATGCTGAGCGCGAGGTAACTGCCCACAAGCGCCAGGCTGATGGTCAGGAAGAGCACAGGGCGTGAGAGCCGATGGAACCACGGTGTGCGCGAATTGTCTTGCTTGCCCGACCGCCCTGCGCCGCTCACGACCGGTTGAGAATCCATGCGCAGTTACTCCTTGCCTTTCACAGGAGCTTTCTTTGCGGATGCTGCTTTCTCTTCAACTTTGCCTGGTTTCTTAGCGTCGGCGGCTTTATCGTCCTTTTCGGCTGTCGCCGTGTCTTTCTCGTCTCTGTCGACTGTCGCTTTTTCATCAGCGGCGGGCTTCTCAATTTTGATTTGCGTGCCGTCAGGAACCGCGTAGCCACCCGTGGTTATGACCGGATCTCCGGGATTGATGCCGCCGGCGATTTGCGTGAGATCTGAGTTGCGAATGCCCAGCTGAACGGTCTTCTGGTGGGCCTTTTCATCCGATCCGGCGAGGAGAACGTAATCGGCTCCCTCGGCGTTCTTGAACACGGCGGAGGCGGGAACTACAATCGCGTCCTTGACCGTTTTCGCGGTCATGGAAAGTCCCACGGTCATGCCGGGTTTCAGCGCGGGGTCCGGCTTGGACGCTTCGACCCAAACTTCAATGGTGGTGCTGCCGGGATCGAGAGCGGGACTGACCAGGCTGACGCGGCCTTTGAAGGGTTCATCGAGACCGGGAATTTTCAGTTCCGAGGGATTGCCTACTTTCAGAACGGCGGCTTCGGATTGCGCAATGTGGGCTTTCGCAATGAGCCGCGATGTGTTCATCACGGTAAGGATGGGTTGATTGGCGGTGGCAGGATCCCCTTCGTAAAGCGGACGATCAGTCACCACGCCATCAATGGGACTGGTGATCCTCGAATAGCCAAGCATGGCTTGGGCGCCCCTCATTCGAGCGTCGGCCGACATGCGAGCGCCTTCGGCGGACTTGAGGGTCTGCTGTTTTCCGACGCGTTGCAGGTCTGCGAGTTGTCTCTGCGCTTGCTCGTTCTGGCTGCGGGCTTGCAGAAAAGCGACTTCGGCGGAGTCCATGTCTTTACGGGGAATCGCGCCTTGCTGGAAAAGTTCCTTGCGGCTCTCGTAGACCTTTTGTTGCGCTTCGAAGCTCGACTTAGCGGCTACGGCGTCCAGTTCCGCCTTCTGAATCTGCTGAGGGAGACTGGCGCCAACGGTGGTCACGTAGCTGGCGTCTGCTTGTTCGAAATCGCCTTTGCTGGACTCCGCCGCGGCTGACAGATCCTTGTTCTCCAATTCGGCAAGCAATTGTCCCTTTTTAACGTGCGTGCCGCGCTGCACATAGAATTTCTTGATAGGCGCGCTGATCTTCGGGGCGACCGTGGCTTGCTCGAGCGGGTAGACGACCGCTTCGGCGGAAATTATCTGTGAAATGGGGCCGCGCTGGGCAGGGGTGGTCTGCACGGAGACCACAGGCTCTTTTTCCTTTTCGGCCTTGCCGCAGCCGCTCGCAATGCAGAGTATTGCGGCCAGCGCGCAGAAAAGGGATATCGATTTGCGAACAAACGTCAAAGAAGTGATCATTGTCGGCTTCATGGAGTTGTGAGAACCCCCGTCAAGGTTTGCAAATTGGCAAGAGCCACGCGATAACGCAAGGCTCCGTCTTGATAGGCCGCGTTGGCTTGGGCAAAGGTGGTCTGCGCATCGACGACTTCCAAGACGGTGGCTTCGCCGCCTCTGTAGCGAAGCGTGGTGAGACGCAGGCTCTCGGCGGAGAGTTCGGCTGAGCGGCCGAGACCGCTGAGCTCGCTGAGAGCCGTGTCCGCTTCGGCGTAGAGAGATTTTATCTCCGCGAGGAGCTTGCGCTGCGCGAGGGAGAGTTCGCGGTGGGCTTGGGTGTGGCGCAATTCGGCCTGCTTGATGCGGCTTTGCGTGGCGCCCCAGTTCCAGATGGGAATATTCACGGTAGCAAGGGCAGAAGTTCCAAGATTTGAGAAGCCGTTTTCGTTGTTCACCGCGAAGCGTGTGGCATCAATTCCATAGAAATAATCAAAGCTGAGCGAAGGCAGATATCCCGCGCGAGCACCGGTCACTTCGTGTCCCGCCTGTTGCACGGCGGCCAGCGCAGCGCGGAGATCGGGATTGTCCCGTGCGGCGCGTTGCTGCACTTCGGCGAGGGTTGGCAGCGGGACACTCGCGTGAAGGTCTTCGGCGAGTTCGAAATTGTCGTTGAAATCGGGAAAGATCAGCACGGCAAAATCGAGCCGCGCGTTCAGCAGTCCGAGTTGGGCTTCCAGCAGTTGCCGGCGGCGTTCCTGCATCTGCAATTCCGCCTTGATGACATCGGAATGAGCGACTTCCCCTCCCTTTTCGAGATCCTGCGTCAATTTCAGGAAGCGGTCGCCCTCATCGCTGTTTTTGCTTGCGGCCTCCAGCTTCAGTTGGGCGGCCGCGACGGCGTAATAGCTCTGCACGACGGTAACGACCAGTCCACGCGAAGCGATCTCCGCGCGCGCTTTTGCGAGAGCAGACGCCGCGGAGGCCCGGCGAAAGGCGGAAATGGAAGCGAGATCGATGGACTCATGCACATTGGCCTGGCTGATGTATTCGTGAACAGCGTTGTTGGCGATATACCTCACAGCAGTACCGGGGCCGTTGCTCTGCGTATAAAGAGCCTGATTGTTGTAAGTGACGCTGGGGAGCAGCGCTGCCGCCGCCTGATAGCGATCCTGGCGCGCAATCGCGGCGTCGGTCTGTGCGGCTTGAAATTGCGTGCTGTTCTTCCTAGCCCGCGCAAGAGCATCTTCCAGCGTCAGGCGGAGCGCTGGTGCCGCCGCAGACGTTGCCTGCTGCGCATCTTTTGTGGATGCCGCGCCTGCGGGAGCTGGTGTCTCCTGGGCCGCTGCAATCTCTGCGCAGCAGAGCAGAATGGGAGCCACCGAGGCCCACAGAACGAGGATGAAGCGCGATTTCATAAGATCTCGACTCCTGGGCCGAGCGAAAGCAAGCCACGGCAAGGAAGAATTTTAGCCTAACCAAACAAAGCTAAACGCAGGATTAACTGCCAGCGGCAGAGGGAAACGGTTCCGTGGGGAGATAGGCCGTAAATGTGCTTCCGACCGAGTCGGAACTGGTCAGTTCCAGACGGCCGTGATGCGCCTCTGCAATCCAGCGAGAAATCGATAGACCGAGGCCGGCACCGCCGCCGTCATTCTCCACGCGGGAACGGGCCTTGTCGGCTCGGAAAAAACGTTCGAAAATGCGCGGCTGCAGCTCGGCGGGAATTCCGCCCCCGGTATCCGTAATGCCCACGACATACTCGCCCCCTACAAGCTTGCAATTCACAGTGACTCGCCCTCCCTCGGGCGTGTACTTAATCGCGTTGTCCAGCAGGTTGAGAATCATGCGGCGCAGAAGAGATTCGTCGGCGTGAATGGGAGACTCGGCCGATTCCTCAAGATTCAGCGAAATCTTTTTTGCCAGCGCTAACGTCCGAGCCGAATGCACGCATTCGCCGACGAGTTCGTCGAGATAAAAATCACGTGGCTGGAGGGGATACTGGCCGGCGTCCGCTCGCGTGAGCGTGAAAAGATCCTCGACGATATGCGTGAGCCTCGCGGCCTCCTGGTGAAGCACTTCCAGCGACTCGCGGTACTCCTCCAGCGAACGTGCCTGCTGCGAAAGAGCGACTTCCGCTTCGCCGCGCAGAATCGCAACTGGCGTCCGCAATTCGTGCGACGCGTCGGCCATGAAGCGCTGCTGCCGTTCGAATGACTGGCTGAGACGGTCGAGCAGACTATTGAACGACTGCGCGAGATGTCCAAGCTCGTCCCTTTCATTCTGCACTGCCAGCCGCTCGTGCAGATTGGCAGCGCCGATGCGCCCGGCCTGGCTGCTCATGGCCACGACGGGAGCGAGGCTCTTGCGCGCGAGAAAGTAGCCGCCCACGCCAGCAAGCACAATGGCAATCGGAATGACCCAGGCAAATGTTGCGGTGACTTCTTCGAGCATCTCCTGCTGCGCGTGGAGCGACTGCAGGATCACGAGAGTGTACGTTTTTCCCGAGGATGAAAAGCGCCGCGCGAAAGCCCGATAACCGCTCTTGCCCCCTTTGACCTTGCCGAATAGCCGGTCGGCGCGAGAAGAGGTGTCGAGAAAACGCTGAAACGAAGCCGACGACAATGGTCCACCAGGCGAGGAACCACTCGCGGGCGCTGGTGCGGTCGGAAGGCCCTCGGAGGTAACGACTACATTCCCCGCGTCATCGAAGATCGCGAAAACGTGATCGCGAAAGCGATGTTCGTTGATGGCCACCTGCCCGGCCTCTTTCAGCGAGCCAGGGCCGCTCTGGTCCTTCGTTTCCGCGTCGAGAGTGGTCAGAAAGGCTTCGGAAAGTTCAGAGAGACTCACGTCGGTGCGCTGGAGAGTGCTGCGCCAAAAAATGAAATAAGTGATCAAGGCAAGGACGATCAGAACGAGCGTCAATACGGCCGTGTACCAGAGCGTGAGGCGGACGCGGACGGAATCAAGCATGATTCTTTCGGACGGGAGGAGCCGGCTTGGCGCGAGCGCGCGGCGAAGCGCCCTCGTCTCGCTCGTCCGCGAGGTCTGAATCACTCAGCGGGCCAAAGAAATAGCCGGCGCCGCGGCGGGTATGGAGCAAAGGCTTGCTGGAATCGGCGTCAATTTTCCGGCGCACGCGGTTTACGTACACTTCGATCAGGTTCGAAAAGGGATCGAAGGTTTCATCCCAAACGTGTTCCGCGATTTCCGCGCGCCCCACGACGCGGTCGGCATTGCGGGCAAGAAATTCCACCAGCGCGTATTCCTTCGCCGTCAACGGTATGCTGCGTCCCCCGCGGGAAACGCTTTGCGCGGCCGTATCCAGGACGAGGTCGGCTACAGTAATCTTCGCGGGGCGGAGCTCACCAGAGCGGCGCAGCAAGGCACGAAGGCGTGCGAGCAATTCGCGAAACTCGAAAGGCTTCGTCAGGTAATCGTCTGCGCCGTGGTCAAGTCCAGTGACACGGTCTTCCACTCCATCGCGCGCGGTCAGCATGAGGATCGGCACGCGCTGGCCGGATTTTCGCAGCTCGCGGCAAACTTCAAAACCATTGCGGCCCGGAATCATCACGTCGAGAATCACCAGGTCGTAGGTATTGATTGCCGCTTGATAGAGCGCGTCTTCGCCAGTCGCGGCAATATCAACTGCATAGGCCTGTTCCCGGAGGCCTTTGGCCACGAATCGCGCGATGCGCGCATCGTCTTCGACAAGCAGAAGTCGCATGCGAGCATCATACGGCAGGCGCGGGAAAAATGAGATACTTGCCTCAGGCGCATGACTTAAGCTCACGGATCTGCCGTGCCAATCCGCGCCCTCGACGAGGACGTAAGATCGGGTTCATTGGGAATCCCTGCACCCGGGAAAGTCGTTCAAGCATCAAAATTAATATGAAGTTTAAGAAGGTTGAACCCGAACAATTTGATTGCACGAAAACCGCCCTGAGGCCTTTCGGCTGCATGGAGCTGTGGGCCGGGAATGAGAGAGCTCATCGCTCGCTGGAGCTGGCAGGCCTGGAAAGCGACGTCATCGCCGTGCCCGCCGGAGGCAACAAGGGAGGCGATCTTTCCGCAGTATTCTCCTGCAGCGACAGTGTTGCCCGCGTGGTTCTCGCGGATTGCGTCGGCCACGGATATACGGCGGCTGGTGTCGCGCGCCACGTCCATCGTTTGTTGCACAAATTCCAAGACATTCGAGACACGGCGGGGCTACTGAGTGCGCTGAATGATGCCTTCACGCTTTCGAATGAAACATCGAACGGTCCGCTGCGGCTGACGACGGTGGTCACGGGAACCTTCGACGGTGTCAGCGGCGAATTCAATTTTGCTTATGCGGCGCACCCGCGGATGTTTCTATGGCGCGAGCGCGAAAGCCGATTTCTGGAGCTGGGTGAAGGGTTGGAGGGGCTGCCGCTGGGATACATCACGGGCGAAATCTACAATCAACAGAGCGTGCGGCTGAATCACGGTGACATGATTCTGGCGTTCTCGGATGGCGCAACCGAAGTGCGCTCTCCTGCAGGGGAGCAACTCACATCCAAAGGATTTTTGGGACTTGCTGAAAAAACGATGCGCGGATTGCCTCAGCCATTAGTGCTCCAGGATTTTTCGCGCACGCTCCTCGATGGCGTCCATCTCCACCGCGGCCAGACAGGCGACCTGGAAGACGATGTAACGCTGCTCACGCTTCGGCGCTTAGCCCGGTAAAGCCGCGTTCAGAGCGGCAGTACAATTTGTAAATTGGGTCACGCTACTTTGCCGGATGCGACGCGAAATACTGGTCCAGACTCTCCACAACTTCCTTGACGGCGCGCTGAACATTCATGTCCAAAGCCACGACAATGGCGGGAACATCCTTTCCGCTCACCGGTTCGTCGTGGGTATAGTAATGATTCCAAACGGTGGCGCCGGTCTTCACGTCACGCATTTCCAATTCCAGCGTGACTCTCGTTGACATCTGCTCACCTGTAATCTCTTTGAAATCGTAAAGACGCCCGCGAATCGCAAAGTCTCCCGGCATGTTACTGCGCCGCACATGGACGGCGCGGTAGTGGCCGGTTGCGCGTAACTGTCGCAGCAAGATTTCCTGGATCATCTCCGTGGGGGGTTCGGCCCAGCGCTGGAATTCATAGGTGCCTAATTGCTCGGGACCGTTGCCATAGACAATGCGATCCTCCCGGTACAAGTGCGTGGTCATGAGCCCGCCCACAAGCAGCGTCACCGGAACGGCGTCCGCCTTTTCGATGGCGCCTGCCTCCGTGGGGACGGTTAGCTGATAGTACTTGGCCGGCCGCGTGGAAGCGCAGCCGCTGAGCAGTCCAGCGATCAGCACAATGGCCGTAATAGGGCCTCTTCGGGCTGTGCCACTAGACTGCTCATTGCGTTCCATCGGCGAACTCTCCAAGTATCGCGGTTCCCCGTCACCCCGGCGTCGGCTCACTGGCGTTCTCCCGGTTTGTGCTCGCGGGGGTTATTCGCACGAATGAGCGTGTAAGGCCTGGTCTTGATGGTGTTCGTAAACTCCTTGAGATTCTGGCTGACGTGGCGCAGATTTTCGAGCAGCTCATCGATGTTCTCGGAATTAACATCGAGCATCTGGTCCAAATGTGCGGTCAGATCCGTCACTGTCGCGAGCGATTGTCGCAGGTCCTTGACCGCCTGGCGAACGTCAGCGCGATTTTCTCCGATCAAAGTATCGACATGATTCAGCGTTTCATTGGCCTGCGCTGAAGTCTTTCGCAAATCTTCGAGCAGGGGCTCCAGCTTTTCGGTGGCGGAGCTCAAATTCTTTACCGTTGTTTTCACGTTGGCACGGTTTTCCGAGATTAGTCCGCGCGTTTCGGCCAGCGTCGCCGACAGATTTGCCCGATTCGTGTCATTCAGCAGGTCGTTGATGCGGGTCAGTGTCACTTGCAAATCGCCCGCGCGGTCATTCAGCGTCTTCAGAAGCTGCTGCGCCTGGGGAGCGATGTCGTTGATCTTTGCCGTGAGGGCATTGAAGTCCACATAGGGGTCACAGGGCAGGGTCGCTCCGTTTGCGGCGAGCGCGGCTCTTTCGCTTCCAGGAACAATTTCCAAATGATTGTCGCCCAGGGGGCTCAGGCTCATGATCTTTACATGACTATCCGTTTTGACCGGCCATCCAGGCTTCACGCTGAACGTTATTTCGATGCGCGACGGATCTTTCGGGTCCAGCTGCAATTTCTCGACGCGGCCGACTTTCGGCCCGCCGGCGTAGCGCACCGTCGCTCCGGGTTCCAGTCCGCCGGCAAAGGGGGAGTGGGCGCGGTACGTCACCGCCGCGCCTGCAAACGCGCCAGTAAGGGTAAAGACAGTGGCTACCAGCACGGCGCTAGCTACCAGGACGAACAAACCTACAATCGCTTGTTCACGTTTCGATTCCATAACACACCTCTCTTCACCGCTCTTTAACGGCCGGGATGGCGGTGTTCTTCCGTCAGCATTTGCAAATAATCCAATTCTTCCGAGACTGCCGGTTCGGCAATGCGGTCGAGGAACTGCCGCACGCGGGGATGTGTGCTCGAACGCATTTCTTCCGTGGTTCCGATGGCGACCACATTGCCCTTGTCAATCAGCACCATGCGGTCGGCGATCAGGAAAGCGCTGGCCAGTTCGTGAGTAACCACGATAATGGTCATGTGAAAAGCCTGCTTGAGTTCGAGAATGAGTTGATCGACTCCGGCGGCAATAATCGGATCGAGTCCCGCGGAGGGCTCGTCGAAAAAAAGAATTTCGGGATCCATGGCCAGCGCGCGAGCCACTGCGGCCCGCTTCTTCATTCCGCCGCTCAACTGCGCGGGCATGTAGTTCTCGAATCCGGATAAGCCTACTTGGTCCAGCTTGAGCCGCAAAATAATTTCAATGGTCGAATCTTCCAGCTTGGTGTGCTCGCGCAATGGCAGGGCCACGTTCTCTCCAACCGTCATCGAGCCGAACAGCGCGCCACCCTGGAATGACATGCCGATTTTTTTCCGGATTTCGTCCATCTCCTCGGTTGAAATCGCGGCGATGTTTTTGCCTTTGAGCCAGATTTCGCCGGAACTGGGCCTTTCCAATCCCACCAACGTGCGCAGTAGCGTGCTCTTCCCGGAGCCGGACCCGCCCAAAATCACCAGGGTTTCACCATGCATCACGTCAAAGTTGATGCCGTGGAGAATCTCGCGATCGCCGTAACTGACGCGAAGATTGCGTAGCGAGATCATCACTTCCGGTTGCGTCAGCGCGTTGTCCATTTGGCTCATGGCGATAGTTTCGAAACTCACCTTTCAGTCATGAAGAAAAAGAGCGCCGTAAAAACGAGGTCGACCAGAATCACGAGGAAAATAGAAACCACTACGGCGCGCGTGGTTGACCGACCGACCTGTTCCGCGCCTGCCCCCGTAGTCAGCCCTTCATGACAACCCACAGCCGTAATCGTGATGCCGAACATCACACTCTTGACTAAACCGGTCGTGATGTCGCGCAGAAAGAGCGCGTCCAGGGAAGATTGAATGTAACGGATCCAGGTGAAGTCCGCCTGCGTCACGCCAAAGAGCGCGCCACCGAGAATCCCCATGGAGTTTGCCCAGATCGTCAGGCACGGCAGCATGACCATCATGGCGATAAATTTCGGCGTGACCAGAAAGTGTACGGGATCGATGGCCATGGTCTCCAGGGCGTCGATTTCTTCCGTGACCTTCATGGTGCCGATTTCGGCGGCGAACGCCGAACCGGAACGTCCGATGACCACGATCGCGGTAATCAGCGGTCCGAGTTCCCGCGTCATGGAAATCGCCACGGCGCTGGCGACGAAGTTCAGAGCGCCGAATTTGCGCAGCTCGTAAGCGCTCTGCAGCGCCAGAATCAGTCCAATGAAAAACGTAATCAGGGAAAGGATGGGCAGGGCCCCGACGCCAGTCTGCATAGCCTGCGAAACGGCGCGCTGCAAGCGGAGCGGTTTGCCCTGGAATGGAGCGACGAAAGTGAAGTACGCCGCGCGACTGCCAAGTTGGGCCAGAGCGCCCAGGTACGCCAGGCCATCGGTAACCGATCCTCCAATTTGCGTCGTCAGTTCCACAGTGCTCTCGCCGCGCTTCCCTGGTTTTGCGTGTGGCAGGCTCAGGGCGCAACGGATTGTGCTTCGTCTTCGTAAATCTCGAAAATTCTCACCAGTTTGGAAAGCTGCAGAACTTCGCGTACCGTCCTGTTCAATCCGAACAAAATGAACCGTGACCCGACATCGCGGGACGCCTTGAGGCCCTCCACCAGGGAGGCCACGCCGGAACTGTCGATGTACCTTACGGCGCCCAGGTTGAGCACCACGCGAGGCATCTTCAATTCGCGAAACTCGTGCAGGAGCGCTTTACGCAGTTGCGGCGAGGTCGCGAGATCGATGTCTCCCGAAATATCAAAAATAGTGATTTTGTCCAAATGACGTGTGGCAATCTGCAAGTTAGGTTCTCCTCAGGAGCCTTTCTCGGATTTATGCACATGCAAGAACTTCCGCAGCGTAAGCCGATTCCTGCCGTTGCCGCGGCTGAATTCTACCGTATCCATGGACTCACGGATAAAGTGCAGGCCCAAGCCTCCAGGCCGGACATCTTCAAGCGCGCGGCCGCACATCTTCTCCGGATTCACGGTTACACCACGATCTTCCAACACGATTTCAAGAGCATCTCCGGACTCCCCCTCATGCGGCGCATGGATCCGATGGAAGGATGCTTCGATGGGCTGTTCGGCGTCTCCGAGGTAGGCATGGCGAATGATGTTTGTTAGCGCTTCGTCAACGGCAAGAACCACGGCGTTGCAATCCGTTTCAGCGAATCCAAGCATCGCCGCGAGCTGGCCCAAAGCGTTTCGCACGATGCAGAGCATCTCCGGATTGCTGCGCAATTCTATTTTGAGTAGCAAACTACTCCGGCTCACGTGAGTGCTCTCCTCGGGCTAAGAAACTGGATTCCCCGTTTGGTCCCGGCAAGATCGCCCCTAGCGGACTTCCTGACGCAACGTATGTCCAAGATAATACACGGAATCCCACGGTCGGCAACTTGCAAGCTGCCTAGGAAGCTGGGCCTCCCCAAGGACCTGGCAAGCATTAGAATTAGGTCCAGTGCACCTCACGCCCGTAAAGCGGTTGATGATAGCCATGGCGTTCTTCCTCGCCATGGTCGTGGCGTTCCCGTTGCGCTCGGACGACTCTGCAACTCCATCAAAGCTGCAACGCGAAGTGGACAGCGCGATGGGAAAATTGCCCGGAGCTTTCGTCGTCGTAGACGTCACGTCTCGTACCATCCTTGGCACACATGGAATGGACCTGGCAAGTCTTCGCCTGGAAGCGCCGGGATCAACATTGAAACCGTTCCTGCTGATGGGGTTACTCGAGACCGGCAAACTTGATCCGAAACAACAACTCATTTGTCGCAGGCCGCTGAAAATTGGCTCCGCTCAATTGAATTGCACGCATCCGGCAGAGGTCAGACAACTGGACGCGGCGGAAGCCATCGCGTATTCCTGCAATTCCTATGTCGCGCAAGTGGCATCCCGCTTGAGCGGCACCGAGCTAGTTGAGCTTTTGAGGCGAGCGGGGTTAGATGCGCCATCGGGGCTCGTCGCGCAAGAGGCTCACGGGCGAATCGCTCTGCCGCTCAATCTCGAGGAGCTTCAGCTCGAAGCGCTTGGCTATCGTGGCGTCGCGGTCACGCCGCTTGAGCTGCTCGAAGCCTATCGCAAGCTGGCGCTGCGCATACGCCAGAACGACCTCGGCGTTGATGCACCCGTTTTCAGAGGTCTCGAAGACTCGGTCGCCTTTGGCATGGCGCATGCTGCCTGGGTGGATGGAATGAATGTCGCTGGAAAGACAGGGACGTCCGTTGCGCGCAACACGCAACAGACGCACGGCTTTTTTGTCGGCTACGCACCGGCGGAGAAGCCGGAGATCGCTGTCGTGGTATTCCTTGCGCAAGGGCGCGGATTGGATGCTGCCGCCATCGCGCAGCCGGTTTTCAGTGCGTTTGCGAAAAGCAGAGGCTCGCAGTGAGGCTCGCGCGCCGTTTGATCTTGTTCTTGGCTATCTTGCCGGCTTGGCCGTCGCAGGCGCAGGATTTGCGCGTGCGCCTATACACGCTCCATCCGCCAACGGAATTAACTGTCAAAGCCGCTTCGGACTCATTGCAATGGCGGACTTGTACGGGCTGCCCAAAAAATTCGACCGTTCTTTTGTCGGTCCATGCCGCTGGCTCCGAATTGCGCATTCAGGATGCCGGCGTGAGCCGCGAAATTTTTCTTTCCGGAGCTATTCGCATGGAAGCGCCCGGCCAGCCGCCCATTTCCGCCAATTTCCCTGTTCACATTCAAGCCAACGAAGGCCATCTTTTTCTCACCGCCACGATAGCCATTGAAGATTATGTCGCCGCTGTCCTCGCGGGTGAGAGCGGCGACTTTCGCAATGACGAGTCACTCAAAGCCATGGCCGTCGTAGTCCGCACTTATGCCACGCGTTTTCGCGGGCAACACAGTGCCGAAGGCTTTGATTTTTGCGACACCACGCATTGTCAAGTCCCGTCGTGGAATGACGTCTCTTCGCGCATCAGCGCGGCAGCGGATTTCACTCGCGGCGAAATTCTGTTGTTCCAGGGCGCCGCAGCATCCGCCTTTTACTATCAGAATTGTGGAGGTACCACGGCTGCCAGCCGTGAAGTGTGGCCTTCCGTCTATGAACCCTACCTCCGCACTCATTCCGATCCGTACTGCGTCGCCGCGTCGTCACTCAAATGGGAGTCCAGCATTTCCATCTCCGATCTCGACGCCGCCCTTCGCGCCGCCGGGCTCTCAGCGCCCGCAGGCTGGACCGGCATTGAAATAGTTTCCCGTTCGGAAAGCGGCCGGGCTCAGCGCTTACGCCTCAGAGGCGGCGCCTCTTCCGATACTCTGATCTCCGCTTCTTCCTTTCGTTATGCCGTGAATCGCGCGTTGGGTTGGAACAAGATCCGCAGCGATCTCTATAACCTGCGCAACGATGGAGACCATATTCTTTTTTCCGGTCGAGGCTCCGGCCATGGTGTCGGCCTCTGCCAGGCGGGGGCGGAAGAGATGGCGCGCCAGGGTAAAGATTACCGCCAGATTCTCGATTTCTATTTCCCCGGCACTCACCTTTCAAAAACTTCCGCGGATGACTGGCAGAAACGCACTTCCGAGCGATTCGAGCTCGTCAGTACAGCTCCGGAAGAAGACTCCGCTCTGTTGCCGGTTGCGGAGAAAATTCTGAAGGAGAATGAAAATGCCATCGGATGGCGCCTATCGTTTCGCGCCCGTTTGCAAGTTTTTCCGACGCTCGACCGCTATCGCGACACTACCGGCCAACCCGGTTGGGTCGCCGCCACGACTCGCGGCCAAACGGTTCGGTTGCAGCCGTTGGCCGATCTCCGCAAACGCTCGATCTTGGAGTCCACGCTGCGCCACGAATTCTTTCATCTGTTGATTGAGCCACGCGCTCGTCCAAGCACTCCCCTCTGGTTTCGCGAAGGACTGGTGCTCTACCTTTCCGAGCCAAGCAAGTCGAACTCGCCGGCCGCAACTCTCAGCGACAAAGAGATGGAAGAAATCCTTCGCAATCCTGGCACTCGGGAAAGGCAGGAGAAGGCCTACGCTGCGGCTCGCGCTCGGGTGGCCTCCCTGATTCAGCGGAATGGGAAGAGCGCCGTTCTCGATTGGCTAAGCAGTGGAATCCCCAGCCACATTTTGGGTAAATCCAGCACGCCGTCCGACCAAGGAGCAAACCACCATCCATGAGAAAAGTCCGAGGCCATAGGAAAGAACCATCCGGAGAACAAGATTCGCTGTCTCTCCGGCAAACGTTGGACTTTCTGAGCTAGGCCTCCAACCCAAGAGCGTGTTGCTCCCATAGACGCCGAGAAGAGCTGCGACGGCAAGGATCGACCAATACTGCACGCTCGCGATCGTGGTCTTCCAAGTCTTCAATCCCGAGCGGCCGAAACCTCGAAATCCCTGGTCCGCCGCTCGTAATGTCAGAGGCAGGAAAAGCCCTGGAACAGCAACCCACTGCAGAAGGAAAACCAGAACGTCAAAAAGTCCGGTCAGCACGCCGAGAGGAATGTGTTCGCGAATGAAAGCCGGCAAGGTGGACCGAACATAAGTTGGAAAAGTTTCGTGGTATCCGGCCAAACCGCCCGCGAGCATCCAAACCACGTAGAAAACGACCGCGCACACCGCAATGGCGGCAAAGTGCCGCAGCGCTCGCCCGAAGGCGGTTTTGATCGCCGCAGGCTGCTCCCGGAACTGATCGCTGAAATAGTTCAACGTTCCTGCGTGAAGCAACAGCGCGGCGGCTCCGATAACAACGGCCAGGAGAACGTTAAAGGCAAGCTGCCAGAGCTCTGCTTCAGGGATAAGCAGCCACGCCGCAAACAGTCCCGCCAAGATGGGGTTCACGAGAAATTGCAGCAGCCATAGACGTCCACTCCGAAAACTGCCGGCAAGAACAAGTCGCGGTTCCGCAAAGCGTGACATTACTTCACCTCGATCGTTGCTGCATCACTGGTGGCGAGAAGCGATGGCTGATACATCGGCTGCGCAATCGCTGGGCTCACTTGGAACTTTCCTGGGTTTACGATTTTCAGCAGGTAAACGTATTCGTGATTGCGCGTAAAGTACGTCTGGAAAAATGCCGCGCGGTCATCGTGGAATTCGCGCCGTGTCCACCAATACTCCCACCACGCGGGCTTTTGGCGGAATTCATACAAGTCGTCGCGTTCGATGAACTCAGCTCCTGCCGGAATCGGGTCTTCGACCAGCAGATAGCGCCATTCATTTCCGCCCACGGTCACGCGCACCGCCAGAACGTCACCGGTGTGAAGCTCTCCGGAAAGCGGCTGCAGATTGTAAGTAATCTTGCCCCCGCTGGAATCCGCCACCATCCGGTAATAATCACGCGTGATGTTGAGTGCGTACTTGCCATTCTGAACGAGGTGCTTTTCCGTAGAGTAGTAAGTGCCGCTCGCCGACCAATACAACCGTCCGAACCCGGCCTTGTGAATGCGAATCTCATTCCTGCCGGGCAAGAGTTGCGCAGCGTTGAGGTGCACTTCCGGCTGCACGGGATTGAATCCGTCCGCGGCGGTGAACGGGCGCGCCAGAACCTGTTTGCCATTTACGTAAACTTCCGCTTTGAAGTTTGCTTCCAATTCGTGGCTTGCCTTCACGTATTCCGTCAAGCCAAAGATCACCATCGCCGTTTGTTTGGTACCATCCCAGTAGTAGCCGCCGTTGCGGTGATTGACCAGCCAGAACGCGGCCTTCGGCAGCAGCGGGCTCTCCGGCTTCGTCAGACTGAGGAGGCGCACCGCGTGCGCCGTAGCCTCCGCTCCGCTTTCACTCTCGAACTCCATAAAGTAGTCGTAGGTCGCCGTCCAGTGCGCTTCAAGGTCGCTGACCGTGGCCATCGCCTCCACCTTGCCGGCGATTTCCTTCGCTCTCGCGTCGCCGGTCGCGTGCAACGCGAGTCCCAGCATGGATAGTCCCTGCGTGCTCATGGAGTCACGTGCTTCCCACGCTTTCTGTACATATTCCGGCTTGGAAGCGCTATTCAGCGCCAGCGCGTACACCACATAGGCGCGCAGATCGGGCCTCATGTTGGGATTGCTGTCGAGCGCTTTGCGCAGCCAATCCTCGGCATGCGAAAGCGACTCCGCCTCGAGGTCATATCCCGCGGAGTGCGCCTGCCCAAATCCGCTGACGACATACGCGGTCATGAACACAACGCTCTGATCTTCTTTCCACCAGCCCCAGCCTCCGTCTTCGTGTTGGAATCCCTTTAAGCGCTCAATGCCGGCCTGAATCTTTTTCTCGAGTTCTGGCGTGTTCACAGTAGCGGTGAGATGCAGGTCCTTCATCGCTTTGGCCACAATAATGTTTGGCAGAAAACTCGACATGGTTTGTTCCGTGCAACCGTAGGGATAGTGCGTCAGATAGTCGAGTCCGCCAAAAATTCCTCCCGCAATGGACGAGCTAAGCGTGATGTCCAGTGTTGGTGCCGCCTGTTCGGGATTCCCCGGCAGAATCACGAAGGAATCTTCCTGCTGTTCGGGCCCTGAGAGTGAGCCGGACTTGGCGTCGTGCAGCTTCACGCCAAAGGGAATGATGGGCAGCGTGAGTTCCATCGCGTCGGACTCTTCATTCGTCAATGCTTTCGCGAGGAGCACCGCCTCGCTGGTGGATTTGGCTTTGACACGCCAATCGAGTTTCGCTTCCCCCCTGCTGGGCACATTCAGCTCGCGTACCGATCCCTCCATCACCTCGAGACCTTTCAGATCGAGGGACATTCGAACGTTTTTCGTCGTCGTAAGATAGTTGTGGACGATGGCCGATACCGTCACTTCGTCCCCTTGCCTGAAGAACCGCGGCACCGTCAGCCGCACCATCAGGTTTTTCCTGACGATGACGCGGTCGATGGTGCTGCCGACCCGTGTATCCGCCGTGATCCCGCGCACCGTCGCGCGCCACGTCGTCAGCGAATCAGGAAACGTCAGTTCCGCCACGGCGCGCCCGCGCGCATCCGTTCGAACTTCCGCCAGCCACAACGCCGTGTCTGGAAAAACTTTGCGAACCTTGGGCTCGACCATCGCGTCGGAAGGCTTCAATTGCGCCAACGCGCGGCCATTCCCGAAACCATTGTTCTTGGTGAGAAACATTTCCCGCTTCCCGGCGTGGCCGCTGAAGTAGAAATTCAGCGACGACTCGGTTCCCACGCGGTCGTACACCGCGCCGTAGAAATATTCGTGAATGTCCGGCGTCGTTTCCGGGCGGATCGCGTACAGTGCTTCATCGACAATTCCGAAACTCAATTCGCCTTGCACCGGCTTTCCGCTGGCATCTCGCGCTATCAGGGTGTAAGTCGCTTTGTCGCCCGGCTGAAACTGCTTCTTCGACGGTTGAATTTCTATCTGCAGCTTCTGCTGCACGGCCGGCACCTTCAGGCTTTTGCTGGCCTGATACAATTTGTCGTCGTGCAGGAACACGGCTGACACAAAAACGTTCGGCTGGTTGCTGCTCTGGATGGGAATTTCCACCGTCACCGTCGGCGCCGTGGCATGAACCACCCTCTTGCTCTGCACCGTCCGGCCTTCTGTCGTAACCAGAAGATAGGCCTCCGGCACGCCGGTCATCACCAGCACGCGCGCCTTGTCCCCCACTTTGTACGACTTCTTGTCCGCTACTATTCGAATCTGGCGTTCCTGTCCCCCGCCCCACCAGTTTTCTCCCGCGCCTGAAACCCAAATCCAAGAAGCCTGGTTCACTTCGCGCTTCTCCGGCGTTTCTGCCGTGACCCGCAGATGAAAACCTCCGGCTTCCTTCGCCTGAAATGCAACTCGCGCGGTCCCGTCGGCTTGCGTGCGAACGTCTTGCGACTCGATCACATCTTCCTGCGACCTGTGGTAATTCCCGTAGCCATACCAACGCCACCGCACCAGCTCCGCGTGCGCGGACGTCTGAACCGGATGCCCGTCGTAATCTTTCGCCACCACCGTCGCATTGATGGTTTCGTCTTTCTGATACACGTAGCTGTCCGCGGAGATCCCCACCTGGAAAGTTCCGTACGTTGCGATGACCGCATTCATTCCGGAAATTTCGCGATTGCCCGCGTCCGTGACTCGCGCTTCGATGCGATAGCGCACGTCGCGATGCTGTCCGTTGAGTTGCGTCGGAACGCGAATCTCCAGCTTTCCGTCGGCGCCTAATTTTCCGCTTTCTTCCAGGATTTGTTCGCCGGCAAAGTACCGGTCTGAATTCTCGCTCCTTTCCGAATCATCCCCCTCACCATTTCCGCTGTTGTCCGCGGTGTCGTCTTCGTCCCGCTCGATATACGGCGACCAGTACGCTGCCGTGTGCACAACCCACTTCACCGCCGCGCCCGCCACGGGCTCACCGAAGTAATACTTCGCTTCGATGGTCGCGGCGATCGAATCTCCCTGCAGCACTCTCGTTTGCGCCGGCGTGACTTTCACCTCGTATTCCGGTTTCTTGTACTCCTCGACGTGAAATCCTCCGCTCATGTTGTAGTGCCGCTGGCCGCCGGTGCTCACGGAAATCGAGTAGTAGCCTAGCGCCGCGGTCCCCGATAGCTTCAGTTCGCCGTGCACTGTGCCGAACGAAGAGACTGGGAAGTTGGCCTGCAACAGCTGCTTGCTCGTGGGATCTTCGATCACGATTTGCACGGATTGCCCCGCCGGCACCGTGTAGCGTTCGCCGCTTCGCGTGCGTAAAATCACCTTGAACTGCACGGTGTGCCCGGGGCGGTACACCGGCCGGTCCGTGTACACATATCCAGTCCAGTCTTCTTCCGGATTGCTGCTCAAGTTGTACGAGGACGGCGATACGACCGCCACGTCATCGCCGTGTGTGGCGAGCACGCGCACGTCTTCATATTTTTCCTGCGGCAGCGTGGCTTCGGCCAGCCCGTCAGTCCCGCTCGTCATCTGCGCCAATTCCTTTTTGTCTGACCAAAGCAAAATATTTGTTTTGGCCACCGGCGCGCCGCTCCGGCGATCCGCCACAAACGCCAGCATCTGCCCGGCGGCGCTCTTGGTCACCAGCCCGAGTTCCGTCACAATCACAATCGTGTACGCCCGCAACTGCCCGTTGGTTGCCTCCACGAGGTATACGCCCTTGGCCAGCCGCGATACCGGCACCTCCTCCGTCTGCGCGTAATAATGCGGCGGCATTTTCTGCTGCCACCGCGCTACCAGCTGTTGGCTGTTCAGGATTGGTGTCTGCGCAAAGACCGTCGCCTCTACCTCCTTGCCTTTCTTTGTATCTCCCCGCTCTTCGCGAATCTTTTCCCGCACCTCGCTCGAATATTGGTGACGGAAAAAATTCCGTATTCCACTCCACAATTCCCTCTTCCAATCGTGAAATCGCTCCAGCAGCGTCCGCGTCTCGACTTGCTCCTTCTGCACGAAGTGGCCAAAATTGTGCACGTTATCCAGCTTCTCGAAGAAACGCACCGGGTTGTTAACCTTATAAACGCGGAACTCCAACGCATCCACGCCGTTGGCATAGAGATGCAAATTGATCTTTTCGCCCGGCAAAAAAGTTTTGTTGGTGCTCAGAGAGAAATACACATTTCCGTACTGGCTGTCGGCCGGAATCGCCATCAGGAGCACTACGAGCAAGCAGAAGATCGTCTTGTTACGCACTAGTTGGCCTCTTTCAAAATGTTCCAGCGATAGACGCCGAGAAAATTGCTGTTGCCTTCGACCGGCCGCCAGCGTGGTGAAGGATGGTGCAACAATTCTTCCACTCTCACGCGCCGCATCTCGCCCGGCTTCTTGCCCGCCGGGCCGGTGTGATACACCACGATGTCATCCACCTGCGGGGACTCTCCTTCCACAGGCCACTGGCTCCGCCCTATGAAAATCATCGAGTGAAACGGCGACCCCTGCTCCAACTGGAAGTAGAAGAGCAAATCGCCCGGCCGCGCCTGGCGGATATCGCGCGAGACAAAAAACGTGTTCAGGCTCTTCAGCATCTTCGCGTCGGCAAACTCCGCGAACGCGCCATTGCGCGCATCCCCAGGCGCATAGGCCCCCGGCTTCACCCGGAACAGCGCCGCCCCCAGCGGAGTGCCGGGGTAACCGTACTTCCCCACCGAAGGCAGCGCCTCCGGCGGCCGCAGTTGCGTTTCCTGGAACCAGGCCTCGTCATGCCCATGCAACGCGTTCCGATACGCATACCGAATCAATGCCGCGCAATCATTGATCTCAGGTGGAAGTTCCTTTTCAGGACGAAGCGCCTGGTATTCGGCGATGACCGCGAACCAACGGCGGAAAGCATCGCGGTCCTCTGGCGAGTCGAGGCGAAGAAAATCGGGTGTCCCATCGCCAAAACGGTCGGTAGCGTCGCCCCTGCGAGCGTCGTAATCCACCGCGCTAGCGGCGGTAATGCCAACCGGGGAAGGCCCTCGCATCAACGGATGGAAAAACGCGACGCCGCCAGCCAGAATGACCACGCCGAGAATCACCAACATAAGCAGTCCCGTTTTCGGAAAGCGCTTCACCATGGGGACTCCTCAGACAGAACGCCCGGGCAATGCCGTCCGCGCGATCCGCGCGGAGTCTCCTCTCGCATTTCTAGCAATTCACAGCCCAACCAGATTTCGCAGGCAGAATGGCCAATTATCTTAGGAAAGTGCAAACGGAGTGAACGGTGACAGAATCGAATGTGTCAGAATCTCGGTCGGCACGATAAGTGTGTCCGACATAAGCTTCGGTACCTGTAGCGGAGTCGATGGACTCGCGGAACACTCTCTTGGATTCGTGGATTGGTACTGAAGTAAGAAAGTTGGCGGACGAGCCTGTAAGCCGGATTCTGTGCCGCACGCACACCATAGAACGGCATGCGCGCGCGGCGATCATTCCTCTAGGTCACGGTTCGCACCGTGACTCCAGCAGCCTACCCGAGGGTTTTCAATCGACGATGGCTTGCGCCACCGCGAAAGGAGTGCGTTCATTCGCATGAACGCTGACTCAGTGAGCCGGGCCGGCTCTCCCCTCCTATTTGGCCTTGCACCACGCGGGGTTTTCCGTGCCCCCGGTGTCACCACCGGAGCGGTGGGCTCTTACCCCACCTTTTCACCCTTGCCAAACGATGCGTGCTTTGCGAAGACGTCCCGCAGGTTTCCCTGCGCGATGCCACCGTGCTGCGCTCCGCCGGCGGTCTATTCTCTGTGGCACTTTCCGTAGCGCCGTTGTAGCGCCGGGCTTTAGCCCGGCATCTTCAACTTCGCCCCCTGGCGTTACCAGGCGCGTTGCCCTGTCAAGAGTTCCGCCAACCACTCCGCAGTCGCCATAATGACGCCCGCAGGATGATCAACGTGCTTCAGGACGGTGTCCGGACTTTCCTCCCGCCCCGACGTTGTAGCGGCGGCTTTACGCCGCCACTCCTCCGCCGGGACCAGCGATCACCCGGCCCGCCCGCCAGTTTTATTATACCTTCAGAACAACGAGATGAACGGCAAAGATTTCAGTCGCGCAATGCTCGTACTATTTCAGGCCAAGCAACTTTTCGAACTCGGCCTCGGTCAGGATCGTCACGCTGAGTTCTTTCGCCTTCTCGAACTTCGATCCCGGATCGGTCCCGACCACCACGTAATCCGTCTTCTTGCTCACCGACCCTGAAACTTTCCCTCCGTGCTGTGTAACGAGCTCTCCCGCTTCCTCCCGCGAACGATTCGCCAGCCCTCCTGTAAACACAAAACTCTTGCCCGCGAGTTTCTGGCTCTTCACCACGCGCTTTTCCGCCGTCGGATGCACGCCCGCCTTGCGCAGCTTCTTGATGAGCTGGCGGTTGGCAGGCTCCGAGAAAAATTCCACGATGCTCGCCGCGACTTTCGGCCCAACCTCGGGCACCTCCTCAAGCTCCTCTTCTTTCGCCGCCGCTAATTCTTCCAGCGAAGAAAAATGTTCCGCCAGCAATTGTCCCGTCCGCTCGCCCACAAACTGAATCCCTAATGCGTAAATCAACCGGGCCAGCGAATTCTTCTTGCTGGCGTCGATTTCCTCCAGCAGGTTCTGCGCGGATTTTTCCGCCATACGCTCCAGCCCGGCTACTTCGTCTTCCTTCAACGCATAAAGATCCGCCACATCCTTGACGAGTCCCTTGTCCACCAGCTGATCCACAATCTTGTCGCCCAGCCCGTCAATATTCATCGCGTGCCGCCCCGCAAAATGCAGGATCGATTCTTTCCTTTTTGCCGGGCAAGCCGCGTTCACGCACCGATACGCCACTTCTCCTTCGACATGATGAATCGTGCTCCCGCACTCCGGGCAATGCTTCGGCATACGAAACGGTCTTCGATTTTTCCCCTCCTTGACCACTTTCAGAACATGCGGGATCACTTCCCCGGCTCGCTCGATCAGCACCGTGTCGCCGATCTGCAATCCGAGCCGCTCGATTTCATCCATGTTATGGAGCGTCGAACGGCTGACAGTGACGCCTCCCACCTGCACCGGTTCCAGCACCGCCACTGGCGTCAGCGTCCCCGTGCGTCCCACTTGCACGATGATGTCGTTGACTACCGTCGTCTCTTGCCGCGCCGGATACTTGTACGCAATCGCCCACCGCGGCGCCCTGGACGTGTAACCCAGCTCATTCTGAATGGCAATCGAGTTCACCTTGATCACCACGCCGTCAATTTCGTACGCGAGCTTCTCGCGCTTCGTATCCCAGTCCTCGCAATACGCAATCACCGCCTCGATCCCCGCGCAAAGCTTCCAGTCGTCCGAAGCGCGGAACCGTAATTGCTTCAATGCCTGCAGTGACTCCGAATGTTTCGCAAACGGCACTTTTCCATCTACCAGCAGGTAGTACGCAAAAAAATCCAGCCGCCGCGCCGCCGTGATCGAAGGATCCAGCACGCGCACCGCTCCCGCCGCCGAGTTCCGCGCATTCACAAAAATTTTGCCGCCAATCCGTTCCTGCTCCCGGTTCAGCGCTTCAAACGCCTTCTTCGTCATCATCACTTCGCCACGCACTTCAAAATCCGCCCGCAGCTTCACCTTCTTCAGTGTCACAGCGTCCACCCGCAGCGGAATCGACCGGATGGTCTTTACGTTCGGCGTCACTTCCTCACCGGTCGTTCCATCGCCCCGCGTAACGCCGCGCGCCAGCACTCCATCCTCGTACTGCAGCGAGATGCTCAGCCCGTCGAATTTGTGCTCCGCAACGTATTCAATCTTTTCCTGCCCGCTTCCCTCCCGCACGCGCCGGTCCCAATCCCGCAGCGCATCATACGAAAACGCGTTGTCCAGGCTCAGCATCGGCCGCGCGTGCCGCACCGTGGAGAATCCTTCGCGCGGCGCCCCTCCCACGCGCACCGTCGGAGAATCCGGCGTCACCAGTTCCGGATGCGCCGCCTCCAGTTCCTTCAAACGGTTCATCATCCGGTCGTAGGCGGCATCCGAAATCTCCGGATCGTCGAGCACGTAATACCGGTATTCGTGGTAGCGCAACTTCTCGCGAAGCTCTTCCATCTCTTTTTTGACACTCGCTGGCGCGGCCTTGACCATGAAACCCTCGGCAGAACAGTGTGCTCGAATTCGGCTGGTATTATATAGAATGAATGTCTTGGCACACGAACGGCATAAGCCTGAACCAACGATGACTACAAGTCTTAGAAACGCTTTGCTGATTCACAATCCCAACGCCGGCGGGGGAGGCAAAGGCCGCCGCGGCACGCTCGATGCGGCTCGCCATATTTTTGCCGCTGGCGGTATCGATTCCGAACTCGCGGAAACCACCGGCCCCGGCCACGCCACGGAAATTGCCCAGCGCGCCGCCTTTGAAGGCCGCGGCCTGGTAATCGCCTGCGGCGGCGATGGTACCCTCAACGAAGTCATCAACGGCCTCGCCGCTAATCAGAACGGTCACCGCGTCCCACTCGCCCTTCTTCCCGGCGGCACCGCCAACATTCTCGCCAAGGAACTCGACTTGCCTTGGGACATTCCCAGCGCCGCCGAAAAGCTCGTTCGCGGCACCGTGAAAGAAATCGCCCTCGGCCTGGCGACTCCTCTCGAACATCCCCATAAGAAAAAGTATTTCCTCAGCGTCGCCGGCGCGGGACCTGACGGCATGATCGTCTACTCCCTCGATCTCGACCTGAAAGCCCGCATCGGCATGCTGGCCTACTGGTGGGAGGGCGTCCGCGAAGTTTTTCGCTACAATTTCCAGCATTTCCGCATTCGCATTGGCGATCAAAAACTAGACGCCTCTCTGGCCATCGTCGGCCGCACCAAAAATTACGGTGGCCCCTTCAAGATCACCACGAACGCCGACCTCTTCGAAGACCAATTCGAAGTGATGGCTCTCACCACACAAAGCGGTTTTCGCTATTTGAGCTACTTGCCTACACTCTGGATGGGCAATCTCCGCGGCACCGAGGGCGTTCACTTCTACAAAGCCGACACAATCATTTGCGAACCGCTCGACAAGAATCCCGTTTACGCCCAAGTCGACGGAGAGCCCCTCGCCCGCCTCCCCGTCGAATTCAAGATCGTCCCCCGCGCCTTGAAGCTCATCGTCCCCGGCACTCCCTCGTAATTGCCGGGGTGGAACTTGTCCCGACCCGGTCGGGAAACCAGCGGTTTTCTTCACTCTTCTCCGTGTCCTCTGTGATCTCTGTGAACTCTGTGTTAAGTCTTTTCTCTTTCCCTTAGCCCTTCGGGCCGAAAAACAAAGCGCGTGTCGCCTGCCTTCACAAATTCATGAGATAACTTTACCCATGGACCCCCTCACTCACGCGCTCGCCTCCTACACCCTCAAGCGAGCCGCGTTTCCCCGCGTCCCTCGCTCTACGACTATCGCCATGCTCCTCGCCGGCACCATCGCCGACATCGATTTGCTCAGCAAATTTGCCGGTCCCTCCGCCTTCCTCACGTTCTACCACACCTACTTTCATTCCCTGGTTGCGGCTGTGCTGCTCAGCCTCGTCGTTACGCTGCTCCTCCGCCTGCGCAAGCGCGCGCAAACGGAAAACTCACCTCCACCGCTAGGCGTATTCGCCGCCGCTCTAGCCGCCTATCTTCTCCATTTGCTCATGGATCTCTGCCAAAGCGCTGGAGTCGAACTCTTCTGGCCTTTTTCAACGCTCCGCTTCGCTCTCGACTGGCTTCCTCATCTCGATCTGTGGATTTTGGGAATTCTCCTGGCCGGAATTCTTCTCCCCACGCTCAGCCGCCTGGTCACGGAAGAAATCGGCGCCAAATCAAAAGGCCCGCGCGGCAAAGTCGGGGCATCTGTCGCGCTCGCCGCCATAATTCTTTACGTCGTCTTGCGCTTCATTCTCCACGGCAATGCGCTGGCCGGATTGGAATCGCGGAGTTACCGCGGCGAATCGCCACGCAAGACCGCCGCCTTCCCCGAATCGGGCTCGCCCTTCCGCTGGCTCGGAATCGTCGAAACCGTCAGCGCCCTCCACGAGGTTGAAGTCGATGTCGGCCCCGGCGCCTCTTTCAACCCGGACGCTGCCGTCACTTCCTACAAGCCCGAACCCTCGCCCGCCCTCGACGCCACTCTCGGCACCGCCGTGGCCCGGCGCTTCCTCCAGGCCGCTCGCTTCCCCAAAGCCACAGTTGAAAAAACTCCCGACGGTTTTCATATCATCCTGCGCGCTTTTCCCAACTCTAGCGATGCCAACTCCAGCTTGCGCGTTCATGTGATCATCGACACCGATCCCTCCGCCAAAATCCTCTCCCAAGAGTTGGCCTGGGACTCCATCTCCCAGCAATTCTGGTTTAAATAGCGCGTGTGGAGTGGGTGGCCCGAACGATAAGTGGTGGTACGAATTTGGGTGGTCCGTAGCAAGCGTTTAGCAGCTAGACACGGAGGCGCCTGCCTCATGTCATCACCCTTAAAACCGAAGGGTGCAGCACCCACATCTCCTACTACATCGGATAGTGCCGAATGATATACTCCGTCCTTGCCACATGACCGGAGAAATTCTGGGAACAATTCTCTACCCCACCGGCCACTTCCATCTATCTATACCGAATCCACGTCCACCGAGGAACTGAAAATGAACCTACGTTATTTGATTTTGGCATTCGCAATTCTGCTTCCCGGCACGGGCGTATCCTCCCAGACGACAGGCCATTCCGAAGTCAATCCCTACAATGTCTCTGACGAGCTTAGAGCCTGTCTGAGGACAAAGCCTGAACTCGAAATCGATGGCAGAGTTAATCCTTTCTATATAAGCGGGGACTTTGATGGTGACGGCTTCACCGACTCTGCTGTACAAGTCAAGACAAGGAAGGACCAACGTCAGGGTATCCTCATTTGCTTTGCAAAAGGGAATCCAGTCCTCTTTGGCGCGGGGGCCGCAGTTGTGTGGCCACAAGAGGACGATGGGAAGTGGCCGTTTGACTTCTGGATGTTGATTCGCAAAGGCAGCAAACACCTATCGATTTACCCGCAAATAAAATTCGATACATTAGCTCTGATAAAGGGGGATGAAGGGGGCGGCCTGGTCTATTGGGACGGACAAAGATTTCGCTGGCAGCAGCAAGAATAAAAGTAAGGAGTTCTCGGGGCGGATGGCAGGCCCTTGGCCTGGCGCGTGGGCACTCCTTTTTGTACGTAGAGGGGGTGTCGCACCCTTTGTGATTTTCAAAGGGTGCGTTCTTCTTCTTTTTTGTTTCGTTCTGCGTGATCGATCTCAATCAATTCCTTACCAGTATCAATTCCCTGAGGGCGTCCGGCGCCGAAGCGCTACTCGCGAAAGAACATAGCTCACGATTACCAGCGAAATCACAAACACCGTCACCTGCAGCTTATGCTGCATCAGATACGGCAACGCGTCCGCGCCATACCGGATTGGCGGGTGGCAGGCCCTTAGCCGCCGGGCACGACGGGGGTGCCGCACCCTTTGGGGTTTGGTTTATCAAAGGGTGCGGGGGTTGACTTTGCTTCTTCTTTCTTGTCTCGTTCTTCGTGATCGATCCCAATCAATTCCTTACCAGTATCAATTTCCTGAGTGCGCCCGGTGCCGAAGCACCACTCGCGAAAGAACATAGCTGACAATCACGAGCGAAATCACGAATACCGTCACTTGCAGCTTGTGATGCATGAGATACGGCAACGCGTCCGCCCCATACCGGATCGCCAGATATCCGATTCCGAAGTACCGAAACAGCCGCGCAATCGTGATGGCCGATGTATAACTGAACAGCGGCACTTCAAACACGCCAGCCGCAATCACGAAAAATTTGAACGGCGTCGGCGGCGGCAGCAGCGCCGCTATCAGCATCCCCACAAAGCCGTTCTGCTCCACCCAGTGCTGAATGGCGTGCGCGTGCTTCCCGGCCTTGCTGTGAAACAACGCTTCCCCGCCCTTTCGCGCGATGAAATACAGCAACACGCATCCCAGCACCGAGCCGAGCGCCGCCATCAACGCATACAGCGGCATCCGCGCCGGATGCTGCATGGAAAGCTCGATCAGCAGCAGATCGTTGATGACGGGAAACGTCAGCACGGAAGAATCCAGAAAGGAAATCAGAAGAAGTCCCGGCGCGCCCAGCCCGCCTGCAAACGCCACAACTTTCTGCTTCCATCCGTTCAAACTCGTGGCCAATCGCAATTCCTCCGATTCGATGGCGGCAATCTGTTTGTGTTTGGCATTGGATTTGTCGAAGCCGAAAGACGCGCACTTGCAACTATTGCGAAAAGGCCGCGCGATCGAAATGATTCATGAAGACCTGCATCAGCGCCGTCCGATGAAGATTCGGCAGCTTGGGAATCTCGCCGATCACCCGGACATGGCCAAATCGTTCGATGGTTTCGCGGTTCTCGCGGTTCTGATCGCCGATGAGCACCACGCCATGCACCGGCAGCTCCGCCGCGTGCAGCGCCGCCAGCGTCAGCAGTGTGTGATTCACCGTGCCCATCGCGCTGCGCGCCGCCACAATCACTGGCAGTTTGAATTTCGCCATCATGTCCAGCATGAATTGTTTCTGGTTGATGGGCACCAGCACGCCTCCGGCTCCCTCGACGATCAGCCAGTCATTGATCAAACTGTTGGGCATGTTGATCCGCCCGAGGTCGATCTCCACTCCTGCCCAACGCGCCGCCAGATCCGGCGAAACCGGAGGCACGAATTTGTACACCTCATCGAGTGTGCGGTCCGTGCCAATCCCCGCCAGCCGCATGACGGTCACGCGATCCGAGCCTTCGAGAGTGCCCGTCTGAATCGGCTTCCAGTAAACGGCGTCAAGCGCCGCGCACAACAGCGCGGACAGGACAGTCTTGCCCACACCCGCATCCGTGCCGGTGACGAAAAAATGATGTCTCATGCGCGACCCGCCACCGTTGGCGAAGCCACGCACTCAGAAACATCAACGCACTTTCGGTTTCCCTCGTGGCGCAAGTTGCTGCTCGCGGCACCGATTCGCGCCGCCCCTGACGATTGTTTGCTACGCATGGACTCCCGTCTGTATAGGGTTAATGGCCTTCAAACGAATCTGGCATGTTACCATCGGTTTGCATCCGCGTCTCGGCTCAGTATCCGACGCGACAAGGGGTGGTGTCGTTTTTTTCAGGGTGGCCCGTTTGACCCGTCCTAGGTAAAATGTTATAAATCGTCGTTTTGTGCAGCCCCTTGCGCCCGTCTTTGGGGTGCTTCACCGGCCACTTTAGGGGTAGACATTGGACCGGCGCGCGGCGGCTTCTTCCTGGTGGAATGTGAACAATTTGCTCTTCGGTCGCGCCCAACGGCGCTCGGTTGAAAAAGTGTGCCGGTTGTGGATGCGCATGGAATCAGCTGCCTTGTGAACGCCATTGAAAGAATGATCTACGGAGGATTGTGAATGCTTACCTGGCTTGCAAACGCCTGGTCTCTGAGCTGCAGATTCGCCAAGTTTGGAGCTGCCGCGGTTGTGCTCACGCTGCTCGGGGCTGCCTCGGCTCTCGCTGAGGAAGCCGGCGGCGAAGCCAGCCTAAAGCTTCCTGACCTTTCCAAGGTCTCTTTTCTCGGGATCGACGGCCACAAGCTGCTGCTCTTCGGCATTGTTATTTGCATCTTCGGCTTGGGCTTCGGATTGGCGATTTATTCGCGCTTGAAAAATCTGCCCGTTCACAAATCCATGCGCGATATTTCCGAACTGATTTACGAGACCTGCAAAACTTACCTGATTACGCAGGGAAAGTTCCTGCTGATTTTGTGGGTGTTTATCGCCGTCGTGATCGTGATGTACTTCGGCTGGCTCGCTCCCGTGCAACCCGTAACGGTCACGCTGCCGATCATTCTGATTTTCAGTCTTGTCGGAATCGCGGGCAGTTACGGCGTCGCCTGGTTCGGCATTCGCGTAAATACTTTCGCAAATTCGCGCACGGCGTTCGCTTCTCTGCGCGGCAAGCCCTATCCGATCTACAGCACGCCGCTGCAAGCCGGCATGAGCATCGGCATGATGCTCATCAGCGTCGAGCTATTGATGATGCTCTTCATTTTGTTGTTCGTTCCGGGGGATTATGCCGGCCCGTGCTTCATCGGTTTCGCCATCGGTGAATCGCTCGGCGCAGCCGCGTTGCGGATCGCCGGAGGAATTTTCACCAAGATTGCGGACATCGGCTCCGACCTCATGAAAATCGTCTTCAAAATCAAGGAAGACGACGCGCGCAACCCCGGCGTCATTGCGGACTGCACAGGCGACAATGCCGGCGACTCCGTCGGCCCCAGTGCCGACGGCTTTGAAACTTACGGCGTAACCGGCGTCGCGCTCATCACTTTTATTTTGCTGGCGGTGAAAAATCCGACCGTGCAAGTGCAATTGCTGGTGTGGATCTTCGTCATGCGCATCGTGATGCTCATCGCCAGTGCCGCGGCGTATTTCATCAACGCCTTCATCGCCAAGGCCAGGTACGGCAACGTCAACGAAATGAACTACGAGGCGCCACTCACTTCCCTGGTGTGGATCACCTCCGCCGTTTCCATCGCCCTGACGTACATCGTCTCGTCGCTCATCATCCCGATCCTTGGCGGCGATGAATCGCAATGGTGGAAGCTGGCCACCATCATTTCTTGCGGCACGCTTGCCGGCGCCATCATCCCTGAGCTCGTAAAGGTCTTCACCTCGACTGAATCGCGCCACGTAAAAGAAGTCGTAACCTCGGCGGAAGAGGGCGGCGCATCGCTTGGCATTCTCTCCGGTTTCGTAGCGGGAAATTTCTCGGCTTACTACATCGGCCTCGCGATGGTGCTGCTCATGTCTCTCGGATTTTTGATCAGCAATCTGGGGCTCGACCACCAAATGCTCGCTCCGGCCGTGTTCGCGTTTGGCTTGGTGGCGTTCGGCTTTCTCGGTATGGGCCCGGTGACCATCGCAGTAGATTCCTACGGTCCTGTCACGGACAACGCGCAGTCGGTCTATGAGCTGTCCTTGATTGAACAGATTCCCGGCATCAAAGGAGAACTCAAAAAGGACTACAACATCGACGTCAACTTTGAGCGCGCCAAGGAAATGCTGGAAGCCAACGACGGCGCGGGCAACACCTTCAAGGCCACGGCAAAGCCGGTGCTTATCGGCACGGCCGTCGTCGGTGCGACCACCATGATTTTCTCCATCATCATGGCGCTCACCAAAGGCTTAACCGAAAACGTCAACAATCTTTCGCTCCTTCACGCGCCATTCGTGCTGGGCCTGGTCACCGGCGGCGCCATGATTTACTGGTTCACTGGTGCTTCCACGCAGGCCGTGACCACCGGTGCTTACCGCGCGGTTGAGTTCATCAAGGCCAACATCAAGCTGGAAGGGGCTGCCTCCGCCAGCATCGCCGACAGCAAGAAAGTCGTTGAGATTTGCACCAAGTACGCGCAGAAGGGCATGCTGAACATTTTCATCGCGGTATTTTTTGCGACGCTGGCTTTCGCCTTTGTCGAACCCTTCTTCTTCATCGGCTATCTTTTCTCCATCGCCATCTTCGGTCTCTACCAGGCCATCTTCATGGCCAATGCCGGCGGCGCCTGGGACAACGCCAAAAAAATCGTTGAAGTCGAGCTGAAGCAAAAGGGCACTCCGCTCCACGACGCCACGGTCATCGGCGACACGGTTGGCGATCCATTCAAAGACACATCTTCCGTTGCGCTGAATCCGGTCATCAAGTTCACGACTCTCTTCGGCTTGCTCGCCGTCGAACTTGCCGTGCAATTGACGGCTTCACAGGGGAGCATCCTGACGCACATCCTCGCCGCTGCCTTTTTCGTCGTTTCCTTCTTCTTTGTCTACCGTTCCTTCTACGGCATGCGCATCCGCGAAGGCGCGGCCCACTAGGAAATTATCTTTGGTCAACTTTTGGTAACAAAGAAGAAACAGGGCAGGTCGCGCATAGGCCACCATTCCTTCTCGTTCCGGAGTAAAATCCTGTCGGCCGTGATGAGGTTTAGGAACAATGAAAAATATTCTCTTTGCTACGAGCGGCGCTCTGCTGCTGGCAGCTGTACCGGCAATCTGTAACGCGCAGGTCGACACACGATGGAAAATTCACGATCCCGGTCGGCCAGTACCGCCGGTGATCGATTCCGGGACACCCAGCACGCAGGATTCGCCGGGGCGTCCGCCTTCGGATGCAGTAGTTCTCTTCGACGGCAAGGATCTTTCCAAATGGGCGCACAAGGACGGCAGCGCGGCGAAGTGGAAAGTGGAAAACGGTTATTTCGAAGTCGTGCCAAAGGCGGGGTACATCTACACGCGCGAAGCTTTTGGCGATTGCCAATTGCACGTGGAGTTTGCCGAGCCCTTTCCCGCAAAGGGCGAGAACCAGGACCGCGGAAACAGCGGCGTCTTCCTGCAGGGACTCTACGAGACTCAAGTCCTGGACTCTTACCAAAGCAAGACCTATGCGGACGGCCAGGCTGGCGCGATCTATGGCCAATACCCTCCACTGGTGAACGCTTCGCGTCCGCCCGGCCAATGGCAGACCTACGACATCGTCTTCCACGGGCCGCGTTTTGATAAAGACGGAAAGTTGCTTCGCCCCGCTCGCGAAACGGTTTTTCACAATGGCGTGTTAGTGCAGGACAACGTGGAACTAAGCGGGCCGACGGCGCACGGCAAGCGGCCGCCGTATGAACCGCAGCCGGAAAAATTGCCGTTAGCGCTGCAGGATCATAGCCATCCGGTGCGCTATCGCAATATTTGGATTCGGGAATTGAAAACGCCGGAGTGAACCGTTTTTACCGCAGATATTCGGCGACGGCGCGGGCATAATCCGCAAAGGCAATCTCGGGATCTTCCAGATCGGGATGCCACACTTTTTCCCATTCGAAACAGTAGAAGCCCTTGTAGCCAATGGAGCGCAAAGTTGCGATCTGCTCTTTGATCGGAACGTTTCCTCGGCCGGTCAATACATACTTGCGATCACCGCCCTTGCCGACGGAGTCCTTCAAGTGCGTGTGCCGGATCCACGGCCCCAGCTGCCCCACGGTGAATTTCGGGTCTTCGTTTGACTCCGCAAACGTGTGATGAGCATCCCACAAGAGTGCGACCGACTTGGAATCGGCGCGATGCAGCACATCGGCGAGCGTGGCCGACGACGTAAAATCATCGTGCGACTCGATGATCACGGTAACTTTACGTGGGCCAGCATACTCGCCAAGTTCATGCAACCCGGCAGCAACGCGCGCCTTCAAATCCTCGCTTGGAACAACAGGATGCCCGGAGTCAGTGCTGGAACCGAACACGCGCACGTAAGGCGCATCGAGCGTAGAAGCCAGGTCGATAAACCGCTTGGCGTCGGCCAAAACTCTGGAACGCTTCTCCGGATCGGACTCATGCAGGCTGGCGGAGCTGCTGACACAGGCAACGCGAAGGCCGTGAGACAGAATCTCGCGTTTCGTCTCGGCGATATGGTCTGTTGCAAATGCCGCGTGAGAAGGCAAATCCAGATTGCCTTGCAATCCGCGGAATTCGACGGCCGCAAAACCGTGCTGCTCCGCGAAGTTCAGGATTTTCTGCAAATCCCAGGCGGGACAACCCAGCGTCGAAAACGCAATCGGCAGACGCGCCGGTTCCCCAGCGCGCGCAAACGAGGCGGCCACCACCGCGCCAGTGAACGTCTTGGTGAATTCTCGTCGCGTCGTTTTCATAGACGTGCGCCTCCCGCAACTGCTGGGGCAAAGACTACCTGTGCCGCGAAAAAGTGTCAAAGGCACGAATACGAACAGCGGGGCTCGTTTGGAGGGCGGCGGCTTGCCGCCGCTTTTCCGTCAGCGCAGCAGCTTTAGTTTTCGCATCAGTGCTGTCCCAAGAAAGTCCGAGCAGTCCACCGTAACTGCTTGATTGAACGAGAGTAAGGGGTCTCTGTGACTTTTTTCGATTTCAATTTTTTCGTTCTCTTTTGGCGCCATCCTACTGCTTTCCAGCTTGCTCCGGAGGCAGTGGATGAACCAAGGCCGAACGGTTTTCTCTCAACTCGTGGACTTCCTCCCCACTTACCAGTTTCAAGTTTGCGTCGATCGCTACCAGGGCAATCGCTACGTCAAAGATTTCACCTGCTGGGATCAGTTCCTTTGTTTGGCTTTTGCTCAGCTCACCTATCGCGAAAGTCTCCGCGATATCGAAGCCTGTCTTCGTGCCCAGCAACCCAAGCTCTATCATATGGGCTTCCGCGGGCAAGTTTCTCGCAACAC
>WNFT01000195.1_pt1 | contig 46285 bp, 36 predicted proteins | sample 5400191 | NCBI WGS metagenome assembly WNFT01 (sample SAMN13153359, study PRJNA577476) | soil metagenome | isolation source: 80 cm saprolite under Madrone tree | place: USA:California | collected 2016-06-14 | reverse complement strand
GTCCACCGGAAATAGGAAATAGTTCGGGATGTTGCAAAGGCGCAATTCTCCGCACGCGGAATATGCGGTTGTGGCAGGTATCGATCTCAATGGACTCGGGCTTGTTCGAGCCTTGGGAGGGGCCGGCGTGCCCATCGTCGCCCTCGATAATGACCTGGAGAAGCCCACCGCTGCGACGCGATACGGCATGAAGATGGGAATAAGAGCCTTGTCGGGTCCTGACTTCGTCGACGACTTGTTAGCGCTACGCAGACGGTTCGAAAACAATCCCGTACTCCTTCTGACTCAGGAGGCCAGCGTCGGCACCGTTTCCGCTGCGCGCGATCGGCTGAGTCAGGCCTACCGCTTCACGTTACCGAGTCAGGAGCTAATGGGAGATTTGCTCGACAAGCTTCGTTTCCAAGCGCTTGCCGAACGACATGGATTTCCAATTCCGCGTGCGGCGCGCTTGGCTAGTACGAAGGACATGGATGCGATCCGACAGTTACGGTTTCCCTGCGCGCTCAAGGCAACTACCAAACATCCGGAATACGCCAAGCGCTTCGCCAAAGCCTATAAGGTCGCTGATACCGCAGAGGTGGCCGGGCTTTGGTCGGAGATGCGCGACGTGGTCGATGAAGTCATCGTCCAGGAGTGGATAGAGGGAAGCGATTCCGACGTTTACTTTTGTCTCCAATACCGATCCCCGATGGGGCGCCAAAGCGTATCCTATGTTGGCCGTAAGACCTGCCAATGGCCGATTTCAGTGGGTGGTACGGCAAGCTGTATGCCAGCGCCTGAAGCTGCGGAGGAGTTGAACACTCTCACGGACAGATTTTTCGACGCAGTAGGATTCGTAGGAGTGGGCAGCATGGAGTACAAGCGCGACTCCCGCGACGGACGATTCTACATGGTCGAGCCAACCGTCGGGCGCACCGATTACCAAGAGGAAATCGCAATATTGAACGGCACGAACATTCCTCTGGCAGCTTATTTTGGCGAACTGGGAATTCCCTTGCCGGCACGGGTGGAGGTGAATCCGCCACGCGCCTGGCGCGATCCTATCGGTTATGCGCGTGCTCGGAGAGCTGGTGCGCCAGACCCAATGCTAGACCTCCTGCCGAGCATCGCTGTATGGGATGCCTATTTTCGCTTGAACGACCCTATGCCCTACGTTGCGCTCAAGCTTCAAGGGGTGCGGAACCGGCTGGCCAAAATGGCACGTGCGGGCCGGCCAATGCTTTAATCCGATCTCGTAACCGGAATCTCAGCATCCTCCATGAAAGTGTTGAAGCAGAAAGCGAGAGACTGGATTGAGCGGATTCAATTGCCGCCGGCAGCGAGAGACGCGTCGCGTCAGGATAAGGCAGGCCCTCCTTCAGCCGATCCCGGTCCTACGCGCGTAATCGAAGAGGGCATCGCCTGGCTCTGCCGGGCGCAGGATTTATCGGCCACGCACGACGGCGGCGTTGCGCGTCACTACAGTCTTCTTGACGGTTGGGCGGCCTCGTATCCGGAAACCACCGGTTATATTGTTTCGACGATGATCGCTCATGGACAAGAGGCTGGGAAACGAGCGCCGATTGAACGAGCTCGTCGCATGCTCGACTGGCTGATCTCGATCCAGTTTCCCGAAGGTGGATTCCAGGGCGGTATGGTTGGTCAGACACCGCGTGTACCCGTTACTTTCAATACGGGACAAATTTTAATGGGGCTCGTCTCAGGGGCCGTTCTCGACGCGCGCTATCGCGAGCCGATGCGTAAGGCCGCCGATTGGCTGGTCGCGACACAGGATGCGGACGGATGCTGGCGTAAGAATCCCACACCCTTCGCTGAAGCTGGCGAGAAGACCTATGAGACGCATGTCTCCTTGGCTTTGTTTCAGGCGGCAGCGGTGGAACAGGCACGAGGTTATTTCGAGGCCGCGCTCAAGCAAGTCGATTGGGCGCTCGGTCATCAATTGGCAAACGGCTGGTTCTCGAGATGTTGTCTCACTGATCCGGAGCGGCCGCTCACGCACACGCTCGGATACGCTCTGCGTGGCGTCGTTCAAGCCTATCTGTCGTCTAACGACGGGCGGTACTTGCAAGCAGCTTGCCGCACGGCCGACGGGCTTATGAGTGCCCTCGGCCCGGACGGAAGGCTCCCCGGCCGGTTGGATGCAAATTGGCAGCCCCGGGTCGATTGGGTTTGCCTGACTGGGGCGTCGCAGGTAGCGGAAAGCTGGGTCCTGCTGCACAAGGCGACGGGTCGCCCGGACTACCGACGCGCCGCACAACTCGCCAATGGGTTCGTTCGTCGGACCATCTCGACAGACGGGCCACCCGAATGGCGCGGCGCAGTAAAGGGATCGTTTCCAATCAACGGCTCCTACGGCCGGTGGCAATACCTCAATTGGGCGTGCAAGTTCACGATTGACGCTAACCACGCGGAGCTGGCCCTCGAATGACAGGGCAACATTGGATTCTAGCCACGGATCGTGCGACATCGATCGCGATAAGCACACCGAATGCAGCAACATCAATAAAACGATCGGACTGGAAGTCAGAATCTAGCGAGTATAAGGCGCCCCGATCTCGTGAAATAAATTTCTGCATTCAGACCACGACCACGGCCTCCATGCACGCTCAACGCCGAAGGAAACGCCGGGGGCCGGCGGCGAAGTCGCACCAATTGATTCTCGAGTCTAGTCAGACTATCCAAGCCCATCGTCGCCCTGTGTTGGACGCGATTGCGCGTTCTATCGATTAGCGCCGCCGGCGACCCTGCTTACGAGGCCGATATGTGTGGCATTGTTGGTATCGTGACTCGTAAGGATCGCGGCGAAATCGAATGCACGTTGCGCCGTATGAATGGTGTCATCGTCCATCGCGGTCCGGACGATAGCGGTTCTCATATCGCGGCGGACGTTGGGCTCGCGATGCGCCGCCTTAGCATCATCGATCTCGCCGGTGGTCATCAGCCTATGCGCACCACAGATGGCGTATCGATCGTCTTCAATGGGGAGATCTACAACTATGTTACGTTGCGTAATGACCTAATCGCGCGTGGCTATACTTTCAGGAACAAGACCGACACGGAGGTCATCCTCAATCTTTACCATGCCGAAGGGGCCGACGGATTCAAGAAGCTAAACGGCATGTTCGCGATCGCAATCCACGACAGCCGCAGTGATGAGCTCATCCTCGCTCGCGATCAGATCGGCATCAAGCCGCTCTACTACCTCTTGGACGCTGATCGTCTTTTATTCGCAAGCGAAATCAAGGCGATTCTGGCCGCCTTGCCGAGCAAGCCTACGGTCAACTCGCAGTCGGTATGGGATTTCCTCAGCCTACGTTATGTCGCGCCCCCGCATACGATTTGGCAGAGCATTTTTAAACTCGAACCTGGGCACACGTTGCGCTACTCGCTTAAGACGCACCAAGCCCAGATCGTGCGTTTCTGGCAGCCCAACCTGACGCCGGAGCCCTTCGACCAGGGACGCAATTATGACCGCGAGTTCGAGCAGCAATTTCTTGCAGCGGTCGAATCCCACATAGTTGCCTCAGACGTGCCGGTTGGAACGTTCCTGAGTGGTGGGCTCGATTCAGGCGCCATCTGTGCCGCTTCGATCGAGCTGGGCCACCGGAATTTTCACACCTTCTCGATTAGCGGTGAGGACGCTGGCAGGGATGATGAACTGCCTCTCGCCCGCATGGTTAGCGAAAAGTTTGGCACGAATCATCATGAGATCATGATGACCCGACAACTCTACTTTGATCAGCTCGATACTGTCGCTTGGCACTTCGACGAGCCCTACGGCGACGAGACGGGCGCCGCGCTTCTGCTGTTATCTCGGGACGCCCGACAGCATGTCAAAGTTGCCATGTCGGGAGAAGGTTCAGACGAACTGCTGCTGGGTTACAGCCGCAAGTTTAGCATCGAGCAGCTGGCGGCGATCGAGCGCCGCTACCGGCCCTGGCCAAGCTTTCTGCTCAAAGCCGCCTCGCATCTGTTCCACGGCCGCCGCGCCAATATCCTGTCGGCGATCGCGGCTGGCGGTCCAGGTGCTTATCGAAGGGGAGCGGCGTTCCATATCGCTTGGACCCTAACTGACGAGGAAAAAATACCGATCTGGCGCGGCGGTCCTTTACGACCGACTCAAGACATGGTCGCAAGCTGGTATGTCCTACCGACAACGGTTCATCCGCTGGCCCAGACCCAACAGGCCGACTTTCAGACGTGGCTCGTGGAAGACCTGCTGATGAAGGCCGACAAGATGTCGATGGCGTCGTCGCTAGAAACTCGGGTACCGTTCCTTCATCTGCCGTTCGTTGAATGGTGTCAGCGCTCGCCGATGGACGTCCGGATTGGCCGTATCGACAAAGGCGAGTTCAGCTCCAAGGCGATCTTGCGCAACTTCGTCGCCAAACGACTGCCGACGGAGGTGTTAAACGCGCCCAAGCGCGGGTTTCCGGTGCCGGTCATCCGATGGTTTAGCCAGATGCTGCGCGAACAGAAACGGCTCGCACCGACCAGCCGAGCGATTAGCGACTGGATCCGCTTCGACGCACTGGGCACGCTGGTGGCACAGGGCGCGGCCGGTGAGCGATCATCGCTTGCGAAGCTTTGGGGCATCGTGATGCTTGACCGCTGGTTCAAAGCCTATGTCGATTAGTATCGCAGTTGGGATAACGCTTTGCGCTCGTCTGCCCAAGCCAGCGGAGAGCTTCCGGACTCCCTGCCGAGTTTCGGGTGGCAGCCCTGCTCTTGTCAGGGTTCTGCGCACCGAGCACGGCCCGTGAGGCTAGCCGCGATCGTAGCGCACGATTAGGCCGTCATATTTCAGCGCCGCAAGGGGCTATTGGTCCTGACGAATGCAGCATCGACGTAAGCGAGCGCGCCGTTACGCCGCAGCGGCGTAAGTTGCGGGAAATCTATCAATGAGAAGCCGAGCGATTCAACGTAGCTGATGAAAGTCCCGAACGTGACATCTTCGTTATGCCGCTTTACAATTGAGATCTCGGAGATAATGACTTCTGTTCTCGCGAGTGTCGCGGATGCACCGCGGAGGACCTCAATTTCGGTACCTTCAACATCAAGCTTGAGCAGTATGCTGCCATCGAAGGGGCCGAAATCATCAAGCCGTCTAACCTCGACACGCCTTCGGTCTATTTGGAGTGCGTGTGATCCTTCGAGGAGGGATAGGCTGGGAGAGAACCCCGCCATTGTCGAGTCCATGGGCATCTTGGTGTTAACGTCCATGTATGTATGTCGAGGCTCAGCACCTAGTGCCACGACATGATACCGAGCATTCAATTGCCTACAAATGCGCTCCATGTCTGGAACAAAAATGTCTAATGCCTCGAATAACTCAAAGTGCGCTTCTGGGAAGCCATCATAGAGCCATGGCGTCCCCGTTCCGATACCAACATCAATGACAGTGTCCGGGCGGAACCCGCGCGATCGTAAGTATAAAATGAAACCGTCAAATCCACGAGGCGGCTGCGCCTTGTCCTTCAGCTCGTAACCCCAGCGACCAATAATCGCGTTAATAGCGCGCCTTGCGAGTAACACTTAGGTGGCTCCTTTAGGGCATGTGTCTGACAAATGAGGTCAAAACTCGCCAGCATAACGCGCGCGCAAGGCGCTATAATAACTTAGAACCGTTCCGTGAAGCTGTTGAGTCTAGCGAGTCGGTTGTGATTCAGAGAATGACACCTGATTCGAAGAAGGCTCCAATGTGGACGCCGGAACATCGGTGCGCAGGGCCACAGGCCGGCGCAATCCCAGCGATCTAACGGAAGTAATGGGCATTGAGAAAGGCCGCGGCCCTACGAAGAGGAACCGCGGCCTTTTGCTTTCTCCTCGCTACATGGAGGGCGCTGCAAGGTTGTCGGCATCTGCGTTAGAAAGCTTCCTGCCAGTCGATGCCCGAGCCAGGACCGTTAAGGGCTCGCGCCTTCGGGTCAAGCCACGCGAATGAAGCCGCCGCTTCGGGGACAATGACCCGTTTTGTTCCTATCGCGAGAACCCCGCGGCAATGCGCAACGTAGGAATAGTCATTGTCGCGAGAAAGACTGCCGTTAGCCGGGATATTCCCCAAGACCGAAGCATTCACAGAGGCGAGTTCAGCCCATGTTGAGACAGGAATAGTGCCTATTGTGTTCGGCTGCGGTGGCGGCTGATCCAAATAGAGACCAACGAAATAGGCACTAGGGTATGCCCGGGGCCACCCAGACGTGCCATTCGTGCGCGCTATATTGCTGCCGATCTTCCACACAAACGCCCGTCGCCAATCCTCATTCCCCTTCCACACGCCATCACCGAGCACCTGACCTAGATAGTCACTCTGCCAAAAGGCTTCGCTGACAAAGACTGTGGCAATTCGTAGAATGGAACAAAGAGGACTTGGATTATTTACATAATTCTCAAAGAACCAATCGCGATTCTTATCGAGCGCCGCTTTCCAGTACGAATATGGGAGCAAGCATGATGGAACGCTCTTCATGTCCCTCATCATGCGGCAGATGTTGAATAGTTCTCTTAGACCCCAGGCATAAATCCGTGTCGCATCGTGCCGAATGATCTTCCCCTCATAAGGGTCTTGAGCCAAAAGCACGGTCATGATCCGTTGGGCAGCGAGCAAGAACTTAATGTCACCCGTCAAGGCAAATGGCAAAAACGGAAGCTCGGGAAGATGGGACGACCCATCGAAAATGATCCCGCTCGATGTCGTCTGGCTATAGCCGACTGGGAATGGGTGGCTATCCTTCGTCGAGCCGTAGAAATTCAGCGTTGGAAAATCGTCGAGGGATATCGGTGCGCTCTTCCACGGATCTGTGACATTCGCTGAAATGGTCAGTGCGCAGCGGCCCCAGTCCAAAATCGAAGGGATGAGCGAAGTATCGCCGGTAGCGATCAAGCAGGCACTGCGTTGGTGGCGCAGGCCGATGTCTGGACGGCCACCTGTTCTGGGCATATCTGGCGTGATGTCGGAAAATCCCATCGGCACATAGGCTGGCGCGTCTTTCGGGCGTGGGATCCTCGTAGCAGTAGCGTCTTGCGGCAACACCCACTTCTCACTCACGAGTTGCGCGACCGAACGTATTACCGGTCGAGGCGCGGATTCCCAGAACCAAGTCGAGCCCCAGAAATGTTTGGCACTCCTCGCATCGCCAATCTTGGTACCGTTGTTGAAAATCTCTGCGCTGATCGGACCCAAGTCGGGTAATACGGGGCTGAAAATGTTGCCCCACTCAAATTGAGCTTCGAATCGAGAGCGGTCACTTTCGGGACGAAATATCACTCGGAAGAAATTACTTCCCAGCACCGAAACATTCTTATGGCTCTTGCCCGTGAAGGGATTGGTGTAGTCGCCGAGGTCAGTCCCATCGGCCTGATTGAAGATTTGTGCGCTGCCGTCAGAGAAGTGGACCAGCGCAGCCATGCCGGTCCGCGAAATGCTCCTAGCCACTACGGGAATAGGCAGAGGCGGCAAACCGCTTTCCGGCTTCGCATCAGACACCAACAAGACGGTTCCGCCAGGATTGCCTGCCGTTACGCCAACGACCAACGAATAGCAATTGATCAGCGTGAGCTTTTGCCCTGACGTGTGTTCTTCCGTCGCATAAACAGAACCGTCTGGGTTTGTGAATAATCCCCTGCCCTTATTTATATTTTCAGGCCACGGACCAGCAGCATTCGGCCATTGCCAGACGACAATTGTCTTGCCGTCACCGGTAATCGTCTGAGAGGCCGTACCAGAAACTATAACAGCATTGGCGGGTGGTTTTACATTTGCCATCAGGAAACCATCAGAGGTGGTATGAAGGGTGTGGCCTCCATAGCATAGGCCTGGTCGGGCGTCCTGCCGCCGAGCCGCTCGTCGGCGTTTTAGTGGCCGATCCAGCGCCGCCCCGCTAACTGGCTCGACCAATAGGGTGCACTGTTGCAAGCAAATTTACGTTCTCGCAGTATACTGTAGCGAGTAACTGAGGGATACGGGCGACGATAGGAAAGACGACACTGAGGGAGATATGAATGGAATTGGCGACAGAACTAGCTGGCGGGGTAATCTTTTTATTCTTTGTTATCATCGTCTTCCTTATTATTAGCGGATTCGTAGTGAACGAAAAGAGGGCGCCCGGACAGCTGCCACGCGGACCTTTTGTTCTGTCGAATGCGGGTAAAGGAAAAAGTGGATACGCACGCCGAACGCGTTGGGCGCCACCGACTCGTCACACATGATTTAGGGCTTACAGTGGGCGACCATACGCTAAAGGACATTCTAAGCAGAAAAGAAGATTAACTACCACGATGTGCGACCATGATACGTAGCCTAGTGTTGCTTTTTCCGCTCCTCGCTTGTCTCGGACTGACATTCCGATACCCGTTCGCAGGTGTGCTTACATGGGCGTGGCTCACCTGCATGAGCCCGAACCGCGAGGCGTATGGGATAACCGACGTGCTACGCCTCAATCTCGTTGTCGGCATCGTTACTCTTCTCGCATGGTTTTTTTCGAAAGAGCGCAAGTTGCCACCTTTCGACACTACCTTCGTCGCCGTGCTCATGTTTTTTGTTTGGATGACGTTCAATTCTTTCTTCGCGGTCGATCCCGACTGGTCGTGGCCTCTTTGGGACAGAACCTGGAGGGTCCTCGCACTGGGACTGCTGGTTGGAGCCATGGCAACCACCGAACTCCGGATTCATGCGCTGATCTGGATCCTAGCGATATCTTTGATGTACTGGGGAACCAAAGGCGGGTTGCTCACCCTAATGACAGGCGGAACAAAATGGATTTCGGGCCCGCATGACACCATTATTGCGGATAATAACCAGCTCGCAGTTGCGCTGTTGATGAGTTTACCTCTCGTAAATTACTTGCGCTTGCACACGGCCAATCGCTGGGTTCGCCTTGCACTGATGGCGGGATTTGCTCTGACATTTCTGTCTGTAATAGGCAGTTATTCCCGAGGAGGTTACGTGGCAGCTGGTGCCCTCTGTGTCTTCGGATGGTTTCGCTCGCGCAATAAATTGCTCTATGCGATCGTGGCGGTGGTACTTGCTGTGCCAACCTTCTACTTCATGCCGGAGTCCTTCTACGATCGGCTCTTTACACTTAGCAACGCGAGCGAAGACGTAGACCTACAATCGCGCGTCACATCCTGGAAAGTCGCTTATTTCTACGCTAGAGACCATTTTCCCTTCGGCGCAGGCTTTGCCGGACCGCAACTGCCTCAAGTCTACAACTTCTACTTTCCTGGCCTACCAACTGGTGCGGCGCACAGCATTTTCTTCCAAGTCCTGGGAGAACAGGGCTTCATTGGCTTCGCTCTTTATGTGCTGCTGATCGGTCTCGTGTTCCTGAACATCCATAGAATCCAAAAGGCGGTGCGGAACCGTCCTGAGTTTGCATGGGCGCGCGATCTAACAAGGATGATTCAAGTGAGCATGGTAGGCTATTGCGTTGGTGGCGCGGCGTTGAGCATGTCCTACTACGATGTCTTCTGGATTTATGTAGGGCTCCTGCCTGCACTAAGGAATCTAACTAAGCCGGTGCCAACCAAATGGGCGACCGCGCCGACGATCACATTTCAAGGATTAGCGCCTGCAGATACCGGTTCCCTGCGCGTACGTTCTACTTCTGATAAATCACCGACGAGCCAGCCCTCGACATGAAGCGGCCGAAATCTCCGGATTCGATCGCAACATCGCACGCGGATGGCGGTCGGGATACGGCGTCGGAGCGTCTGCGATCGTGTCGGTCACGATGCTACCTTTTCCCCGAATAAGTCAAAATAGTCCCCGAACCATTATGCAAGCGATGGCCACACGTGGTCTCATCCATCTTGAATTGGTGCCGGTCGACCGGAAGCACTTGAAACGTAACACGCGCACGGCCCCTCCGGCCACGCCGCAAGAGCTCCATTTGGCAACAGTATTAAACCCTTATAGAACACTCGACTTGCTTCGGTGCACACACTCGCGCTGTCCTTTGTTCAAGGGCGGATAGGCACCTGATTTGGTGAACAAATGATCGAGCCGACAATTCTTCCTGAACGCAGCCCGGCTCGACAGTTGATGCACGGCACAACGTGGCAGATTGCCGTGCGCTGGACGATAAGGCTGACGGGAGTCGTTAGCACAGTCTTGCTCGCGCGACTGTTAACGCCGGCCGACTATGGCATTGTAGCGATCGCGACGCTCATCCTCGGCAGCATCGAAGTGCTCTCGGAGGTGGGTTTGTACAATGCGGTCATCCGTCATCCTAATCCCACGCGAGAGCATTACGATTCCGCTTGGACGCTTTCGCTGCTCCTTGGGCTCGGCTTATCGCTGATAGTCCTGGCAGCGACGCCTCTGACATCCATATATTTTCACGAACCTCGCGCGAAGCCCGTACTCATGGTTCTCGCGTTGCGAACCGCGCTTGGGGGGTTTCAAAACGTCGCTGTGCTCAACTTCCAACGCAACTTCCAGTTCCACAAACAGTTTCAGTGGTACGTCGGCTCAACGATGATTGCGTTCGTGGCTGTGATCACGAGCGCCTTTGTGCTGCGAAATTATTGGGCCTTGGTCATCGGCATCATGAGTAAACAGGTATCGACGATTGCGTTGAGCTATATTATCGAGCCTTACTGGCCTCGTTTATCATGGGCCAAGGTGCCGGAGTTGTTCTCGTTTTCATTCTGGACACTGATTCGAAACATCGGCACTTACGCAAACAACCAGGTCGACAAGCTAGCGATTGGTGGGTTCGGAGGCGCCACCGCCATGGGGCGATATGATGTCGGGCGAGACGTCGCATCGAGCCCGATTACGGAAGCGGTCTCTCCAATGGTCTTCGTTCTATTTCCGGTGATGGCGAGACTTCAAGACGATCGTGAAAAGCGGCGCGACCTGTTCCTAGGCGCGCTCTCTTGGTCGGCCTTGATCTGCACATCAACGGCGATTGGCGTAGCGCTGGTCGCGAGCGACATGACCGACCTCGTTCTTGGGCCAAAGTGGGATTCGGTCAAACCGTTGATGCCCTGGTTCGCACTCTCATATGGGGTGGTTGGACTGACCAGTTCCGTATATTCCGCTCTCGACGCCCTCGGATACGCATACCGGTCGGCGCAGCTGCAATGGGCGCGGGTGATAGGTCTGACATTGGTCGTGTTTCCAGTGGCATTTTACTATCGCGATATTGAGGCGGTTGCGATTGCGTGCTTCCTATTCTCTGTGACCATCTCGCCGATGCTTTTTTACGCATTGAGCACTACATTGCATCTGTCCATGCGTGACATTGCGCTCACGCTATGGCGTCCTTTTTCTGCCGGAGCCGCGATGACGATCGCCGTCCTGTCAGTGAATTCGTGGATCGAGTTCGTGGGGGCGCCTCGCCTCGTCTTAGACATCCTGCTCGGAGCAACCACTTTTGCCGCATCATTGATGGTTATATGGTCTGTCGTCGGCAGGCCTAACGGACCGGAGTGGGTGCTTTGGACCCAGATGCGCAAATGGCGCTCTAGATTTGTGAGTCGCCCGTGAAGAATCCTGATTTCAGGCGGGAATGAGCTGCATGCACGAGCTCAAGAGTTGCAGGATTTGGCACAATAAAAGCCTCAGCCATCGGAGCAGGAGGCTGAAGTTGTAGCCGGCTGCCGCGAGCACTGCGTTGGTACGATCGCCGTCACGGCCCTTGAGATAATTGCGGTCCATCCGGTGTTCGGTCTTGATGTGACCGATAACGGGCTCGACGGCAGCTCGTCGTTTCATCTCGCGACGAATCGTCTTGGTGACGCGTCGGACTTGGCCGGAGATCCAGACCTTGAACTTGTTGGGGTAGTTGTGACCGCGATAACCCTTGTCGACGTGGACACGCGCGACTTCGACGCCTGTCAGTCTTTCCATGTCGGCAACGACCGGCGCCAGAGTGTGACCGTCGAAGGGATTGCCATGCAGCGCCTTGGCGTGCAGCACGAACTGGCCGCCCTTGGGCTTGGTGACGGGAGTTGCAACCGAGACCTTGCAGCCGAACTCGTAGGGAGCCCGTGCTTTTCCCTTGCCGATGCACTCGACCTCGGGAGCGTGCAGGGAATAGACCTTGGGCCCGCGCTGGCGGTGATCCTGGTGGCGAACCTTGATGGCAAGGTCGATGAGCGGCGCAAAGCAGGCTTTTAACGCTTCGTCACCACCGATCTGTCGAGCGATGTCGCGAATGAGGCGGCCGAGCCGTGTGCGCAGGAACTTCAATGCGCGCTGAGCACGCTTGAACTGATGCGCATGGCTATAGCGTCCGACCATGATCGCAGCGCGCTTGGCGACCCTGAGATAGCTTTGGCGCAAGACAACGCCTTCGCTCTTGGCCAAGCCGACCAGTTTCTCGATCGCGCGGTGCACGAGCCTGGCGTCGGTGGGATGGGCGATCGCCTTGGGCTGCACGGTGGTATCCACGGCCACGCGCTCGAGGTCTTTGGTCGAAAGCGCGCCCGTCTTGTGCGCAACAAAAAGGCTTTCCTGCAGCAGCGCTTCAAGCTTCTCCTCGCCCCATGCGCCGGCGCCAGCGCGTCAAGGACGAGCGATCGAAAGCCAATTGGTGCTGGAAGAATTCCTCGCCGCAAAAATATTGGTAATAGGGGTTCTCCACCCAGCGCTCGCAAAGAACCTCGTCCGAGAGATTGTGCGTGTGTTTTAAAATCGCCAATCCCGCCATCAGACGGGTAGCCAGCGGCGGCTGACCGGGGCCGTCCGTGTAGACCGCGCCGAACCGCTCTTCCAAAAACCGCCAATCGATCGAACGCGCCAGCTTCACCAGCGCGTGGTTCAGGTCGATGATCTGGTCCAGTCGCGAGCGGAAAAGCTCCTGCTTCCCAGTCTCCCGCCGTTCCCGTGGCCGCATCCCAATCCCCCCGCATCGACTCGCCTCAGATGCAGAGAATCACGAATCCATTTCGCAAGGAATCCTCTTCCAAATCCTCAAACCTTGCAAAATCCAATACTTCCGCACCTGCAATATGAATCCCATGCCAATGGCTTAGGGATTCTTCACAGGCGACTTGTGAGTTAGCTGCTGGAGCGGCGTCGCCAAAACCACGAGTAGGTACCCGTGAGCAGGACCGCTACGAGCGCGTCCACGATGATCGCGTAGATCAGAAGTGTGTCGAATTGGATTGTCACTATCCGCCAGACCAAATCCAAACCCATCAATGACACGGTTGCGAAGACCACGCTGGCAACGAATGGCCATGACAGCCGACCCTCCACCCAGAAATGTCGCTTCACTGTAATTTCTCCCCCCTGAATATGATCGTTTCTCCCCCGACGACGCGGGCGTTAGGTTGAACCGCAAAGTCCACGCTGCCCTGGAATTCTGCAACAACCGAGCTGCCCAGCAAAATACGTCCAATTCGTTGACCCTTTTCTAGCCGATCGCCTTTATGCACCCAGACCTTTAACCGGCTTGCCCAATAGGAAGTGATCAGCCGTAGCCGGACCTCTCCATAATCAGTGTTGAGCGTGACGATCTGCTGAACGGGCGCATCTTTACCTTTGAGGTAAACTTGATCTTTCACTTCGCTTCTATCGCGAAAAAAGGTCAATCCTTCCTGACTGATGTCTGTAACGACCCCCGCTACAGGTGTGCGGACGACATGGACGTCCCAGAAAGATAAACTGACATTGAAATACGTAACGCCATTTTCCTTCGGGATCGACGATACGAGACCGTCGGCGGGTGAGACTAGATTTTGTCCAGGAGGTACAATTCGCTCTGGGTCGCGGGCGAAAAATTCGAGAAAGGAAGGGTCGTAATTTTGTGCTTCAACCCAAGTTTCGACCTGTTCCGTTGGCCAGCGCTGCTTGGGCGGCAACAAGGGCTTGATCAAAGGAGAAGGAAACGGAAAATGGACGACCAACTGCACGACGGCGATTACGCACGATGAAATGATTCCAAGCTGAATGATTAAAGTACGTCTCGGCATCCCGCCTCAGCCTTTAACTCGCTTTACGCTCACCGGTCAGACGCAACCTTTCAAGGTCGCCGACCGGGGGGCCAATTCACCTTCCCATACTACACTTGGTTTGGTTATGCACGGGCGCTGCGGGAGGCCCGATCCGATGCGGCAGCTCTTGCCGGGCATCAAGACCTACGACGCCAAATCCTGCGTAGCTGATCCGATTCTTTACATTGCATCCAAGTTCCGACCCTATGGAAGCGATTGTTTCCGCTGCCATGACGCTGCCGCTCTATCCTGTGTTGCGCGACGACGAGGCATACCGCATCGTCGAAGAGCTGCAGCTCCTACTTGGTCACTCAACGCCGGAGCACGCATCGCCCGCCATCAGCAGCGTCATTTACCGTCTTCCAGGTGAATCAATAGCTTTACGAAAACCGTAGGGACGGGCGCCCCCGAAGAAAGAGCCATCTCGCTAAGTGAGGTTCCGAGACCTTCCCTATCGAATTGGCTACAGCTCCTGTCCCAATCTCGATCCGTCCCACGAGATCGTTTTCCAAGAATCCGCCCGGGCATGGATTCAGCACTTCTTCGCTCGTAAACATCAGGCGATAGCCGGCGTGACGAGTCGCCTCAACGACGCGTTCGTCGAAACAACCATGCGGAAAGGATAAGGTTGTCGCCGATGACGAGTCGACGTTCTTAGTTAGCCAATCACGGGCTCGGGCGACGTCGCCAAGGACGCTCTCCACTTTTGTAAGTGGTAGATGACTCGCGCCATGAGCTCCGATCGCGACACCTGACGAATGCAACTCACGCAAATCCTCAGCAGTCAGCATCTGGTTTGATTTCATGCTTCGTCGGAACTCGAGCATAAGCGGCCGTAGAAGCATATTGCGTTGGTCACGGGTTAGCGCGCCATAGCGTAGTATCAATGCATGCATCGGCTCGGACGAAGCGGTTGCGTCCGCCGCGCTCCCCTCGCCCGCTAGACCCCAAATGTCTTCGAAGCTCGCCCGATGCGAGCGGAGTGCCCACAATAAGGTCTCCTGCCACCAACAGGCGGATTCTTCTAACGCGTCCGTCGCCACAAACAGCACACTGGGTACATTGACGGCGCGCAAGAGCGGCACTGCATACTCCAAATTGTCCCGCCAGCCGTCGTCAAAGGTGATTAGCGCGGAGTGGCTTGGCAGTTTGACCATGCGGTCATGGGATGCGAGAACGTCGTTGAGGCTCACGCAAGTGTAATGCCGTTGGAGAAATGAAATCACGTCGGCGAACAGCGCTGGGGTCACCGTATATAGGGGATCGGCCTCGCACTGTACAATCTCCTCCTCTGGAAGTACCCGATGAAACATCATAACGGTCAGTGTTTCGCGATTGCGCCAGGCATGAAAAGCATTAAAGGCACCGGCGCGAAACAGCCCAGCCTTAACGGCATCAGGTAATCTCATTTCATTCTCCGGTGCTGACATTTGGATTCATACCATGGACCGCTCTTGGAGCTGTACGGTGGCAAGGACCAGATGTCTTGGGCGGCGAGAGGACTTGAACTGGAGAAGCGACACGTTCGTTCCACGGCGATTTCGCACCGCCCTCCACCCTCTTACACGCGCGCCTCACGCGCTCGTTCCACAGCGATTTCGCACGATCCGCGTGCTCACAAGGTAAGATGAAAAACCGCTCTTAACCGCCGTGGGTTCGAAAGCACAACTCAGCCCCAACGGGGCCAATCTCTCCAAAATACGCGAAGCTACACCAAACCGGCCTTCCACCTTCTGACTCAGCAAGACTAGCGATCCTGCGGCTGTGCACCGGTAATACCTTCGACGCTCGTTCCGATCATAGGGAGATCGAGTCTTAGCGTACGCCCTGCCCTGATCGGATGAAGGTTGCGATAGATGCGGACTTCCTTGTCCTCGGTTGGAACATTACTGACGACCGGAATGCGTGCCAATTCGGCGAACTGATCGGAGCGTAGCACCGTTTGGAGGCGGGACATGACCGGAAGGTCAGTCCAGAAATCGCTTTGCGCGACCACATAGGAGATGCCGTAATTGTCCAGCATCTGCGATATTTCCTCTTCGGTAAACGGCTTTTCGTTGACACCAAGTTCGCGCCGCACCGCGACATTGAGGAGTAACTTGTCCGAGCGGATCGTGAAGAGTCGCCGTTGCGGATCCAAAGTGCGCAGATTGAACACGAAAGAGCCATCGCGTTTCCCTGAAAACAAGATAATCGAATTAGGTGGCGCTTGATGTTGAACCAACTCCGCCGCTTCGCGATAGCCACTAACCATTGGCACGGGCTCAGTACGCCAAGTCTCAAACGCGGTTGCCGTTACTAGAATGACTGCAAGCGCTGCGGCCCAGCGCTTAGACAACTGCTCTAAGGTGAGACCCGCGGCAATCAAGAGCGGTGGCAGGATCAAAGTGCTGTGCCGTGCTTCCTTGAGGTCGATCGCGGAAAAGAACAAATAGCCGACCACGAACCACGCGAGCAGGAGTGCGACATCCGCGCGTCTGAGACTGCGTACCTGCGGACCAAAAGCGGCGAGGATGGGACATAGGAGCGCTGTGGCGAGAAGAGGCCAGCCAAGCTGCGAGGGCAGTTGGCGCGCATACCAGGTCCATCCCGCGAGCGTTGCACGAGAGGCTTCTGAATCGGCGATGCCGACCACGGATTGGACGTTTGCCTGTCCGAACTCTAGCGTTATCACCGCGAGAGGAATGAGGCCAATAACGAAGAAAATGGCGGTGACCCAGATGCTCCGGTCTCGCCAAAGGCTCCGCCCCCTAGATTCGAGCAGCATCAGACCTATGGCAGGAGCCAAGAATATCGCTGTGATCTTCGTGTAGACGGCGCACAGCAAGAGAAACGCGCCAAGATAAAGCAACGAGTGCCGGTTGTTATCGCCATAGTCGCGGAGCACAACTATCGCCCAGATGGCAAGAGCAAGCGAAGGAATCTCCAGCATCACCTGACGCCCCCAGAGCGCAAGGCCCGGGGCCGCCATCAGTAGAAGTCCGATCGCGATTGCAACTGGCGCACTTGTGTAGCGGCCGGCCAAGCGATAGAGCCCGAATGCTGCAGCGAAATAATGCAAGAAGACAACGAAGAGTCCGGTGGCATGAGAGACCCCGAACAGTGCATAGAAGGGCGCCGACACAACGTAGAAAAGAGGCGGGTAGAAGAGAATCGTCAACGCTGGGTACTGAAAGTAATATTGCATGGCCCAGGAGGCGGGATCACGCCATGGCGTGGCGACGACCAAGTCCTTAATGAAAACGCCGTTCAGAGCATGCCGCGGCGAATCGCTCCACCAGAACTCCCCATTGTGCGGCGCCGTCAGCCATAGGAGAAACGTCCCCAACAAGAACACGGTGAAGGCGGTGGCGTCATCGGCGCGAGAGGGGGCGCGTGAATCCGAGGCACAAGCGCCTATATTGGCCATGGCATCAGCGCCTTTCTCGAACCGAAGGTTTGCTTTCTAGCCAGCATAGTGCGGTCCTTTTAAGAAAAGGTAGTTGTTTATAACCTATATAGGGTGCGTCCGAGTTTTCACCCCACACAGGAAGCGGGCCGTGGGCGTTGCAGGTGGATTCACTGCGATTGCGGTTCTCACGCTTTTCGTGCAGAACAAGACAGCCTCCCGGATGTACTCTTCCCCGTCTCTCCTGTGGTGCACTGTGCCGCTTGATCCTATTTTGGCAGTGTAGAAACGGCGAAAGTCGTTACTCTTGGAAGCTGAAACAATCATGACCGCCGCAACTCTCGGACTTATCCTTCTCAGTGTGACCATTTCAGCTGCGGCGCAAATTTGCCTTAAGCTCGGCATGTCATCGCCCGCCGTACAGCTAGCGATCTCGTCAGGCGGCGTGGGCGCCATCTTCACAGTAGCATCCAATCCGGCCGTGCTCGGAGGATTGGCGCTCTATGGCCTCGGCGCTATCAGTTGGTTGTTCGCGCTTGCAAAAGTAGACGTCTCGCAAGCTTATCCATTCGTCGCTATTGGCATCGTCCTGACGCTCGCCGCTGGATACTTCCTTCTTGCCGAACCAGTGACGCCGCTGCGCGTTGTCGGCGTGTTGGTGGTTATCATCGGGATTGGACTAGTCGCGCACAGCTAATCGAAGATTACGCCGATCCGGGTGCTGGCTGCGTCGTTCGGAGGATTGACGCCAATACCGTCGTTAAGTTGAATGCGAGCCTTCTTCAGTCGGCGTGACCGCCCGACTTTGAGTTTCCCGTAAACCGAGCTCCCACGCGCCATTGCAAAGATAAGCCTGCTCTGTAGAGGAATGTCTTCAATCCCGGTCTGCTCCATAATCCATTCAAGAAAGTGTGTTCTGCGGTCGCAAAATCTTGCTTTGCTGGAGCATCTCCCAATCCTCGATCGATGGCTGTCACACGGTGCGTCTCGGAGGAGTCGATGATTGCCTTCAAGAGTAGACGACCAGGCGCGAACTCATGCAGTTCGGGATTGTAAACGGGGAACCAATAATGCAGTGTTCCACCGCACATCAAACCGAAATGCGACGCCACCCAAGTATCGCCTGCATGCAAGGTCGACATGCTTGCTTTACACTCGGGATCCTCGCAGCCTGCGAGTTTCAATAGGAATCGTCTTACATGGGCACTTTGCAGTGAATCGCTCGCGTTTGTTCGACGATATTGCGCTCGCTTTGCGGCAATCAGATGCTCCAGGTGCGGCAGTGGTTGTGCCTGCCGAAAGATAAAGTTAAGCCGTCCATATTGATTTATGAGTTTCCGCTCGCGGCGTTCCGTATCTTTGACAAGATTCTTGTTTTCTCGAAGAAGTCCGTCCCAATAGACGCGACCGCCGCGCGGAAGTTCAATACGTAGGCCTGGCTTCGGCGACTCTCCGTCAAGGCCGAAGCGAGTCTGGCTTTCGTCCAAATGCGTGAAAATCATCGTGCTGAGCTTGGCCAGACGTAGCAGTTCTCTTGGTGTAATTGACAGCCCTGACTCTGCTACAATTCCGAAGTAGTCGCTGAGCTCCCCCCCGATACGTTGGCCAATGCCGAACAGGCGGTGAGCGATACTGCGGAATTGAAAGGAGAAAAAACCGACGGTAATTTCTCCTCTCCGGATTTGACACACGCGCACGGCGTAGAAAACTTCGGCGGCTGTTGCCGCGAAGGCATAGGAAAGAAACGGGGTGCAAAGGCCCGGCTCATTGAACAACAGTTTCCGCCAGAGTGCGACGTCCCTGGGTTGGAGAGCGCATGGCGCGGTCACGCAGGCTGTCAGTGGCAGATGGCGATAATCAGCGCTTGAAGGCACCGATCACCTCGCTGCACGTCCGCTGCGACGCCAATCGCACATTCAGTGCTTTCTCTTGAGATTTGGGCGAGCTCCCCTCAACGACTGGATACGATGTATTTGGGTTTTCAGGAAGCGAACTGGTGGCGCGGATGTGATCAAGTGCAGCATACCATCGAGGGGATGATATCCCAATGCCATCGAGCGGACAATCATCCGAAAGCCGACAAGGATAAAATCTCGGTTATAGGCAGTGCGCCCGAGGCGGCCTAAACGCTCGCCTCTGTATGCGCGAAGTTCAGATTCCCGAAGCCTGTTCTTGAGCGCCGCGAAGTGGCGTTCAATCATGGGCACAGTATAGTCAAGTTGATCTTGGAAAGCCCGGCTCGAGAGGCTGCCGGGACGCTCATACACTCGGACAAGGCACTGGGGCACATAACCAAGATGCCCACGGAGTGCAAGTCTAATCCACATATCCTGATCTTCTCCGATCTTCAGCACGGGATCGAACCCACCGAGAGAAAGGATGTCTTCGCGACGTACAAGTACGGCCGGCGTCGCTATAAAATTAGCCGCTAGTAAAGCCTTCCATGCATCGGGGCCGACAGCGCGCTTTCGCCCGTGATAAATATCGCCGAGATTGTCGCCCGCGCTAGAGAAAAGGTTGGCTTCGCAGAAAACCAGCGACAGACGTTTATCCGACGTCATCAGCGCGACTTGCTTTTCCAGCTTCGTGTTCAGCCACTCATCATCGGAATCGAGAAAGGCGATGAGATCGCCATTGGCGGCCTCGATGCCAGTGTTGCGTGCCACGGAAACGCCTTTGTGGCTGGAAAGCGGGAGCAACCGCACATTAAATGACGCGTAGCTTTCCACAACGTTCCGAGTGTTATCGGCACTGAAATCGTCCACGACAATGATTTCGATCGGACGATAGCTCTGCGCAAGTACCGATTCTATTGCGCGTGAAATCGTGGTGGCAGAATCGCGAGCGGGAATGACGACGGTCACAAGAGGCCCTGTTTTTATGCGACGAGCGTCTTCGCGGGGTTTTGACAACGTCTTCTCAACGATAGACCGCAGAAAGCTATCAAGCTGGCTGAACTGCTCCGTGCGCGTTAATCCTGCACAGTTACTAAACGGAAGGTCAGCAATCAGCCCGGTTTCCTTTTTTTGCTTGACCCAGCGCACCAGCTGGTCTGCCACGGCTCCCGCGTCAGTCACATAGTATCCAGCCGCGCGCTCACGAATGAGCTTAGCCGGGACGCCTTCGTCGAGTCCCAATCCTAGAATCGGCCGACACGAGGCCAAATATTCGAATATCTTCGCTGGAACGTTGCGGGGATCAAGGGGCGATTGCAGCAGCAGCAACACGTCGCTTGTCCGTTGAATTTTGAGGGATTCGCGATAGGGCACGCGATCTTTCAGCGTCACGAATTCACCGACGCCACATTTTTCAACAAGCGGATAGACATCCGAGTATCTCGTACCGTAGTAGAAAATCTGAATCTCTCGCGGCGTTAGGCCTGAGCGCAGGATCGCCGTGTATAGCACAGATGGATCGCGCACTCCCTCGTAAAGGGCACCCATATGGACTATCGAAACAGGTTGGTGTGGTGCGGAAACTCGTGGCAGGGCGAGCGGAAAGTTCTCAGGATCAAAGCCGTTATAAACGGCTATCGTTGGCAACTGAAAGCGCTCGCGGAAATAAGTGGCCCAAGGCTCACTAACAGTGACGATTCCGCTCGCTGACGAGGTGACTTTGGTTTCGATGCGCTCGTCAATCGCCTCACGCCAAGCCGGCTTCAGCGTGTAAACGTAGCGGCTCCACCCGTCACGATATTCGGCGATCCAAGGAATCCGAAACTTGCGGCTGAGGAACCTGGCTGCAAGGAATGTGGTGAAGGGGGGCCCGCTCGCATAGATACAGTCGATCGGATGTTGCCTCAAGAGTTGGCTCCCCGTGCGCAACGCGTATGGAAGCCAACCGATCCGACGGTCGGGAACTCGAACGAGATTGGTGTAAAGTTTATTCAGTGCATCAACAAACTTGTGCCTCACCGGGGTTCTGCCGCGGCTTTCACCATTCCTCGTCGGTGGCGCCTTGCGGGCCCGCCAGCGCCATGGCAATGCCAACTGGTCTATGTCGAACCAAGCCGTCCGGAGGATCTGTTCCGGCGGTGCCGGCACTGGCAAGGACTTGTCGGCATGTATCGAGTCTGATGTCAAGATCCATACATCGTGCCCAGCAGCACGCAGATATTCGACCATCCTTCCCACGCGTAACGCCGCGACGTCGTTGGCGGGCGGAAAGTACCAAGAGATGAGGAGTATTCTCATTCGAAATAGCGAGGAACGCCCCAATCCAGCACCAAGTGTTTACTCGATGCTCTATTCATCGCCAAATGCCCCGCGTGTCGATGACGATCTTCAGATTGAGTAGCTCACGATCGACACGCTTGAACTGCCGGTGATCGACCAGGAGAACGATTATATCCGCAGCCTGCATGGCGTCGTGCAATTCTACGCTTCTCACCTGGCTAAAACCTGAAAGGCTCTCGGGCAAATTTCGAATATTAGGTTCCACGATAAGCAATTCGCCTAAATTTTCTCGTGCCAGGTGCTCCACGATATGCAGCGCCGGACTTTCCCGCATGTCGTCGATATCAGCTTTATAAGACAAGCCGAGGCAAGCGATGATGGGTTGACGTAAGCGCGACGCCGCTGACTTGATTTTCTTAAACACAGCGTGCGGTTTGCTTTCGTTTACATCGCGCGCCGCACGGATGACTTTGGCCAGATCTTTCGCCCCGGCAATGATGAACCAGGGATCGATGGCGATGCAATGTCCACCTACGCCGGGGCCGGGCTTTAAAATGTTGACACGAGGATGACGGTTGGCGAGTTCGATCGTATCCCAGACGTTGATGTTCAATTTTTCGCAAATCAAGGAGAGCTCATTGGCGAAAGCAATGTTAACATCCCGAAACGCGTTCTCGACCAACTTTGCAAGCTCGGCGGTACGCGCGTTCGTCAGATGTAGCTCGCCCTTAACAAAGGTTTGATAGAGCTCCGCAGCTTCCGTCGCGCAGCGTGGCGAGATACCACCGATGATGCGATCATTATCGACCAACTCGCGCAGAACGTTCCCGGGAAGCACCCGCTCGGGACAATGGGCAACATGGATATCGGCGTTGTCCCGCAGCGGTTCAGGAAGGACGAGATCGGGCCGTTGCTCCCCGATCCACGTGCAAATCTGCTCGGTGGTTCCAACGGGCGACGTCGATTCGAGAATGACCAGATTCCCCTTTCTCAACAGCGGGGCGATCATCCTTGTCGCTTGCAGCACGTATTTGAGATCTGGCTCGTGATCCTCTTTGAACGGGGTAGGCACTGCGATGATGAAAACGTCGGATGGCTCAGCCTCCAGCGTCGCGCGCAATTTTCCCGCCGACACGGCTGCCTGAACCAGCATATCAAGATCAGGCTCTACTATATGAATCCGGCCGCTGTTTATGACATCGACAATCGAGGGCTGGATTTCGACTCCGACGACGTCAAAGCCACGGCTGGCGAAGGCCGCCGAAACAGGCAGGCCAACATAACCAAGACCGAAGACGGAAATCCTTTTGCTGTTCTGGGCCGTGGAACGCGCCCTGCGCGATTGCTCAGATAGACCCGCCATTACGATAATTCCTCCCGAAGGGACGCGATGATGCGATCGCAGGCCTTGCCGTCGCCGTAAGGGTTGTGAATCGTGCTCATTGCCGCATAGGCGGACGGCTTGTCAAGCACTTCGCTGACGGCGCTGACGATGCGGTGAGTGTCGGTGCCCACCAACTTGACTGTGCCGGCAGCAACCGCTTCGGGTCGCTCGGTGACGTTGCGCATGACGAAGACGGGTTTTCCGAGCGAGGGCGCTTCTTCCTGTATGCCACCGCTGTCGGTCAATATGCTATGGCATTCCGAGAGCATGAACACGAACTCAAGATAATCGAGTGGTTCGATGAGCGTGACGCGAGGATGCTTGTCCAACTGTTTGAATACCGCTCGAACGTGAGGATTAAGATGCACTGGAAAAACGATCTGGACTTCGGGACGATCGGCAAGAACCTGAAGTGCACTGCACACATTGAGGAATCCTTCGCCGAAACTCTCGCGACGATGGCAAGTGACGAGTAGAAGCTTCTTGCTCACATCAAGGAACGAAAAACGGCGCTTCAAATTTGCGCGCGCCTCTCGCAACGGCCCGTTCACAACATCATAAAGCGCATCGATGACTGTATTCCCAGTTACCAGAATGCGATCCGAGCGAACGGCTTCACGCAACAGATTGTCGCGAGCCTGTGCTGTAGGAGCATACAATCTGTCGCAAATGGCATCGGCAAGTTTGCGGTTAATCTCTTCGGGCCAAGGTGCGTAGATGTCACCGGTGCGCAATCCCGCCTCAACGTGTCCCACCGGAATCTTGTGGTAATAGGCGGCGAGAGTGGTAGCGAAAGTCGTCGTGGTGTCGCCATGCACCAGCACCCGGTCTGGACCATGTTCGCGCAGGATGCCATCCATGCCGGTCAAGACGCGCGCAGTCAGATCGCTCAGCGTTTGGCCCGGTTGCATGACATTGAGATCGATGTCCGGCACGATCGAAAACAGCTGGAAGACTTGGTGGATCATTTCTCGGTGTTGACCGGTGGAGCACACGGTAATGTCGAAATCAGGCACGGCCTGGAGCCGCCGAACAAGCGGGGCCATCTTAATGGCCTCCGGACGTGTGCCCACGACTAAAAGAATCTTTCGCATGGGTAGACCTAACTTCCAGCTCGCAGCGACGTCCAATCGATACCGATAGTACACTTGACAGTGCGAGCGCATTAAGGACTTTGGTTTAATATTAATAGAGCGATGTTCAGTATTGCATCGCTCGTAAATCGAGGCGTGGGCACAAGATGAAAGGCAGCACGAAAGGTCCCGTCGGGAGGAGGCTGCTCTTCTCTGGTTCACTGTCCTTTAGAGGGGCAATGCTTGCGGCCGTATTTTCTGTGTTTGGGGCAGTGCTGGCCTTGGGTACGCCGCTCGTAGCGCAAGTTCTGTTCAACGCTCTGCAGATCTATCCGCCGCTCACCACATCCAATCTTTCCGCTGCGACAAAGGGGCCATTGACCGCGATCGTAATCCTGACGGCGGGCAGTCGGGGCGCTGCGGCAGAGTTCGAGGGCGAATTCGGCAATGAAACTGTCGACGCTCTATCACTTGAAAGAGTCCGCTACGGCGCGTATTTGGCGCGCAAGACGGACTTGCCGATCCTTGTTTCCGGTGGCTTGGGTTCGTCCGATGAGAATTCTTTGGCGAGCTTGATGACTAATGTGTTGTGGACAGACTACGGCATGCGCGCGAAGTGGCTTGAGAGCCGATCTATCAATACCGCGGAAAATGCAATCTTTTCCGCAGAAATATTGAAACACGCGCGTGTGAATCGCATTCTCCTTGTTACTCACGCATGGCACATGAAGCGGGCTGTAGCCGCGTTCGCTGCCAATGGAATGGTCGTCATACCAGCGCCGACCGTGTTTTATGTTGGACGGCGAGACAGTCTGTGGGCGGCAATAACTCCAGGCTTGGCAACGTTGCGTATGTCGGGCTACGCCATCCACGAAATTGTGGGCAGTTTTTGGTATGAATTGAGGTACGGTTACTAATGCGCTCGATGATCGAGGCCGCCACTCTTCAGCAAGCAACTTCACCGCTATCGCTGCTCACGATAACAACGCTGTTTCCGAATCCGGTTCAGAAGACCCATGGTTTGTTCGTCGAAACGCGACTGCGCAAGCTTCTTGCGAGCGGCGCCGCCGTGGCGCAAGTGCTCGCCCCCATTCCATGGGTCCCGCCAAAAATTGGCCACCCAACTTTTGGTCCTGTCCATCGTGTACCGCGCAATTTGGTTCGGGACGGCCTCTTGGTTGAGCATCCGCGCTATCTTGTCGTGCCAAGGATCGGAATGTCGTTGACGCCGTCCACACTTTACCAAGCGATGCGTCGCCCGCTCAGACGAATTCTTGAGTCCGGCTACCGCGTCGATCTGATCGATGCGCATTATTTCTACCCCGACGGCGTGGCGGCAGTGTGGCTAGCTCGCGAATTTGGCCTTCCCGTGGTGGTGACTGGGCGCGGCACAGATCTCAATTTGCTGCCAAAATTTCGCATTCCGCGACGGATGATTCAAAACGCGGCCAACCGCGCCGACGGGCTCATTACGGTCTGCCAGGCGTTAAAAGATAGTTTGGTAGAGTTGGGCATATCGCCCGAACGCGTAACCGTCCTCCGCAACGGAGTGGATCTTAATCTTTTTCGTCCGCTGGATCGCGCTGAAGCGCGCAACGCACTCGGCCTTACGAGGCGCACTCTCGGTTCGATTGGACATCTGGACCCGCGCAAGGGCCATCACCTTGCCATCCGTGCCCTGGCGCGTCTGCCTGATACGGACCTCGTCATCGTTGGCGACGGTCCGCAACGGCGTGCACTGCAAGATTTGGCGATTCGGCTCGGGGTGAACCACCGCGTCCAGTTTCTTGGTGCGATCCACCAAAGCCAACTTTGTCGGGTCTACAACGCGCTCGACATGCTCGTACTTGCCTCGAGCCGTGAGGGTTGGGCCAATGTTCTGCTCGAAGCGATGGCGTGTGGCACCCCCGTGGTCGCCTCGTCAGTGTGGGGTACACCGGAAGTCGTTGCCGCCCCCGAAGCTGGTGTCCTCTTGCCATCACTCGATGAGGAGGGTGTGGTCGCCGGCGTTAACCAGTTGTTTAAGGCACTGCCACAGCGCGCGGCGACACGGCGTTACGCCGAGGGTTTCGACTGGGAACCCACAACGCGAGGGCAATTAAAACTGTTTGATGAAATTTTAGCGCGGCGGCGCAGTCGTAATCAGAACAATCTCACGTAGCGTGCATTCGCCCCCACGACTCTTGCTTCAACCCGTTCAGCTGGCCTAGTTTGGGGTAATGGGCGTCGATGGCACATTTTTCGGGTGCCGATCAGGATAATTGCATGATGCGACAAGTGTGCTTGATTGGCGCTGGTTTTATTTCACACGTGCATGCCGAAGCAATAAGAACTTTATCCAACGTGCGGCTTCACGGGGTCTTCGATCCCAACCAGAGCGCAGCGCAGGCCTTAGCAACCAAATGGGCGGTTCCTCGCGTCTTCGGCTCAGCTGCCGAAGCAATTGCGTCTGGTGAGGTGAACTGCGTTCACGTGCTCACGCCTCCTGATGCGCATGTTGAGGCCGCATTGCCATTCCTGCGGGCAGGTATTCCTGTTCTTTTGGAGAAACCTCTGGCGGTCAGTAGTAGCGAGTGCGAAGTACTCAACTCTGAAGCGCGCAGCAACGGAGTTGCGCTTGGGGTCAATCAGAACTTCGTATTTCATCCCGCGTTCAGCCGTCTGCGCCAAGTTGTTGGGGAGCGGCAAGTCGGTCGGGCAAATTTCGTAAGCTGTTTGTACAACGTGCCATTGCGCCAAATTGCGACACGGCAATTCAGTCACTGGATGTTTCGCGCTCCTGGAAATATTTTGCTCGAACAGGCCGTTCATCCACTGTCACAGATTGTCGCCATCGCCGGAAGAATCGAGCAGTCCGTCGCCATGGCAGGAGTACCGATAGAAATTTCGCCGGGCGTGCCGTTCTATACGTCGATCAACTTGATGATGAAGGGCGCTCATCTGCCGGTCGAGATGCGGTTCGCGGTGGGGCAGAGCTTTCCTTTCTGGCAGATTTCGGTGATTTGCGATGATGGTGTCGCCGTTGCCGATATGCTGAACAACCGGTTCTTCACCTATGAACGCGGCCGCTGGCTTGAGCCGTGTGACGCGTTCTGGGCAGGCACCCGCCAAGGTTTTAGCATCCTGCGTGAAGGGCTTAATAATGTTGCGAATTTCGGCTTGTCTACTCTCGGGTTGAAGGGGCGTAACGACAGTTTTTTTAAAAGCGTTCGGGACTCCGTGGGTGCTTTCCATCGCGCCCTGGACGCCGGGCGCCCACCGGAACTCGATGGGGACTTTGGTGCTCATCTAGTTGACCTATGTGAAGACGCCGCTCGCGTGGCTTTCACATCTCCCTTCTCGCCAGCGCGTATGAAGGATGAAGGTGACTATGATATCGTTATTTTGGGGGGGACAGGTTTTATTGGTAGGCGAGTCGTCAGGCGATTGCTGGCTGCTAACCAACGCGTCGGGGTGATGGCGCGAAATGTAAGCAATCTCCCCGAAGAATTTTATGATGATCGGGTCGTGACGCTTCGCGGTGACATTCGCCAATCTGCAGACGTGGAGCGCGCGATCAGGAACGCTTCGATAGTCATCAACTTGGCCCATGGTGGTGGGGGCAAGACTTATAATGAGATACGCGCTTCTATGGTTGGCGGTGCTGAAACCGTGGCCCGAGCATGCCTTTCCCGCGGCGTTCGACGCTTGGTTCACATCGGCTCGATCGCTAGTCTCTATCTCGGCCCCCAAGGCGGCCCTGTAACTGACTCCACACCGCCGGATCCGAAGGCGAAACTGCGTTCAGATTATTCCCGCGCGAAAGTCGAATGCGACCGACTGCTGTTGGCGCTGCATAAATCGGAAGGGTTGCCGGTCTGCATACTGCGTCCAGGACTTGTCGTGGGCGAAGGCGGTACCGCGGCTCATGGCGGTCTGGGGTTCTTCAATAATGAGCAGCACTGTATCGGCTGGAACGCTGGGCACAACCCATTGCCGTTCGTCTTGGTCGAAGATGTGGCCGACGCCATATGGCAGGCGTGCAGTGTGCCCAGCGTAGTGGGTCATACGTATAATATCGTCGGAGATGTGCGTCTTTCCGCCCGCGAATATATAGGCGAACTTTCGCAGGCGCTTTGCAGACCGCTTCGCTTTCACCCCCAATGGCCGGTCCTTCTTTGGATTGAAGAGATGGGGAAGTGGGGTTTGAAGGCAGCGATTGGCAGGAAAGTGCCTCGACCTACATTACATGACCTTCTATCACGCGGTTTGACCGCTGAATTCGATTGCGATGAGGCAAAGCGCACTCTGAGATGGTCTCCAGTGGCCGACCGTCAACATTTTGTTGAGCGCGGAATTAGGGTTTTCGCAAAGGCATGAGTGAGCAGATTAGGACCCTCCTACATGTCTTTTCTACGTTTGCGCTGGGTGGGCCGCAGATGCGTTTCATTCAGCTCGCCAACCATTTCGGGCAGAGGTATCGACACCTCATCGTCGCTATGGATGGCGTGGTTACCGCCTTCAATGGACTGGCGGCGGACGTCGATGCGCAATTGTTGACGGTGCCGAATCGCCGCGGCAAAACTTGGATGAATGTGAGGGCTTTTCGTCGTGTACTGTGCAAACTGCAGCCCGATCTTTTGGTCACCTCCAATTGGGGATCAATCGAGTGGGCGGCGGCAAATCTTGATCGGCGCGTACCGCATCTGCACATGGAGGACGGCTTCGGTTCTGAGGAGGCTCAGAGCCAATTTCCGCGACGAGTTTGGGCACGTCGGTTGACATTACGCCATTCGACAGTGGTCGTGCCATCGCTGACACTGCTCAGGATCGCTCGCGATCGCTGGCGGCTGCCCAATGAATGTACAGTCTATGTCCCTAACGGGATCAATTGCGAGCGCTTTCACGTCACGCGCGATCGAAATCTCCTCGCTGATTTTGGTATTGATGTTGAGGTTCCCGTGATCGGGACGGTATGCACGCTGCGCCCCGAGAAGAACCTGCACCGCCTAATCGATGCCTTCGGTGACGTGCTGCGCGAGCGGCCGGCGCAGCTGGTCATCGTCGGCGACGGTTCGGAGCGCGCTAGTTTGCAAACACATGCCGTCCAACGCGGCGTCGCTGATCGTGTGATCTTCACTGGCTCCTGCCCAACACCGGAAAAGTTACTCCCAGCGTTCAGCGTGTTCGCGATTTCCTCGGACACCGAGCAGATGCCATTAGCCGTTCTGGAGGCGATGGCGGCCGGTCTCGCCTTGGCCGCCACCTCCGTGGGCGACATTCGGTATATGCTTGCGGAAGAAAATCATCCGTTCCTGGTCGATAGAGACGCGGGTCGTTTGGCCGCTGCCATCTCGATGCTGTTGAATGACCCAGCGCGTGCTGCCACCGTCGGAGCGGCTAATGCACGTCGCGCGGCTGAAAGGTTCGACCAAAGCCTTATGCTCGCCGCCTATCAAGACCTGTTTGATGGAAGCGTTTCTTTGTTCCGTAGTGACGTCGCTGACCTCAAGCCCAGGTAGCCAAATATTCATTGGCTACAGTATTTAGAAAAATCAACCATAATTAGAATTGTAATCTTCACTTACAGTGGCGCCGATATAAGATTAATCAGAAGACATTGTCCTTCCGATCCGGATGCCGTTCACCATGTCAGTCTTGACCCACGGCGCTGCGTTTCTGGGCTACGCGGTGTTTGCGATTCTCCTAGCGTTTCGGGGTGCCCGAACTTGGCTCACCGCCTTTCTTCTTCTGGCATGCCTAATGACTGCCGCCTGGGCTGTAATTGTGGCTTTGGTTGAGTGGTCGCTGCTTCCAGAATGGACGGCGGCTCTGGCGGTGCCGCTGCGGGACGGCGCCTGGTTTGCGCTCGTTCTTGGAGTGCTTTACGCCGCAGGACAAGGGAATCATGTGTGGCGCGGTCTAGCTGTAGCAACTGCTTGCATTGTCTTAATCGACACGGCGTTTAACGCAACTGCCGCCGACATCGGGGCGGTACTCGGCCTACCTTTGGATTCGCGGATTTCTGGTATCGTGAGGGCAGTCATGGGACTGATCCTTGTCGAAAACATGATGCGCAATTTGTCGCGCGATCAGGTTTGGGCGGTCAAACTTCTTGGAATTGGACTATTCGCTGTATTGGGGTGCGAGCTTCTTGTCCAGCTTCCGAAATTTCTAACCAACATCCCAGTTAGCGGCTTAGCTGCGGCACCGCCGTTGGTGTTCCTCATGGTGCTCCCATTGTTCGTCGTAACCGCGGTGCGCAGTCCAGCGTTAGAGCTACGCGTCCATTCTTCACGAACGATGGTATTTCGCACGTCTGCATTGATCGCTATCGGAATTCTTCTACAAGGAATGGCACTCGCAGCCTACTACGTAAGGAGCTATGGCGGAGACAACGCGACGGTTTTATTGATCGTTCTTGGTTTCAGCGGCGTCATCGCAGTGGCCGTCGCGATTGCATCAGCAAGTGTTCGTTCACGGTTGATGGTCTTCATTAATGAGAATTTCTTCAGCTATAAATACGATTACCGGCTCGAATGGGACAAATTCATTCGCGCCCTCTCGACATGGGAGGACCGCGATATTTCCCTTCGTGTCCTACGTACGTTGGCAGAAATTCTTGATAGTCCCGGCGGTGCTCTGTGGGTACGAAGAGACCGTTGGCGTCAATTCATGCCCGTTGCCAGCTGGTCATTTCGCTCAGAGCTCGCACCCATCGCGCTCGATGATCCGGCACTTAGGTCGTTTAAAGATGAAAGCTGTGCCTATCTTGCCCTCACGGTAGCAGAGAATGACGCATCTTCCGCTCTGTGGCACGAACGGTTTCCAGGCGCTTGGCTCGCAGTACCATTGCGCTATCGATCAGATCTGATTGGTGTTGCGCTCATCAATAGACCACGTGCCGAGCGAAAACTTGATTGGGAAGACAAAAAATTAGTTGCTCTTGTTGCTCTTCAGCTTGCTGCCTATTTGTCCCAGGAGGAGACAGTGCAGGCGCTGGCCGATGCCCGTCAGCTCGAAGACTTCAATAAACGCTTCGCATTTATCCTCCATGATACGAAGAATACAATCGGCCAGCTCGGTCTACTGGTGCACAATGCGGAGAAGTTCGGCCACGATGAGCAATTTCGTAAAGACATGATTATCACGCTCCGGAATTCGGTTGAGAAGCTGCAAGATCTTCTTGCCCAGCTCAAAGGTACCGGAAACCTCAAGCTCGCAAAACCCATGGCAGGTGAAAACGTTGATGTCACTGCACTCGTTTCTGATTTCGTTCAGGAGAAATGCAGACAAGGGTTGAACGTTATCATTGACAAGGGCGGAAATCCCATTCTTGGGGAATTAACCGATCGGAAGGCATTTTTAGGGGTACTGGAGCACGTCATTATGAATGCGATCGAAGCCTCGCCGAACGACTCTTGCGTAGACGTCCGGGTCGGTAGACGCGGCGATTCGGTTTGCGTCTCGGTGGAGGATAAGGGTCGTGGAATGACCCAACAGTTCATCGCGGATGAACTATTTAGGCCACTTCGGACTACAAAGGGAACCGGCTTCGGAATCGGCGCTTATCAAGCTAGAGAAATCATACGAGATCTCGGCGGAGACATCGATGTCCGTAGCAAAGTCGGAGAAGGAACAACCGTCACACTTTTGTTGCCAACTGCCTCTTTGGAGAGGGAGATGGCGCGGGCATGAGAGAGAAAACGGCACCACAAGCTGAGACTGAAGAAGCGGAGCGAATCCTCCTGGTGGAGGATGATCCAGGCTTACAGCGCCAAATGCGTTGGGCTCTTGCCCCTTACGAAACGGTACTCGCCTCATCTCGCCCAGAAGCCATGAAGCGATTCCGATCGGATGGCCCCTTCAAAATCGTGGTCCTCGATCTCGGATTGCCTCCGGATGAGAATGGTGCCACCGAAGGTCTCATGACCTTGGAAGAAATTCTTTGTGTAGCGCCGGAGACGAAAATCATTGTCGCTAGTGGTCACACGGACCGCATGAGTGCCGTGAAGGCAGTTGCGAAAGGCGCGTTCGATTTCTTTGGAAAGCCCATCGACATCGATGTCCTAAAACTCATCATAGAGCGGGCCCATCGAATGTATGCTCTGGAAGAAGAAAACAAATCACTTCGCGAATCCATGAACCAGAACCTACCAGGTTTCGTGTTTGGCTGTGCAAAGATGGCGCAGATCCGGGTGATTATCGAGCGCGTCGGACCTGCCAATGTGAGTGTGCTCATTGCCGGAGAAACTGGAACGGGCAAGGAGGTTGTGGCCCGGGCGTTGCACGAAGCCTCCCCACGGCGCGACGCACGTTTTGTTGCGATTAATTGCGCCTCCATTCCTGAGAATTTGCTTGAGAGCGAACTCTTCGGACACGAACGCGGCGCATTTACGGGGGCAGTTAAGCAGACTCCCGGCAAGTTTGAGCTTGCCAATAATGGGACACTGTTTCTCGACGAGATTGGTGATATGCCAATCACTCTTCAAGCGAAGGTGCTCAGGTTTCTACAAGATCGGACATTTGAACGTGTCGGCGGTCGCACAGCTATCAGCGTTGATGTGCGCCTGCTTTCTGCAACCAACCGGCCGTTAGAGAAATTGATTTCCGAGGGATCGTTTCGGGAAGATCTGTACTACCGACTCAATGAGATCTGCATTGAGCTCCCACCATTAAGGGAACGCGAGAATGATGCAGTCATCCTAGCACATCATTTCCTTAATCTTTTCAGCCGCGCAAATTATCGTGAGTTTCGGGGATTTTCTAGCGACGCTCTGAGGGCCATTTCTCAGCACCGTTGGCCAGGCAATATCCGTGAGCTGGAAAACCGGATGAAGCGAGCAGTCGTGATGGCAGAAGGAAAACTGCTGACGGCGGCAGATCTAAACCTAGCGGAACCGACGGATGAGCCAAGAAGCTTAGATCTCCACTCGGAGATCGAGAAGCTCGAGTTGTCTCTGGTGCAACAGGCCCTGGCAATAAGCCACGGCAACATCTCGAAGGCCGCGAAACTCTTGCGTGTGAGCCGGCCTTATCTCTACAGTCTGATGAAGACACGACACCTCCCAGGCGATGGCACGATTATTGGAGAGTAACATGAGAAATGTGAGAATCGAGTCACCCAATTCGGCATGGCTCACCGTTACGTCTACGGCACTATTGGTGACGGTCCTGGCTACGAGCGCTGCATCCACGACCGCCTACGCGATTGTCCCATCGGCAAGCGGAGACGCAAGTTCTCAACCGCTGGATGCGCAAGTCATCAAGCTTCTCAGGGACGCAGACGGTGCGCTGAAGACCGGCAACCTCAATCTAGCGCTCATCCAGCTAAAGAACGCTGTCAGATTGGCGCCGCAGAATGGTGAGGTCCGGGCACGCCTCGGGTTGGCGCTATTAGAAGGCGGCGACGCAATTTCTGCCGAACGGGAATTGCGACAGGCCCGGAATGACAAAGGACCTGATGAACTTGTTGTGCCTGGTATTCTGCAGGCGATGCTTATGCGCGGCGAGACAAAGGAATTGCTGGCTGAATTTCGTGATCCCCCTCAAGCAACACAAGCGAAGACTGCCGCAGACGTCCTGAGGGCTCGTGCGATCGCCTTAGAACTTCTCAATCAGAAGCCCGACGCTAATGCGGCGATGGATCGCTCTCTTAGCTTGCGCCGCGATGCCCCTGGGCTGATAGCTCGCGCGAAGATCGCACGAGAACAGAATGACCTCCCTCTTGCGCGCCGCTTAACGGATGAAGCGAACAGGCTGGCGCCAAATTACGAAGAGGGTCTAATTATGAAGATCGCGCTGTTGCGCCAGGATGGCGAGACGCAGACGGCCCTGGCTACCGCAGATGAGCTCGTGAAACGCTCTCCTCAGAGCATCACAGCGAAGATCTTGCGAGTCGAAGTGCAGCTCGATTTGAAACAGGATCCCAAAGCGAAGGAGGATATCGATGCCATTCTCAAACAGAACCCGAAATCGGTGCTTGGCATCTACTATCGGGCAGTTTTGACGGCGCGCGCTAAAGATTTCAAGGGCGCGTGGCAAGGGGCACAAAGTCTACCGCCAGAGTTTATTCAATCCCAACCGCAGATCGCAATGATGGTCGCTCAAATCGCGATCGCGAGCGGTAATGCGGAGAGTGGTGGGGCAATTTTGGCGACTCTTCTTTCTCGGAATCCGGACGTTATGCCGGCGCGGCTTCAGCTCGCAGGACTCCGCTTAAGTCAGGGGTCCGCAAACGCTGCAATCGATGCGCTCGGCCCGCTCAAGACCTCTGACAACCCTCAGGCGCAGGCTCTATTGGCGCAGGCCTATTTGCTGCAACGCGACTTCCGCAATGCAATCGCAGCTCTCGAGAAGGCAACCGCTTCGGGCGATGGCACCGAGCTGCTTAAGCGACAATTGGCATTGTCGGAACTACAAGTGGGCAATACAGATGAGGGCATCCAAGGGCTTCGGGACCTTTTGGACCGCAACCCTGAAGACGAAAGCACCGCGGGCGTACTTATTGGCGTTTTGATGAGGGCGGGGAAACTGGACGACGCCCTTGTTGTCGCAGACCGCATGGCCAAGAGCCCTACGAAGAGTCCACTGCCGGGGTTCTATAGAGCTCAAATCCTGATCGCACAAGGCAATCTCGCCGGAGCCTCAGCCGCTCTTGGACAGGCTCTTGCCGCTGATCCGAAGTTTACTCCTGCCCTTTATTATCGTGCCAATGTATCGATCGCTCGCGGCAATCTTGAGGACGGAACGAAAGATCTTCAGCAGGTCCTCACTCAGGACCCGAACAATGTTCTCACCTATGTCAAGCTCGCGCAGATTGCACTGGCAAATGGCCAAGATGCCCTAGTGGCTTCGCTGCTCAACAAGGCCATCAGTCTGGCACCAAATAACGCTACACCGCGATTGGCTCTCGCCAATTATCAGATTTATCGTGCCAAGTACCAAGAGGCGCAGGCTACGATAGATGGCTTACTGAAAGTCTTGCCCAACAATGCGGAGGCCCTAGCACTCCAAGGTCAAATTCAGTTTGCAAGAGGGGAAAAAACCCAAGCCGTCGCAACTTTTCGTGCACTCGCGGTGGCGAATCCGCAATCGTCCGCTGCACAAGTTCTTCTGGCCAAGGCCTTGAATACGACGCAAGACCGTACTGGCGCTCTGGTTGCGACAAGAAAGGCGATTGCGTTGGCGCCGGCTTCCACTCAAACGCAGTCGTTACTAATCGAACTTCAAATTGCGGAGGGCAAGACAGACGACGCGCTTGCAACAGCGCGAGGCTATGCCTCTGCATATCCCGGATCAGAAGCTAATCTCATGCTCGCAAACACATTGATCCGCCTGAAACGCACGAACGAAGCGACAACTCTATTGGAGAGGAGCCTTGCTTCAAAACCGAACTCCCGGTTGGCATTGCGGTTAAGCCAAATCGCAAAGAGTTCAGGTGACTCAAAGAGGGCAATCGCGGTGCTTTCAAGCTGGCTGGCTAAGAATCCCAATGACTTCGACGTGCGCCGGCAATATGCATCTTTGTTGTTGGAAACCGGAGATCAAACCGGCGCGCGCAGGGAATTTGAAGTGCTATTGAAGCAGAGACCAGAAGATCCAGTAACCTTGAACAATCTCGGCTGGATTCTACAAAAAGATGATCCAACACGTGCGCTGTCGCTGGTATCCCTTGCGGCAAAAATCATGCCGCTCTCCTCCGATATTAGCGACACTCTCGGATGGATGAAATTTCAACGTCAGGATTATCAGGGTGCATTACCGCTACTTCAGCGCGCACATGATCTGGACGCGGAAAATGGATGGATCGGATACCATTTGGCGCTTGCCCTTGATGCGACGGGCAAGCGAGCCGAAGCGAAGACCCTGCTCCAAGCAGTGCTGGCAAAAAATCCAAAGTTCGAGGACGTGGAGAAAGCAAAGCAACTTGTAGCACGCTGGTAGCGTTCCTCGATCGAGATGTCCAAAGATCGTGGCTCGATTCCGGATTGTGCACGCATGTTATTAGCAGCAGAGATTGCTTGTTATTAGCAGCAGAGATTGCTTGTTATTAGCAGCAGAGATTGCTTGTTATTAGCAGCAGAGATTGCTTGGATTGAAGCGTGGGGCGTTGACGCGCTGACTTTCTCACCGATGCCAAGCTGCTCGATCACGTGACGTAGCCTTTGCGATATCGGACGCAAATTGTCGCTGGCCCGCTGGCCCCTCGATCATAGTCAGTTCGCAACAGTCACCCGAGGCTTCGGATCAGCAGCGGACCAAGAGCATTCGCGATCGGTAGGGGAAGCCGTTTCCAGGCTGCGATGAGCAAGGAATACTTTGGATTAGACGGATTCTTGGCGGGCAGGCTTGCGCCAGGTCTCAACAAATATTCGTATTCCAGCCATCGTGGTTCGAACCCCCAATTCTTCTTGAAGGCGAAGGCGCCGGTGTGCGCCTTGCTGCGCCCGAAATCGAAGCAGCGGTAGCCCCGTTGTGCTGCGCGCCGCATGACTTCCCAATAGAGAAAGTCATTGGCGCCGTTATGACGAGCGGCCGGAATCCCACCACCGTAATAGGGCAAAACAGTATCCTTGAAATAAAAATTCATCACGGCACTTACCGGTTTTCCACCGTCGCGAATCACTACGATGTCGCAATCTTCAGCGAATATGCGACTTAGTGCAGAAAAATACTTTTTTGGAAACATGGGGGTACCGAGATTGCGCACACTCTCGGAATAAACGCCAAACAAGCACTCCGGGTCGCTGTTGATTTCGCTCACGAGCGAGCTCTCGAGTGCTTTTCTGACGACCGCACGCTGTTTGCGAGGAATGGCGAGAAGATTCACGTTGTCATCAGCGGAGATGGATCTGCTGAATGTCGCGTAGAGATCAGCTTTTACCTGCCAGCCAGTCCGCGACGCTTTCCGGCTGCGAAACTCCATGTAAGATGCGCCCAACCGCTCCATCAGGGCAATGGCCGCCGTATCAAGGGCGGACCGTGCCTCCGTATCGACTGCCAGCGTGCCGCCTTCGACACAGAAGGGTGCGGCGATAAGGGCGCTGCTGAAGAGCAGGCTCTTTTGATAGACGAGCGGAAGAACGCCAACGATCTGTCCGTTTCGCTCTGCCAGCAAGAAACGGGACTGCAGACGGAATACGTGGTCGAAAATCTCACGCCACCCTGCTCGGTGGAAAAACGTCCCCCCATTTGTGGTTAGCACAAATGAGTCCCAGGCTACCGAATCGGCCGTAGCCATCGCACGAACAATGATTTTAGAATTTTTCGAGTCAGGCGCAGTCACGCCGTACGGCCCGTGCCCAGAAATGTCAGGACCCGCAGCGAGCATCGCAATGTCCTAAAATTGCCGGTTTAGCCCAATCATGATGCTCGCGTCGGATTCGGACACGCTCACGGGCGACGCCGCGACGAGAGCAGCGTTCGAATCTCTACGTTGATACGCGACGCGAAGATATGTTCGTGTTTTAAGGGAGACCGTGTAATCGAGATCCAACCCACCCCCGTAAAGGTTGTATTCGCCTCCGAGTATATCTTCGACCGAATAATTTGCCCGCAACCTGCCGGTGAGTCGGGGCGTCATAGTCCTGGACAGTCCAAATTCGGCGCCAGTCGATTTACTCTGTAGAGGAATTCCCGAGGGAACCGCGGTCAACGTATCGTAGGTCGTCCGAAAACCCGTCAAACGATATTGTGTCCGGTCGGCCAGGTACAGCAGCGATGCCGACGCCATGCGATAGCGTACGATGGAGTTGTTGATGGCAAGCCCATCGATGGGAGCCGAATTGAAACTGGTTACGCCGGCTATGCTTGGGGGCGGTGAATTTGGATTTGATTGGTAAGTCGTGTTGATAAAACCACCCTGACTGTCAGTGCCAAGCTGGCTGGTACTACCGATAAGACGTCCTGCCGGCGTCGTGACCGTGTCATCATAGGAGGCCACCAGGGTGGTGAATGGACCTGGCTGATAACGGAGATGTCCGTCATAGCTCGGACTGTTGTACCGCCATCCCGCACGGCCATCGGCTTGGAAGGTCGGCCCGAGGATAATTTGTAGCCCGGCCAATGCAACTGGCCCAACCAGGGACTGGATCAGGGCTTGGTTCGACGTGAATGACTGGTAGCCAAACGTACCAAGGAGCGCCACTTCGCGATTCAATGCGAATTTCAAATCCCCGATGCCCGATGCTTGGGTAAATTCCAAGCCTGATTGGGTGCTCTTGTTCCACGATCCGGTGAGAATCCAATTGAGGCGATTGAAGTCGATTCCGCTCGACAGTTGCTGTGTAGCGCCGTAGCTGTAGAATTCCGTCGGCGGAGACTGACCGGGAATCGTTTGGGTGACTGTGGGCGCATTCGGTTCGACGAGGAAGAGGCTCGACTGGGTGACGATGGTATCGGAATTTGCAAAATCACCAAGCCGGAACTTGAGATCCGGCGAGATCGTATAGCCGTAGCTGTCACGCGTACCCGTATAGGGGCCGGTTGCGACTGGGCGGCCGTCGGCTCCCAGCGGCCCAAGATTGTTCACCAGGATTGGTGCGGCAAAAGCACTTCCATAGAAGAAGAAGTGCTCGGGCACCAGGACGGCCGTTGCGAGCGCGTTTAAGTAGCCATACACACGATCATATGAGGAATTGCGCGCGTAATGGTCACCCACGAGGCGGACTTGCAAGTCGCCATCGAACCTCACCGTATGGTCGTGCGCGCCGAGATTAAGACCGAGCGTCGTAATAAAATCCCCGCCCCCATTCGCAGTGGTGTAAGCGCTGCCGAGGCCGAAGGCATTGGTGGCATAGGTTTCACTGATATCAACCGAGCCCGAGAATGAAGATCCCGAAAGTCTAAGCGTCGGTGGGCCTTGGACGGTGGAAGCCGGTGGCATGGTGGTGGGGGCGGGAGCTGCGCCGATGGGCGGCGGGCCGGCTGTACCCATCGGGGTTTGCGCATAACCAGGAGATGCTGCACATGTAGCCAGGACCAGTGTCGGCAGAAATACCAACCGAATGATTGGGGGCGCACCCCTTAGTTCTGCGCGGAGATGCGTAAGCGGCATCATTCATTGCCTTGGCGCGCGATTAACCGCATGAGGTTGTAACGGTGGTGATCAGAAAAATGTTTGGGGAATCAAAATAATGTCACCCGGCTGCAGAGCGGCATTGGCCGAAAGATCGCCGTTGTCCAAGAGATCCCGCAATCGCACGGTAAGGCTGACCTGCTGCCCGTTCACGATTCGCACGAGTCTCGCTCGGTTGCCGGCGGCAAACGTGGTCAGCCCCCCGACCGCAATCAAGGCATCAAGAACGGACATATTTGCGTGATACGGTAAGGCTTTCGGCTGCGCAGCTTGGCCGACGATGCGGATTTGCTGAGAGGAAAGCCCAACCGCCTGAGACATAATTATCGTTACGATCGGATCCTGGACAAACTTACTGAGACGTACTTCAATTTCACGGGCCAATTGGGTTGGGGTCTTTCCCGCACAATCGATATCTTCCACGAGGGGAATCGATATTCGACCATCAGGACGAACAGGAACCGTCGCCGATAACTCAGGATTGTGCCAGACGAAGACTTGAAACGAATCCCCTGGACCGATGATGTATTCGCTTCCGCCGCTCGGAGCGGCTGGGGCGACGGCGGCGCCAGCGTTGCTCACGAAGAGCAGAAGGCCCAAAATAACTCCCGCCACCAAGGATGTCTGGGCCACCAACCAGGTTCCGAAGATTCTAGTCTGACGCATATTACGAATCCCCTCCAACTACGCCATCGCACGAGGTTAATACCCCCACGCTCCTTAATTTATTACGGTAATTGATCCACGTATTCGACGCAACCGGCACCATACCTGATACCACTGATTTGCGGCGCTTCCTCAGCCTTGAGGCAAACGTACGCGGCCAATTTTAAACGATTATTGGAATCGATCAGCGGGTTAACCCTACTGGCTCTTTTTCAAGTGATCCATTATTGGGCGACAACCCCCGTCTTATTTGACCATTTCCGTGGATAAAATTTACCAGTTATTTACCAAGACCTTTTAGAAGCACATCATAATTTGATTGATTCCTTGCTCTTCAGGTTGTCCAGGGGGGTAGGTATGTCGGTGTTTATGCTTTGTTGGATCTTACTGTCCTGCACTGCAACACCATTTATCGGAGCGTTTCTCGGGCGAGGCTCGACGACGAGAAACGAGAAGCTATCCCGTGGGGATACTGGCGTCTCTGTCCTTGTCGGCAATGATACCACGGCTATCGGCGAACTGGTGACCACCCCCCAGCTTGCCACGGCCCGCCACTTCCCAAGGCGTGTTTCCATCCCCCCGGACATTCAATCGCGAAGCGCGCGACAGTTGTAGCCTTTTTACTGACTTGACCGACCCAGCTGCGGTCATTGCAACAGGCGGGGCCCCTTGAGCGACCTGGCACATTGAACGCGCGAATGGCGCGCAGCGAACAATCGTTAACGTAACCTCGACGGCGGCAACAAGCTTTGCTATCGCAATTGGGACAGAAACGTCACGAACCTGTCATTACGGGTAGCCCCATTTGTGTTAGGAAATCACCGGATAGCGAATGCCCGGCAGCGGGCACGCCGAGCATGTTAAATTGAAGCTGAGCGCGAGCGCCGCTCCCTTTCGTTGCCTGCCCGGACACGTTCCGTGCGTGAATGCACCTCGCGGGCAGCCAAGGATTAGGTAACCCCGCATTAACCAAGACGAAATTTGCGGCGTGTCAGAATATTACATAGTGGCGTTCTGGAGACCGAGCGTTTGAGCATGCAGCCGTCCAGACCGAAAACGGACGAAGTCCGCCAGATCATGGCGGCCTGCCGGTCCTATTTCATGACCGCGGGCGCCTTTAGCCTGGCGATCAACCTGCTCTACCTCGCCTCGCCGATCTACATGCTGCAGGTCTACGACCGCGTGATCTCGAGCTCGAGCGTGACCACGCTGGTGATGCTGACCCTCGTGCTTTTGCTCGCTTTCGGCGCGCTTGCCGGGCTCGACGTAGTCCGCGCCCGCGTGTTGACGCGCGCCAGCATCCGGCTCGACCGCTTGATGGCCGGCCGCGTCGTCATGGCGATCATCGAAAGCGCGTCCCACATCGGGGGCGCGCGGAGCCAGCTGTTGCGGGATTTCGATACGTTTCGCCAGTTCGTTACCGGCATGGGCATCCATGCGATTTTGGATCTACCCTGGGCGCCGATCTACATCATCGTCGTGTTCATGCTTCACCCAGTGCTCGGCGGCTTTGCTTTCGCCTGCGCGATTGTTCTCATCCTGATGGCGCTGATCAACGAGCGGCTGGTCAGACCGCCGATCAACGAATCGAACGAAGCCGCCAGCAAGAATTACAGCTTCACCGAAATGAGCATGCGTAATGCCGAAGTGGTGCAGGCCATGGGCATGACCGAGGGCCTGTTGAAGCGCTGGAGCCGCGATCGCAGCCGCATGATCGAGCGCCAAGTGACGGCGAGCGACCGCGCCGCCGCCATGTCAAGCCTCATCCGTTTCATGCGGCTGTCGATGCAGTCTCTCATTCTGGGTCTCGGCGCATTTCTGGTGATCGAGCGCGAGGCCACGGTTGGCTCGATGTTCGCTGCGAGCATCCTTTTGGGCCGCGCGCTGCAACCGATCGAACAGATCGTCGGCTCATGGCGCGGGCTGGTTTCGGCGCGCGATTCATTCCGACGCCTTCGCGAATTGCTGGCGGCATATCCGTTGCGCGAGGCGCGGCTGGAGCTCCCCCGCCCGCTTGGCCACATTTCGGTTGAGGGCATCAGCTATGTGCCGCCGCGCAGCAACAAACCGATTCTGCGCAGCGTGTCGTTCCGCATCGAACCCGGCGAAGTCATCGGCATCATCGGGCCGTCGGGTGCGGGCAAATCGACGCTGGTGCGCCATCTCGTCGGCGTGCTTCGTCCCAACGCCGGCACGGTTCGCTTGGACGGCGCCGACCTCATGACCTGGCCGCGCTCCTCGCTGGGCCAATATATCGGCTACCTGCCGCAGGACATCGAGCTTTTTGCCGACACGGTCGCCGCCAATATCAGCCGCTTCCAGAACGCCTCGGGCGAAGCCGTGGTCAAGGCCGCCCAACTCGCCGGCGTACACGAGATGATCTTGCGGCTCCCCGACGGCTACGAGACGCAAGTGGGAGAAGGCGGCACGATCCTGTCCGGCGGCTACCGCCAGCGGATCGGGCTTGCACGCGCCGTTTTTGGTAGCCCGAGCGTGGTGGTGCTCGACGAGCCGAGCTCGAATTTGGACTCCGAAGGCGAGGCCGCGCTATCGGAATGCATCGTCAGGCTCAAGAGAGCGCGCGTGACGGTCATCCTGGTTTCGCATCGTCCGGCGACGGTTGCCGTCGTCGACAAGATCCTGTTGCTGATGGATGGCGTGGTCGAGGGGTTTGGACCGCGCGCGGAAGTCCTGGCAAAACTCAGTCCCCCGACGCATGTGCCGGCCGTGCGTCAGGCCACTAGCGCAGCGGAGCGCAAGATATGAACGACAATGCAAGAGATCTAGTGACGTCGAGCGATGCCGCCATGATGGCGCAGCGCGGCGCCGGCTATGCAAACCTAGTGCCCGACGAATCGCTGAAGCGATACTCGCTCGCGGGATGGATCATCCTTGCGCTGTTTTTCGGCGGTTTCGGATTGTGGTCGATGACCGCGCCCTTGAACGGCGCCGTCGTCGCCCAAGCAGAGGTCAAGGTCCAAGGCAACCGCAAAAGCGTTCAGCACTTGGAAGGCGGCATCGTCCGAGAGATGAAGGTCAAGGAAGGCGATCACGTCAAGGAAGGCGACGTGCTGATCGTGCTCGACGACACGCAGAACCGCTCCGAGTTCGACGTTTACTCACAGCAGCACGATGTGCTCCGCGCCACCGAAGCGCGCCTAAAGGCGGAACTCGATCGCGCGCCGACTCTTTCCCCTCCTCCCGACATTGCGCAGCGGTTGAACGAGCCGGCGGTTAGCACGATTTGGACGGCGCAGACACAGCAATTCCAAAGCCGGCGCGCGTCGCTTGAGGGCCAACGCCAGGTCCTGCGCGAAAAGATCAATCAGTTAAGAGAGCAGATCACCGGCAACGAACAGCAGGTCGCGTCGTTCAAACAGCAGATCGAATCGGTGAAAAAAGAGCTCACGGACATCACCCCGCTGGTGGAAAAGGGCTTGATCACGCAGCCGCGCCTTTTGCAGCTCCAGCGCACGCAATTCGGGCTCGAAGGGCAGATTGCTTCGACGACGGCGGATATCGCGCGCGCACGCCAGGCGATCGAGGAGCAGACGCAACAGATCGCGCAGCTCGACAATGAGCGCATGACGGAGGTGAGCAAGGATTTGCGTGATACGCAGGCGATGCTGCTCGAAGTCACGCCGAAGCTGACCAATGCGAAATTTTCCCTCGGCCGCATGGATATCAAATCGCCCTATACCGGACTGGTGGTTGGGCTCAATGTCTTCGGGGTCGGCGCCGTGATTCAACGCGGCGAAAAAATCCTCGATATCGTGCCCGATGAAGACGCGCTTACGATCGAGGCACGGGTCGCCGTCGACGACATCAGCGAGGTCCATCCCGACATGATTGCCGAGGTTCATTTGACCGCGTACAAGCAGCGCATCACGCCGATGATTCATGGCGAAGTCATTCAGGTTTCGGCCGACCGTCTGACGGACAACCGGACCGGGATGCCCTATTACACGGCGCTGGTTCGGATCAATCAAAGGGAACTGGCCGAATTGCCCGACATCAAGCTGTACCCCGGCATGCCGGCGCAGGTGATGATACCGACCGTGCAGCGCACCGCGTTCGATTATCTGGTCGGGCCGCTGGTCCAGTCCTTCAACACCGCGTTCCGCCAGAAATGAAATCGCATACGCCTGCGGCAATGTAGCTGGTCGGCGACACTATGCTCTATTATCTCGCCTCGAGGATTTTCTGGTTCTTCTTTTCGCCGGCCAATTTTCTCATTTTCCTTGGCCTGGCCGGCGTGGCCGCGTTGTTTACGCGCTTTGCGCGCTTAGGCCGCAAACTGCTCATCGGAGTAAGCGCGGCCTATGTGCTGTGTGGATTTGGCCCCGTCGGCAACATTCTCATACGACCCTTAGAGGACCGCTTTCCGCGGCCTGCTGAGCCGATGGCCGCGCCTGCGGGGATCATCGTCTTGGGGGGCGCGCTCAAGGCGGAGCTAACCAATGCCCGCGGTGTCACAACACTCGCCGAAGAGGGTGGACGGATGACCGAGACCGCGATCTTGGCCCTTCGCTTTCCGTCCGCGCGCATCGTGTTCTCGGGAGGTTCGGCGGACATGGGACCGGGCGAGCGCGACGAGGCTCATGCCGCCCAACAATTGCTGGTAAGCCTTGGAATTCCGGCTGAACGTATTCTCATGGAAAATCGTTCGCTCAACACCGAGGAGAATGCGCTGCTGACCCGAGAATTGGTGCAACCCTTCGCGGGCCAGCAATGGCTTCTCGTTACCTCCGCGGCGCACACGCCGCGCGCGATGGGCGTGTTTCGCCATGCCGGATTCAACGTCGTCGCTTATCCGACGGACTATCTCACAGAGGGCGGTCCTGCGGACTTCTGGAAAATTCGAACGAGCCCAAACACGGGGATCGCCATTTTGGATGCGGCCGTTCATGAGTGGGCCGGCCTCATCGCTTATCGGCTGATGGGAAGAACGGACGCTTTGTTTCCGGGACCAGATCGGCGCTGAAACGCAACGTCAACATGGTCCATTTCGCTCCGAGTCGCGAATTACGTTTTAAGCTCTGGTTTCGTGCGTCGGAACCAGCAGTTTATCGCAAAACGCGAATCGACAAACAGTTTTGACGGACATTCTATGGGGAGCACTTCGTGGATAGCCCAGGAAGGAAATACGAGAAGAGTATTTCGCCGGGGTTCGATGTCGACAAAACTGGTGTTCGCATCGGGCGCCCCGAAGGCGTGGAGTCTTAGCGCCCCACCGGAAAATGCTTTGGGCTGGGCATAGAAATAGTAGACCCCGCTGATCATGCGCTGGGTGTTTTCTACCTCGGTATCGCCGGTGAACGTATCGATGTGTCGCGTATAGAAGGCTCCGTCGCCGTGAGCCACTAGTTCGAGTTCGATTCGCGCGAGTTCAAATGGCGTAACCCGCAATTGCGCGATCAGCGAAGGTACGAGCGGCGTCAGTCTATTCTTGATTTCCGCCTTCATGGGGCCGAGATCGCGTAACCCCACGGAAATACGACGCGACGGATCTATAGTCCCCTTGCGAATGGTGGTAGTCATGAATCGTGATTCGTTCAGAACCGCATAGTCCAGCAGAGACGCCACGGACTCTTCGTCGAGAAAATTATTCAGGACCAGATAAGGTGGTATCGGCCCTAACACGGGTGCGGTATCTTTGGCACCGTGGCTCCCATCAGCATCCATCATCATGCGGTTCCCGAGTTTGTCCGAACGACGGATCGCGCCTGCATTTGGTAGCGAGCGATCAGGCGATCGATGGTGAATGCCGAAAAGATGATGAGGTAGATGTCAAGAAAACTCCGATGGCTGGTATGCGCCCAAAACACCGCCGAAACTACAACGAACGCCAGAATTTGCAGGTAGATCAAACTGTGTTGTTTCCATCCCTGTCTCGCGAGCACCATACCAAGCAGGCCTAGAACCGCGATTGGAGTGTAAGACAGAAAATATATTGCTTGAACCAAGGGCTCCCTGTTCGGATTCATCATCCATGAAAATCCTGCTGCAATCTTGCGCACGCCGCCGAAGATCGTCTCGCCGGGATGGGCACGAACGAAATCGATGCCTTTTTTCATGAACCAGTCGTCCAAGGCGAGCTCGTTCCCATCAAGCGATCGGACCAACTGCTTCTCGGGCAGGGTCAAAGCTTGAAACGCCAGGTCACGGCTCCGATCCATGCTGTCGTTTGGATAGCGGCTGAAGGTTTCGGGATTGTGCGCCGTCCAGAGCTGATAACCGGCTTCGCTCGATAAAACGGGCTTTCCAAGTACAAGATAATTGCGTTCCAGCCAGCCGCCGACAAGAACTGCAAACGCAAGAAACACAAGGCTCGCACGCAACAGCTTATTGGCACCCTGCCCTTCGCCAAACACCGCGATCCACAGCACGGCAGCAAGCGCAAATGGCAACATAGTGGTCCGCGTCAACACGGTCATCCCGAGCATAGCGCCGGCGCCGAGCCAACTCAGGCGCGACTGGCGGCGTCTCGCGCGAAGCAGCAGGTAAACCGAAAGCGCGGTCAAGGCTGTGACCATGCTCGTTTCCTGCAGGGCCGTGTCGTGGACGACATAGTATGGATAGAACGTCGTGAAT